>Ga0182018_10000094_pt1 | contig 104882 bp, 84 predicted proteins | sample 812P2MmetaG_FD_120490 | JGI IMG/M metagenome (GOLD analysis project Ga0182018, IMG submission 120490) | Permafrost microbial communities from Stordalen Mire, Sweden - 812P2M metaG | ecosystem: Environmental > Terrestrial > Soil > Wetlands > Permafrost | place: Sweden: Stordalen | collected...
GGCTGCGACAGCTGCGAGATCAAGGGCTCTGAAATTCGAGCGCGTGACACTAGTTGTGCGTAAAGGTTAAAGTCTCGAGTGTCACCGAATTGTCACTATAAGTAGCGCAAAACGAACAAAAACGGAGCAAATCCAGAAAACAAAATTTCCGCTATCTCGCGGCTGGCAAAGGGATTTAGTTGGATTTTCTATCAGACAGCGAATCGACGATTTTATTTTTCAAGACCGCCGCCTTCAACCACTCGGCCACTCCTCCGGATTGATAATACAGCAGTTCACCAAGACACTACTGCACCTTTCAGAGATCTTGCGTCCAAATGCTGACGCGCTAAATTGACCCGAGAATCAAACGAACCGTCAGAATTTGGTGTGCTCGAACTGCGATTTTGAAACTGTGGACATCCTCCGGCACAATTGTCTGTTGATCCCGTTCGACTGCATCGGTCGCGACGATTTTGCCTATCGATAGCAGTGGCGTATGGATCGTAACGGTACGCGGCTCACCCCCCAGATCGATGAATCGCAGAATCGTCCCTTTGCCGTCTTCAGCCGGCTTCCACGTATCGAGGAGGAGATCAGGATCATCGATGGTAAGAAAGCTAGCCTCATTTCCATTGAGCGGCCGAGGTAGATCGAGCGCTTTGTCCTGCGAGCGTATTTGGTCCTGCTCCAGCGGCGTCGATTCATCCCAACCCATGCGGCTGAGCACAGCCGCATCCGTGCGTGTCGCACTGGTGATGACGTAGCGGAAGCGGAAGTGCCCGCCTTGCGCGGCACGATAGTTGGTGTGCCAGTAGTTGTTCATCGCGTAAGAGAATATGTTTCCCGCCCGCTGGCCGAACTCCGTCGGCCATTCGCCGCGATTGATATCGCCAAACGTCGCCAGTGGTGCATCAAGGGGCATCACCGTCGCCGACATCCCGTCCTGCTGGACGGAAATCCAATGTTGAATCGAGAACCACTCGTGCCCGGCACCTGGATACATGTCCTTGGCCGGATCAACTACTCCATTCTGAATCTCATACTGAAATTGCGGTTGCGTCATGGCAAACGGAAAAGCAAAGTAGACCGCCTCTTTCTTGAGTTCAGCCTTCTTGTCGACCTCTTCGACCAACTCGATTTTCTTTTCGCTCTTGTAAAGGCGGATTTCGCTATGAATTTCCGGCGTGTTTTCCGCCGATGACGCAAGCTCCGCACGCCAGCCCCAGGGCGTTTGCTCCACCGAGATCACCCGCCCGTCGTGGGCCCCCTGAGTATGCAGCTCCGGTTTCGGAGAAACCGCGCGGTACTGAAGAATGCTGTTTGGCTCGTCATCTCCACCGGTGACGTAGAGATATTGGCCGAAGTGCCATGGGCCCTGTGTATCTACCAGCTCCTTGTTCAATTCCTTGTCATAGATGCTGCGGATGCTACCGGAAGCCGGTTCGAGTTCGACACGATAGAACGGGCTCTCGATGGTCGTCGAGGTCGTTCTTTGTGACGCCGGCGGCGTCATACGCGCGGTCCGGAGCTCGTAGACCTTGTACCCCACCGGAGGAACATCCGCTGCGCGAAACTCTACCTCGCGAAAGTTGGGGCCCTCGTGCAGAACCACATAGGGAACCGGTTCTTTCGTGGCGCGATCGGCGATCTCCATGCCTTTGTCGAGATCGATGGTCACTTCCCCATCGCGTTTCCAGTTCAGCGGATTAAAGACGATGAGGCTACCCACGCCGGCTGCGATAGAGTCGGCCAGGCTCGCCATACCGCCGCGGAGAATGTCGTCGCGCTGGTCAGCAGCCGTGGTAGCTCGCGAATCCTTTACCCGCAGCTGCTCGATAGCCTCATCACTGTCAGGATCGGAAACGCTGTTCCACGAGGTCCACGTATGCTCATCGAAAAGCACCATGTTGGCCCACATCGAGTTCAACTCTTCGCGATTCACGGCAAGAAGCGGATTCACTAGCGTGCCGATGGTCGCCAGCTTTTCGGCCGAAGGTGCGCGGCCTTCGTTCTCTTTCTCTATGGCTGCGTAGAGCGCATCCGAACCGATACCGTCTTCCCAATAAGGACCGCCATCTCCGCGGACCGTCGGAATCGCGTTACGAAACTGCTCCGCGATGTTTGCAAGAGCATCATGAAAACCCGAGTATTCGATGTGCGGATAGGCATAGAGCGCATTCCACTCATCAGCCAACGTAGCCTGCTGCGGAAACAGGTCGGTGTTTTCAACCTGCGTTCCGAAAAGGATCGCAGCGTTGGCGAGGTAACTGGGGCGCTGGTACATCTCGAGAAAGAGCGGCAACACTTCCTCACCCGTTTGCGTGAGGGGAGGGAGGCCAAACAGGAGTTGCATCTGCATGTAGTGCCGCGAATACCACATCAACACCTTGCCGCCGTCCGGCCCCTCCCACCAGAACGGAGTGTTCTCGTTCAGATGTCCCTGCAACAGTACCGGCGCGCGATCATTGTTGCTCCCGGCAAAAAAGTAGGGAATGCCGGACGCTGCCAGAATCGACGCATACGACCACGAATAAGAGGGCACGTCAGTGATGTTGGCGTAGTTGAGCGGCGTGGCGTGAACGCGGCTGAAGTTCGCGCTGGGATACAACGATCGGATCAGTGTTTCCGCGGTCGGAAATCCTGTGAGGACATTGCTGGATTGCGCGGGAAGATAAATCTTCTGCTGCCGAATGGCCTCGACGATCCGATCTTGTTCGGCTGGGGTGCGCCAATGCAAGAACTGATCCAGGTTCCACTCGCCGTCCGTGCTGAAGCGGAAGGCAGGGTGTTGCGCAACCAGATCCATTGCCTCATCGAGAATGCGGCTCTGGATCGTGGAGACCTTCGCCTGGTAATCGGTATAGCCCACGTCGAGATGCACGTGAGGCACAAGAAACAGCGTCCATTTCTTCTGCGCCTGGAGCGTTTCTTGAAAATGAGCCGTATGCCCATTGACGACCACAGTAAGCTTGGCCTGCGCATCGTGTGAGAACTCGGGAATCTCGAAAGGAATACGCTCCTCTCCGAAGTCCTGATCGGTGTGAAGCCGCTCGCTGGAAGTGTGGCCTGCAATAGCAAGCTCAACGCGCCCGGAACGAGGACGCTGACCATACCGCACGAAGACGTCGACTCGTTCGTCAATCGATGCACCATGTTTCTGAAAAAAGATAGTCGGTTCTGCATGTGCGCTGATGGTGGTTGGAACGGAATCCGCCTGCTGCAATTCGATGGCGTCATACTCGAACCCCGCATCCGGAACGCCCTTGTCACCTACGGGGACAGCCTGAAAGGAGATGCTATTTGTGCCCGTCTTCAGCCACGATCCTGGGAAGTCAACTTCGACTTCGGCCCGCGCATAGGCTGGATAGAAAGCAGCCACCATGTCGCCCATGTTGTAGTCGAGCCTAGGATGAAGATAGAACGTGCCCAAACGGCCGTTGATTCCCACCCGCAAGGCGGGAACGCTCGAATGCCCAATCAGCAGCGATGCTTTCAGGTGATAGGCTGGGGCAGGAGCGCCTGCGATGGAGAAGTCGATCGCGCGCGGTGCCGACCTGGCATCCGCCGGCTTGCCTGCCCGCGTAACAGGAGCGAAAGAAAACCAGGCTGTGCGCGGCTGGTCCTGACCGGCTGCAAAGTGGACGACCGCATGAGGCTCTCCGCTGGCAAATTCGCCCGAGGAGCCGTCGAAGACGCCAACCCTCCACACTGTCTTGTCAGCGGGCTTAGCGAGCGACACAAAACAGGTCATCAACGCAAACGCTAGAGCAACGGCTTTCACCATCTTGACCTCTCCACGCAGAGAAGTGGTGGCCGTCTCTGCGGAACAAAACTTGTCAAACCCGGTTTCACTGCGGGGTATTGATGAGACGAATCTCGTCGAGCGTGGCTCTCTTTCCGGCTACGGCTTTTCAGTACCGCCATGTTTCAGCTGAAGGTCTTTCGAAAGCTCAAATTCTCTTTCGGCCTCCGCTGACTGGTTCAAGCGAGCCAAAACACGTCCCAGCAGAAGATGAACTCGAGAACTTTGCGGGTCCAGCTGCACCAGCCTTTCGAGAGTTTGCCGGGCCTCGGTCAACTGGCCGCCGCGTAGCTGCAACATTGCATGGTATTCGTTGGCCAAAAGATTGTTGGGATCGTGCGCGAGGGCTCTCTGAACGAGCGACGAAGCCTCTTCTTCATGCCCTGCTTCAAAGGCCAGACGGCCGAGCTGCGCTTCCGCCTCGGCGTTTTTTGGATTAAGTTTAAGGACTTCGGCGAGCGCCGCTCTGGCGCTTTCGGTTTGCCCCATCTCTTCGTAGACCCCAGCAAGCGCCAAACGCGCACTTACACTTCTCTGATTAAGTTGGAGACACTCCTGGTAAGTTTTGACCGCGTCGTTCCTTTGACCTTGAGCGGCAAAAAGATCGGCCAAAGCCTCTCGCAAGAAGGGATCATTCGGATGAGCAGCAGTAGCAACCGTTAGCACGGTGCGAGCCTGCTCGTAGTTGCGGGTGTGGATCAGTTCCTCAACCAAAGCCAAGGAAATGTCCGGCCGACCAGAGGCCAGGTTGTGAGCCTCGGTCATCCAATCGACTGCCACATCATGGTTCCCCAGAGCCGATTCAGCAATGCCGATGTGGTAGTAGGTTTCGGGATTCTTAGGATCCATTCGGATGGCGTTCTCGTAGGCGGCGCGGGCCGCCTCGAAATTCTTTAGTCTCGTGTAGGCCATGCCGAGATTCATTTCTGCTGCCACATCTCGTTCGTCCGCTGGAATGGCCTCGAACTGGCCAGCCGCCAATTGATATTCGCCGTGCTCGGCAAGAACGAGACCCAAGGAAAAATGAACCTTCGACTCGACCCCAGGTAGGCGCGCCAGTCGTAAGGCCGTCTCCCTCGCCGGCTGAGCTTGCGCCGCTCCGTAATAAGCCTCGGCGAGGGCCAGCAGTAAAACGGGATCTTGAGACTGTCGTAGCTCAGCAGTATCGAGGTAGCTCAGTGCGCGTCGATATTGTTTTTTCTCAAGGTAAACGCTCGCAAGGTTCAGGCGAGCCGTTGAATTTCTTGCATCGAGTTCCAGGGCTTTTTCGAACTCCGCGATTCCCCTACCTTGCTTCCCCGATCGAAAGAAACTGGCGGCCAGGTTATTGTGAAAACTAGCGTTTTTGGGCTCGAGGCGAGTCGCTTGCTCGAAGGCAGCTCGCGCTTCGTCGTATCTGCTTTCGGAGTCGTACGCCAAACCCAAACTGTTAAACATCTCTGGAACGTTAGGACAGCCTGGTCCAGCCTCAACCAGGATTTGCTGGGCTTCATGGAGGCTGTGGTTGACGATCAACTGCCCAGTCTTTTCCAGCACCAGCCGGCAAGTGTCTGTTTTGGATGCCTGCTCGAGCCGGACGTCCTGGCCAGCCGCTCCGACAACCGACACGGCCAAGAGTAAAACGCTGACGCCGCCTCTAAGCACAACTCCGATTGCGTCCATCGTCCGCCTTCAGTGCGGCCCACCTGAAACAACCGTCAGGGTCTTCGTTAAAGAATCTCTCGCGAACTCTCCTGCGTCTTCGTCGCTCTGATCCCGGACCTCTCGAAACATAACGTCAGCCTTGGCTTTGTCACCGTCGCGCTGATAAGCCCGGGCCAGCGCATAAGCGATTTGACGCGACTTCGGATCAGCCGACCGAGCACGCTCAAGATCGCCGATCGCCTTCTTCGTGTTCCCTTGGTTGAGCTCGAGTTTCGCTCGGTCGGCATACGCGTGAGCGAAGCTTGGTTCGAGCGAAAGTGCAGTGTTAATCGATCGTTGAGCTTCTTCGAAGTCTGACCCTCCTGGCACTGCGCCTTTTTGCATCAAAGTTTCGGTCAGGAAGCAGTAGGACCGCGGGTCTTTCGGCTCGTGGGCTATAGCTGCTCGGAATGATCGGACGGCATCGTCCAGATTCCCGGTCTCTTGCTCGGAGATACCCATCGCCAGATAGACTCCGTAGTCTTCAGGGGCCATCTCGACGGCACGCTGGTAGTCCTGCTTGGCCTCGGCAAAGCGGGCTGCCAGAGTGTAGGCGATTCCGCGGCTCAGGAACAATTCGTGAGCCTGAGGGTTTCTTGCGATGGCTTCCGTCAGCACTTGCGCTGCGAGCGCATAGTCCTGATGCTCGCTCGACAAAGTGGCGATGTTCAGGTAATTCTGCGTGTTCGCGGGGTTCTTGAGAATACCTTCCCGGAAAGCCTGATAGGCTTCCTGCGTGTGTCCGCTCCTCTCTTCCGCGACGCCCATGAGGCTGTAGATTTCCGGTTGGGTCATTCCGGTCCCAAGAAGCGGCTTGAGCGTCTGGACACATTCCTGATAGTCCTGTTCAGCAAAGTAGGCCAGCGCCAAACCGTAACTGCGCCCGAACCGGTCCGGGTAATTCGGGGGCAGCTTGTTGAACTCTTGAACAGCCTCTTTCGAAAGCCCGGCCCGCCCGAGTAACCACGCCAACCTAAAGCGCACTTCGGCGGTTAGGTCGGGCCGCCCTTCAAGACTTTTCAAGGTCTGTTCAGCGCGTGCTTTCTCACTGCTGTGCAGCTGCGCTTCGGCGCCCATGAGCGCCAGGTTTGGGTTGGCGGCCATTTCCGCGGGAATGCGAGAAAAATAGGCAAGCGCCTTCTCGTAGTTTTTTCGCTCTAATTCGTATTGTCCAAGAATCACGTTAACTGGGCCATCATCTGGATGCAGGTGGACCAAGGGTCCGAGTTGGTCCGCGCTGTCTTGCTTGAGTCCCTCGCTCCAATAGAGGACGCCCAACTCCCGACGCGCCAGCCAGTAGTTAGGGTCGATTTCCAGTGCCTTCATCAAAATATCGACAGCTCTCTGCGACTCACCGGTCAAAGCCAGCACAATGGCCTCGCCTGTGAACCCCTGGGGGTGTCGCGGGAACTGCGTCTCAAGAAGGCGGAACTGCACGAGGGCGTCGTCGTAACGTTTCTCATTAACCAGTGACATAGCCGACTGATAAATTGAATCCTCTGATGACGCAGCCGCTGAAGCCTGGTGGCCGTTTCTAGAATTCGGCGATTGTGCCAAGGACTGGGAAGCAGCGATAAGAGTCAGGGAAACCGAGATGAGTGTTTGACAAAGGCACGAGACCCTTCTTCCTTGCCAAACTCTCGGTGGTCGGACGGTCACCATTTTAGGAACCCCTACTAGACCGCAACGGACTTGAGCATAACGGGAAGCTCAAGTCCATACGGGCATAGGGAATGTCGAACCTGCCAAACGGCCGGATCGTTTGCTGACTTGCCCTACGGAAGTCCTCCCGGGCCGGCCGCGCAACCGTCTCCGTGATCTACCAAAGCAACTTTAAAGAGAACTGAATCTCTCTTGCCGCAGCGGCGCTCAGAATTTGCATGAATCCAGGTGTGCCCACACTCGTGTCGTTTGCACCCCCGAGAGTACTGAATCCTCCGCTGGCGCTTCCCCCGGGGGGCGAAAAGTTTACGTTGTTGAAGATGTTGAAAAACTCCGACCGAAACTGCAAGGACTTCGTTTCTGTGAGCTTAAAGTTCTTGAAAAGAGCAAAGTCCAAATTTTCGAATTTGGGCCCGCGAAGCGTGTTACGTCCCAGAGTCCCGTACGTAAAGGGCGCGGGGACTGTGAAAGCTGCCGGGTTGTACCAAGCCTGTGGACTTTGCTTGAATCCAGCAGGCAGAAGCGCGACGCCGGGAACTGGGTCGCCTCGCTGCGTTTCACTCGAAGGATTTATGTTGGCATTGTCAAAATTAACGTTGACTGTAAACGGTTGGCCGCTGTCTAGCGTCGCAATCCCGCTCACTTGCCAGCCTCCAATGAGCAGGTCACCCAGACGCCCCACATCGCGCCCAAAGGCTTGGCCTTTGCCGAACGGCAACGCGTAGGCAGAACTGAATACAAAAATATGCGGAATATTGAAATCGCAAGGGGCATAGTCAGCTCTGACGTCGTAAGGATTTTGGATGCTGCCAGACTGTCCTTCATCCTGGATCGACAGACAACGAGAATAAGTGTACGAACCAAGGAATGTGAGGCCATGCGAGAAGCGCTGTTCCACTTTCACTTGGAGTGCATTGTAATTGCCAATTCCCTCATTGAAATCGACTGGAAATTGACCGAGGAATGGGAACGGCGTTCGAGGAGCAACCGGGCCGGGCCCCATCTCACTCGGAAGCGGCGCGTTATACATCGGTTGGATGAATAAGTGTCGACTCTCTGAACCGACATAGCTCACTGTCGCCGTCAAGTTCGACGTAAAGGCGTGCTGAAGGCTTAAATTGTATTCCATGGAGTACGGAACCTTCAGCTGCGGGTCGGCAGCGAACGCGAAGGCTGGAGTAGTGTTAAGCGGAGGCAGAAACGAGTTTGCCGCGGGGAGCGCATTCCAGAATGTTGATGGTACCGCACGGTTCAGGCCCCCTTCCGTTACACCAGCGCCGAACGGCCAAGCAATTCGTGGATCCTGGGACTCCTGCACAAGGGTATTGTTGTGGTCCGTGAACATAGCGAACGCCCCGCGGATGACCGTTCGCGGCTGAACCGAGTAGGCGAAACCGAACCTTGGCTGAAATGTATTGAAGCCACCATATTGCGGATCAAAGTAGGTGCTCCGAACGTTCGGGAACGGGAACGACGGAGGGTTGGGATTGGCGATTGTAGGCGGCTGGACGAAGGGAATCGGTATCAAAAAACAAGACTCGACGACTTGATTGATGGCCGTCTGGTTGTTCAGACTTCCAGCGGGAGGGATGGGACAGTTCGGATTCCAGCCTGAGACTTGATTGTTCTTGTAGTGAACGGGCGGAACAAAATCGTAGCGAAGACCAATTGTAACATTCAGTTTTCGAGAAACCTGCCACTTATCCTGAACGTAATATCCTTGCCAGGTCGTTCGATCGTCCGCCGCAGTATCGCCGACAAAGCCAAAGAGGCTGGATGGGAGATTCAGTAGCATGCTCGAGAGACCGTCACCGGTCTGCGAGGCATTTAGATTGGCTCCGTAAGTTGCGCTGGTCGGGAACTGATCAAACCCCACGGTTGCTCCCCAGCCATCATCGAAACTATGAATATGATAGAACATGAAGCCGGCGCTAAAGGTGTGCGACCCCTGAACTTTCTCGAAGTCGGCATTGATCGCGTGAGATCGGATCGGACCGAGGGGAATCGCAAACTGGCTAGTTCCTCCAAGGCGCGGACTCAGGGTGATCTGGGGCACGATCGGAACGCCGTCTCGCACAGGTTCGAACGCTGTGGTGTTGGTAGCGTCTAGCAAAGCTGTGCCGCCCGGGACGTTGGTAGTGCCAAAGACGGTGTAGTTGTAACCGTAATGCAATGCCATGAGAAAAGTGGGAGTAAACAGATGCGAGTAGCCCACGGCGAGTACGCGGGCGTGGTTCTTCGACGTGTTTGCGCCAGCCAGCAGCGAATTCGCAAAAGTTTCATCGGGTTGTGTGTAATAGAAGTTTCCAGACAAGGTGTCGTTGTTTGAAAAGGTGTGATCTATTCGGACACCGAATTGATCGTTTGAGATCGTTTGAGGACTCGTGACTGCCAGGTTCGGAAAACTGTTCCCGCCAGGACCGAAATTGGGCAAGGGATAGAAAGCCTTGAGGTACGCAAGAGCTTGGGCATTCAGAAGAGTCGTCGGAATTATGTTTCCGGGAAAGGGATCACGCACAGAACCGCTGCTTTGCGCCACTAACCCTGTTACCGGGTCGACTGCCCCCGCAGTTACCGTTCGAGTGCTATAAGGGTTGTAGATTTGACCCACCATTACCGGCCGACCCAATGGGTCGAAAATGGGCTTATTGGTTGTGGCATCAACCGCCTGTTGACCCGTCAACAGGTCTGAAAAATTTCCACCTAGCTCAGCAGCCGTCGGAACGCTGTTGAATTGAGTGAAACCTTGAGTTGATCGATAGCCCTCCCAGTAGCCAGAGAAATATGTCTTGGCCTTGCGCCCGTCGTAGGTGCCCCAAGGTGTCGGCAAAATCACAGGCCCGCCCACTGTAGCGCCGTACTGATTCTGACGGAAGGCCGGCTTCTTGACTTGCGCGAAATTGTCAAAAAAGTTTGCCGCATCGAACTTGTCGTTTCGTAAAAACTCCCAAACGGCCCCGTGAAGTCCATTGCTTCCCGATTTTGTTACTACGTTTACGTTGGCTCCTGACGAGATGCTGAACTGTGCGTCAGTAATCTGGGATTGCACATTGAATTCCTGAATGGCGTCGGGAGGAGGGCTGATTGCCCAAGTGTTCGTGTAGATGTCATTGTTAAGAACTCCGTCCAAAGTGAAATTGTTTTGTTGACCACGCTGGCCGTTGACCGACGCACTGATTCCGCCGCCGCCAATGGGAATCACAAACCCTGACTGCTGGCCACTCTCTTTAGGAACAGCTCCGGGAGTCAGCAAGACAAGCTGGGTGAACTGGCGCCCATTCAAAGGAAGATCGACGATTTGCGTGGAATCAATCACCTGACCCAATGTGGCACTGGCTGTCTCCAGAGCCGGGGGAACTGCGCCCACCTCGACGCGCTCGGATACTTCGCCCACTTTCAGCGTGTAGTCCGCTTCCAAGTCTTGGTTCACGAGAAGTTCCAGATGATCTTGCACCACGGTCGCAAAGGAAGTTTTCGACACCCTTATCGAGTACTGACCAGGAGGCAATTCCGTAATGGTGTAAAAGCCTGAGCTATTCGCGACGGCTGTACGAGTAAGACCGTTACCCAAGTTGGTGACCTGGATCGACACATCTGGGATGGCCGCACCGGTGGCGTCGGTCACCGTACCGTGGATCGTGCCATTCACTGTCTGGGCGAGCGCAACGCTTCCCATCCCGAGAACCACGGTGACTACCAACGCCAACATAAGAACCCCGACTGCCACACCCTGCTTCGCTAACATAGGTCTCCTCCTTTTGATCCTCCCCTTCGAGAGCCCTTCACTAAAGCTTTGCGCGGCATTGTCCAGCGTCGAATGAGGCTGCGGTGGCCGCCTTCATCGCTCTTATCGTTATGAATGAGGAAACGTGAGAATTTTGGAATTCGCAGGAATTTTCCAACCGTAGTTAAACAAATACGAATGAGAGTGCGGTTCGTTGACACGTCCCTGTCGATGCCGCCGCGAGGCAAACCAAGCCACAGGAACGCACTTGATAGATTCGAATGTGGGACCCGTGTACTCATTTGTTGCGGACAGTGCCCCCAGTGATTTGCCTGCCGCGTGCCCCAGCCTAACTTCTGCGGCAGGACACTAGTACAAGAAATATGCTAAGTCAATACTTTTGTGTTTCTTTTTGACTTGAAACGAAAGCAGGAAAGGTTTCTTTAGTACCAGACACATCAGTCCCTGATCACTCATGCTATCTGATGAACAAGCAGAAATAACGCGCCAACACGGACCCGTCGGGTCGAAGGTGGCGCTATCTTCAGCAAACGCGGGTATTTAAGACAAGACAGGACTCGGGCGGACGCTTCTAGACGCGTGTAACTTGTAAGTTCATCTTCTCGAACGGGACCAACATCGCGTCTGTAGCGCCCGAATCCGTGATAACAAGATCCAGGTCAGATGTCTGGCAAATGCGCCAGCCGGCGATTTTCCCGAATTTCGTGTGATCGACAACTGCAATTCTCCTGCGGGCATGCCGGACCATAGCCGAATTCACGGAAGCTTCTTCGGGGCTGTAACACGTCGGACCCGATTTTGCATCGATGCCATCTGCTCCGATGAAGAGAGTATGGATTACTACCTGAGAGAGACTATGAACAGCCGTGGGTCCGACCAACGAGAACCATTCCCCGTGTAGATGGCCGCCGGTAACGAAAACATTCAGGTCTTTGCGCTTAGAAAGTTCCATCGCGACATTCACGGTGCTTGTCACGATGGTGATCTTCTGATTCAGCGGCAACCCGCGAATCACCTGGGTAGTGGTAGTCCCGGGGGTCAACGCAATCGTTTCCCCCTCGTTAATCAGAGCGGCGGCCGCTCTTCCGATCCTTCGCTTTTCATCAGCAAATTTCTCGACTTGAGCCTGAAAAGAACGGTCATTCCGGAAAGGTTCGTAAAACAAAGGTGCCATGGAAACCGCACCGCCGTGCGTTCGTCGCAGCCGACCTTGACCTTCCAGAGCGTCCAGGTCTTTACGAACCGTTACTACGGTGACATGCAGTTGCTTGCTGAGCTCTTCCACGGACACCGAACCGGTTTGTTGCAAAGCGGTCAGAATCTTGTTCATCCGGACCACTTGCTTGTCAGAACCTTGGGCGTCATCCGACGATGAGACGTGCCCGCCAGCCGAGTCATCCCTGAAACGGTCTCGCTTGCTCAATTCAACCTCCTACATCTTTCTCGAGCTGCCAAAACGAAAATTCGAATTGCAGTCTTCGCTCCCAGCGGCGGCAACGTTATACCTCGACTAGGAGAGAAACTCCACCGGCGGACCAGAAACGTGGTCGGTTGATTTTGCACATCTGGTCGAATTACCATTCTCCTGATGAACTCGCCTAAAATTTGGGGAATTGCTTGCGTTGACTGGTCCACCGGCAGCCTTGTCGGGCCCAATGTGCGCGAGAGCGTGAAAACGCTTGGGCAAATGCAAGGGCTCTTTCAGAATCAGGACGATTTCGAACGCATGGATTTGAACGCAATTATTTACCGAGTCCGGTGGCTCACGCCCGTTCCAGACGGAACTGAAGGCGGGCTATTTTGGGGCACAACGGTGATCGAGCCGGGTAGAGTCGGAGACGAATATTTCATGACGCACGGTCATTTCCATGCGAAGCGCGATCGCGCAGAGTACTACGGTTGCATCGAAGGAAAAGGGATGATCATTATGATGGACACGGCGCGGCGCACCTGGGCGGAGTGGATGGCGCCGGGAAGCATTCACTATGTTCCTGGAAACGTAGCTCACCGCGTGGCTAATGCCGGGGAAAGGCAGCTCAAATTGACGGCCTGCTGGCCCAGCGATGCCGGTCACGACTACGCTGCGATCCGGCACGAGGGCTTCGGGGCGCGCTTATTGGCACGCAATGGAGAGGCCGTCCTGGTGCCAACACAATAGTCTTTTCTTTTGTCCTTCGAAACCTGCTTTCCGGAAATTTACCTTCGCTGAACAATGGAGAAACAGGCAGCGACGTGTTTAATCCGGCCTGTCCTTGACAGAAGCCCAAAATATAGATACTTTTCGCTTGCTATTGCGGCACAAACGAAGCTTTTTAACCAATGGGCGCTTTCGGAGCGGTCATGATTGTCCCTGACCGAAGTCGAGCCGTTGCCCCGGCGAAACCGAGTTAATGCCTCGAAAATCAAACTACGACAAATATCCATGCATCGCCGTCAGCACGTCTGGGTCAGAGTGTTCGACGGGTTGGCCGCAGATTCTTCAGCGGCTTAAGGGGTTCTCAAGTCAGAACAAGTGTGTGGCTTGCGTGGAATGCTATCCCGGCGCATTTGAGCGAACGATCAATAATATTTTGGGGGAGGGACTACTTCCCACAGCGCAGATCTTCATCGCGGATCTTCTGAAGCCCGCGGCTGAAATTGACACAATGTTAAAAGGTATGCTGGGCGACGACCCGGTGTTTGGCCGCATGAGCACCATTCGACTTCAGGATTTCTTCGACAAGTGGAAACTCGCAAAAGCCCGCGAGACGGTACGGAATTGGAAACAGGGACTGTTGCTCATTGTTGGCACTGGCGCCGCGCTCGTGTCGCCGCAGCCAGAACTTCTTGTGTATGCGGACATGGCTCGTTGGGAGATTCAGTCCCGGCAGCGGCAGAATGCGATCGGGAATCTCGGAGCGGATAACTTAGAGGAGAGCGCTAGCGCAAAATACAAGCGCGCGTTTTTCGTCGATTGGCGTACTGCCGATCAGCTGAAGAAAGAACTTCTATTGAAGATCGATTTTCTGATCGATACGAACGGTGACGTACCCAAGCTGATAGCCGGACGCGCCCTGCGCGAAGGGTTGCACAAAATCGCTCACCACCCTTTTCGCGTAGTTCCGTATTTTGATCCCGGCCCCTGGGGGGGACATTGGATGGAGGAAGTATGCGATCTTCCAAAAGATGTGCCGAATCATGCATGGTGTTTTGATTGTGTTACTGAAGAGAATAGTCTGCTTCTCGGATTCGGAAACGCTTGTGTTGAGATCCCCGCCATCGATCTTACGTTTCTCTACCCGCGTGAATTGCTCGGCCAGGAAATCTATTCCCGATTCGGTGCCGAGTTTCCAATCCGCTTCGACCTGCTCGACACGATGGGCGGAGGCAACCTCTCTCTTCAAGTGCACCCAAAGACCGAGTACATTCGCCGCGAATTCGGAATGAACTACACGCAGGATGAAAGCTACTATCTGCTGGATGCGGGCGCAGACGGAAGCGTATATCTCGGTCTGAAGCCGAGTGTCGACGCCGAAGCAATGATCCGTGACTTGCGCTTGGCCCAGAACGGCGGACCGCAGTTTAGGGCTGCAGAATACGTGAACCAATTTCCCGCCCGGAAGCACGATCATTTCCTTATCCCCGCTGGCACAGTCCATTGCTCAGGCAAAAACAGCATGGTACTTGAGATTAGTGCCACCCCCTACATCTTCACTTTTAAGCTATGGGACTGGGGACGTCTGGGGTTGGACGGACTGCCGCGGCCGATTCACATCGATCATGGCCAAGCAAATATCGTTTGGAGCCGTGACACGGCTTGGGTGCGACGGAATTTGATTAACCGTATAGAGCCGATTGGCGAGGGCCCGGCTTGGCGCGAAGAGCGCACGGGACTGCACGAACTTCAGTTCATTGAGACCCGCAGGCACTGGTTCACGGGTCCAACACCCCACGATACAAATGGAACGGTCAATGTGATGAACCTCGTCGAGGGGATCGAAGCAACCGTAGAAAGCCCGAACGGAAGTTTCGACCCGTTCGTTGTCCACTATGCCGAGACGTTCATTGTGCCTGCCTCAGTCGGGAAATATACAATCCGGCCCAGCGGAGCTTCATTAGGCCAGCGGTGTGGAACCATCAAGGCATTTGTTCGAAGTGGCGAGTTGCGCTCTCGTACGACAGAGGGGCTTCTATGAACTTTGATCCAATGATCGACGTTCGATTGATTCCTGCATCGCTAAGTTTCGGTTACGGATCTGGTGTATTCGGCCCGAAGTGCGAATTTCGGCGGATTGATGACATTCGCTCCAGCTTACGCGAACCGCACTGCAGTGGCCCGGACCCCGTTTATGCAATCGCGATGGATGTAGGCAAAATTTCACATCGCGATGAACTGAGCAGGAGAAAGTTGCTGTTCGGCGTAGTTGCCTACGCAAGCGGGAAGCTTGGCAAAGAGTTCGTGCGCTCCCAGGGGCATGTGCACGCGATTTCACGCCATTGCCAGTGTTCGACTCCAGAATTGCTCGAGATTTGGCAGGGGAGAGCAGTTGTCTATATGCAGGAATTGGCCGCTGACGACCCCGGGCGTTGCATTGCCGTGGAAGCTGAACCCGGAGACAAGGTTGTGATTCCCCCCGGGTGGGCGCACTGCGCGGTCAATGTCGATCCGGGGGAAGTGATGGTATTCGGTGCTTGGTGTGTGCGTGACTATGGTTTTGATTACCTCGCAATCCGAGCGCACGGCGGCCTCGCCTGGTTTCCGCTGTCGGATGAAAGCCGAGGCGTCAAATGGGAACGCAATCCTACTTACAAGGTAGATTGCATTGTCAAAAGACACTCGCGTGAGTACCCGGAACTGAACGTCTGGCGGGAAATGCCCATTTATGAGCAGTTCTCCAGAAACCCGGAGTGCTTTCAGTGGATTTCAGATCCAGTGAAGGTGGCCAGTGCCTGGCAGGGGTTTGAGCCGTGAACAGCTCCTACGGTCCGATGTAAGCCCGTGACTTTGACTCGGAACTAAAGGAGCGGAGAGAAGTGCGAACAATGAATGGGTCGGGATTGGGATTTTCTCTGTTGTTCCTAGCAGGAGCGATGAACGGGAGCTTCACTCTCCCGATGAAATTTACTCGCAAGTGGGCGTGGGAAAACACCTGGGCGATTTGGACGATATTTGCATTATTTGTTTTTCCCCTGTTGCTGGCTTACAGCACCGTGCCACAGATTAGCAGCGCCTACGCTCAAGCCGGAGCAGGGGTCGTTTTGATGGTGGCAGCATGTGGAGCAGGTTGGGGAATCGCCCAGGTTCTGTTTGGTTTGGCGGTGGAAGCAATCGGCATCGCTCTCACTTTCTCCGTTGTTTTGGGTCTGTCAGCAGCCGTGGGCAGTCTAATTCCGCTCGTCCGACTGCACCCAGACGAAGTCGCCAGCTCAGCTGGACTGGCAGCCGTCTCGGGTGTAGCGCTTGTGCTTATCGGTGTAAGCATTTGTGCCGTTGCCGGCCGAAGACGTGAAGCTGCACTGGGTGCGACGAAGGCGCGAACTTCGGTTACCAGAGGACTTGTATTTTGCGCTCTCAGTGGAGTGACCGCCGCTCTGATGAATTTCGGTTTGGCTTTCGGGGGCCCGATTTTGGAAGCAGCGCAGAAAAATGGTGCGCCAAAGCTGTGGAGCTCGAATGCAGTGTTCTTGCCTTTAATGTTGGCCGGGGGAGTGCCCAATCTGGCGTATTGCGTTTACCTTATGAGAAAAAACAACACCGGGAACCGTTTCCGCGAGGCCGGGAGCAGGAGCCATTGGTTTCTCGCCGCGCTGATGGCCATCTCATGGTTTGGCAGCACGATTTTGTACGGCGCCTCCACCACGACCCTCGGTCAGTTGGGAACGGTTCTTGCCTGGCCTCTGTTCATGTCTTTGATCGTGATCACCGCCGCCATTTGCGGCGCCGTAACCGGAGAGTGGAAAGACGCGGGCTCACAGCCGGTCCGTATCATGGCCACGGGCGTGGCCGTACTTGTCGCAGCCATTTTTGTTTTAGGTCTATCGAGTCGAATGCGTTGACGGGCCGTCTGCCCTCCAGAATTAAGTATGCTTAGTTCGGTTGTGCCGCAATGGAACATAAAACCTTGCTCCGGACGAATCCGCAGGGAGCATGTGCAATGATCCACGCACTCGTCATTGTCAATTTGGCCTGTTTGGTCGTGGCCTCACGATCCTGCGAAGCGGCCGAGCAACCGTCAGTATGGAATGCCACCGAATTGAAGCCTGATCCCAACGTGCTAGCGTTCTGAAAGCAGTGGAACGGCTCCCAGCAGAGCGGCGTTGTTGCCTAGTTCGGCCACTCGCACTTGCACCTCGCCCCAAGGCGTCCAGGAATACTGGCGCAGATACGATTCAATATACGGGATGATCAGGCTAGCACTTTGCATCACGCCTCCTCCCATGACAATGATTTCCGGATCATAGGCATGAACCAATCCCACCGCATCCGCTGCCCATATATTGAGACACCTGTCTCGAACGGCTACGGCAACACTGTCGCCGCGACCCGCCTCCTCGAAAAGCTCTTTGAATCCCACATGCGGGTATTTTGAGAGTGCGCTTTGCGAAACTCCGGGCCAATCCTTAACCACGAGCGGAAGAGACCACCCGGCGGCCTCCGCTTCAGCACATCCGATCGCACCGCAAGTACATTTGCGGCCGTTGAACAAAATCGGAATATGACCTCCAAGACAACCCGCCTGAAAGTGTTTTCCACGAAGCAGCTTGCCGTCGATCATGGCGACTCCGCCGATGCCGGTGCCAAGGGTCATCATCACAACTTCCGTGAAACCCCTGGCGGCACCTGCGTAGAATTCACCTAGAAGGGCCATCCGCGCATCATTCTCGATTCGCAACGGCAGGCCTAGGGTCTGCTTGCTCCAGGCAGCAAGGTCAATCTCTTTCGCGTCCTCGTACTTCCCATTGGTTGACAACACGCGCCCCGCACGGGAATCTACGAGCCCGGCAAAGCCAACGGCAACTGCGGAGCACTCCGTGAGCGAGAGTCCCTTGGTATTGGTCAATCGATGGAAAACATCCACGATCTGCGGGAGCACTGCGCCCAGACTCTTTGCACGATCTGTATCAATGGTCTCATGTGCCAGAATGGTCTGGTTCTCCACCAGACCGCAGGTGGCGTGGGTACCTCCGAAATCTATAGCCAGTGCCTTCATCGGAGATGTCTAAGAGGGATAATTCAGCGCAAGCTGGAGGCTCGGAAGATTGGCAGATCTTTTCCCGAAGCCCCTTCCAAACGCCAACCTATCGCGAGCAATCGTCGCACCTCGATTCAAAAGGCGAGGCGTGTCTATCGCAATCATTTCCTACCCGATTCTTTTCTCCAGCCTTTTTTTGGCGCCGGTGGCCGTGGACCTATGGACATCCTCTCCCATCTGAATTCCGCTCCTTTTCGACAATTCGCGGAAATGGTACTCGACATCTACAACCCATTAGCCCTTGAATCCACTGTACCAGAGCTTGGGATGACAGTCGCGACCATCAGTTCGATCGAAGTTTGGATTGGTCAAGCGGAACGCCGTACTTGGCTTCCATACCCGTTTGGACGAATAGTCGGCGATTCGTCGAAGTGAGGTTATTTCCGGCTCAAGAACACAGCTTAGGAGGACTACGCCGCCTTGCTGCAACCTAGCGGCTAACCGAGGGTTGAAAACCAACGTCCAAAACTGTTGCACAACTTCCTGGCTGTTGCACATTCTGTTGCACAAATCGCTGACAACGCCGCCCAACTCACCCCAAAACGATGCTGTCCAGTGTTGGCTAAGTTCTTGATTTGTATGGAGTGGTAGTACTGACCAGCGAATTTCAAGACCGCCGGTTTCAACCGCTCACCCACTCCTCCACTTCTAATTCTAGCGCACTCTGTCGCCACTACATCTTCTTTGAAAAATGGGAGAGAGGCACACGCTTCTCTTCTGGGCCCATGAGACATAGAAACTGCATCCAATCCCGCAGAACCGCCGTAGACTGATAGAGGCACCATTTGCCAGAAAGGTATTATGCTGATCCGCCGCTCACCAGATCTCACGTACGCGGATGTCACGCCCAAAGCCGTCTACCTGAACCGGCGCAAATTTCTGCAAGGCATGGGATTAGCAGGGGTCGCCGCTATCACCGGGTCGCGGTTGATCGACCTGATTTCTCCGCGACGCAGTGTCTTTGCCGTAACCAAGCTCGACACCGTCAAAGGCCCCTTCAGCACCGACGAAAAAGTCACTCCCTACGACGATGTCACCCATTACAACAACTTCTACGAATTCGGCAGCGACAAGTCCGACCCCGCGAAAAACTCCCAGAATTTCCGCGTCTCGCCGTGGAGCGTTTCCGTTGAAGGCGAAGTCGCCAAGCCCCGCACCTTCACCATGGACGAAATCCTAAAGCTCGCCCCGCTGGAAGAACGCATCTACCGTCATCGTTGCGTGGAAGCCTGGTCGATCGTGGTTCCGTGGATCGGTTTTTCGCTCAACACGTTAATCAAACTCGTCGAGCCCACCCCAAAAGCAAAATATGTCTCCTTCCAAAGCTTCTATGACCTCAAGCAAATGCCGCAGTCGCGAGGCACCGGTCTCGACTATCCCTACGTCGAAGGCTTGCGCCTTGATGAAGCAATGAATCCGCTAACGCTCCTCTGTGTCGGCATGTACGGAGAAACCCTTCCCAATCAAGACGGCGCACCGGTGCGCATAGTGGTCCCCTGGAAATACGGATTCAAGAGCATCAAGTCCATCGTAAAAATAAAACTGGTGAAAGGGGAGCCGCCCACCACCTGGAACCGCATGGCTCCCTCCGAATACGGCTTCTACTCCAACGTGAACCCCAACGTCGATCACCCCCGCTGGAGCCAAGCTAAGGAGCGCCGTCTCGGCGAAGTCTTCCGCCGCAACACGCTGATGTTCAACGGCTACGGCGATCAGGTCGCCAGCATGTACGCCGGAATGAATCTCAAGAAGGATTATTAGTCCGAGAGCTCTCCAGTGCATCGCCTTCTCTCCAACAAATGGACCAAGGTCGTTGTCTTTGTTATTTGCCTCGCGCCCCTTGGCGCGTTGATCTACCGGGCCCTCAACGGCCTGCTCGGCGCCAACCCGGTCGAATTTCTGCAACACGCGACGGGACTCTGGACCCTCCGCTTTCTGATCTTCACCTTGACGATCACCCCGCTGCGAAAACTCTTCAAGCTCCCCGAACTCATCCGTTTTCGCCGCATGCTCGGACTGTTCGCGTTCTTCTACGTCTGCCTCCATTTCCTCACCTACATTGGTCCCGATCAATCCTTTGATCTGGCCGCCATGTGGAAAGATGTCGAGAAGCGGCGCTACATCACCGTAGGCTTCCTGGGATTCGTTCTACTGATTCCGCTTGCCATCACCTCAACGGCAGGCTGGATTCGCCGCTTGGGCGGCAAGCGCTGGCAAATGTTGCATCGCTCGATCTACATCACGGCGATTTGTGGTGTGATTCACTACTACTGGCTGGTGAAATCCGACGTGCGCAACCCGCTCTTCTACGCCGCACTGGTCTCGATCTTGCTGCTCTGGCGTTTAGGCGATTGGTTTGCGAAAAAGGGGCGTCTGGCACCCGCAAAAGCAGGAATGGACCGCGCTTCAGCAAGCGCTTCCTAGAACGGATCTTTCGCTAAACTAATTGACCTGCATCGTTGCCGCTACCCGACAACGCCCCGTCAACAAACTCCAGCCCCCAAAAGCGCGGCGCCGGCGTCAAAAACTCCACCCCCACCCGTTGCCCGCGATCTCCAAGCTCTCCCAAAAACACTACCCGGCACTCCTGCTCTTCCTGCGTCTCCGGATTCGTCAGGACGAGCATCTCACCCGGATCAACCTCATGCTTCAGCAGCAGCAGTCCGCCGTGCGAATTCACGACCTGCGTCTGGCACACTTCGCGGAATTTCCGGCCATCGTGCGCTCGGCCGTGTGCTTGCACTCGCATCTTGTGAAACACGCGCCCGCTGCGTCGTGGCGCGGTAAAAGTGACTTCGCTCATCCTCTCATCTTCAGACCGCCGGGCAGCAACGGTCAATTGCCCGACAGGACAGGTGTTCCGTAACCGCACCGGTGAGGCATAAGCAACAATAGCTAGCGGGGCTGTCATCCTGAGCGAATCCGATAAGGATGCGCGAAGGATCTCGACGCCAGAATAAGCCATTCGACACGGCGATCCATACTCTCTGGACGAATCGCTCAAACGCGCCTAATTTGTGTGCCGGAGGTGACAGATGTTGAATGGGTTGCGCTGCCTTTTCGCAGGTGCGTTATTGATGCTCACTACCTCGTGCTTGTTCGCTCAGAACCCCAAGGTTGCCTCGGTCATGGACATGCAAGAGTTCCTTGCCGACTGGAAAATCTCCAAACAATTTACGATGGACGTCGCCAACGCCATGCCCGCGGAATTTTACAATTTCAAACCCAATCCCGACGAAATGACCTTCGGGGAGCAAATCGTCCACATCGCCACCGGGAATGCCTTCCGGTTCAACCAAATTACGGGAATCCAGACTCCTTTTGCCGTCGACTTGGCGAAGGATCCACCCACGGACAAACCCTCCGCCACCAAAATGCTGGAGCAATCGTTCGACTACGTCATCGCCGTCTTGCCGCAAGTCACGCCCGAACAGCTTAAGCGCACCTGGCACATTCCTTCCTGGAAAGGTCGCACCGATCCCGACGGCCGCGCGATGATCGTCAACATGTTCGTACACACGGCGCACCACCGTGCTCAATGCGAAGTCTATATGCGCGTGAAGGGCATCAAACCGCCCGACTATACGTTTTGAGCTCCTTTCGCACATCAATCCTTTGTGGAAACTTGTGCGAGAGGCTCACACAGCCCTAGAATGTTTATAAGCAGCTGGGAATTTCGAATGCAGTTCCGCGCTCTTTCCCGGCCGCAACATTCGCACTACTAAACCGTACTCATAGTGGAAAGGACTCGCATCCTTGGGGCCGAATACAAACCTTGCAGAATTTATAGAGAGTTGCCGCGATCGGCACCTGGCGGAACTATGCGAATTTCTGCGCATTCCCAGCGTAAGCGCCAAGAGCGAGCACAAGCCCGATATTGAGCGCGCCGCTCGCTGGGTCGCCGACAAGCTCACCTTAGCCGGGTTTAAAACGGTTCAGATCGTTCCCACCAAACTCCACCCCTTGGTGTATGCGGAGTCCCTCGAAGCGCCCGGCAAGCCAACCGTACTTTTCTATGGCCATTATGACGTCCAGCCTGCGGAACCCCTCGACCTCTGGACTTCTCCCGCCTTTGACCCCACGGTTCGCGACGGGAATCTCTATGGCCGCGGCACCGCCGATGACAAGGGTCAGGTGCACATCCACATCAAAGCATTCGAAGCGCTTCACAAGACCAGTGGAAACTTTCCCATCAATATTAAAGTGCTGATCGAAGGTGAAGAGGAAGTGGGCAGCGTCAGCTTGTGGGATTACGTCCAGAAACACAAAGAAAAACTCAAAGCCGACGCTCTGGTCGTCTCCGATACCTCCATGCTCGGCAAAGGCGTTCCTTCCATCACGTACGGTTTGCGTGGCCTGAACTACTACCAGATCGAACTGACCGGGCCCGCGCGCGATTTACACTCCGGCGTCTACGGCGGCGCGGTACCCAACCCGCTCACCATCCTCACCGAGCTCTTTGCCCGGCTGCACGACAAGAATTTTCGCGCAGTTGTTCCCGGCTTCTACGACGATGTCGCCAAGGTCTCAGCCGCGGAGCGCAAAGCGCTGAACGCATTGCCCTGGAGGAAAAAGGATTTCGAGCAAGCAGTGGGCGCGCCACAATATGTCGGCGAGAAAGGTTTTACCACTGTCGAGCGGCTATGGATTCGCCCCACCTTCGAGCTCAATGGCATCTGGGGCGGCTATCAGGGCGAAGGCGCCAAAACCGTGATTCCTTCAAAAGCGTACGCAAAGTTTTCCACGCGACTGGTTCCCGACCAGGAACCTCACAAGATCGCCCGGCTGGTGGAAAAACATATCCGTAAGCTGCTGCCAAAAACGGTGACCTGCAAGTTCGAGGTTCTAAGCACCGGGAAACCGTGGACCGCACCGTATCACGCTCCCATTTTCGCGAAGGCCCAGGGAGCACTCGAGAAGGGTTTCGGCAAAAAAGCGGTGTTCATTCGCGAAGGCGGCTCCATCCCCTTCGTAACTCAGATGCACGACACCTTCAAAGTCCCCTGCGTCCTCATCGGCTTCGGCCTACCCGACGAAAACGCCCACGCCCCCGACGAACACCTCGCCCTAGAAAACTATTTCAGCGGCATAAAAGCCATAGCCCACTTCTACGCCGACCTGGCCACGCTGTAGCGTTCGGGGCAGATCTTTCCTAAATTGTCGCCAGCTGCGCCCGCCGCCCCGCCGCATATTCGTTCAGCGCCGCATTGGCGCTGGCAATAACCCCAAGCGCATCCGCCACCGCCGCCAGATCCTTCCCACGCAAAACCAGATACATCTCGTCCTCACCCAACCCCGTATAAACGCGATTCCCGATGCACCCCAAACTTAAAATCGAACCATGTTGCAACGTCGCCGGCAGCGCCATGCAGGTCGGTCGGCCCAGCGCCGGTATCCCGCTGCCTACACCCGCCCGCCCCGCAGCCTCGTTTAACAACATCGCCGCCGAAGGCTTGCACGCAAACAAAACCACATCCGGATCAATCGGCGACTCTCCGAGCGGAGCATAGACAATCGCCGCCGGCGCCTTCGCCAACCGCGGAATCTGCGGCACTTCTTCCGGCTTCACGTAACCCAAATCAAACATCATCTTCAAAGTCTGCTCGGTCTCCTTCTCTCGCTCCGGAGACAACGCGATGTTGTGCGTGTAAGCACCGACCGCACAGTTGAAATGACTTTCCGGCACGGTGTAGAACACCCGGCCAGCCGCCGCCAATCGCCAAAAGCTGCAACTGGAAGGTTCGGTCCCCGAAAATTGCGTCACGTTTGTAGGCGCTGCATCCAGAAAAGACACCGCCACCGGCCGCCGCGCCAGCTTCACCGCCGCCGCGAAACCCTGCTCCAGCCCGCTCCAATTCGTACTGCCGCTCATCCGGTTTCTCCTCTATAGTTCAGATAATTTGCGAGCATAGCACAAGCCGCCAGTCACTTCTTCAAGCCTTGCCGACCGAACGATCTGTGGAAAAAGCCGCTAGGAATCAGTGTTTCCGCGTTGCACCTCAAAAAATCCCCGTGTTTTCGGCCTTTTTTGACGTTTGTCTCTTGCGTTCTACTCATCCCTTGGCTATAGTGCAATGCGGCCCGGGTCTTTTCATTTCTTTTGAGGGGAGAATCTCGCGGCTGGTCTCGAATCTTTTTCGAGGCGCATTGAAAAAATCAGGAGGATAAGAATACTAGATGGCAGCCAAGCCTTTGAGCAAGACCAAGGTCGTTTCGCACATCGCCGAAAAAGCCGGCACACCCAAGAAAACCGCAGCGCTCTTCTTTGACGAGCTATTCAAGCTCGCGGTAAAAGAAGCCAAGGGTAGCGCGGGCAAATTCGTGATCCCGGGAATCGGCCGCGTCGTCAAGGCGCACCGCAAGGCGCGCATGGGCCGCAATCCGCAAACCGGTGAAGCGATCAAGATCAAGGCCAAGACCGTGGTCCGCCTGCGCCCATCGAAAGCGCTCAAGGATGCGGTCCTGAAGTAGATTCCTCGCACCGCGAGGATCGGGCCCTGAAAAAAGCGCGCGAAAATGAGCGGCCGCCGTCTCCCAGAACCGGCGCCACCTTTTCGGCCAGCGCAAAAGTACCTGGGCCAAGTTGGGGTAGCAGTATCGGTCAAGTTTGCCCTCCGGTCGCGTGTCCAACATCACGCGTCGGAGGGCTTTTTCTTTCTAACAGAACGCTTCTGCGGCACGACGGAAGTCGTGCCCTCCGGTCACAACATGAAGAATTTCGTGGCGTCTCTCTACAGCGTCTTGACGTACGCCACCACATCCTTGATCTGCGGTGGCTCCAGCACATCCTTAAACGGCGGCATCAGGTTGTCGCCATTTTCGATCCACGTCCTCAGCGTCTCGTCGTTCACCTTATTGTTGTTCACCGTGAACGTCCCGCGCTTGTACAGCCCCTTCAAACCCGGCCCGATTTTTTTTGCGTCGCTGTCGGCGTAGTGGCACACCCCGCATTTCTTGTCGAACACTTCCTTACCGCGCGCGACCGCCGCGCCGCCCGTGGACTTCTTCGCCGGTGATTTTGCGTCCGGGTCCTGCGCAGACGCCGCTCCAGCCACGGCCACAAACACCGCCAACATCGCGATCCCCAGCACCACAATATTACGATTCACGATTCCCCCTGGACTGCCAATGAGCGTCGCCTCCATTCTCCACATTCGGCTGCGTAATTTCCACTAGTACCCCCGGCACAAAGGACAGGTTGCGCCTAGCACACGCGCTGCACCTTCGTACTTTTGACGCCTTCCACACCGTGTGCTTACATACGTAAATCATGAGCCAGGAAACCCTCTCGCGCGCCTGGGAAGTCCTCCAGGACGCGTATCAAGCGCAAATGGAAGGCGATTACGAGCGCGCCGTCGAACTCTACCGCTCGTCGCTGGACCTCTATCCCACCGCGGAAGCGCACACCTTTCTTGGATGGACCTATCATTTTCAGGGCAAGCTCGACGACGCCATCGCCGAGTGCAAGCGCGCCATCGAAATCGATCCCGAATTCGGCAATCCGTACAACGATATCGGCGCCTACCTCATCGAACTCGATCGCTTCGAAGAAGCCATCCCTTGGCTCGAGCGCGCCGCGGAAGCCGCCCGCTACGAGCCGCGTCATTTCCCGCACTACAATTTGGGCCGCGCCTATCTCGGCAAAGAAATGTACGCCCGCGCCATCGAATGTTTCCAGCAAGCTCTCGAAATCGAGCCCCGCTACGCCCTGGCCCGCGAGGCCCTCGACTCCCTCCGCCGCATGGTCAACTAAGAAAATTCCCGCTGCTAGGGGGGCTTGCTCCGCTTGGCCTCAACCCGGGACGTCTTACTTCATTACTTCGCTTCCGTCGGTTTCACCACGCGGTCGTAAATCAACAACAACAGCGCGGTCAGCACTCCCACCCCGGTAATCACCCACCAAGCCCGCTCCGGCTTTCCCGCCACCTCGCCGAAATGATGCATCACCCGCCCGCCAAACCACCCGCCCACCAGCGACCCAATCCCCAGCGGCAAAAACGCAAAGCCCATATACGTCCCTTGCTGCCCCGGCGGCGCCAGCCGCGAAATGTATTCGTAGTAGCGCGGTTGGTGAATGATCTCCCCAATCGCCAAAACAAAAATCGATAGATAGCAGGCCAGCACGGTAGGATGAAACGCCAGAGTCAACCACGACAGCGAAGTAATCAACGTCCCAATAATGATCGCGTGAAACGCGGGAATGCTTCGCGTCAAATAATTCACCAGTAGCGTCAGCGCGATCACCGACAGCGAGTCGGTCATCAGTATCCACTCCACGCTCGCGTTTGCATCGATGTACCGGTGTACGTAGCCCGGCAGCGTGATGTATTGCTGCCAGAAAACAACCCAATAGCCGGTGAAGATCAGCAGAAACAGCATGAATTTCGGATTCGAGAGCACCACCAGAAAATTCCGCAAGGTCCGCGAAACGCTGGGCGCCGGTTCGTTTTCCGCGCGCTTCGGCTCGCGAAAAAACAGCAGCACCAGAAAAAACATCGCAAACACGCTGAGCGCCGAAATCCGAAACACCTTCTCCAGCCCCAGCTTCTGGTGCGCCCACCCCGCGATGTACGGCCCCGCGGCCCCGCCAATGTTCACCATGGTGTAGTAAATCGAATACCCGATCGACCGCACATTCTCCTTGGAGGCTCGCGCCGTAGTCCCCACCACGCAAGGCTTCACGAGCGCAACGCCCAAGGCCGGCAACATCAGAATAAATCCGACAAACAGCCCCAAGGGCACCGCGTTGCGAATCGGCGCCAGCCAAGAAGCCCCCACCGACCCAATCAAGAAATAAGCCGCTGCCAGAATCAGATAAGCCAGCGACAAAGCCCGCCGAAATCCCAACCGGTCGGCAATCGCCCCGCCAAAAATGGCCAGAAACCAAACCATCCCCCCAAAAATCCCAGTAAGCGTCCCAGTCTGCTCGGTAGAAAAGTTCAATTTTTCCTGAAGGTAAACCGCCAAGGAAGAAAACGCTCCGTAGTAAGAAAGCCGCTCAAAAATCTCGCTGACGTTAGCAACCCAAAACGGCTGCCCAAACCCATCGCGAATCTCCCCCAACCGCGTCCCAAATCCCATCCACCCTCCCAAGTAGCACAGGCACTCTTGTTTGCCCGGAGCGCCGAAGGGCCGGTGTCCCCGTAAGCCAACCCAAAAGACCGCGATGATAGCAGACACCAACCGTAATCCCAGCAAATCTAGGAGCCGGGCTTCAGTTCAGCCTACGAACGAAGGACCCGGCGCTCGGCACAACTCGGTTGTAGGGGCGCAAGACTCCAGCGCCCCAGCTTGCCCAGACCCTTCCATTACGCGCGTACAATATTTACGAAAACGGGATCCATGCCACCGGCTGAAATGAAGCGGAGGGGTGCCGGGGTTCGGTTCTTGAACCGGGGTCTGGGGTTTGACTTTCGCTCTCACCCTCCCCAGCATCCAAAAAATCGACCCGGTTCACCGGTGCGTCATGTCTTGGTATCCCCGATGGGTCACCATCCGGTACGTGGCTCCCGGCGCAAAAAATCATTGGCGGCCGCAACATTGGTGACCCGCATCGCCGCGCCGTCGTATTCGATTTTCTTGCCGGCGCGAAGGGCCACTACGCCCAGGAGCATGACTTCGGTTAGGCGGGCGGCGTACTCGAAGGGGCTGGAGGCGTCGGTAGCGCCCTTGGCCGCAGCGACCCAATTCATTTCGTGGTCTTCGTTGGCGATGCGTGGCAGTTTCTGCGGCGGCTTCCCAACCGAATCGTGGAGCGATCTGGGCAGCAGCCGCGGGCGCATTCCGTAGGTGTCGTGCAGGAGTTTGCCCTTGCTGCCGATGAGCAGCGCGCCGCCGCCCTTGTTCAGCTCTTCGTCGCCGAGTTCTTCGGGCTTGGGCGGGAGCAGGCCGCCGTCGTACCAGGTGAGCTTCACCGGCGGCATCGAGCCGCGCGCCGGAAAGTCGTAGAAGGTCTGCGTGGCCAGCGGGTAGGAGGCAGCGTTAAACGGAGTGGAAACGGTTTCGATGCTGGTGGGGAAGCCCAGGTCGAGCGCCCACATCGAGTGATCGATCAGGTGCGCGCCCATGTCGCCGAGGGCGCCCATGCCCCAGTCGATCCACCCGCGCCAGTTAAACGGGTGATAGATGGGGTGATAGGGCACGACCGGGCCGACGCCAAGAAAAAGATTCCAGTTGAGCGTATCGGGCACCGGAGTGCCGCCGGCGGCTTCGGCAGCGGCCAGCCGGGTGTTGACGGCGGCGCCGCTCCATCCGGGTGGATCGGCGGGATCTTTCAGCGGCTCGGGGCGCGGCACTCCCTGGGGCCAGTAGCCGAGCGGGCGATTGGTCCAGATGTGCACCTCGCGGACCTCGCCGATGGCGCCGGACTGGACGTACTCGACGGCGAGGCGCGCGTCGTTGAGCGAGTGGCCCTGGTTGCCCATCTGCGTGGCGAGCTTGGTTTCTTTGGCGCGCTGGGAAAGCTGGCGGGCTTCGGCGATCGACCAGGTGAGCGGCTTCTGCACGTAGACGTGCTTGTGGAGGTCCATCGCGGCGAGCGCGATGGTGGCGTGCATGTGGTCGGGCGTGGCGACGAAGACGGCGTCGATGTCTTTCTGTTTGTCGAGCATCTCGCGATAGTCGTCGTAGCGCTTGGCTTTCGGGAGCAAATCGTTTTTGAGGCGGGTCATGCGCTCCAGGCGGATCTTTGCTTTCGCGGGATCGAAGGGCGACATGCCGGCGGCGCGTTGTTCGGGTGTGGGAGGTGGCGGCGGCTCGGCGATGCGTTTTTGCAGCGCGGGAATTTCGGTTTCAAGGCGGTCCAGCGATTTGCCGGCGTAGCCCCAGTCCACGTCGCAGATCGCGACGATATTTTCGGTGGAGAGATTGACCAGGTTGGTGCGCCCCATGCCGCCGACGCCGACGCCCGCGATGTTGAGCTTGTCGCTGGGAGGGACGAAGCCGCGGCCCAGCACGTGGCGCGGCACGATGGTGACGGCGGCTGCGGTGGTGGCGGCTTTGGCAAGAAACGAGCGGCGCGAGATTGGTTCGATCGGGGTCATCCGGGTCTCCAGGGCGACGCCGCCCATTATCGCGCGCCCTGCTGAAGATTTGGGAAATTTTGGCTTGCGGGACGGAAGGTCCGATCCTTTATTGAGGAACAGCGAATCGTGGAATTCCGCGCGGAATTTTTCAATATTTTCAATATTGTCGATTTTGGCTTGCCTTCCAACACCGTGCTTGGCACGGGATTCGGAGTCATCAGCCATACTGCCGGTCCTTCACGGCAGATTCAGTTCTCGCTGAAATTGATTTATTGAAGTCGCCGAGAGACCGGCGCTAGAAGCTGGCGGTCATGTCGCTGGAGGTGCCGCCGGCGGCGGGGACGTAACACTTCAAAGTGTAGTCCATCACCATGCGGTCGGCATTGAAGCGCCAGCCGAGCGTGCGGATGGTGCGCTTCATGCGCTTGATCCAGCCGCGCGGCAGTCCGTCGCGGTCACGCTGGTAGTACAGGGGAATCACTTCTTCGCGAAGGACGCGGTATAAATCCTCGCCGTCGCGCGTGTCGTGGACGTTCATGTTGGAATGCGTTCGGCCGGTGCCGATGGCGAAGCCGTTGCGGCCGTCGTAGGCCTCGGCCCACCAGCCGTCGAGCACGGAAAGGTTCAGGCCGCCGTTGAGTACAACTTTTTGGCCGCTGGTGCCGCTCGCTTCAAGCGGGCGGCGCGGATTGTTGAGCCAGACATCGACGCCTTGCACGAAGTGACGGCCGACGTTGATGTCGTAGTCTTCGACGAAGACAAATTTGTCGGCGAACTGCGAGTCGCGCATCATCTGCGCGATTTGCTGCAACACTCTCTTGCCCGGTTCGTCAAGCGGGTGCGCTTTGCCGGCGAAGACGAACTGCACCGGGCGCTTGGGATCGTTGACCATGGTGGCCAGCTTTTCGATGTCGGCCAGGATCAGGTTGGCACGTTTGTAGGTCGCAAAACGCCGCGCAAAGCCTATGGTCAGCGCGTCGGGACTCAGGACGCCGCCGAGCCGGATGCGCGTTTCGGGCGATTCGCCGCGAAGGTCGGCTTGTTTCATGGCCCGGGCTCGCACGAATTCAAGTAGCTGCAATTTCAAGCTGAGATGCGTCTCCCACAGCTCGCCGTCGTCGACGTTCTCGATGCCTTCCCAAATTTTGGCTTCGGCGCCGTGCTGCTGCCAGCCGGCGCCCAGATGGCGATCGTAGAGCCGCGACATTTGCGGCGCGAGCCACGACGGAACATGCACGCCGTTGGTGATGTGCCCGATGGGGACGCGATCTTCGCTCTTGCCGGGACTCAGGCCCTTCCACATCGCCCGGGAGACTTCGCCGTGAAGCGCGGAAACGGCATTGGCGCGGCGAGCGATGCGCAAGCCCAGCACCGTCATGCAGAAATCCTCGTCCTTGTTCCCGGGATTCTCGCGACCCAGGTCCATCAGGCGATCGCGAGAAAGGCCGAGCCTTTCGCGCAAAGGACCCAGATGCTCTTCGATTAGATCGTCGTTGAAGCGGTCGTGCCCCGCAGGAACCGGGGTGTGCGTGGTGAAAACCACTTCGCGCGAGACACCCGGAACCGCGGCGTCGAAACTCACGCCCTCTTCGTGCATGCGATCGTGGATGGCCTCGAGCACCACGAATCCGCTGTGCCCTTCGTTGAGATGCAGCACGCCGGGAGTGATGCCCATCGCTTTCAGCGCGCGAAAGCCGCCAACGCCGAGCAGCAATTCCTGGCGAATGCGGATGCGGCGGTCTCCGCCGTAAAGGCGCGAGGTCAATTCGCGGTCTTCCGGTGCGTTCCCCTCGACGTTGGAATCGAGCAGAAGCAAATCGCAGCGGCCGACCTTTACGCGCCAGACGCGAGCGCGAATGCAGCCGGTGCGCGTTTCGATTTGCACGGTGACGGGTTCGCCGTTTACCCCGATCGCAGGTTCCATCGGCTGTTGGTTCACATCGTTCTGAATGTATTCTTCCTGCTGCCAGCCGTCGCGATCAAGCCGCTGCCGGAAATATCCCTGGCCGTAGAACAAGCCAATGCCCACGAGCGGAATATCCAGGTCCGACGCGCTCTTGATGTGATCGCCAGCAAGGATGCCTAGGCCGCCGGAATAAATCGGGATGGATTCGTGCAGACCGAACTCCGCGGAAAAATAGGCGACCGGATGCGGCCGCAACACCCCGGCGTGTCTTGCACCCCAGGTGCGATCCGCCTGGAGATATTCCCACTGCCGCCGGTACGCGTAGTTGATCCGACTGTGCAGGACCAGCTCCGCGGCGCGGCGCTCAATTCCCGCAAGCGGAATGTCGCCCAACAAAGAAATCGGATTGTGGTTGCACTGCCGCCAAGGGCCCGGATCGAGATCGCGAAAAAGCGCGACAGAATCGTGATCCCAACTCCACCACAAATTGCGCGCCAAGGCCCACAAGCGCTCTTGCACCGGAGCGATGAAGCGGTCGAGACTTCGCGCTTCGCTCACCACCGGCGCGACCTGCGCCGCGCCCTCCACCAGCATGCGGATTTCGTCTTCGCGAAAGGCGCGCGCTTCGGTGGTTTGCACGACCAAAACGCCTTGCAAAACGCCGCGGTCGATCAACGGCACACCAAGAAATCCCTGGTAGTTGTCTTCGCCGGCCTCATGAAAATACTTGAATCGCGGATGCTTTTTCGCCTGCTCCACCGCGAGCGGCCGTACCTGCTCCGCCACCAGACCAACCAAGCCCTCGTTTAAGGCCATCCGCAACGCGCCCACGCATTGCGGACGAAGTCCCAGCGTCGCGGCGAGCACCAGGTTCGCGCGATCCGGTTCCAACAGATACACGGAGCAGACATCGGTCTTGAAACGGCCGGCGATCAAGGCCACGAGGTTCATGAGCGTCTCGGCGGGCTTACCGGAATCCTTGGCGAGGTTGCGGATCTCGTCCACGGTCAGGACGCAGCCGTCATCACGCACGTCTATGATCTGGCTCACGCTTTTTGTTCCCTTTGTTTTTTCGCGATCACGCATAGCGGATTAGAGGCACCTGTTCGCACGTTCACCTTAAGAAGACCTCTCCAGTTTAAGTCGGCTCGCGACACGATCAAATGTTAAATTCTGATGGTGACCATTTAAAACAATACTGCGCTGAACAGCGAGTGGCGAAGGCGGCGATAGATTCTTGCCTAGTGATCGATTCACGTCCGTTGCAGCACCAGCACGTCATAGGGATTCAGGGTAGTGCTGCCGGAGTGTATCGTGCCAGTCAATTGATCCTTGAACTGTCCGGGGAGACTGATCTCCTGGGAAGCGGCGGTGTGATTCAGCACGAATATCCACTGGCGCTCGCCAGACTTGCGGACGGACACTTCGACGCCGCGTGGAAGACCGAAGGATGACTTGATGCCGGCGGTTTCCACCAGCGCGCCTAAAACTCGGGCGAGGCTCGCGGGATCCAAGTCCGCGCCTAGGTAGATTGCCTTGCCTTTGCCGAAGGAGTTGATGGTGATGGCCGGTTCCCCAGCGTAAGGCTCGGTGTACGTTGCGAGCACCGAAGCGGAAGAAGGCTGCAGAAGATCGGCCCACAAGGCGCACTCGCCGTCGGGGCCGGCGAGCTGGGGCGAGAATTTCACGCCGATTTTTTCGCTGTAGATGGGAACGTAATCTTTCACGGTCACGCCCATGACGTCGCGCAGCAGACCCGGCAAGGGAGTGCGCACGATCTGGCTGCTCTCGTCCTTCACGCCGAGGCGGAAGCTGGTCACAAAAATCCCACCGCCTTCGACAAAGCGCCGAATGTTCGACGCTTCTTTCTCCGATAGCACATAGTGCACCGGGGAAAAGACCGCTTTGTATCGCGACAAATCCGCGCCGGCATGAATCACATCCATGCCGGCATGAGTATCCGCGATGGACACATACCACGAGATCAATTGAGATCTGTAGGTGAGCTTGTTTTGTCCCGGCTGCACGGCAAGCGCCCAGTCCGAGTCCAGATCGAAGATCAACGCGACATCTGCGGGATACGACGCCTCCAGCACGTCCCGTCCGAGAGTCTTCAACTCTTTTACTGTTTGGCGAATTTCGTCGAAACCGATGCTCTTCGAGCGATCGTGATTCAGCAATCCGTGCCAATATTCCTCAGCTCCAAACGTGGCCGAGTCCCAGCGAAAGTAATTCACGCCCATCGCCCCGTGTGCGACGGCCTGATAGGTCCACAATCTCAGTTGTCCTTTGTAAGGTTGCGGCGCAAAAAATCTTTGGCCCGCCTTGCCGGATTGTTCTTCCATGATCAAGAAAGGCTTACCGTCCTTGACGCTGCGCATGGAATCGTGTCCGAGGGCGATGACCTTCGAAAGCACCTCCGGCGGCATACCTTGACTGTGTACCTGAGCGAACCCCGGATAGTTGTCGTGGGAGACAAAATCCAGATTGCGGTACATTTCGTGAAGATCGATGGTGTCCAGCGGCGCGCCGACGTTATTGGTGGTGACAAAGTGACGCGGACAGGTTTTTCGGAGCATCACCAACTGTTCTTCCAGGAACGAGGCGTTAGCGAAGGATTGATAACGGTCGTAATCGAGCGCAAGTCCCGGATTCGGGTCACCGTTGGAAGGCAGGGGGACCGGTATTTGAGTGAAATCGGTATACACCTGACTCCAGAAAGCCGTGCCCCATTTGGAGTTTACACTGTCGAGCGTTCCGTATTTGGCGCGGAGCCAGTCTTGAAAACCCGCACGGCAGAATTTGCAGTAGCAACGGCCCCACCGCTGCAACGTGAATTCATTGTCGATCTGCCAGCCGATCACTCCCGTCGTATTGACAAAGGTGCGCGCCATTTCGGTCGCAATCTGCAGCGACAAACGACGATATGTTTTGTTGGTAGGGCACGTGAATCGGCGACCTCCTGGAGAAAGCGCCATGCCTTCGTCGTTGACCATCAACACTTCGGGATATTTCGCAGTGAGCCACGGTGGAGGCGCCGCTGACGGCGTTCCCAGAATGACGACGATGCCATGCTTCTGGAGAATCTCGATCGCGCGGCGGAGCCACGCAAAATCGAACTTGCCTTCCGATGGCTCCATCAAAGACCAAGCGAACTCCGCCACGCGCACGTTGGTAATGCCAAAATCCGCCATCATGCGCGCGTCTTCTTCCCACAACGATTCCGGGGTTTGGTCCGGATAATAGTCGACCCCCAATAGCAGCGGTACGGTGGGGTCTGCAGGTTCCGAATTGTTCAACGCCAAGCGCGACCAAATCGCCGGACGGACCGATGTCGCTGCAAGCAGAGCGGTGGCGTTGGCCAGAAATGTTCTTCGTGTGTACACGTTTACTCGCTTCCTTGAGCTCATCGCTAGAGAGACACACAAGTGCGAGGCCATCTTCTACGCGGAACAAAGGCTTGTCAAGAAACGGGACAGAAAGGCTGAACGACTTCGAACTGCATGCTTTCCATATATGCTTATCGCTCCGGCCCTTAAATGGAGATAGCTCCAATGAGAAATTCGCTTGCGTTCAGACGCAACTTCATCAAAACAGCTGGTGCGGTTGCGGCCGCTGAGATTCTGCGCGGTGCCGTCGCGGTGGGCCTTCGCTAACGAACCGCGGGGACATGGGCAAAGGGGCCGGAAGAGACAACCTCCCCGGACTACACCTTACGCATCGGTGCAGTGCGATCGAACCTGCCCCAAACCACATCGTCTCTGCGATCACTTAGGACCGTCAGTTCCCGGGGACGCTGTTGCGTTTCAAGGAAGACCGCCAAGTTGTTGTGGACGTTTACAAAGACACGGATACTCCTGAACCATTGCACGGGCACGGATAATCTGTGCCCGTCGAGATAGACGGCGCTGCTGAGGAAGGCACGCCTTTTATCCCGGCACGTGGAATGCGCCGCATGGTTTTTACGCCGCGTCCCGCAGGTTTGCGTTTCTACACACGCATGACCGCGATTATTTGGTTAGCTGACCCGTGATCGCGGAACGTCAGTCGGCGGCAGAGCTGGCCTCGAGCGAGCGTACCTTTTCACCACCAAATCCCAGGCGCACATAGCGCACCCCGTCCGCGTCCTCCAGGTGGTTCAGCACACGCCAGCAGTCGATCACAACGCGGGCCGGACTGCGTCGCGCCCAGTGGTCCGCCGGGACTTCGCGAAACTCCTGCCACGGTGTTGCCAGCACGACTACGCCGGACTGTTCGATACACTCATTCGCCGAAATGGCGCAACGCACATTCTTGAACGAGCCCAACGCTCGCACCGCATCCGCCGACGGATCGTACACGATCACATGCAAACCTGAGACGGAAAGCTCCTGTGCCAGCAACAATCCGAATGCTTCCTCCACGACATCGGTATCCGGCTTGTAGGTAAGTCCGAGTATCCCGATCGCGGTGTCACCCGAATGATGCTGCTTCACAAATTCAGCGAGCGACTTGATCTGTGCCCGGTTGAACAAGTCGGTCGCCTCCGCAAGCCCCGAAGACGCACCCACTCTCGCAGCGAGCGCCGCTAGTGCCCGGTTGTCCCGCGGAAAGCAGGGCCCGCCGTAACTGACCGCGCCCTTCAGGTAGCGCGGCCCGATGCGCGAATCGAGCCCCAACGCGTTGGTCACCACGCTGGCGTCCGCTTCCGGCAATCTCTCACACAGCCGCGCGATCATGTTCGCGTAGCTGATCTTCGTAGTGATGTATGTGTTTACCGCCAGCTTAGTGATCTCCGCATTGATGAAATTCATCCGCGCGACGAACGGCGTATTTTTGCAGGTCTGCGTGTAAATTTCCGTCAGGATTTCGCCGGATTGCTTATCCGACTCCCCAATCAGCAGAAAATCCGGAAAATAGAAATCGTGAATGACGCTTCCCAGTGCAATAAATTCCGGGCTGTAACACAAGCCGAAATGTTTCCCGCACGTCTTCCCGCTTGCTCGCTCGAGGGTATCCTTCACGTCTCCGCCGGTAGACCCCGGCATCACCGTGCTGGTCAACACGACTAGGTGAAATCCCCTCTTTGTCCGGAGCGTCTTCCCGATCGCCTCCATGGTTGGAAGCACGTACCGAAGCGAGAATCCCCCGCCCGCCTCGCTCGGTGTATTCACGATGATGAATGTCGCCTCCGACCCGCGAATCGCCGCATCGATGTCCGTTGTCGCCGACAACCGCCCCTCCGACTCCTTCAACAACTCGGCGAGTCCCGGTTCGTGTACTGGCGCAAAGCCATGATTGATCGACTCCACTTTCTGAGGGTCCACATCCACCGACGTCACACGAAATCCCCGCGCCGCAAAACACGCCGACATGGGCGATCCCAGCTTCCCCAGCCCGATCACAGAAATGGACTTCAGCATGCTCCCCCTTCAGAAATCACAACGCGCAAACTCTATCGAACCCGTAAAGTTCCGCCCGCTCTAAGCTTCAGCGGTAATACACAAATGCCACCCAAAACGCTTTTCCATCGCGCGAAACATCGCCGCCGGCATCCACCGAAAGTAAGCCTCCTTAGCATAGCGATACAGCACGTACTCTTCGATGCGATACGGAAAAATATGTTCGACCTCTACCGCCCGCGCCTGAAATCCGTGTTGCTCCAGAAGCTTTCGCCCCTCCTCACGCGTATACGAATACGTGATTGGGCAACCCGTCTGCGCTTCGGAATTCCGAGCCACCAGCTCCGGCAGCTTCCAGAATCTCCCTCGACCCTCGCCGAGCAAAATGCCCAAGACTTTCCAAGACCTGCGGTGATACACCATGATCTTCAACGTAGTTCCCGGCCGCGCATACTGCCGCAATTGCTCCAGCACCCGTTCCGGATGCGGCGTGTGATGAATCACGCCAAACGAATAAATCAAATCGTAAGCCTCCACCGGCACAAAGCTGCTCAACTCCTCGGCATTTCCCAGGTAAAATCGGACGGAATCCTTGACGCCGTAAACGCCGGTCCGCTGCCGCGCGATTTCCATCGACTTCTCCGACAAGTCCACGGTGGTCACGTGCGCTCCATGCCGCGCAAAGTTCACGGTGTCGGTCCCGATCCCGCAACCTATTTCCAGCACTTTCTTCCCGCGCCACTTCGCAAATTCCGCGAAGCCAGGAATGTGGCTCTCAACGAAATATTTCCGCGCCTCTACCTCGTCAAAATACTGCCGGCTTCCCACCGGCTGCGTCGAATGCCGTACGTTGCAAGGACGCCGATCCCAGTACTCCGCCACTCGCTCAATTTCGACCTTTTCAAATCCCATCGCTTTCAACGGCACACCCCTAGCTGGTACTCTGACGCTACTCCTAGGAACTCCACAAACCCAATTTATATTTCCTCGCGAGATCTTCGCATGTTTACGGGACGCAGTCCCATCGCATCGCGCAAAGGGCGGGTCACATCCAGTATCGCAAAACACGCGGGCATTAATTTTGGCCGCAGGTAACGCCAGTAGGGTGCCCACAAACGCCACGGGTTTGCTCGTTCTCCCTCAGTCTCCAAAATGTGTGTGGCGTCGTCGATCGTGAATAAATGTCGCCGCCCGCCGGCCAGCGCAAAGTTTCGCTGCGCCTGTTCGTCGTTCCATACCCCCTGCGCCCCAGCAGGGTGATACCCATAGTTATGGTTCTGATGTATCGCCATCACCTGGCTCGACGCATCCACGACGTCCGCGCCTTGCTCCCGCGCCTTCCATACCAGCCAGTGGTCCCACCACACGCGCCCCACTACCAATTCCGGCATCTGCGCGTACATCCCGCGGCGAAACGCGAAATAATCCACTGACCATCCTGGCTGCTGGACGCCGTGTTCTTTCGCGAATCGTTTGATTTGCTCGCCCCATCCGATAACACCGAAATTCAACGCTTCCGTCACATCCGTATCCCAACGCCGACCCACCATCAGAAAGCATGGGTGTGCCGCCCGCACGCGTTCCAGCGCTGCGCAAAAATCCTCCAGCAGAATAATGTCGCAATTGACGTAACACAGGACGTCGTGGCGCGCGATCGCCTGCGCCCTCGCGAACATCGCGTCCAGACGCTTGGTGCCGTGCTCGATCCGCTGCACCTGCGGTTCATGGCGAATACTCGACTCTCGCGCAATCTCTGCCGCACCCTCGTCGTCACCAAACAAAATCACTTCCACGTCCGGGCGCAGCCGCACCCAACTCCGCAGCGCATTTCGTTGGATCACGCCGCTGTGCCCCAGGAAAGGTTTCGCAGTCGTAAAAAAAGTCAGCATTTCCGGCTACTAGGGGCCGACGGAGATCAAGCCGGGCGTTCAGCCTCTCCCTAAACCCGATTCGAGCATAGCGAAGCGATTTTCAACTCACAAGTGGTCCAGTGTCCGATAAGTAATGCGATAATAATTAATTATCGTACTTGAAATCGCTACCCTTCACCCAGCCTCGCTCCATATCGTAGTGAATCACTGGGGGCCGGTCTGGTCCCGGCCACGTCGAAATCGGCCTTTCTACCAGCTTCCACCACGCATAGCGAATGCCTGGCAATTTCTTTACGATTTTTCCGTTGAAACGGTGGAAGGCTCGGGGCGCCCAGCCCCAGGGTTCCCGTTTCCACTCCGCCGCCAGTATTTCGTCGTGGATTCGGTGGCATACCTCCAATTGCTGGAGTCCCAGCGAAGCGTGGTGTTTCCGAAAACTTCCGATCAACGCCTCCACCGGATACAATTGCGCGTGCCGGAAAAATCGCACCCACAGCTCAAAGTCGCTCGCCATCCTCCTGGACGCATCGACGTACCCGCCGGCCTTGTCCCACAAACTCCTCCGCCAGAACGTCGATTCTTGCTGGATGTAGCGGTTGAATCCCGCCAGAAATCGCATCCGCGACCATCGCGGCAAGCTCACCACTTCGACAGTCATACCTTCTTCGTTGATGCATGTTGGACGCCCGGTGATCCATTCCACATCCGGCAAATCCCGGAGCACGCTCCCAGCCACCGCCAGCCCGCCAATATGGAGCTGATCCGTCGCGCTGATCCAACCCATCACCTCACCGGTCGTCCGCGCAAACCCCTTGTTCAACGCGTCGTACATCCCATTGTCCGGCTCGCTCACCCATCCAGAAATCTGACTCTCATACTTGCGAATTACATTCAGAGTGTTGTCCGTCGATCCCCCATCAATGATGAAATATTCGAGGTTCGGATAAGCCTGCGCCAAAATCGATCGGATCGTCGCCTCAATATATTTCCCAGAATTGAAAACAGGCGTGACCAGAGAAATTCGCGGCCAGACGGCCCCCTCAGGGGCGGAGTCAGAGAATTTCGCAGGTTCAGCGATTGTAGGCAAGTCCACTCTAGGTACCCAAACTCGATTCGAGAGGACAGGCCACGAAATTGCCCTCGAAATCAGCGAGGCTCAAGTCCAAATCGGTCAAACGTCCGCCCATCTCCACCGCGAACCATTTATACTCTCGGGAGACTAGGTGCTCAATAATCTCCTTTGCGCGATAGCCCCATGGCTTGGTCCGAACGTCTTGCACCTCAGCGAGTATGACCGGGCGGTGCTTGCTTTCGAGCAGATGGGGTGCCCCTTTGAGGACAGCCCACTCCGCCCCTTCTACGTCCAGCTTCATAAAGTCCACATGATCGATCTCGGATTCCCGGAGCCAGTCATCCAGTCGCACTACGTCCACTCGAACGGCTGACGTTGAGCCAACTCCAAGTGGAGTCCGCAGACTATTGCATCCGTTATTTTTGTCCTCGACCACATACAGATCACTCGAGTCGTTTTGGTCGCCAAGCGCAACACCTTGAACGCTCGCGTTCCGACAAAAGTTAATTCGAAGGTGGCGCTCCAACGCTCTTCTTTCGCGAGGCGACGGCTCGAAGGCAAAAACTCGTCCATCGCGTCCCACCTTTTTCGAAGCGAGAAGTGTGTAAAGGCCGTGATGGGCACCTAGATCGAGTACGGTCATACCCGGTTGCAGGAATCGCTCGACAAAAGCAAGTTCCGCCGCCTCAAACCTGCCCGCAAGAAGCGGACCACGCAGGCCATCTTTCTGCGGCACCCACCAGGCTCCAAATGGCAGACGGACGGGTATGGATATTCCCGGAAAAATCTCTGACCAGAGTCGATATACAGATATCGATTGCTCGTGGAAGGGTTTTCGGAGGAACCGCCACGCGCGCGGGACCACTCGCATCTGCTCCTTCTCATTCGCCACTGTCAATATGGGCGGCCTCCCTTTGCCAAGATCGAAAACTCGCTTGGTATGTTCAAGATCCCATTCCAGTTGTCGGCTGAATGCTGATGAACCTCCGTGGCCACGATCATTTCAGGCGCGCATTCCCACGCGTCGACTTCTTTCAGATCGTCGTACAAGCTCACGAGCCAGTGATAAGGACCGGGACGCAACGGAAGCATCGGGAACGTATAACAAAATTCATGCTCGCCGGGCGCGAGCTCGACGCCATCGGTCGCCCAACCCCAGATGAGTTGTCGATCGAGAGTGAAGAGTGCGATGCCGTGGTGACCGCTCCGGACAGGTTCGTTCACCTCGATGGTGAACCGGACCGTGGTTGTCGCGAGGCTCGTAAGAGTATGGGGTTTCTCGCCGCCAGGCTCGACAATTTCCCAACGGAGGAACTGGCCCTTCGTGCCAGATCGCCGATCTAACTGGTTGCTCGAACGTTCCCCGCGCCCCATTGCGCTTTCATAAGCGCTCACGACCTCATGCGCCGAGCCAGACATCCGAATCTCTCCGCCATCCACCCATACCACCCGATGGCATAAACGCCGTATCTGATTCATCTGATGGCTCACCAGCACCACCGTCCGCCCCTGCCGCGCCACATCTCCCATCTTCCCCAGGCATTTCTTCTGAAAATTGATGTCGCCTACCGCCAGCACTTCGTCCACCAGCAAAATCTCGGGCTCTAGGTGCGCCGCCACCGCAAACGCCAGCCGGACATACATGCCGCTGGAATAGTGTTTCACCGGTGTGTCGATGAACTTCTCGATCTCCGCGAAGGCCACGATCTCGTCCATCTTGCGGTCAATCTCGCGCTTCTTCATCCCCAGCAGCGACCCGCTGAAATAGGTGTTCTCGCGCCCGGTCAATTCTCCGTGGAAACCGGTCCCCACTTCCAGCAGACTGCGCACGTGCCCGCGAATCTCCGCGGTCCCTGTCGTCGGCCGCGTGATGCGCGACAGGATCTTGAGCAGCGTCGTCTTCCCCGCGCCGTTCCGCCCGATCAACCCCAGAACCTCTCCTTCTTTCACTTCCAAAGACACATCCTTCAACGCCCAGAACGTCTCGTGCTGTGGCCGCCGCAGGGCCGCGAGCGGCGCGCGCGCGAACCGCGCAATCGTATCCCGCAGCATCCCCCGCGGCTCCATTACGCCACGCCGGTAACGCTTCCCCAAGCCCTCAGCCTGAATCACCGCCGTCATCTCAATCTTTTCCCTCTCGGATCCTCTGCGTCTCGCTGGTGCCTGCCACGGTCGGCGGCCGCTACCACGGCGAAGGGCAGCACACCTTTCGCTTCCCTAACTCTGTGTACTCTGTACCTGGGTGGCAAATCCCTCTTTCCTTTTGGCCCTCAGCCGCCAACGGTCAATTTCCGGTGCATCTGTTCCGCACCAACCAGCTGCTCCCGTCTCTGCTCCGGCGTAGCGAAGGCATGCGACTCGCGGAAACGCCCCTGTTCGCGCACGAACACCATGTCTGTCTGGGCCAGGGCGTGGTCCAGCGGCCGGTAGTTGAACCCGTAAATATCGTAGACCACGAATCCGTATTCCTTCATTTTCCCTACGATGTCGAACAGCTGCGGCGCCCCAACAATCGTCCCAAACAGGGTAACCTCCAAAACGACCGCCTCGGTCTGTTGCAGCGTTCGCTGCGCCCCAGCCAGCACCTGCAATTCGGCTCCCTGCACATCCACTTTGACCAGATACGGCCCGGACAGCTTCTTCTGAGCACACACTTGGTCGATAGTGATCACCGGCACTTGCCGCGGCGCCCCGTCGACGGCTGCCCCTTCCACTTCCTTAAATAGGCTGGAGCCGAATCGATCCGCGTGTACGTTCAGCGTCGCCGCGCCCGAAGCTTCCCCGGCCGCCGCCAGGACGTATTGCGCCTTGTAGGTCTCGCATATTTTTCTCAGAAACGGCTCAAATTCTGTAAGCGGCTCGATCAGCAAAATGTCGGCTTTCGGGAACTCCGCGTAAAGCTCCGCGGTCTGGTACGCCACCCCCACATCGATCACTGTCCGCGGCACAAATCCCAGACTCGAAAGCTGCCGCAACGCTCCCTGCATGCTGGCCCGCGGCACATCGACCCGCTTCGCCTTGCGCACGTCCAACCCGACCGCCCCAAACAACCGCTTCCCCGCAACCTTAACCGCCGTCAGCATATTCCGCGCTTCCTGTTTCCCATTCGCATGTGGGGGTCGGCTTTTTGAACTTCCTTCTTACACTCGGTCCGCAACCGTCCCCTCAACGCGCTGAAAAAACAACAATCCTCCAACCAGAACAACTGCGACCATTCCCGCAGACGCCAGCATCATGGGACCCGGCGGCAACCCGCGCCCGGTCAGCGCCCACCGGAACCCGTCGATCACTCCGGCCATCGGATTCAACCCATACAGCCACCGCCATTTGGCCGGCACCAGCGAACTGGGATACGCCACCGGCGAAGCCAGCATCCAGAACTGCACCACAAAAGGAACAATCGAAGCCACGTCCCGGTACAAAGCATTCAGCGCCGAAGTCCATAAACCAACCCCTAGCGCCGTCAGCACCGCCAAAATCATAAATATCGGCAGCAGCACGACCGTGGCCGGGGGATGGATCCCGAAGCTCAAAGTCAAAAGAATCATCACCACAAACCCGATCGCCAGATCCACGACGCCAGAGCAGACCGCCGCCAAAGGCAGAATCAGCCGCGGGAAATACACCTTGGTGATGACGTGCTGGTTGGTAACGATGATGCCGGTGCAGTTGGTCAAAGCCTGCGCGAAATACGCCCAAGGCACCAGGGCCACAAAATAAAAAACGGGATAAGGCAATCCTTGCGAAGGAAGTTTCGCGAGCCGCCCGAAAAAAATGGTGAACACACCCATGGTCATCAGCGGCTGCAGAATCACCCAGGCGACACCGATCACGGTTTGCTTGTAGCGCACCTTGACGTCGCGCCACACAAAGAAATAAAGCAGCTCGCGGTACTCCCAAAGTTCGCGCAACCGCAGCTCGAACAACCCGCGCGGCGGCGCAATGCGCACGATCGCCGGTGCGCCGGCGGGAAGCGGCAGCGCATCGTGGACGACGGCAGCCAGAGAGCCGCCAGCCGGAGGGGGTGTGGTAACCGAGGCCATCAATTTCCAGAAGTCCAACCTGCTACCGTTTACTACACTGCGAAATATACGAACTAGAGTAGCAGAGATGCACTCAGCCGGAGGCCCCCGCAAACACTGTTTTTCACTGGATGTTACGCCCAGCGAACTCGCATTCATGGGGCGTACGTTCCCGCCGGCGCTACGGAGCGGGAGGTTTGTTCATCTGCTCGATGTCGCGCTCTTCGATCTGCCGCATCAGGTTGGCGCGATGAAAAAGATAGCTCTGCACCTTGGCGGAGATCTCGCGAGGCACCACGAAGAATTGGTTGTGAATCATCTCGCTCCACACGATCGGCCCGCGCGCCGGAATCAGATGCGTTCCCCACTGGAACAGGAACGCCATGTTCCAGAGAACGAGACACGCCACGAGTAACCAAGCTGTGATTAGCGCAGTGCGCGGCGAGCGAAAGAATGTAGCGATGCGATCCAGCAAAACGCTCAGCCCCAGGATGAATGGAGCTGTCAGCGAGACAAAAAATCGGTTGCCGTATGACGAAATGCCATCCCAATCGGGATAGCACGCGATGAGCAAGTAAAACGCCAGCACCGCCGCCAGAATCGGAGTACCCACATCGGGTTGGCGTCGCCGGAAAACCAAAAGCCCGGCGACGGCAAGGATCACCACCGGAGTCCACACGAACAGTCCGTGATCGGACGAAAACAGAACGGAGAAAAAATACGGCGAGCGCCACGCCCAATCGCTCAGGGGAATATATCCCGACTCCAGCGGACTCCCGTAAATCACATAGCGTGTGATAAACGTCGGCAAGAAACACAGAATGAGGATGACGCCAAAGAGCAAATGATTGGCGACGAGCCGGGCAACGGATATGCTGCCGGACGACGGATTCATGCTCGATCCCTCGACGGGCGCACGGCTACGGAATGCAGCGAGATATTGCCCGACGGCTTCAACGAGCAGAACGATCAAAACCGTTACGTTGGCGTAGTAGACGTTGAGCACCAACCCGGCAATGACCGCGAGGAAGCACCATTGGCGCGTCGTGCGCTGGACGCGTGTTTGGTGCCAATACCAGAGGAACAAAGCCACGGTGAACGCCGAGTGCGCGTGTGACCACGACGGATTGAAGTACATGTACACGGGAAGTGAGCTGCTCCACCAAATGCAAATGGTGGCGAGAAAGGCCGAACACCCATCGACGTATTTGCTGGCCAGGCGATTCGCGAGCAGCAGACCAACAAAGCCGTACAGCGCGGTTCCGAATGCCATTGCGAAGCGGTACGGCGCGGAAAATCCGTCCGCTGCAACATGTGATCCCATCACGCGGGCGAGCAGCACACCCGCGTGCGCAATCAGCAGAAATGGCCCCCACAGAATAGCGGGTCCGACGGTGAAGTGATTGTCGAGATGGCCGGTGGGAGTGCGGAAGCTTGGTCGCGGCACGCCGTTTTCGTCGATGCGCGCGTCGCGAAAGCTGGCATTGCCAGACTGATAGTCGCGCACAAAATCGAGGCTGTGCTCGATCAGCGGGGCGCGCGCGAGCGCGTAGTAACCGATGCCGTCGCCGCGAACCCAGGGATTCATCAGCGGCAGCGACGCCAAAAAAATAAAGACAAGCCAGCGCTCGAATCTGCGGCTGCGCCCCGATTCCAGCCTGTCCTGACCCTCGGATTGCACTAGCTACTGACCTGCTGATTGCGTTTCGTCTTAGCCAATTTGGGCATGCACTTCGATCTCGACAGCGATGAAGTCACGCGCGGTAGAGCGCGGCTTTTGGCAGCGGTCGCACCCGGTTCGCAGCATCGTAGCGCACGCACAGCGACGGCGGTACGCCGTCGCACTCGAATATCAGGCGGCAGTTTGCGCAACGGCCTCGACCGACACTTCCCGTTGACGTTGAAACTGAAAACAATGACCGCGTCGAATCAATGGGCTTTCCACATAGATCCACGACAGTCTGGCTACCAAGAGCGAGAGTGCCGCGGCCAAAAGCGTAACCGCGACGCCTTTCCAGTCTTCGATAGCAGGTCTCGACCGGTGAAGTAAGAGCAAGTGCGAAAACTGGTTGATGGGCATGTGCACCAAATAAAGACAGTAAGAAATGGTGCCTAAAAAGCGAAGCCAGGACATGCGCATCACACCGGCGATCCGGCCGCGCGTTTGAGAAATGACAAGCAACAGGAGCCCCGTGAAGAAAGCGGCGATCCAGCTGTAACCGAACCAGACGGTCACGAGCGGCAAAGGAAGAACGATCAGCGACTTGAGCAGGAGCAGAACGCCGGCGGCCAAAAAAACCATAACCCATTGCAAGCGGCGCTGGTTTCGCATGAGCGCTTCTCGAAGAGCCGGTGTTCTCCACGCAATCGCAGCCAGCATCCCGAAGGCGAGTGTGTCCGCGCGCCAGGTGAACGCGCCGTTGAGCAAACCGCCGTGGAAGTAACGAAATCCGACAAAGCGCAGAATGGGCGACGCGATCACAAAACAGGCGAGCAAGCCGGTGAGCCGTGGCACGGACAAGAATCGAATGAAGAGCGGCGACACCAGATAGAACTGTTCTTCAACGGCCAGCGACCACGTTACGACAAACCATCGCCACTGAAAATCCGTGAACGAGCCAAGGAAGTTTTGCAGAAAGAAAACGCATTTCGGTAGCACGAGCAATTCGCGCAGGCTTACGGCCGCGCGAGCTTCCGGGAAAAACTGCAGAATGCCCACGGTAACCGCAAACAGCATCATCAATAAGAAATAGATGGGCAGAATACGGTGGACGCGGCGAATGTAAAATCTCTGGAAGTAATGGTCCGAGTTACGAGAGTCCAGCAGAATTCCGCCGATCAGGAACCCCGAGAGCACGAAGAACAGATCGACGCCCGTCCACCCGCCTCGAAAGACCCAACAAAGGCGATCCAGCCAGACGGGCAGAGAAGTGTGATCGCTGTTCCCGATAAAGTGGCAAACAAGCACGAGCAGGATGGCCAGCCCGCGAAGGCCGTCCAGCTCCGGTATGCGTCCGGAGGAACGAATGTGGCCGGTTTCCAGAGAAGGCTCGGCCGGAAGGGCAGAATCTCCCGCGAGTGCCGTGCTCGTATGCACCACAATGTACCTTTTATAGTAAGGTTAATCGAACAATCGCGTCGTTTGCGAGCGTAACAACAACGACGAGCGGGCGTCAATCAGTAATCGGCGGTTGCTTTCGGTCCGATTACCTCAGGCCTTCACGAACGCGAGAAGGTCGCGGTTGAGGCGGTCCGCGTGTGTGATCGGCAGGCCATGCGCTGCGTCCTCGTACACTTTGAGTTCGCTGCCTTGTATCAGGGCGGCGGTTTTTCGGCCGGTGGTTTCCAAAGGCGTCGAGGTATCGTTGTCGCCGTGAACGATCAGGGTTGGCACGCGGATGGCGCGAAGCTCGGCACGAAAGTCGGTTTCGGTGAACATGCGCTGAAGGTCGAGCATCACGCGCAATGAACATTGCAGGAGCATGCGAATCCACCATTGCATCATTTCATCGGAGACGGGATTTTTTGGCGCCCCGAAGAACGCGGGCGCGGCTCCGGCAATCACATGCGGGCGGTCCGCGCACAGAGCTTCGCGCACTTTCCGAAGATAGGTTGCGTCGGTTCCCTCCGGATTGTCGGCGGTCTTCAAAACGAAAGGCGTTATGGGGGCAACCAGGACGATCCGAGCGACACGACCGGCCGCGCCGTGGCGCGACATATACCTGACGACTTCTCCGCAACCCATCGACTGGCTAACGAAGGTGACCTCGCGCAGATCGAGTTGCTCGATCAGCGTCTGGAGATCGTCGGCCAGCGTATCGAAATCGTAACCGCGCGCCGGCTCGGCAGAGCGGCCGTGGCCGCGGCGATCTAGACCAATGCAGCGCAGGCCCTGGCCCGCCAGAAAGGCCATTTGATACTCCCACCAGTCCGAGTGCAGCGCCCAAGGCGCGGCAAAGACAATGGGCCTGCCGGTTCCCCAGTCCCTGTAGAACAAGCTCACGCCGTCTGTCGTTTCGATGAAGGGAGCGGAGCGAACCTTTGCGCGCGCGACAACCGTTTTTGTTTCCTCCGATTGCGCGGCATCGCTTGCGGTAGCAATCAGCCCGGCACCTGCGACCGCTGACACCACCGATTTGAGAACACTTCGCCTGTCCATGGGCAGCTCTCCGCGCGACCCTACCTGAATAACCAAGCGCGCGGCGGCGGTCAATTACTTGCGAGGTAGTTTGGCGGAGCCGTTTGCGGTGAGTGCACGCCGTGGTGGCGACGCCGCGTCGAGTTTCCGAAATGCCTCCACGGTCGCGGCGTCCGCGGGATAGAAGGATTCGATGGAGAGTTCCGACAGCGTGATGTCGACGGGCGTACCGAAAACGGTCGTGGTGCTGAAGAACGAGAGAAGCCCGGCGCCGGTGCGCAACTGAAACGGAACGACGAAGCGGTGACACGCGGGATCGACCGATGAGCCAGCGGAATGCGCCGGGGTCGCCGCACAGGTCCCGTTCGGCGCGGGATAGCCGCGGAGTTCCTCCAGCAGGTCGACGAGAACAGGATCGGCGCTGGCCGCAATTTCGCGGCGCAGATTGTCGAACACGTGCAAACGCCACTCGTTGTAGTTCCCAAGACGTGGAGCAAGCCCACCAGGGTGCAGGGTAAGCCGCAGAACGTTGAGCGGCGGCTCGAGCAGCACGGGATCGATGTCGCCAAGCACTGGAACGATCGCTCCGTTACTAGCGACCATGTTCCAGTGGCGATCGATGGCCATGGCTGGATACGGCCGGTGCGCGGCCAGCACAACGTCGACGGCCTTGCGCACCACCTCGAGCGAAGGATGCGACAAATCGCGCTCTGGGAAAGCGTTGGCGAATCCGGCGGCATGCAGCAGGACGTTGCGGTCGCGCAGCGGAATCTCGAGCTGCTCGGCTAGATGCAGGAGCATTTCGCGGCTTGGCTGGGAACGGCCGGTCTCGAGAAAGCTCAGGTGCCTCGAGGAAATCTCGGCTTGGAGAGCCAAGTCGAGCTGGCTGAGACGGCGGCGCTGACGCCACTGGCGAAGCAGATCGCCGAACGAACGGGTGGAGGCCATGCAGACGACGATAGCATGAGGCAATCCCGTAAGAAGCGAAGTCCTGGGACGGTTCAGCGGCCGGGAGCGTGCCCTACGGTCCGAGTGGGGCGAACCGGGGCAACAAGGAGGGCTTGACGAAAGCGGGCGTGATCGCGTAGCATGACACCATTATACAGTGGTGACACAATGAAATCGCAGTTGTATCCGCAATCTCTCGTCTCCTTGGGCCTCAATGCCTATGAAGCTGCGACGTACGTGGCTTTGCTGAGCCGCCCGCAACTGAGTCCGCCGGAAGTCTCGCGGCTGGCCAGGATTCCGCGCCAGCGAGCCTACGACGTGCTCGATTCGCTAGTCTCCAAGGGGTTGTGCATCGCGCGGGATACCACTCCGAAGAGCTATTACGCGATCGATCCAAAGATTGCGCTGGATCAGCTGGTCAGGGAGCGGGCGGCGGCGCTCGAGACCCAGAAACAGGAAACGCAGGACATAGCTACGCGGGTAGCCGCGGAGCTGTTGCCGCTGTTCACCGCCGGCCGCGGGCAGACCGATCCGCTGGCGTATGTCGAGGTACTGGCAGGGTCGACGCGAATCACGCATCGGGCTCTGGAGCTTGCCGGGGCGGCGACCAAGAGGGTCAACTCGTGCATCAAGCGCCCGATGATTCTTTCAAAGGAACAGAACGAGACGTTTCTGAAAGCGCCGCTGGGGCGAGGGCTGAAGTACCGGGCACTGTGCGATGCGGATGCCGTCGAGGACGCGGAGCTACGGAGCTGGATTAGGGAGTATTGCGAGTGGGGTTTGGAGATCCGGGTGGCTCGGGAACTGCCGCTCAAGATGCAGTCGTTTGACGACGAGGCCGTGCTTATCTCGATGCAGGACCCCGCCGCCGGGCAGCCGAGTTTCACCGCCGTGGCCATTCACAACCGCGGACTGGTGGCCATGCTCAACGTGGCATTCGAGCGTATCTGGGACAGCGCGACGCGGTTCGATGCCGAAACTGTGAGAAAGGAGCAGCACTAGTCATGTCTCAAGCAGCGATACAGGAGCGGGTTCCTGCGGGGATTGAAATTCACCGCGGCTATGAGCCGGGACTAATCGGTTGGGTGAGCGAACTGCATGGTCGCTACTACGCGACAGCGTGGGGCGTCGGCGCCGGATTCGAAATGATGCTGACGCGGGAATTCTGCGATTTCGTCGAGCACTATGACGCGGAGAACGACCTTCTGTTGTCGGCATACATCGACGGCGTGCTCGCGGGTTCCATCTCGATCCTTGGAAATCGTGGACCGCAGGGGGCGCAGTTGCGGTTCTTTCTGGTAGACCCGCAATACCACGGACGAGGCGCCGGGAAGGCTCTGCTTAACGAAGCTCTCAGCTGGTGTCGAGCGCACGATTTTCGGAAGGTATTTCTTTGGACCGTCAATCACCTGCTGCAATCGCGGGGGTTGTACGAGCGGGCTGGGTTTCGGGTCACGGAGCAGTGTAAGGATGATCGCTACACGGCGCCCTTGGAAAGCGTCAAGATGGAACTTACGTTGGACTAGAAGCGAACCAGCCGCGCCTTCCCGTCGTACCAGGTGAGATCGTGTTCAGACGGCGGAGTTGGCAGCGGCTCTAGGAGCGTGAGCGGTCGCGGGCTCGGCTTTTTGCTGGAAGAAGGCGGCTACGCGATCGATGATTTCAGTCAGGGGCGTGCGAGGGCGGAAGCCGGTCAGAGCTTCGAGTTTGTCGACGCAGGGGACGCGGCGCATCATGTCTTCGAATCCGGGCTCGTAGGCTTTGTCGTAGGGCACGAATTCGATGGCGGAGTTGCTGCCGGTGCGCTGCTTCACCAACTGGGCGAGTTGCTCGATGGAAACTTCTTCGGTGTTGCCGACGTTGATGACTTCACCGATCGAATGCGGGGTGTCGATCAAGCGGACCAGCGATTCGACCGTGTCGCGGACGTCACAGAAGCAGCGGGATTGTTTTCCGTCGCCATAGATACTGATGGTCGTGTTGTCGAGGGCGGCTTTGACGAAATTCGGCAGCACCATTCCGTAGCGGCCAGTCTGCCGCGGACCGACGGTATTAAACAAGCGGACAACGATCACGGGAAGCTGCTTTTCCTTCCAATACGAAAGCGCCAGAAATTCATCGAGGGCTTTCGAAGCAGCATAGCTCCAGCGGCCTTTTGTCGTGGGGCCAAGAACCAGATCGGCGTCTTCGTGGAACGGCACATTGGTATTCTTGCCGTAAACTTCGGAGGTGGAAGCGGTAAGAACAAGCTTGCGCTTCTTACAGGCGGCCTCGAGGATCCTCTGCGTGCCGTTCACATTGGTCTCGATGGTGCGCACCGGGCTTTCCACGATCAATTTCACACCCACCGCGGCAGCCAGGTGGATTACCGCGTCGGCGTCGTCCACCAGTTCCGCCACCAACTGGCGGTTCTCAATATTGTCCAGGTGGTACTCCATCCGCTCGAAGGTCTTGAGATGACGAATGTTGTCCATGCTGCCGGTGGACAGATTGTCGAGCAGTACCACGCGATCGCCGCGGGCGAGCAGCCGCTCCGCAAGATGTGAGCCGATAAAACCAGCGCCGCCGGTGATTAGAAAGCGCAAACAATCCCCCTTTTACAGTGCCTGAATGTCGTCCCGATCGTCACGATCACGGCGACCACGAGATGAACCTTTATAAGACGTTTCGGCCTCATCCTTCACGTGCGACGGATCGGCCGATTCCTGCGGACCGTAGCCATAGGAATACGGATAGTAGCGATAGGAGTAGTAGTAGTCGGGCGCGCTGGAATTGACGGCGTTCAGTACCACACCGAGGAGCCGGCATTTCACGCTGACGAGCAAGTCGCGTGTCCGTGTGAAGGCTTCCTTGGGAGTTTCTCCGCTGCGCACGACCAGTAAGACTCCATCCGCCTGCACCGACAAGATGACCGCGTCGGTGGCCGCCATAACCGGAGGCGTATCGATGACGATGAACTTGAATTTGGTGCGCAGCTGGGCGATCGCGTCAGCTAGCCTGTGAGAAGAAAGCAAATCCGCGGGATTCGGCGGCAGAGGACCCGTGGGAATCGCGGAAAGGTTCGGGATCGCGGGATGCTGGACGGTGACCAAGTCGAGGCTCGAGACGCCCGCCAGGTAAGAACTCAGGCCCGCGTATTTTCCGCCGTTCATGTTCAGGAGACGGCCGACGCCGGGCTTCCGCAAGTCAGCATCGATGAGCAGGGTGCGGTCGCCAAGCTGCGCCAGGGTGACGGCCAGATTCGCGGCCGCCGTGGTCTTGCCTTCACGAGGCAAAGCGCTGGTAACCAGGATGACCTGCGGAGGGCGCCCAGCCTGCGACAACAAAAGCGCCGTGCGCAACGCGCGGAACGCTTCGGACATCTGCGACTTGGGCAAATGCTGCGCGACCAATTCGACGTGCCTCGCCTGCCCGTTGCCCAGAGCTTCGCTCAGGGTCTTTTTGCGGCGTCCGTCGCCGGGGCTGTCCTCGAACGCGGGAACCACCGCGAGCGAAGGCAAGCGAGCCAGCGTCTCCACATCGTCCGGCGTCTTGACGGTGTTGTCCATATACTCGCGCAAGATCGCCAAACCAATACCCCCGACCAGGCCCACCAGAAAAGCCAGCGCGACGTTGCGAGCCTTCGCCGGGCGCGAAGGATACGAGGGGATCATGGCGGGATCCACGACGCGAATATTGGAAGACTGCAATGCGGCGGAAATCCCGGCTTCCTTCAGCTTGGTCAGCAAGCCATCGTAGAGCGCCTTGTCCGCTTCGGCGTCCCGCTTCAGGATGTTGTACTGCACCATGCGCTCGGACATGAGATTGGCTTCTGTTTTCTGCTGATCGAGCGTATGAACCAGCAACTCCTCGCGCTGCTGCGCTTCGTGGTATTCGCTGCCGAGGCGCGCCACCACGGCGCGTTTCTCCCGTTCAAGGTTCTGGTCGACTTCCTTCAGCTGCGACTGAAGTCTTTGCACCTTTGGAAAATTAGGACCGTACTGATTGATCGCTTCGGTGTATTGCACGTTCAATTCGCCACGCCTGTGCAGCAATTCCTGCACGCTGGCACTATCGCGGATCTGAGGAACCAGGTCGGCATCGCCTTGTTTGGCGAATTCGAACAGCGATTGTTTCCTCATCCGCTCACCCTGGGCTTCGATGAGCTGACGGCTGATCTCCGACAAGCGCTGGGTCGTCATGTTTTGCTTGTCGTCCACTTCCCAGATCTGGTTTTTCCGTTCGTAATCGAGGCGGGCGTCCTCGGAGTTTTTGACTTTGATCTTGAGCTCGTCGAGCTGATCGGTCAGCCAGGTCGTGGCGGCCGTGGTGGCGTCGTAGTGGCTGCGGCGATTCTGGTCGATGTAGTTCCGGATATGCGCGTTCACCACCTGGGCCGCCAGTTCCGGGCTGGTGGCTTCAAAGCTGATGTCCATCAAACGGCTGTTGGGGACGCGCTTGACGCTGAGACTTCCCAGAAAAGCAGCCAACTCCGGCGGCCTCTTCTGGTTCGCCAGGCTACCGGTGGCCAGCGCTTCTGACGAGGGATCGGAATCTTGAAATTGCGGCTGACCTGTGAGCACGCCGGTGCGTATCGTTTGCAACGCGAGAGTCTCGCTGGTCAAAATTTTGGACTGGGTCTCGATGTAGTTTTCGAGGTCCAACATGTAATCGTAAGAATCGGTGCCCTGGAAGGGCAGGATGTTGGCATTCTCGCGGCCCAGCTCAATGCGCGCGGTGGCGACGTAAACCGGCTGCATGCGGAAGGTGGCAATCGAAACAATGGTGACCACCGCGAGCATGAACGAAAGAATCAGCCATTGATGTTTGCGAAGGACCAGGAGGTAGTCGTAGAGGTGCGGCTCGCGAGGCGACAGCTCAAACGCTGGCCGCACCGCCTGCGAAACAATATCGACGGCCCCGTTTGAGGGGTCGTCGCGAGAAATCATTTTGAAATCATCAGCCATCGTTTACTGAACCAGCCGGTAAAGCAGAACTCCGCTGCCTACCGCTACCGAAAGTTCCGCGAGTCGATAGGCCATCGTTTTGCCTCCGCTATTAGGAACGTACAGAATGTCGGACGGCCGGAGTTGTACATCTTCGGACTGAAATTTCATTACTTTCTTGAGGTCGACTTCGACTTCGCGCTGCTGACCACTGCTGTCTTTGCGTACGATAACCGCACGATCCGATTTCGCCGTGCGGCTCAAGCCGCCGGCCAGAGAAAGTACTTTGAGCGTGGTGAGCTGGGCACGGTCGTTGGAAACGGTGTAGCCGCCGGGCTTGCCCACTGCACCGAGAACATAAACGATTCCAGCGTGTGGAACGGTCACAACGTCGCCGGGAAGGATGACGATGTTGTTGGCCATGTCGCCGGTCTCGAGAATTTCGTTCAGGCTGACGGTGATGGTGTTGGCTATAGGCGGAGGAGTTTGCGACGAATCGGGCGGCTGAGAATCCGCCTTGGTTGGCTCGGCGGCGGAATTTGCGGCTGACGGCGAAGTAGTCCCGGAAGTCGGCGATGCATTCCTGGCCTGCGGTGCGGCACCTTGCGATGCGCCGCCGCCTTGCGCTGGAGCAGGGGCCGCATCTTCCTGGCCGATCGAGGGTGGCTCTGTTGAAGACGGATCCTGCGAAGCGTCGACCGACGAATCGCGCTCCGGCCGGGTGATGATGACGTGGTCGCCTGCATCGCCGGTGATCCCTCCGGCTGCAGCCAGGACATCGATCAGCCGGACTTGGCGATCCGCTTCGTAGACCATGGGACGCGCGACAGCGCCGACGATGGTGATGGGCCTGCTCTTCTTTTCCTTCACCGTGACCGTTACTTCAGGATGTGACACCAGGCCGTTGGCCTCGAGCACTTCCTCGATCTTGCGTTCGGCCTGAATCTCTGTCAGGCCGGATACGTGCAAGCGCACGGGAATCAAGGGAATGCCAATGGTGCCCGTTTGACTGACGCGCAATTCGCGGGATATTTCGGGAACGTCGAACACCTGAACGGAAATCAGGTCTCCCGTGCCGATGACGTAGTCGCTCAGAGGCGGTGTAGCGTGGGGCGTGGCTGCGAGCGCGCGGAGACGCTCGTTGGTTTGCTGCGGTGTCTCCACCCTTTGCGCGCGGCTGGAAGGCGCCCGTGTTGCGAGCAGTGCGCAGGCGGCCAAAATACATACCACCAAACGCAGTCCGGCTTGCTGCATAAGAATAGACGGCCCCCCTCGATGTTGATTATACAGTTAAAGCAAAGAAGTCAATCACCATTTCGAGTCTAGCGTCGAAAGTGTTCAGAGGGGCCGTCGGCAGGCTTGGACGGGGTAACTTCACCGGTGGCGAGGTGCGCCACCAAGAGAAAAAGCAGAGCGTTGGCGGGTATATGAAGGTTGAAATCAACCAGACTGTGTACTAGAAAGCCACTACATCCGACCAGTCCGGCGAGGTGCAGCGCGCCGGCGAAAGCCTTGTCGCGTTGCAGCAATTGCCGCAGGGAAACAAAAAACAGTACGCCGAGGAACCATGCCGCGCAGACGCCGCCGGCGATGCCGGTTTCGGCCAAGCCCTCCAGGTAATCATTGTGGCTGTGATTGACGATTTTCCCGTCGTAATTGGTCTCATAGCCGGGGAAGACGGTTTGCAGCGTGCCCAAACCAGTGCCCGTCCACGGATGCGCGAGGAAAATGTGCCAGGTATCTAGGCGCATGGAGGCACGCTTGCTGTTCGTGACTTCCAGCGATTGCAGCGAAGAAAAGCGTTCAAGGACCTGTTTTACGCCAAGCCAGGAGACCAGCAGCAAGGCCAGAAGTAGGACGATCCCGCCGGCGAGGACATGCTCTCCGCCGCTACGATTTAGCAACAGGATGAGAATCAGAACCCCGACCTCCACGCCGAAACTTACAACTCCGCCACGCGAGGCGGATAGAAATAGCGCTCCGATCGGCAGAAGCGCAAAGATGCCGACCAGGTACCACCGCTCTTTCCTCACCTTGCCCAGAATCAGCGGGACCAGAGAGACAGGAAGGACCAGTTCGATGAATCCAGCGAAGTGATTGCGATTGACGTAAGGACCGAAGGGGATTCCGCCGTAGCGCATCTCACGGAACCAGTACAGCTTCCCGTTGAAGGTGAGATGTTGGAGGATCCCAAACACCGCGACCAGGAAACCGAAAATCATGATGAACCAGACCAAGCTGCGCCAATCGTCGGAGTTGCGAAAAACTTGGGCGGCGAGGAACAAGAGGATGGCGTAGGCGGCCAGCAAGTCCAGATCCATGCGGGTGGCGTAGGCCGAAGCGGTGGTGTGCAGGAGCAGTTGTATGATCGCGACGATCGCCAGCAGGATCAGTGGCGGCAACAGCGGCGTGAGGACTACTTGCTTTTCGTCTTCTTCGCTCACAAGCAGCCCCACCGACCAGACCAGAAACAAAAGGCCGGCTCCTGTTTCGAGCACCGCCTTCGACCAATCTTCGACGCCGCCGTGAGCGAGAACGGCGAATGCGATCAGCGCGCAAATGCCGATGCGGACCAACTTCATGGCTTCGCACTCGCGGAAGATCCCGGGACCAGCGCGACATCGTCGACCCACGCGGTTCCGTGAATCCTGCTGCCAAAGTCATCGCTCGGATGGCGGGCGACGCACACGCGGAGTTGGTTCACGCCAGCCACCGCCGTCCAGGGCAGGGTCAGCTGCGTCCAAGGCTGTGTACCGTGCACTTCGGTTGTTTCGGTCGAAGCGCTTCGGCCATTCTCCAGCCAGTCAAGCCGGAATCGGACGCCCTGGTCTGTCGTTAACGCTTGCGTATGTACCCAGGCGGAAAAGACATACGAAGTTCCCGGTTGCACCTGGACAGCATGGCAAACGCCGGAAAAATCTACGTTGCGGCTGCCGTCGAACACCAACCGCAGGGAACGCTGGCCGGAGTGCTTTTCGTTCGAATCGAACGTGGCCTGGACGCCCCGGGCAGACGGCGCAAGGGTCCACGCGAAACCTCCGCCGATCACTCCGGTTTCGAATCCGCCGTCCCAGAGAACCGAGCCCGCCGGATCGACGGCGGGTGGCGAATCTGCAAGCGCTACGGCTTGGTCCCAGGTTCGGTGAGCATCGTCGATGCGGTGCGCCTGAATGAGGGAATCGATAAAGGGGATCGCCTCATTAAGCGACAGCCGAGGATGCAACGACTCGAGCCGGTTCCACACGGCGAGCGCAGGGTCGATGGCTGCGTCGGCGTCGAGTTCGCGGATGGTGGCGAGGTAGATCGGCGGGGAAGGTGGCAGGACCTGGTCCAGGATCGCCTGGATGTCGGGGTCCACACGCCAGCAGCGCGAGAAGGCCTCGGCGGCGCGTTTGGGATCGACGGAAAGCGACTGACGAATCTCGGTGAACGCGGCAGGCAGCTCATTTTGCCGCAGCAAGAAATTGCCGTACCGCCACGTTACTTCGGCGGAGGAAGGATAAACGCGCTTGGCTTGCAAGAAAGCATCGCGAGCGGCTGGCAGGTCGCCTTCGGATTCGTAGGCGGTGGCGAGATCCAGCCAGGGGTTGGCCGATCGCGGATTGAGCGAGAGAGAAGTACGGTAAGCGTTGATGGCGCGCTGGGCGTCGGCGTTTTCCAGATCGTATTGCCAGGAGCGGCCGAGCAAATGCCACGCCTCCGGATTTCCCGGCTCCAACTGTACGGCTCGCTCGTATCCGGAGCGTGTATCAAGCCCCGAATAGTGCGCGGCCATTGCGTTGCGGATGCTCGAATAGGAGAGCACCGTGGCGAGAACGAAGCCGACCAAAACAACTGTGAAGCGCGCAGCTGCGCTGGAGAGACGCAGAATCATTCCACGGTACTGTGCCTAGCCAACCGACCAGTTGCAACATGAAATTAACGAAACAGCAATCGGTGTGGAGAGGGAGACCGAGAAGGTTACTTGCCGATGGATGCGGTGAAAGTTTCGTCGGCCCGGCCACGCCGCCGAACGTCAATTCCCAACCGCTTGATCTTCTGGTTCAAGGTGGACAGCGGAATCATGAAACGCTCCGCCGCTTCGGTCTGATTCCAGCTTGTGCGCTCGAGCATGTCGATGATGATGCGCCTCTCGATTTCATCCATGATCTGGAACAAAGACGATTGCGGATGGTCGGCGGCGGTTCGCGAGCCGGGCTCGCCGGGCATCGGCGGAAGAAATTCGGAAAGCTGCAGGCGAACGCCGCGCACAATTTCCTTGCTGCGGATGCTTTCGGGGAGAAGATCGACATCCACGCGTTCTTGCGTGGAAAGAACCACGGCGCGCTCGACAACATTCTCGAGTTCGCGCACATTGCCGGGCCAGTCGTAGTCCATCAGCAGCTTCATCGCGCCTTGCGTGAATTCGCGTGGAGTCTTGCTGTTCTCCTTGCAGTAGCGCTCCATAAAGTGAAGGATCAAAGCGGGAACATCCTCGCGCCGGTCGCGCAACGGTGGCAGCCGCAGGTGAATTACGTTTAAGCGGTGATACAGATCCTCACGGAACCGGCCTTGCTGCACCAGCGTGAGCAAATCGATGTTGGAAGCGGCGACGATGCGGACATCCACCTTAATCTGTTCGGTGCCGCCGAGGCGCATGAACTCGCGCTCTTGAATCACCCGCAGCAACTTCGCTTGCGTTTCGTGGCTGATGGTGGCGATTTCGTCGAAGAAAATCGTGCCCTGATCAGCGACCTCAAAGAGACCTTTTTTGGAAGCGATAGCGCTCGTGAACGCACCCTTCACATGCCCGAACAGCTGCGACTCCAATAGATCGACAGGAATGGAACCGGTGTTGACGGGAACGAAGGCTTTGTCCGCTCGCGGGGATGCGGAATGAATCGCTTTGGCGATCAGCTCTTTGCCCGTGCCGCTTTCCCCGCTGATGAGAATCGTCGAGCGGGATGCCGCGACCTGCGTAACCAGGTCGAACAATGTCAGCATCTTGTCGCTTTTGCCTATGATGTTGGGAAAGGTAAAACGCTGCTTCAACGCACGCTTCAACTGCACGTTCTCTTCGCGCAAGCGCCGCGATTCGACAGCCTGCGCTACCTGCGCTAGGAGTTCGTCGTTCGACCATGGCTTGGTGATGTAGTCCATGGCCCCGCCCTTGAACGCGGCACGCGCCATGTCGATCGATCCGTACGCGGTGATCAGGACCACGGACAGTTGCGGGTCACGCCGGCGGATTTCGCGAAGCAAGTCGAGACCATTACGGTCGGGAAGGCTTACATCGAGCAGCAGCAGATCGAAGGGATGCTCTTCGAGTTTGGCAAGCCCCGAAGCTCCGGTTCCCGCGCTGGAGACACCGTAGCCTTCGCTGGCGAGCAGCAACTCAAGGCCTTCGCGGATTTCCGATTCGTCGTCGACTACAAGGATGGAACCCTTAGACATGGACCGCTTTCCTTACCGCGGGGAATTCGACGTGGAAGGATGTGCCCTTGCCGGGAGTGGAGCGAACATCAATTTTTCCAGCGTGCTCTTTGATTATACCGTAGCTGACCGATAGTCCCAGGCCGGTGCCGCGCCCGCTGGCTTTGGTCGTGAAGAACGGATCGAAAATGCGGTGGATGTGTTCGCGTGGTATCCCCGCACCGGTATCGACAACTTCAACCTCGACGCTGCCGTTGTGCGCCGTGGTGCGCACTTCCAGCATTCCGCCGCCGGGCATGGCGTCGCGCGCGTTCAGGAACAGATTCAGAAACACCTGCTGCAGCTTGTTCGCCGACCCGCGCACGGCAGGCAGCGTGGCTCCCAGTTGCTTGACGACCTGAATCTGCGATGTCTTCAAAGGATGTGCGACCAGCGACAGGGTCTCTTCCACAACACGATTCACGTCGATGTCCGCGAGTTCGGTCGCGCTGGTCCGCGAGAAATTCAAAAGGTTGTTGACGATCTCGCTCGCGCGGAACGTCTGCTTGACGATCTTCTCGATGATGCCCTGCCGCGGATCGCCTTCGGGCATCTGTTTTGCCAGCATCTGGATGTAATTGGAAATCACCGCCAGCGGCGTGTTCACTTCGTGCGCCACGCCCGCGGCGAGCAATCCGAGCGAAGTGAGCTTCTCGGTCTGCGTCATCTGCTCTTCCATCCGCTCGCGTTGCGTGACATCGTCGAAAAGCAGTAGCCGGCCGATGCGCTCACCCGATTTGCTGACCAGCGGCGTAATCGAAACGTTCAGCGTCAGCAGTCGCCCTTGATGATGCAACCGCTGTTTGTAAATGCCCGTTATTTGTTCTTCGTCTTTTCGGAAGGCGATCTCCGACGCCAGCTCCTCCGGCAGCAACGCGCGCAATTGGTGCCCCACCGCATCCTGTCGCGACACGCTGAAAAGCTGCTCCATGCGCGTGTTCCAGGACTCCACAATTCCGCCGAGATCGACGGCCAGCACGCCGACGTTCAGCGATTCAACGATGTTCTCGCTGAAATCCTTCAGACGCGCGATCTCCAGCGCTTTTTGCTCCAGTGAGGTGTACAGCTGCGCGTTGTCCAGTGCCACGGCGACATAACCAGCGATGGTTTGCACCAACTCGACGTCATCGCTCGAGAGAAAATCCCCGTCAACCGTCTTGCCAAGACCCAGCACCGCCACCGTTCGTTCACGAATGCGGCACGGAATGAAATAGTTCAGGTCCAGCTGCTCGAGAGTCTGCCGGACCGAGTCCGTGACTTCTCTCGCCGCGCGGGGCGACTCAAAAAAGAGCGCCCCACGGGCGAACTCGGGCCGGGCCGGCTCGAGGAAGCTAAGGTCCATGGGCTCGGAAAGACGCACCCCCATGGAACGCGCCAGGCGCAACTGACCTGGCTGCAAGGGGTCTTCCATGAAAATCGCCAGCCGATCGACCAACAAAGTCTGGGAAATGCGGTCCATCACCGATCCGAGCATCGGGTCGAAACGCACTTCGTTGGTGAGCGTGCGGCCAAATTCGATCAGCGTGCGCCGATAATCCAACCGGTCGCGGTAGAAGAACCGGTCCAGGCGCGCTTGAATCCATTCGCGAAGAGGCTGGAACAGAAACGCCGCGATCACGATGGCGATCATACCGCCGACCGGACCCGTCGTCTGCGCGTGCGAAATTTCGGCGATCAACGCGATCAACGCAAAGTAAACCGAGGCTATAGCCGCGGTGGCGGCGGTGTATGCCAAACCGCGCTTGAAGATGATGTCCACGTCCATCAGCCGGTAACGGATGATGGCGTAGCCGAAGCAGAGTGGAATCAGCACCAGGCTCAGCGCGGAGAATTTCGTCCACGACGGAGGAACCGCGTCGAAAAGGAACGGCACGATATACAAAAGCGCGAACGGAAAGCTTCCGATCAGGGTCCCACCGGTCAACCACTTCAATTGCTGGCGCAGAACTCCGGAGGGGGCTTCTCGAAAACTCTTGTAGAAAACGATCGACGCCGCCAGGAAGTAGATTCCGAGGTAGCTCAACTCGATCTTATCGAGCAGGATTCGCGAACCAAGCCAAGGCACAAAGCCGAGCGCATTCAGCGCGGTGCTGACATGGAACAGCAGCAGCAACGATGGCGGCCCGTAAACCAGCGCCAGCTTCGAAAACGAACGCGCCGCCGCTTCGGCCCGCTCCGGGAATACGAGCGCAAAGTGAAACAGCAGCGCCGGGGCCAGCATCAAAGCGCCGATTTTGGCCCAATAGATCTCGTAATCGAAAGCGTCCAGCTTGCCGCTGTAATGGAAGGAGAACAGCACAAAGGATGCGAGACAGAAAACGAAGAAATGGACGGCACGCGGCGCGTTCCACCGGCGAATGAAAATGAATAATCCGATGAAGAGGTAGAGAAGGCCGACAATGCGCTCGTAAATTTCAATGGAGGCGGGTTTATCCGCGGGAGCGGTGACGAGCGGGGTCTCGAACTCCTGGCCGTTGCGCAGTAGCTTGTAGCGAACCTGGGTCCAAAGTCCTGCGCGCCACAGGCGTCTGGTCACCTGAACCTGCGTCTCGACGGGCACCCCATTGATCGCAACCAGGATGTCGCCAGGGCGAATTCCAGCTCGGGCCGCGGGTGAATTGGGGGCTAATTTCCAGGCCTGCGCACCGTGCGAAGTGTCGAACCAGGCGACACCATCGTCCGGAATCTCATAGGTCTCGCGCTGCCTGAAATTGATCCAGGCGTAGATCACGGCAGTCAAGGTCGCAAGCGCCAGGACGACCGCACCGAGACTCACTCTGAGGTTCTGCTTCATGACCAAGCCCGATAAACCGGGTTAAGACACACTCATACTCTAAAGATCAGGTGCAAATCGGTGTCCAATCTTTTGTAGATGACCTTGCGGGGAACTCCAATATAATCAAGCGATTACCGATTTGCGGCTGGAGCCTTCCAGAAGATATCCACTTTATGGAAGGAGGCATACACCTTTTCAGAGGCGCAATTCCCTCAAAACTGAACGCTTAGACCACCTCGGAACGTACGGAATGCCGGGACCAGCATGGTCCGCCCGTCCTGACTGTTCAATGTCACATACCCCTGAGCGAGAATATTGTCGCAATCCGCTATTGCCTGCCAGTGGCCGAGCCCAAACCTCGGTAGCGTCTGGCGGATTCCCACGTGTAGGTAAGGATCCATCTGGTAGATCGACTCGCCGTAGCCGTCCAGCCGGGAAACCGCCTCGCCGCCCACCCACTTGTAACCCGCGGTCACTTTGGTTTTGGAACGCGGCACGGTCGCCGTAATCGAAGCCCCCACGGAACTGTGCATCGCGGTCTTCAGCATCTCCCGCAACTCTCCTTCCGGCAGATCGGAAGGGGTGAGGGCGCCTGCAAATGCATAAACCGCGGTAATTTCGACGTCGTCGGAGATTTTCTCGCGCACCGCAACCCGCGTACCCCAGCTATTCAGCGAGCCGCCGTCGTAGGCGAAAGCGTTGGAGAAATATTCCTGCAGATAGTCTGAGGTGGGGAGATCGCCGCCCCGTCCATAGACCGCCACGTTGGTATTGTCGTCGTGGAAAGCCGCTACTTGTATATGGCCGCGCGTGCCCAGCTTGCGGTCTGCCGCAAGCTCCTCGTGCCAGCCACCCTCCAGCACCGGGCTTCCATTGCGCAATAGTAAGGTCGGGAAAGAGTCCAGATCGCTTACGGCCGCCGCAAGGGCGCTGCTTGAATCGCCATCATCGGGATCGAGATTGCCTAAGCCACCTGGTTCCTCGGCAAAAATCAAGGCCGCATGCCAGGTATCCGACACTTTGGCGTCCATTTCCAACCGCGGACGCAACGAACTTGCCGACTTGTCCAATCCGACCAGGACATACTCCCCGCTATAGAGCAACCTTACGCGGTCGCCCAGGCCCAGCGTTCCACCCTGTTCCATGCGAACGCCGTGAAACGTCTGCCCATCTGGTCCGAGTTTCGCGTCGCGAATCACGAGTGTCGAATGCGGACCCGATCCGAGCGAACCGGTGGGCAGCCAAACGGTCGCTAGGCCTCCGCCCGGGGCTGAATCCAGATAATTCATCTGCCCAGCCATCAGCAGACGGGCCGTGCGACCTAACTTCTGATCGTACGCAAAAGCGGTTGCGGGGGCCGAGGGAACACCTGAACTCGAACCCGGGCGCCGGGCGCCGTCGGTAAAGTCCACGCGCGCCCGAGGCTGCACAACTTGGTTGTCAAGATTGCTGTTCGCAGCGGTTTGCGAGCTGTCGTCGTCGTCCACCCACTGCAGCACCGGCCGGGTGGCCGAGGCCGAGCGCAATACCCATTTCCAATCGTCCGCTTCCACTGTCGCCGAAGAAGGGGCTCGTCGCAGTTGATCCAGTGACGCAAACATCGATTCGAGCTCAACGCGTACCACCGTCGTGACGTGGGGATTGATGCGGACGTGCTGCTCGAGCGTCGGAAGAAAGCCCGCCAGCGTCACGCGCACGGTGTAAAGCCCCGGCGACAGCCGCTCGCCGCGGAAAACGCCTTGCGTGTTGGTAAGCAAATCGACCGCCGATAAAGGTCCCGCCGACTCCGAAATCAATTGCACCGTGGCGCCCATTTGCGGAACGCCCAGGGTGTCGTTCACGACCCCGGCAAGCTTCCCGGAAGTTGACTTAACCTGCGCGCGCGAAGGGATAACGCAAATCGACAGACACGTCCCGGCAAGAATCAAAGCAACCAGGATTCGGAGTCGTCGTTCTTTCACTTCGCGCTACCTCCCGGGTGCAGCTTTGCCTTCAACGGCGGCCGTCTTGGTATCGGCGGGGGCCTTGATGGAGAACTCAGCAGTCTTTGAGACCGTCTTGTTCGAATTGGTGTCGGTGGCCACGATCTCCAGCGAATATTTGCCGGGCGTAAGTGTGGCCAAAGGCAGCAGGCGCTCGATGGTCACCTGCTCGCCGGTCTGCTTCATTTCCTCGGAGGTTTCCTTGAACTGCATGATCTGCTGGTCACCCTTTTTGACGGTATAGACGAAGGTGGCATTCGACTTGTGGGTCTTGTCGTCAGGCTTCAGGTTGTAAACCTGCATGTAGATGCCAAGCTTCTCGGTACTGGCGAAATCGCCGTCGAGGCGCGGCACAACCTTGGTCGAACCCAGCACGAACTGCCCGGTCCCGATCTGCTTGGACGGCACATGTTCGAGCTTGCTGCCATCGGCCACGATCAGAGAGCTGGTTTCGAGCTTGTCGTCTTCAAATCGAGGTACCTGCAAGCGCGTATTTACCACGCCCACGTTTCCGCTCTTGACGTCCTTGATCACGATGTCCAACCGGTACAGGCCAGGACGCAGCGGAATCGCTTTCTGATAAATCGACTGCAACTTCAGCGACTGCTGGTACAGGCTCGCGGGAAAGTCGCGGCTAACGGGGTCTTCAAAGGTTTGCACCACGCGGCCGGTCAAGGAGCTTACACGGCCAAACACGTTGAGCGTGGCGGAGTAGACTCCTTCCTTGTTATCAAAGGAAAGCTGGTTGTTCGCCACCTGGACCGTAACGGGAACCAGGACCGTGTCGTTGGTCACCTTCATGAAGTCCGTGTGCCAGGAGAATTTCATCTGGTCGCGGACGATACGCGCCGTAACGATCGCTTCCAGGTCCTTGTACTTGACCTCGGGCGGTTTGAAGGCTTTGGCGTACTGATCGAGGCGGTTGAACTCATCCAAGCTGGTCGGAGTTCCACCGAGCGCCGTCGGCAGGTTTGTGCCGTCCGATCGTGTGAAACGATCTGTCTTGGACGCCATGCCCATCTGTTCGAGCAAGCTCAAGCCGGCGCCAGGGACGTGCAAGAGGGCGTCTTTTTCGCTGGGGTCCATGGTCAGGTGATATTCGCCCGAGCTGGTCGGATCGACGAATTCCCAGATGATATTCTCGCCGATGCCTTCCATGTAGCGGTAACGCCAGGTTTCCCAAGGATACGTCGTGGTCGAACCGCCGCCTTCGTCCATGGGGCGATCGTATGTGCCGCCAGTCGGATGCGATTCAATTTCGTCAGGTGGTCCCCACATGATGTACATGCGGCCGCGATCGGTCTTCCAGCCAGGTATGCCCGAAGCGAAGTGCTCGTTGGCATAGGCGATGCGGCGATAGTGCTCTTCTTTGAAGTCGTTGTCGGGCAGGTCCGGGGTCGCGCTGCGGCGCAGCCAGAACTGCTCGATGAATTGCTCGCGTTCCTCGTTGGTCTCAAGTTGCAGGAAGGACTGACGCTCGGCGGGCGAAATAATGTAGACAACGTCTTCGTTCAGCCACTGCTTGTACGGAGTGTCGAGCTCCTTCAGCGTCTTCTTAATCTTTCTCTTTTGCTCTTTGTCGAGTTTTTGTTGAACAGGCGCGGCGGTGGGATCCTGCGCCTGCTGACCCTCTTGGGCAGTAAGCGGTGAAATCGTGATGCAGAGAGAGAACAGCGAAGCGGACAGGGTTCGAACTACCCGTAACATAGGCTACACCTCAACTTCTGACAAGACACAGGGATTCTACTCTGCGCGTGAGCACGACGTCAATCAGCGAATGTCCTGCGTTTTGTGACACTTGTCCCCCGAGAATGGTTCAGATGCGTACCGTGAAGCAGGGTTGCCTGACATTTTTTGACCTGAACGATGGTACAGGAATAACGCGCCCTATTTTGGGCGGGGACGATGGACCGAGGGGTCGGGATGCCTGTCCCGGGAATTCTTGGAATTCCTAAATGGGAACCTCCTTTGCAGGGCGCCGCAGTTACCCCGGAAGCAGGTACAAAAGACGTGGATCGAGAGGAGAGGTTTCCCGGGTCGATTCGGATCGCGATTGGCAACTACTGAACGCGCTGCTTCTGTGCGTCCCAGCCGACCAGGGAATCGAATATGGCGAGGACGTGGCGCCGGTATTCGACCATGCGATAGAAGATGTCCCGCAATTCCGGGTCGCGCTCGGCGTCGCGGTGCCACTTCAGCAGCACCGCAGGAGGCACCTCGATGTCGCGGCGCAGCTGCTCGGGCGAGTGCCCGCGCAGGAACAGTCCATAGAAGAACGCCGCTTCGCGTTGAGGAAAGGCGAAGTCTGTGGCGACTTCCACGGGAACGATTTGGGCGATCGAGGCCATAAGGAAAAATGCAGTTTACCGAAAAGCGTCTCCGCGTCAAGTGGTACGGTGGCTTACATGTCGCGTGCCGGGCAACTCCCTGTTCTGTACGCTCCGGGCCGATCTGCCACTCACCAGACGATGCACTGACGGTTTCCGCTGGATACCGCGAGTTTCCATTCCATACAACGCCGGGGTTGCCAGGTGATTCTAACCGCCGTAGGATGCTGTAAGGACCAGCAAAGTTTCATAGCGCTTTCTAAGTCTACTCAAAAGGGTCTCCAGACATGGGCAAAGGGTCATTGGCGGGGCGGGGATTGGGGCGGATCGTGCGGCTAGGGGTCAAGCGCGGGATGCGCTCGGTGGAAGTGAGTCCCGAGGACTTTAGGAAGCAACTGGCGAACAAGCACGGATTGTGGGTGCCGAATTTCGCGCGCATGCAGGATGTTCCGCTCGAGCAGCTGGACGAAATCGCGAGAAAGCTGATACGCCACGCCGAACGGCTGGCGCTTGCCGAAGGCGCGGGATTCGGTTTGGGCGGAATGATGACGCTGGTGCCGGACGCGGGATTATTGACGGCGATCACCCTGCGATTGATCCAACGCTTGTGCTTGCTATATGGATTTGAATCGCGCGGGCCGGACGATCGCATGGAATTGTGGCTGGCCGCGGCGGCTGCTACCGGCGTGGACTACGGCAAGGATCTGGCCGAGAAGCAAATGTTTGAAAAGCTGGGGCCGCGGATTGCGGAGCGGCTGGCTGCAAAGCTAGGTTCCGAAGTGGCCGAAAAATGGGTGGGACGCCTGATCCCCTTGGCGAGCTCCGCGATCGGCGGGGCGCTGAATTTTTCGTTTGTGCGGACTTGGGGTCGGCGGGTGCAGCGCAATTTGCGGGAGCGTCACATTTCGATGCGGCCCGGATCGGCAGGGCCTCGGTCGTATGTTGCTCCCAGACCCATCTTGGTTTAGCTATTGCGGAGGGAATCCGTCCTTATGACGCGGAAGAAAATTGTTGTAGGCGTCGTTTCGCTGGCGAGCTTGGCGGTAGTGCTCATGGCGATTCCGCAACCAGCCTCCACCACAATGGCATCCAGTCGGACCGCGGCGTCGCGGATGGAGCAGCAGGGCCCGGGCGATGCGGAGCCGATTCCCGCGTTCCACTCACAAGTTCCAGCTGGCCCGCTGCCGGCCACATTAGATCCCCAAACGTTCCCTTCTGTTCTGGTGCAGAATGCATATGCGCTGGCGGCGCGAGTCCGGAAAGTATTGTATCAGCAGCCTTGCTACTGTCACTGCGATCGCAGCCAGGGACATGGCAGTCTGCTGGACTGCTTTGCGGGGAAGCATGCCGCGGAGTGCGGCGTCTGCATACGCGAAGGCTTGTATTCGTACGAGCAAACGCGCAAGGGCAAGACGCCGGCGCAGATTCGCGAAGGGATCGAACGCGGCGAGTGGCAGCAGGTTGATTTGACGAAATATCAAACTCCTATCCCGGCGACGAACCCCGCGAAATAGTCGAGCACGACAGAAATCCCTTTCGGACACTTGACGTTAAACCTTTTTTGTCATCGCACCGTCTAATCACAGACCTCGGCCAACCCGGCAGCAAGCGGCCCGAGAACCAGCCGATCAACAGGAGAAGATCAATGAGAATTCGCGGGCAGGTTGGGATGTGCTCGCTGGGAATCGCGCTGGCTTTCGGCTTGGCTGCCGCGCCCGGGCGAGCGCTCGGTCAAGACAAACAGCACGTGGTTTCGCTGGATGAATTGAACAAGGACGCGGCGCGCGTTTCGCAAACACGGCAGGCCAACGAGGCTGCTGTGCGGGAATTGCTTTCCACCGACGCCGGGCAGCAGGCGCTGAAGTCCGCGAAAGTCGATTATCAACGCGTGGACAAGGCCATCGGACAATTGAGCGACGAAGACCTTGCCAAAGTGGCGGAACGTTCGCGGCAGGCGGAAAGCGATTTTGCCGCCGGAGGGCTAAAGAGCACTCTGATTATTACGATCATCTTGATTGTGATTTTGATCGTCGTGCTGGCGCTGGTTTTCTGAGCGCGGCTTTCAGCCGAACCAAATGCTCCGCTACATTTTCGACTCACTACTGACTCTATTCGCGGCGTTCGCGCTGGTGGCGCAGCCTGCCGAAACCTCGGGCGTCTGGCTGGACGTTCCCTTCGTCAAGCAAGCTGTCGAAGGTTGCGGTTCAGCGTCAATTGCGATGTTGCTGCAGTATTGGAGCGCGCGCGGCACGCTTGTTGTTTCCGGACGGGACGATGCTGACGCGATCCAGAAACAACTCTATTCCCGCAAGGGCCGCGGAATTTTCGCTTCCGACATGCAAAGGTACCTTAAAGAGTCTGGCTTTCGTGTGTTCGCATGGCGCGGGGAGTGGAATGACCTTCGCGAGCATCTGGCGCAGGGACGGCCCCTGATCGTCAGCCTGGAGCCCGGCAACACCCGCGCTCCGTTACACTACGTGGTCATCACTGGAATGGATTGGCGGCGCGAGGCTGTGTTCGTAAACGATCCGGCGCGCGGCAAGCTCTTGCGGATCGAGCGCCCGGAGTTCGACAAAGAATGGCTAGCTGCCAAAAACTGGATGCTCCTCGCGGTGCCCGCAAACGCACCCGCGCCGGCGCCTGCAGGATAATTATCTTACTTCTCCTATTTCCCGCGCTGAGCCAGCGGATACGGGCACAACAGTTTCCCTCCGATGCTGCGAGGCTGGCCGCAGCTCAAAAAGCTTTTGATGCCGGACAGTATGAGGATGCCGTCCGGCTCACGCGCTCGTCGGGCAATCGATCCGCCGATCTGGATTTTCTCACCGGACTGTCCCTCGCCAAGTTGCAACGCTGGAACGATGCACGCGCCGCCTTCGCGAGCGGTCATCGCAGGGCGCCTCGACAAGCGCGTTTTCTCGTGGAGTTGGCCGGCGTCGACTACAAGCTGCAGGACATGCGCCCGGCAAAACGCGAATTGCGCGCTGCTCTAAAGCTCGAACCGCGCGATCCCTACACGCGAGAATTTCTCGGCACGCTTTATTTTCTGGACGGCAATCTGGAAGCGGCTCTGAAGTATTGGAACGCGATCGAAAAGCCACGATTGCGCAGCGTTTCGGTCCAACCCCGACCCAAGCTCGATCCCGCCCTCCTGCAGAACGCGATCGGTTTTAACGCGCCGCAGGTTTTGACCAACGATGCGCTGCTGGGCGCGGAGGCGCGGTTCGATACCCTGGGTATCTATCCTTACCGGCGCGTCGAGTTGGCGCCGGCGAGCGGCGGAAATTACGACGCCACTCTGCACCTGCCGGAACGCGACCTTTGGGGCGAAACATGGTGGGAAGGCGCCATCTCGTGGTTGAGCGGTCTCCCTTACGCGACGGTCTATCCCGAAATTTACAACCTGGGGCACGACGCCGTGAATGTGACGTCGCTGCTGCGATGGGACTCCGAAAAGCGTCGCGCTTACGCGGATGTTTCTTCGCCGCTGCTTCATGAGTCAAAGCTGAGGCTTCGAGTGTATTTTGACGGCCGCAACGAGAACTGGAATTTGACGAACACATTCTTCGGCCCAGGCTCGGCGCTCAGGGATTTAAATGTGCGCCGCGAGTCCGGGGGCGCCGAGCTTCGCTCCGTGGTGAATGGCCGATGGAGCTGGAGCACGGGGATCGACATTGCAAACCGGTCGTTTCGAAATCTGACCCCGCAGGCCGCGGCGGCGGGTAAATCCTTTTTCTCCGACGGCACCACGCTCGCCTACTGGGCGCACGTCGATCGATCCTTGCTGCGTTTACCCGAACAACGATTCACTATCGATGGATCGGCGGAAGGCCGCATCGGACGCGAGTTTGCCAACAATTTGGGATCGTTCGGCACGGCGCGCGGGGCTTTGAGTGCGCATTGGTTTCCGCAGACAAGAGGCGACGACTACGAGATGCAAGCGCGGGTTCGCGCCGGAGAAACACTGGGCGACATACCGTTTGATGAGCTGTTCGAACTGGGCATCGAACGCGACAACGACCTCTGGCTGCGCGGCACGGCAGGCACCACCGACGGCCGCAAGGGCGCCGCGCCGCTGGGGCGCCGCTACTTCCTGGCGAATTGGGAAGTGGACAAAAACGTCTACGGAAATGGAATTTTTGCGGTGAAACTGGGACCGTTTGTCGATGACGGCGCCATCGCCGATTCCTCAGGGCTGTTCGGGTCGCAGCGCTGGCTATGGGACACCGGCGCACAGTGCAAGATTCGGGTACTAGGAACTATGACCGTAGTCTTGTCGTACGGGCGCGATCTGCGCGGCGGCCGCAACGTTTATTACGGTACGGTCATTCCCTAATGCTTGCAAGTACTCCCGCTCCCCTGTTTTTTTGTAAGCCTCCTGATGATAGTTCGGGTTAGTGCTGTTGGAGGAGGCCGTAGACGTCAACTTGGCCTTTGCAGCCGAGGTAGACCTTTCCATTTAGTACCGCGGGCATGGTGAAGCGCAGGGCGGTGCCGGGTCGGTCGCGCCGGGAGTTTTGTTCGGTGGTAAAGAGTTCGCGGTTTACGTCGGCGGCGGCGTAGGCGTACAGGATGGCGGGGCGGCCCGGGGGCTCGTTCCAGTTTTTCGAGGATGCGGCCCAGACGATGGCGTCCTTCGAACCGTTTGCGGAGATGACTGGCGTTGCGCCGGAATCAAGAAATCGAGTAGGACCCGAGGCTTTCAGTTTGAGTTGGGAGTGGTCCACGGCAAAATCCTCCACGCGGCTTTCGCTGCCGATAAAGAATACATTTTGATTCCAGTAGGCCATGGCTCCGAAGGCGCCGTGCGAGGCGGCGATGGTCTGGACGGCGTGGCTGTCGTCGTTGGGCTGAAACTTGCCGAGGTGGTCGCGATCGATCACGTAGATCTTGCCCTCTTTCCCGGCGGCGACCAGCACGTGGGGATGCGCTCCCGCTTGATCGGGGAGCAGCACCGGTCCGCTCGAACCGAGATCGTTGTCGCGATCGTTTAGCTGGGCCTGATTGGAGGGCGTGAAATAGTCCAGGAGCGTGAAGTTTTGTCCGCGAGAGCTTAATTTCAGGATGGTATCGCCGAAATCCCGGCCGTTTGTTGCTGCGTCGAATTCGCCGTTTCCGGTGACCACGAAGATGTTGCCGTCTTGGTCCGCAGCGGGGCCGGCGTCGCCTTGCCAGATGGCGCTGTCCGAAGCGTCGGGCGACGTGTTGAAGACGGCTGTTTGGGCCAGAGTGTTCGCGTCATAGGCCATGAGCCATCCGTGGTAGGGACCAACATCACACGACGAACCCCAGGACAGATAGACCAAGCCGTTCACCAGGAGCAAAGCGGCGCGCGGGTTTTCCCGTTGTGGATCGAAGGCGACCTGTCCGCCGGCTTGCCCGCTGCCGGTGCCCTTCACCGAGGCCTTGATTTCGACTGGCCCGCCGAATTTTTCGGCGCCGGTCGGGATCGCCAAAGCATGAAGCCGCTGCCGGAATACATCGGCGGAGAGGAGCCCTTTGTGTTCCTTGGTTCGCGCCAGCACGTACAAAGTTCCCCTTTTTAGATCGATCACCGGGGTCGAGGTGATTCCGACTTGCGGAACGATGAAGAAACAATTGGTGTCCCGCTCCGACACGGGAGTGACACCACCGGCGGAATTGGCGAGGTTCACGTGCCACAGCGGAGCGGAAGGATTGTCGGCGTCGAAGGCATAAACGCTGTCATTCTCTGTGGCTACGAAGAGAACGTTGTGTTTGCCTTTACCCGGAATATCGACGCCCGGCAGGTAGAGCGGCTGGGCGTAGACATCGCCGTCCACTTTGATCGTGAAGAGTTTGCCGAATTGCGCGGCGTTGACGTTTGCCGGAGTGAGAATCGTTTCGTTTAGATTTGCGCCGCTGCGAGCGTTGTCGTATTGAGCTGTCAGCAATTGCGCTGGAGTTGCCGATGAGGCGGCAGTCTTTGTGGTGACAAGGGCAAGCGGAAGATTTTCGTCATTGCGCGCTGGCTCGGAGTCATCCCCTGCGTCCGTTGATACTTCGGCGGCGGCGGGGACTCGTCCGGGGACCAGTTGGATTGCGGCAGCGGTTGTTCCCGACCGGCTGCGCGAATTTCCCTGGCCATCGGCGAAATCCGAGACACCGGTTCGGACCGCGCGGGTGTATCCGGCACTGCGTGTCATTTCTTGGTTCGAGTCACGTCTTTGGTTGGTTTGGCTACGACTACGCGAGGAGCCACCCATCGGCAGATTGGCGTTCCCGGGGGCAGCCGCGCTTGCTTCCAGAGGGATGACCGAATTTTTTGCCGCGGAACGTTTGTGGACTGTGGCGGCCTTCCCAGCGTCAATCGCCAGCAGAGAGAGGAGCGCGAGGAACGTAAGCGAAACGATGCTGCCCTGGAGCATTCGCGGCACAGGCAAAGATGTTGCCGGGGCTTCGATGCGCTCCCACGCGAACAACTCATAGGCGGATCGGATCCACGGTGTGACGGCGGACTCGCGAACAAACAATTTTTGCAGAGCGCATCGGACAAACCACTGGCGCGCCAGCGATAACAGGACATCGGCAAATACATGGAAGACGCCCTCGCGTGGCGCAACCTCGTCGAAGATCCACAGCATCTCCTCCGAAAACTCCGCCCGGAAAGACACCGGGTGTGCGCGGAGAAGGCAGCGGTAGAGAAAACGACAAAGAGCCATTTACGTCCTCCTCGGATGGAAGGCACGCAGGTGCGACCGCGCTTCACGCAGCACGCCGTCCAGGCGTTCGACTTCCAGCGACAGCACGCTTCGGCCCAGCCCTTTGAGCCGGTAGTAGCGCCGCCGGGGATCGCTCGCCGAAGAGCGCGGCAAGGCTTGTTCGATCAGCCCGTGAAGGATGAGTTTTTTCAAGTTGTCGTAGAGCGTGCCGGGACCGAGCTTGTATTGCCCCGCGGATTGACGGGCGATCTCCTGCATGATGCCGTAGCCGTGCAAGTCCTCGCCCGCCAGCGCGAGCAGGATGTGCAGCGCGGCCGGGGAGAGCGGAAGGAATCGGGTTGGCTCCGGCTTCATACTCGGAATCCGATATATCGGATTCCGAGTATGGTTGTCAAACGATTTCTATCGGCGAGCCGCTTCCCCGAGAAATGGTTTCAGACATGGTTCCCGCTGGCGATGTGTGCGGCCAAGGGGTAGGATTTCTGTGCGTTTGTGTTTTGCGAACGGATCGCGTCCCGCATTGGGGTTGGCGACGTGGCATTTCCTGGAGGAAAATCGTGACTGTTCGGCGCATCTTGGCGACGGCTGGGCTGACTTTTTTGATATTGGGAGCGGCGGCGGTGGCTTTAGCCGGGCGGGGAGCGGACTCGACGAATTATTGGGGCTTCGATACCGCGAATCTGGACAAAAGCTGCAAGCCTTGCGACGACTTCTTTCAGTTTGCGATGGGTGGGTGGATGAAGGCGAATCCAATTCCGCCGGAGTATTCGAGGTGGGGTTCGTTTACCGTGCTGCTGGACAAAAACCTTCAGAATCTGAGGCAGATTCTGGAGGCTTCCGAGAAGGCGAATGCGGCAGCGGGTTCAAACGAACGGAAAATTGGCGACTTCTATGCGAGCTGCATGGACACAGCGGCGATCGATGCCGCCGGGACGAAACCTATTGACGCGGAGATGCAGCGGATCGCGGAGATCAACAGCGAAGCGAACCTGCAAGCGGAGGCAGCGCGTCTGCAGGAGCGCGGAATCGGCGTGATGTTCCGTTTTGGGTCGCGGCAGGACGCGAAAGACAGCTCTCACGTGATTGCCACCGTGAACCAGGGAGGGCTGGGACTTCCCGAGCGTGACTACTATCTGCGCGAGGATGAAAAATCGAAAAAGCTGCGCGACGCTTACGTGAAGTACGCGACGACATTGTTTGCATTGCTAGGCGATCCGGGGGACAAGGCGGCTGCCGAAGCGGCCACTGTGCTGGCCGTGGAGACCTCGCTGGCCAAAGCTTCGATGTCCAACGTGGACTTGCGCGATCCGGTCAAGACCTATCACAAGATGACGGTGGATGAGTTGCAGCCTCTGACCCCAGATTTTTCATGGCGGGCTTACTTCAAGACCGCAGGTCATCCCGATTTGCAGGAGCTCAATGTTGGCCAACCGGATTTTTTTAAGGCGCTGAATGCGCAATTGACGGCGCTGCCGCTAGACGACTGGAAGACATATTTGCGCTGGCGGCTGGCGGATACGACAGCGCCGGGGCTTTCGGAAAAATTCGTGACGGCGGATTTTGAGTTTCACGAGAAGGAGTTGCGCGGCACGAAGGCGATTCAGCCCCGGTGGAAGCGGTGCGTACAGGCCACGGATCGGAATTTGGGCGAGGCCCTGGGCCAGCTTTATGTGGAGAAATATTTCCCGCCGGAGGCGAAGGCGCGGGCGCTGGAGATGGTGCATAACCTGGTGGCGGCGCTGCACGATGATTTGCAGACGCTGCCATGGATGGGGCCGGAGACGCGCGCGCAAGCTGCCGCAAAGCTGCAGGCGTTTGGGGTGAAAATCGGGTACCCGGATAAGTGGCGGGATTATTCGGCGTTGAAGATCGATCGCGCGTCATACATGGACAACGAACTGCGCTCCGCGGAATTTGAATTCCAGCGGCAGCTGAACAAGATCGGCAAGCCGGTGGATCGCACGGAATGGGGCATGACGCCGCCGACCGTGAATGCATACAACCGCAGCAGCATGAACGAGATCGTGTTTCCCGCTGGGATACTGCAGCCGCCATTCTACGATCCGAAAGCCGATGATGCGGTGAACTATGGCGGTATGGGCGCGGTGATCGGCCATGAGATTACGCATGGCTTCGACGATCAGGGAAGCAAGTTTGACGGGAAGGGAAACTTGAAGGATTGGTGGACGGCGGATGATCTAAAGAATTTTCACGAGCGGACGCAGTGCGTTTCCGAGCAGTTCGACGGATACGTGGTGGACGGCGACCTGCACGAGAACGGCAAGCTGGTGCTGGGTGAAAGCATCGCGGACCTGGGCGGATTGACCATTTCCTACGCCGCGTACGAAAAATCGCTGCAAGGAAAGCCGCGTCCACCGGATAAGGATGGATTCACGGCCGAGCAGCGATTTTTTCTGGGTTGGGCCCAGGTGTGGGGTGCGAACGAGCGGCTGGAGTATGCCCGGCTACTGGCGAACACGGACCCGCACCCGCTGCCGCGATTCCGTGGCGACGGGCCGCTTTCGAATATGGCCGAGTTCGCAAAGGCGTTCGGGTGCAAAAAGGGCGATGCAATGGTGCGCGAGAAGGTCTGCAAAATTTGGTGACGCGACACGGCGGTGCGAGCGGGTTGAGCTCGCTCCTTGCGGGTGCCCATTCGCACCCATTTTCGGCTTAAAAGTTAGCCGCTCTCAACGAAAGCGGCGGGTTTGGCGAACGGAATTACGGATGGAAGTGGTGTCGGAATCAATCGAACGAATCGCGGAAGCCGCAGCAAGGTTGCAACGCGAACGAAACTAGAAATGGAAGACGAGGCCGAGCGTGGCTTGTCCGTAGTTTTGCGATTGGCTGAACACGTGAGAGTTAATATAGTCTGCCTCGAGGCGCACCGCGAACTGAGGAACGAAGCTGTAGTCGACGCCTCCGCCTGCTAACACTTCAAAACCATTTTCCCCGCCGACTCCTGTCTGCGGAACGATGTGCATTCCGCCGGCCAAAACATGCACCCACGGATCGAGCCGATCGTGGCCGAGAGTAATCTTTGGTCCGGCGCCGTAGCCCACATACTTGACGTCCTCGCCCGCTTTGAAGACCGCGGGCGCGAACGCCGAGGTCGCCGCGCCTTCAATCGCCAGCCAATCTTTAACGAAATAGGAGAGCGAAGAATTCAGCCCCACCGCCGTCGCGTAATACACGGACGAGCGGAACCTGACCAGCGCTACACCCAGACCGAGTTGCCAGCGATTCTCGCGCTCGGCGTAGTCATAGCTCGGAACCGGCACCGCAGGCGCAGCGGGTGATGCGGCTTCGGCAGCAGCTACCGGCGCAACCGTGGCCAACGCGGAGGAACGAGCGGGTGTTCCGGAGTCGGCGAGCGAGTTCGCGCCGAATGAATTCGAGAAGTTGGTGACGGACAACGCCAGAACCAAATCCGACCGCACGGAGGGCTGGCTCGCGGCCGATGTTTGCGCAAAATCCATGGCCACGTTGTCGTTCGGAGCCGGCATCGGCGCAGGAATTTCCTTTTGCGCGCTCAGCGCGCTCGACATCCCCAGGAGAAACGCCGCGACCGCTGACAACCTCTTCATGATTCCCCTTCGGAGGGGTCGACCCTCAGAGCTTGTGGGCAAGCTATGGTTTTACGTTAAACAAGCCCTGGCACGCTGTCCATGCTCTTTCGCGGCGTGGCTGCACGAACAGCAACACGGGTGCCGGCGTACTTTGCCTCGGGAACCCGTTCGGTGCGGAAAGGTTGTTCTAGCGGCCGTGGCGCAAGTAGTCGTCGGTCTTGTTCAGCCAGTCTTCGCGGGGCGGGTTGAATACGTCGAGGTCGATGGTGTCTTCCAAGGCCCAGGCTTCGTGGGGCATGTGGGGGGGAATGCAGAGAACTTCGCCGGCACGCACCACGATTTCTTTTCCGTCGATGGCGAACTTGAGCGCGCCTTCGAGGATATAGGTGACCTGCTCGTTGTGGTGATGATGCAACGGCACGTGAGCGTCTTTCTTCATCAGGACGCGAGCGAGCATGACCTGGTCGCCCACCACCATTTCACGGTCGATCAGCGGATTGAGTTTTTCGCGCTCAACTTTATTCCACGGAATATATTTGAAGGCTGCGGGCTTGCTCATTTCGTTCCCCCGTAAAGTTTTGCGGCGTTGTCATGCAGATACATGTGCGCCAGCTCCAGCGCTTTCTGTTCGTTGAAGGCCCCTTCCGAGACGAGCTCGGCAAGCGCCGCCGCTACGGCCGTGCGCGAACTCCGCGCCGACAACCAGAAGCTTTCCTCGGCACCCAGCGCGTCGTTGAAGGGAAAGGCGTCCGAGGCGTACATCATTTTTTCCGGATACAGCGTCAGCATTTGTTTGAGCACATCCTTGAATTGCGACGGATAGAGAAACTCGGACTGGAATGAAGTGTCGAGATAAACGTTCTTGACCGCGGTGAGCAGCGCCGCTTCCTTGTAGTAAGGCCAGCCGCCGTGCAGCAAAACAAAAGTCTGGTTCTTGTAGCGCGGATCGCGCAGGACATTCTCCAGATTCAGTACGTCTCCCTTGCGCAGGCTGAAGTAATCGCCGATACCGACGGCGCTGTGAAAATGGGTGGGCAGATTCAGTTTTCCGGCTTGGGCGATCAGCACCCGAAAAATGTAATCTTGAAAAACATTGTATTCCTCGGCCGAGGGCACGCCGCCCGCATGATACTTCTCGTAAATTGCAGCGGCGGTGGCTCGCGGGGGGTCGGTAAAATAGAGCGAGCGAAAATAGGCCGCTTCAAACTTCATGGCGACCCCGCCACGTTTGTTCTGATTGTCGGTAAGCGTGCGGCGAACGAAGTCCTCGTAGCCCGCAAGGTCGGAAGGCAAACCTTCGACTCCCTCCAACTTTTTGTAGCGCGCCAGCATTTTTTCCTGCAGGGGCACGTAGACGCCCATGTCCGGCGTGCTGGCCGTCTGCGCGGAATTGTCGAACGGATAGAAAAACGAATCGACGAAAAATACCCAATGGAATCTCTTGGGATCGAGATAAGGAGGCATCATCGCGCGATTCGCGAGGCAAACTTCCACGTTCAGCTTGTCGAGAATGGTGTCGAAATACTTGGTGTCTTCGGCTTTCTCGGACGCATGGGCTTTATCCGCGAGCCATTTGGCGTGTTCCGGGGCGAAGTCATCGTAAGGGTAGCCGAGAAGCGTTTTGGCCGCGGTGACGAACTCGTGATTGTCGGCGCGGGTGCGGAGGAAGTCGGTTTCGTTTGGCGGCGCGGCCATGGCGTCCACATCGCTGTCGTCGCCGAAACCCGGATGCGCGTGATTGTCATAGAGCGGAATTTTTTCAATTTGCGCTAGCAGCCGGTCGTACGTTTTCTGAAGGTCCGGCCCCGGAAACGGCCGCGCCTGCGCCCCGGCCGTGACCGCCAGAACAAGCCCGGCAAGCGCCAAGGATACCGAGTGAATCAAATGTTTCATTTTAGGTTTTCTCCGGCCTAGTCTAACGAATATCTGCTTCGCCGCCGACAGATTCTGCAGCCGCCCTCCTTCAGAAGGCGGGGTTTAGACGATGTACCGGCACAATCTTCGGGCCGAAGCTCTGCTGTTCCCGGGCAGCCCCAAGTTTTACGCTACGGGCGTCCCAAACCGTTCCGGGTTCTCCCGCCTCAGCGCGGCACAGCCGCTCGCCAGCGCACCGACACCCGCTCGATTCGTTCCAACGCTTCTTCGAGCAAGCTGCGCGCGCTGACCAGTGAAAATCGCAGGTAATTTTTCCCGGCGGGGCCAAAGGCCCCGCCTGCGATTCCCGCCACTCCCGCTTCTTCCAGAAGCAGTCTCGCCACTTCTTCAGCGGGAAGCCCGGTATCCTCGATATTCACCCAGGCGTAGAAAGCACCTTCCGGCGTCTGGCAGCGAAAACCCGGAATGGCGTTGAGTTTTGTGGCAAATAGGTCGCGACGCCTGCGATACTCGGCGACCATCTCTTCCACGGCATTGGTCGAGTCCTGTAACGCTTCAATCGCCGCCACTTGCGTGAACTCCGCTGTGCACGTAAAGGTGTTCAGCACCAGCAGATCCATCGCTTCGATCAAGTCTTTAGGTGCGACTGCGTAGCCCAGCCGCCAGCCGGTCATCGCGAAGGTCTTCGAAAATCCATCAATGATGACGGTGCGTTCTGCCATCCCCGGCAACGTGTAGATCGATTTGTACTCACCGCCGAACAAAATGCGCGCGTAGATTTCGTCGGCCATGACCCACAGATCGTGCTTCACGGCGAGCGCCGCGATTTGCGATAGCGTCTCCTCGCTGAACACCGTTCCGGTGGGATTATTCGGCGAATTGAAAATCAGTACTTTCGTGCGAGGCGTAATCTTCGCGGCGATCTCCGCGACGTCGGGCTGAAACTGATTCTTCTCTTCCAGGAAAAACGGGACGGCCTTGGCGCCCAAGCCGCGCGTAAGCGACGGATAGATCGGAAACCCTGGGTCCGGATACAAGACTTCATCCCCAGGCTCAATCAGTGCCATCATCGCCAGGGCCAGGGCCATCTTGCAGCCCGGCGCGACGAGCACGTTCTCCGCCGCGACATGCAAACGCCGCGTGCGCTTCAAATAAGCCGCAATCGCTTCGCGGAGCGCAGGAATACCGCGCGGAGACACGTAGCGGTCGCGCCCCTCGACCACCGCGGCGCGCACCGCATCCACGATGGGCGCCGCGGGGTGAAAGTCCGGCTCGCCAAGCTCCAGGTGGATGATCGAGCGACCTTGTTGCTCGAGTTCTTTCGCGCGCGAAAAAACCGCCAGCGCGCCTTCGCCGTTCAGTTGTGAAACACGGGTTGCGATTGGTCTCATGGTGGCCCGGAGAATCGTATCATTTTGCAGCGGGAAGCGGCGTCACGGGAATATGAAGCCCGTCGATGAAGCGGGGAAACATTTCAAAGGCCGCGGCGGTCAGGAATAATTCCACCAGTTCCGGGTCGGAAAACGCGGCCTTCAAATCCGCATAGAAAGAGTCGTCCACCTCGCGGGGGCCGCGGTGAAGTGCATCCGCCAGACGGAAACCGAGCTTCTCTTTCGCACTAAATGGCCCCTGCTCGAAATTTCCGGCGCCCGCAATTTGCTCTTCCGTGGCGCCCTTTTTTCGCGCGGAGGCCTGGTGCGCTGTAACTGCGTACGTGGAATTGAGCAGGATCGATACCCGCACCGCGATGAGCTCCTTGTACCAGCCGGCCAGCGCGCCGTCGCTCAACAAAGCACGCAGGAATCCCGCGACGCCTTGCGCGATTCCCGGCGCATACGCCAGGACCTTGAACATGTTCGGCACCACGCCTCGCTGGACCAGCAGCGCGTCGTAAAGTGCGGCGGTATCCGGCGCCACCGCGTCGCGCTCAAGCAAGGAAATACGTGAAGTGTTCGCGGCCATGCACCCTCTCTGCGGTTAGACGGTCGTCGCAACAAAAATGTAGGGGCGCATCTTCTGCGCCCCTGCCGTGCCAGTATAAATCAAACCGAACGTGTCTAGAACGCGTACCGCAGCGAAAATTGGATTAGCCGCGGCGTGCCCAGCGTGCTGGTGATCTTGCCGAACGGACTGTTCGGTTCGCCAATGGTTTCGACGTCGGTTACCGCCGGGTTGCCGAAGTTCGCGTGGTTCCAAATGTTGAAGAAGTCGGTGGTAAACCTCAAGCTCTGCCGCTCGGTGATCTTGAAATTCTTGATCAACGAGAAGTCCCAGTTTTGCTGTCCCGGCCCGCGGAAGGTGTTGCGTCCGAGGTTTCCGAAGCCGGTGGTGCAGAAATTGGGATCGGTGAGGCACTGGGTGGGATAGAGCTCCGCTGCGGTGGTGAACGCGGCGGGATTCAAGTACCCGTTAACGCGGGTACCGATGCCTCCGCTGGTGAGCCCGTCCGCCATCGTTTGGCCAGGAGCGAGGCTGGCGGTCAGCACGCCCGGGGCCGACCCTTCACCGAGGAACGCGGTTCCGGCGCCAGAATCCAAAACTGAAAATGGCGCGCCGGACTGAATAATGGTGATGCCGCTGATCGCCCATCCTGCGAGCAGCCGGTGCTTGATTCCCTCGGCTCCGGAAAAGAACGGCAGGTCGTAGCGGTAACTGACGGCCAGCCGGTGGGTGCGGTCGAAGTCGGAAAGCCCGCGCGAATCGGCCAAGGTGGATTCGTCGTTGAACGCGGTGTTGAAAGCGGTGTTGCCGGTCGAAGTCGCGTCCGTGGACCGCGAGAACGTGTAGGCCGCCTGGAAATAGCCCGCTCCCCAGCGCCGTGACAACGTCGTCTGCAGCGAATTGTAGTGGGAGTAGGCATCGTCGGCGAACAACTGGAAGCCGCTGTAGCCATTGATGCCTTGAGCGGCGGAACGCGCGATGGCGTTGTCGAACGTGTTCGTCGTGATCGAATTGCCGTCGACCACCACGGGGTTTTGCGGCGTCGCGTCCAGTGATTCCAGACTGTCGCGCGTTTCGCGCAAGTGCGTGCCCTTAGTGCCGACGTAGCCGACCTCTAGCACCCATTGCTTTCCGAGAGCCCGCTGTACGGTCAGATTCCATTGTTGCGTGCTGGGAACCACGAAATGTCGCGGCTCCGCGAGTCCGAAGATTCCCAGGGTTTGCAGCGGACCGGGGCAGCCGCTTCCGCCGGCGGTTCCATAGTTGGCGGCTTGCGTCGTGTCCCCGCCAGGGAAGCCCTGGAAAACGTTCAAGCACGGTACGAAATTCGGGTCCAGCGTGCCGGCCTGCGGCAATGCGTTCGGGTTGGGGTTCGGGCAACCGGGTCCCGGTGTTTCCGAGAAATAAGTGCTCAGGCAGCCGGGTGAACCTCCGCCGAACGCCACCGGAAGGAATGGCGTTTCAAACGACAACTGGTCCGTCGCGCCGACGTCTTCGCGAACGTAGTAGATGCCATACCCGGCGCGGATCGTGGTGGTGTGATGCCCAAACAGATCGTAGGCCAGCCCGATGCGCGGCCCGATATTCGTCGAGTAGTTGTTGTTGAACGTGGTGTCGTTGGCGTTGCCGCTCAACCCCGTCAAGTTCAGGCTGTTCACGCAAGAGGGATAGATGAACGGGAACTCCCCGGCATTGGCGAGGGAAGGATCGAGATTTCCGATGTGGCAAAGATCGTCATGAAAAGCGCCGAAGACTTCCGTGCGTACGCCCAGGTTAAGCGTCAGGTTGGGGCGAATCTTCCAGTCATCCTGCGCGAATACTGCGAAGTTGTTGGAGCGGTATTCATGATTGGAAAGGCCGCCGCCTCCGAAACTGAATTCCGGCTCGCCGAGAAGAAAATTCTGGAAGTCGGTGTTGCCGTTCGGCGTGTTGGTGAAGAAAAGCTCGCCGTTGAATACCTGCGGGAAGTTTTTGTCGAGGTTCACGCGCGTATATTCGCCGCCGAAGCGGAACACGTGCTGGCCCTTTACCCAGCTCACGGTGTCCACGAAATCGTCGTTGTTCTGGTTCTGCGACTGGTTGCCGAAAGGCGCCGGACCGATTTCGAAACCAGAGCTTTCAAAAATAAACTTGTAAATCGAGTCGGTCACGCTGTTGGTCGGCCGGTCGATTCCCAGGTCGCTGGTGGTCACCGGCGGCACGTTGCTCAGCACGTCGTTGATATGCACAAAGCCGAACCGGAATTCATTCACCAGCGTCGGCGAGAACAAGTGCGTCTCGGTGACGTTCAGGAAGCGCGAACGAACCGGCGTGTCGAACGGGAAGTTCAGCGAGGAAGAGCTGACGCTGCTGGCCAGCGTGCTACCCAGCGATTCCTGCAGGTCGCCAGCGCCGAAGGGGAGAAAGCTCGCGGAATTGGAGAAGAAAAACCGCACCGAGACCTTGTCTTGCCCGCCGCGGAATTCGCGATCCCAGTTGGTGGTGAACTGATCGTCGTTATAGCTCCCCTGGCGGCTGATGGCGAACGCCCCGGTCGCCGGGTTGCTGCTCGGAATCAAATAGCCGTTGGTAGTCCCGCCGAACTGGTTGCTTTGAAAGTTCAGCAGCTTGAGCACCACCGGATCGATGGGCGTCGTGGTATTCCCGAAAAATGCCTGCGAAATCGAGGCCTCCGAGCGGTTGGTCGGGAGCGACGGAATGTCCGTGCTGATGAACGTTCCTGGAGAAAGCCCGCTGACCTGCCGCGTACCCTGATAGTTCGCGAAGAAATATCCAAGCTTTTCCTTCACAACCGGGCCGCCCACGCTCCCGCCAAAAATATTCTGTTTGACCGCGGGCCGCGGCAGGCCTTCGCTGTTAAGGAAGAAATCGTTCGCGTTCAGCACGTCGTTGCGGAAAAATTCATACACGTCGCCGTGATAGCTTCGCGTTCCCGACTTCAGAATCGCGTTGATGTTGCCGCCGCCGTTGCGGCCCTGGCTGGCGTCGTACAGCGATGTCTGCACCTTGAATTCCTGGATCACGTCCGGATTCGGCAGCGGCACGTAGGTCGCCTGCGCAACGTTGTAGTCGGTCGCGCTGATACCTTCGATCAGGTAATTGTTGTTGTCTTCGCGCTGCCCGTTCACGAACAGCTTCACCGCGCCTCGTCCAATCTGCGCCGCCGCGTTCAGGTCGCTCTGCGCCCCGGTCGACAGCGTCAAAAGTTGCTGGTAGTTCTGTGAGGACAGCGGAAGCTCGCGTACCGTTTCGGTGCCGATCGACTGGCCGGTGGTTGCGTTGGTGGTTTCAACGCTTGCTACTTGCGCCGAAATCTCCACCTTTTCGGTTACCCCTCCCGGCTTCAGCGTAATCGTCACCCTTACCGTTTCCGTGACATGAACTTCGATGGCCTCGCTCTTGGCCTCCGCGAAGCCCGATTTGTTCACCACCACCGAATATGTCGAAGGCGGCAGCAGCGTGATCGTGAACGCCCCGTCTGCGTTGGTTGCCACCCTGCGGGCCAGCGCTTCGGTGCGCGTGTCAATGATCTGCACTTCCGCGCCGTCCACCGCCGCGCCGCTGGTATCGATCACCACCCCGCTGATCGCGCCGGTCGCGCCTCCCTGCCCGTACGTGCGGACCCCAGCCAGCAGGCCGGCGAGAAACACCGCGGCCAACAAAAGTCGATGAATGCCTCGCATAATTCCCCCCTCAGATCATGGACCGTCTTGCGGTCGCAATTAGTATTCAATACAAGGACGACACGCGAACGTTCGCGAACAACGACACCCGCTCACGAACACATTGAAGAGTGACCTGGACCTCATTTGGACCCAATGTGGAAACGAGCCAACACTGCCCCCATGTTGTGAAACTAACGTTTCACTTTGCACGTGTCAAGCCAACCGACCATGAAAGTTTCTGCTCCATTCCATCGAACTTCGCCATCCCAGGCCACGTGCCACTTGACGCCGGCCACCCCAACCGCGAGTATGGGAGTATGATGCTGGTGCTTGGACGTTGTAACGGGTGTTGTGTCTAATTCGTCTCATTGGTAGCGCGTCCCCGCTAGGGGGTGACCATGTCGTCCAGAAACCTGCTTTACGCAGCTTCACTGACCTTATTTTCCCTGCTGTTCATTGCCGCCAGCCCTTCGTTCGCCGATTCGAGTCATATCCGCATCATCCGCCTGAGCCTGGTGCAGGGCCAGGTGCGTTTCGCGCGCGATGTCAAAGGCGATCCCATGGCCAGCCCCAATGTCACTTGGGAAAACGCCGAGCTCAACCTCCCGATTCGCCAGGGCTACGTGCTTGCTACCGACAACGGCCGCGCTGAAATCGAATTTGAAAATGGCTCCATGGCCTTCCTTTCGAGCGGCAGCGTTCTCGAATTCTACGACCTCTCCCTTGAAGACGGCGCAAAGACCACGCGTCTGATCCTCCGACAGGGCTCCGCTTCCTTCTACGTCAACCCCGCCAATGGCGACTACTTCAGCGTTACCGGAGGCGACTTCAGCGTGGAAGCCGACGGCCACTCGAGTTTCCGGCTCGACAATTTCGACGACGGCAGCGTCGTCAACGTAATGAAAGGCCATGTTTCGGTGCTCCGTAAGAATCAGGCTACTGCTCTGGTCAAGGGGCAGTCCTTGTCGATGCGCGCCAACGATTCTGGATCGGTCAGCATCGGTCACCTCACCGAAAATGATGATTTTGACCGCTGGGTTGCTGGCCGCACCGAAATGGTGACGGCCGCGACCAACGCCGCGCAACCCTATGTGAACTCCTCCGGCTATTCTTCCGGCTTGGCCAGCCTGTATACCTACGGCGGCTGGTATCCCTGCGCAGGTTACGGGAATTGTTGGCAACCTTACGGCGTCGGCGCCGGTTGGTCACCGTTCAATAGCGGCTTCTGGTTTTCTGATCCTTCGATCGGCCTGTCGTTCATCGGTGATCAGCCGTGGGGCTGGCTGCCGTATCACTATGGCGGTTGGATTTTCAATCCGACGTTGGGCTGGATGTGGTCGCCTTATGGCCTGGGCGGCGGCGGTGTTTACGCGCCGGTAACCGGAATCTGGCTGCATTCGAAGACTGGTCCGATCGGCATCGTCCCGGTGCATCCGCTCGACGCTCGCGGCAAGACTCCAATCAATCTCGCGAATGGAGTATTCCCGGTAAGCGAAGGCGCAATTTCCAGCAGGGTCCCGGTCAGTGCGGGCGATGAGTGGAAACCTGTGAAGAACATTCCGCGCAACACGCTCGCCACCAACACTGTCGCCGCAGCACCGCCGGAGCGGGTCTCTCGTACGCTGGTCGGCGGCACCCTCAGCGCGCATGTCGTCACGCTGGATCGCAATTCATCCATTGCGTACGACGCGAGCGAGCATCGCTTCGTCAATACAAATGCGATCGCCGCGGATTCTGGCGCGCATGCTCAAAATGGAGTCGTGGCGGCGGAACGTGCAACCGGGAAAGCTGGCTTGGTCGCGGTGCCGTCGAACACGGCGGCAATGCGCGCAACCCCTGGCACGTCAGTTCCGGCGCGCGCGTCGCTTCCCGCTCCGCGAGCAATGACGCCACCTCCAGCACCGCGCTCGGCGGAATATGGACGCAGCGGACCTAGCGTCGGCGGCGGCTTCGATGCAACTTCGCGCTCGACGTCTGCGACTTCCAGCGCCGCGCCCCACGCTTCCGCCGCCGCTTCTTCCGCTTCATCCGGCGCCCGGCCTCACTAGTTCACCGCGACCTTCCTGGGGGCGCAGCACTGCTGCGCCCCCACTTGCTTCCGCCTGACGCCGCATTCCTCCTTTTCTTCCACTGGTCATTGCGCTGCCCGCTACGAAAAAATCATCCCCGCATAACCCACGACCGCACGGGTATCCCCGGAAATATCCCCAGAAGTTGCATAGCGCAGGAGTTCGGCATGTTTCGCCCCGAGTCTTCCCAGCGCCGTGAGCATCGCCACCGCCGGCCCCAAGCCGCACATCGAAATTTTTTCGTTCCTGCACGTGTCGTAGAGTCCGCGCGCGTTCATCACCAGCAACTGCTCGATCGCTTTTCGATCTTTCGCCCGCGTCGCCGCCTCGTCCTCGTAGTGATTCAAATCCGAAGTCGTCAACAACAATATTTCCTCCCGCGACTCCGCCAGAACGCGGCCCACCGCTTCTCCCACGCTCAGCAAATCTTCGAATCGCACCGTCCCCAGCGCGAGCGGCACAAACGTGAACCCCGGCGCCAGCACTTGCAGAAACGGAAGCTGCACCTCCAGCGAATGTTCGCGGCTGTGCGCCACGTCGTCTTCCCGCAACAACGGACACGCCGCCCGCAACGCTTGCGCCAGCGGCTCATCAATCGGCGCATCACCGAGCGGCGTCCGCCAGGCCCCGCTCGAAACAATCGCAGCTTGTTCTCCACGTGGAAAATGCCGCACACCTACAATCAAGACTTTTCTCGGCAGCGCCACGCGGGCAAACACCGACCCTGCGACAGGTCCCGAGTACACGTAGCCTGCATGAGGCACGAGGCATGCCTTCACGGAAACCTTGGGGGGGCTGGATTCTGATTGCGTAAAGCGTTGAACCGCGGAGGTCAGTTCAGCAGGATGAGAAGGATAGAAGCGTCCGGAGACCGCAGGCAGGCGGAGCACAAAAGCTCCCGTGACTTGCAAAAACTCTTACAACGACCGGGACGGCTTGCCTTTTACTTTGATGGCCTTCCGCGAACTCGGATCGTACATCACGGTCACCTTGTCGCCATGCTGGTAGCCACCCCTATCGATGGTCTCCTGCATTTTCGCGGAAGCTTCCTGCGACAACGTGAACGTCTGAATGGCCATGTCGTTGCCCTTCGCACGCACCGTAATCTGTGCGGTGTTGGCGTTCATCACGTATCCGTCGAATTTCGCCAACCCCGTAGGCTTCGGCTTCACCGCGCTCACGATGATCGGCACCGCCGTATCCACGATGATGGGCGCCACCACCGCCGGATCTTGCGCCGCGGCGGGCGAACACCACAACGCCGCCAGCGCCACCGCCGGCAAGCTCAATACCGCGACTCGGGGAAACAATTTCATTCGATATCGTCCGTCGCAATCCGCAACGATTTCAGAAAACGCACATCCTGCGGTGTCATCGTCAGCCGCGCCACCGGCTTGCGGTCCTGGTCCTGCTCAAACGATTCCTGATCCACTTGAATCCGCAACGACTCCAGAAAACGCTTGTCCTGGGTCGTCAGCGACGTCGTCTCGCCCGCCGATCCATCGCGCTTGGCCAGCCCGATCGTCGCATCCAGCTTCAGTACAATATCGTAGCCATGCGCGCGCACCCCGGCGATCGCGCCGGTGATTCGCTCAGACTCCGACACGGTATCGTTGATTGCGTGACCCAATTCACGCAGCAGGTTTTTCAGGTTATCGTCGAGTTGCAAGGTTGGTCTCCCCTAACCTCAATCGTTATTTTAGGCCCACGTTTGGTCGGACACAAGGGACCTTGAGGCCGTTGTCTCCAAAGTGTTCACAGCCCTTTGGTTCAGGTCCAGCCAGCACCGACACTATCGTTTACCCTGAGCATCGAAGGGTTTGTGCGCTTCTCAGCCACACCGCCACGGCATCGGATTCACTGATTCTTGCTTCTGCGCTTTCTTGTAAGGGCAAGAGCACCACAGCGCTCTGGCTTGCCCAGCCTTCCCGCGCCGGTCGCCGATTCTGCGTTAAGATGTTGACATGGCCTCGTCCGTGCAAAGCGTTCCAGCCCCGCCCCAACACGGTTTCCGCCGCCTCTGGCGCGTCCTCAAACAACTCTTCTACGAAGTGACCGGCGCCCTGTTCGGTCTTATGGCCTTCGCCTGGCTCAACATCACTTTCCGCGCCTGGACCACCCGGGACGTTGCCCACTGGCTGCTGGCCATCCCGCTAAGCGTCGCCGCTTTATTCACCTTCTTCGCGATAACCTCATTCCACCGCGCGAGAAAGCTGTAATCACCGAATGGCCGAAACAAAAATTCCCGCAGCACAATCGAAGGAACGCAAGGAACAATTCACCACGCTCTCCGGGTTGCCCATCGATCGTCTGTACACCGAAGAAAATCTCTCCAACTGGAATCCTGAAGACGCTCTCGGCTATCCCGGCGAAGCTCCCTACACCCGCGGCATCTATCCCTCGATGTATCGCGGGCGCCTCTGGACCATGCGGCAATACGCGGGCTTCGGATCCGCCGCCGAATCCAATCAGCGCTATCGCTACCTCTTGAGCAAAGGGCAAAGCGGCCTTTCCGTCGCTTTCGATCTCCCCACTCAAATTGGGATGGATTCCGATCACCCGCTCGCGCTCGGCGAAGTCGGAAAAGTCGGCGTCGCCATCGACTCACTCGAAGACATGGAAACGCTTTTCGACGGCATCCCGCTCGAAAAAGTTTCCACTTCGATGACCATCAACTCCACCGCCGCGATCTTGCTCTGCCTTTACGTTGCCGTCGCAAAAAAACAAGGCGCCAATCTCGCAAAACTCTCCGGCACCGTGCAGAACGACATCCTCAAGGAATACATCGCCCGCGGCACCTACATCTATCCCGTTCGCCCCGCCATGCGCATTGTCACCGACGTGTTCGCCTGGTGCCGCACCGAACTTCCCAGGTGGAATACGATCTCCATCTCCGGCTACCACATTCGCGAGGCCGGTTCGACCGCCGTCCAGGAAGTTGCCTTCACCCTCGCCAACGCCATCGCCTACGTCCAAGCCGCTCTCGACGCCGGGCTCAACGTCGACGAATTTGCGCCGCAGCTTTCTTTCTTCTTCAACGCTCACAGCGACCTGCTCGAAGAAATTGCCAAGTACCGCGCCGCGCGCCGCCTCTGGGCCCGCATCATGCGCGAACGCTTCAACGCCCGCGATCCACGTTCGCTCCTGCTGCGCTTCCACGCGCAGACCGCAGGCTCTTCGCTTACCGCTCAGCAACCCGAAAACAATATCGTCCGCGTAGCCATCCAGGCCCTGGCCGCGGTCCTCGGCGGCTGCCAATCGCTCCACACCAATTCCCTCGACGAAGCGCTCGCCCTACCCACCGAAGACGCCGCGCTGATCGCCCTGCGCACCCAACAAATCATCGCCCACGAAACCGGCGTGGCCAATACCATCGACCCGGTAGCCGGTTCCTACGCCATCGAATCCCTGACCAACGAAATCGAAAAAGGCGCGGTGGCCTACATCAACAAAATCGACGCCACAAGCGGCATGCTAAAAGCCATCGAATCCGGTTATGTCCAAGGCGAAATCCAAAAAGCCGCCTACGAATACCAACGCAGCGTAGAGCGCCACGAACAAATCGTAGTAGGCGTAAACGAATTCGTAGCGGAACAAGATCGCTCCATACCGACGCTCCGCATCGATCCCCAAATCGAGCAAACTCAAATCGCCCGCCTGCAATCGCTGCGCGGCAAACGCAACGCCACCCAAGTCCAATCCGCCCTGACTGAACTAGCCCGCCGCGCCTCCACCACCGAAAATCTCGTCCCCGCCATCCTCACCGCCGTAGAATCCCTCGCTACCGTAGGCGAAATCTCCGACACCCTCCGCCAAACCTTCGGCGAATACCAGGAATCCGTAGTCATCTAAATTCTGCCGAACCTGCTGATCACGCTCAATCCTTTGTAGGGGCGGGGCTCGCTCTGCCCGACCGCAGCGTCTTGCCTCGCCTCATCCACGAGGGTAGTCACTTGTCCAACTCCCTCCCTCGCCGTTCCCCGTGCCTCCGTGGCCAACTAAAGTTGTCCCCTGCACCAACGCACAGGCTGTTTCCTCGCCCAGCGTGTAGTATTCTGGCCGCGTCGTGGCCTCTACAAAGCTCATCCTCGCTTCCGCTTCCCCGCGCCGCGCGGGAATCCTTCGCGATGCCGGCTTTACCTTCACCGTTCTTTCTTCTGCGGTAGACGAAACTCCCATTCCCGGCGAATCCGCGCAGGATCTCGTGCAACGCCTCGCCGACGCCAAAGCCGAGCTCGTCGCCGCCCGCGCCGTCGGTCCCGCGATCGTCATCGCCGCCGACACCGCCGTCCTCATCGACGGCGAAATCCTCGGCAAGCCCCGCACCACCGACGACGCCCATCAAATGCTCACCAGACTCTCCGGCCACACCCACTCCGTCGTAACCGGCGTAACCGTCATTCGCCTTCCCGATGCCGAGCGCCGCAGTTTCATCGAAACCACCCACGTCCATTTCTCCACGCTCTCCCCCGAAGAGCTCACTCGCTATCTCTCGACCGAAGAACCCTTCGATAAAGCCGGCGCCTACGCCATCCAGGGCCGCGCCGGACGCTACATCCCCCGAATCGAAGGCTGTTATTACAACGTCGTCGGCCTCCCCCTGGCCCGTTTGTGCCACAGCCTTTCCGAACTGGGTTGGTCCGAGGACTGAAGAGTGCTTCGCTCGGATCTACGCGCTTGCCGCCACGATGTTCGAATAACAATTGTTTAATCAATGTGTTACAGGCCATCACGGGGACGACAAGACAGAGACTGCCAGAGCGAAGTAAGAAGTTGCGCTAAAAGGAAGAGAAGCAGCTAAGGCATAGGCCTTAGCTGCTTCCCGGGGTGTGTCCTCGAAGTGGTATTACTTAAATAGACGCTGGAAGGGGCCGCGGGGTTACCCCCAACACTGTTTTAAAACCACCTACCCACGATTATTTCAGTAAGCCTAGTATTTTTATACATATACGCGGACGTAGTTCGCGCAGGAGGCGCAAAAAAAGAGGCGCTTTTGGGACCAGAGCGCCTCTCTAGAATTTTCATTCTTAAATCGTCGATTCTCGAACCGTGGCTACGCCTTTTTCTCTTCCGTCGGCGGGGCCACTGGGGGTGCCGCTTGAACCGGAGGGGGAGGAGGCGGCGGCGTGTGGGCTGCACCCGACATTCCTTCTTTGAAATTACGGATTCCTTCGCCCAAGCCCTTTGCCAGTTCAGGAATCTTTCGCCCACCGAACAACAAAAGGATAACTGCCAGAACGATCAGCCAATGAATTGGACTTAATTCGCCCATGAACAACCTCCACGCGGACTGCATTCGCGCGCTACCTTTACTCTAGCGCAGGCTCTGTTGCACGGCAAGCCTGTCGCCGCCTTTGCGGGTAGCCTATAGGATAACACGCTCGTCGCCAGCGCGGCGCGTCACGCGCTCCCGATCCAGGTATTCCAGCAATGGGATCGCATACTTCCGGGTGATCCCGGTCAGTTCCTTGAAAACGGGCACGGAGATACGTTCACCCTTGGTCTTCTTGTACGTGGAAAGTTGTTCCTTCAGATGAACCAGCGCGTCGCGGTGGAAAATGAGTTCCGCCGTGATTCGCACCAGACTCTTTTCCCGCAGCAGGATCTGCAGAATCCGTTCCGCGCGTTTTGCTTCCACGGGCAATTTGCCCAGGACTTCCTGGACCGCGGGAACGGTCAGGCCGGCGCCGGCAAATGCGCTTTCGATCTGTTCCTTAGCGCGCGCCTCTTCCGGCTCTAACGTGATGGCCGACCCTGCGCGCTTTACCAGTTCGCCCTGCAGCTCGAGCTTTTTCTGCGCCACCAGTTCTTCGAGCGCGGCACGGAACGTTTCCCCGCGCACGCGCCTCCCCAGGCTCGATCGCAAGTCTTCGCGGGAAATTCCCGGCAGGAGCGGGTTCTCTTTGTGAAATTGCTCTACGCGCGCCGCGATTTTCTGCCGCACCTCGTCAAACGCCTTCGCCGGCACCAGGACGAGAGGTTCCGCCACAGTTCTTGCACGACCTGCCGCCGTCAGATTTCGCGTGACCTCGCCAATTTCTGTGTCGAGCCAGCCGGTTCGTGCAGCAATTTCACCGAACGCGATGCCACCCGGCGCACGCTCGGCCATCGCCGATAGGATTCGTGGCTTGTCGCCGCCTTCCAGCGTTTCGAGAAATGCGATGCGGCTGGTATCTCGAACCGTCGGTCGCCGCGCGAGCCCATCCAGTACCGCGCCACCACCGATGGTTGTGACCGGCGAAAATTGCCGCACGATGAAGCGATCGCCGGGCAGCACGAGCACTTCCTCTTGCAGGCGCAAGTGCGCGAACGCGCTTTGCCCGGGCGCCAGTTCGTTCACGCCCAACAGAAAGATCTCAGCGAGCGTCTCCGAGGTTCCTGCGTGAAAATGAACGCGGCTCCGCTGCTTCAACTTTGGCGCGGAAGGCAGCAGCTCCAGCCGTGTATCGATTCTGCGTGTCGGGCGAAATCGTCCCGGGCTCGCCAGCACCATGCCGCGTTCCAGCGCCGTATGCTCGATCCCCGCAAGATTCACCGCGGTGCGCTGACCGGCTACCGCGCGATCCACTGCTTTTCCACCCGATTGCACGCCGCGCACCCGCAGCAATTTCCGCCGCGGAAAAAGTTCCACTTCATCCCCCGCGGCAACGCTGCCCGAAACCAGCGTTCCGGTAACCACGGAGCCAAACCCTTTGATCGCAAACGCGCGATCGATCGGCAACCGGAATTGATGGTCCGCATTCTTGCCGCGAACCTCGCCGGCCACACGATGCAGTTCCTTGTTCAGTTCCGGCAGCCCCGCTCGCGTCTTCGCGCTGACCGGCACAATTGCTGCACCCTCCAGAAACGTGCCCTGCAAGTATTCCTCGACCTCCAAGCGCACTAATCCCGCGGTTTCGGCATCGACCAGGTCACTCTTTGTCAGCGCCACCACTCCACGCTTTACTCCCAGCAGCCGGCAAATCTCAAAATGCTCTCGTGTTTGCGGCTTGATCGATTCGTCCGCGGCGATTACCAGCAACACCAAATCCAAGCCGGCCGCCCCCGCCAGCATGTTGCTGACAAATCGTTCGTGTCCCGGCACATCCACAAACCCGAATCGCACGCCGTCTTCTTCCCGAAATGCAAAACCCAGATCGATCGTGATCCCTCGTCGCTTTTCTTCCTCGAGTCGGTCCGGGTGGGTCCCTGTCAACGCCTCGACCAGCGCAGACTTGCCGTGATCGATGTGTCCCGCGGTTCCGACGATGACGCTCTTGGATGCGGTGCTCATGGAGTCAGGAGGGTGAAGCGCTTTCGATGTTACAGGAGATCAAAATTCGCGGTCCAATAGGGTCGCGCAGCGCTTCAAAGGAAGGCGCAGCACATTTAACCATATCTAGGCGGCTCACACCCAAGCCAAGAGACCGACGTAGCGACCGCGCGTCGGTATCCCGCACAAACCAAGACCGCCAGCGCCGTTCGATGAGAACGAGCTCCCGCAAAACAATGCGCAAGGTTAGCTGAACCGGTGGAATTACTTTGCGGCGGCGATTTCGTCAACGATCGCTTGCGCCGCGGCGCGTGGGTCAGGGGCGGCCAGGATTGGGCGGCCTACGACAAGAAAATCAGCGCCTGCCTTGATGGCTTCGGTGGGCGTTGCGGTGCGGGCTTGATCGTCGTTTTTCGTTGCGACCGAATCTTTGTCCTTCGGCCGGACGCCTGGAGTCACGATCAGGAAATCGCGGCCGCAGGCTTTTCTAATGGCGCGGGCTTCCTGGACACTCGCGACTACTCCGTCCACACCGGCCATTTTCGCTAACTTCGCGAGTTGCACCACGCGCGTCTTCGGTGGGCCGCCGATTCCCACTTCACGCATGGTTTTCTGATCCATGCTGGTCAGGATAGTCACCGCCAGCAGCCGGGGACGATCCGCTCCCATTGGCTGGCCTGCGCTGATAGCCTGCACCGCCGCGTGGAGCATGGCGTGGCCGCCTAGCGCGTGCACGTTGACCAGTTGCACCCCGGTCATGGCGGCGCACGAAAGCACCGAGCCCGCGACGGTGTTCGGAATATCGTGGAATTTCAGATCGAGAAAAATGCCGGGACCAAGCGCCGCCACTTCGCGGACCGCAGCGGGACCTGCCGCGGTGAACAACTGGTTGCCGATTTTGAACATGCCGACAAGATCGGCTACCTGTTTGGCAAACTTGACCGCCGAATTCAGCGAATCAAAATCGAGGGCGACGATCAGGCTGCTTCGCGGATGGGCGTCAAAGGTCAAAGTTATCGCTAGCGCCGGCTTGGTTGAAACCCGATGACGGCAACCACCCGTGGCTTTTAGCGCCGCTCGGGCAACTGCATCAATTCGAGCCGGACCTGAGTGACGCCCGAATGAATCAAGCCGATCTTCCGGGCGACTCGATAGGATACATCAATTTCGCGCCCTTCTTGGTAGGGCCCGCGGTCGTTAATTCGAACTACTTCAAAGTTCCCGTTACGGGGGTTCACTACGCGCACGATGGACCCGAACGGCAGGTTGGGATGAGCCGCCGTCAAGGACTCAGAGTCGAACTTCTCCCCGTCGGCAGTCTTCCGGCCGTTGAATTCTGGGCCATACCAACTGGCATTCCCCACCCAGCTCTTGATCGGCTTCGGAGGGTCGCTCCGATGGGCCACTAGAGGGGCCTCCATCGCCGGGGCGATGAGGAACATCAGGGGCACCCACCGCATTGCAGCCCAAGCAAAGAACAGTCGTCGTCTCATAGTGTGTTCTTTATGCTACGAACATCCATAAAAGTGTAGCAAGAAAACCTCGGTTTGTCAATCGATTTCTGCACGAAAATCTCTCACTATATCTCTGATAGTAAAGGCTTTAGCATCATAAACAGCCTCTCCGAGCCCTTCCACCAAGCGCCGGGTCACGGCTGGGTCGGCAAAGCTGGCAGTGCCTACTTGGACTGCGGATGCCCCGACCGAGAGGTAATCCAGCACGTCCTCCACCTTCTCGACCCCTCCCAGCCCAATTACAGGGATTTCCACAGTTTTCCTCACCTCCCAGACCAGTCTGAGGGTAATCGGCTTGATTGCTGGTCCCGACAGCCCCCCGGTTGGATTGCCCAGGCGGGATTTTCCCGTGCGGGAATCAATGGCCATGGCAGGGTAGGTATTCGCAACGGTGAGGGCATCGGCCCCGGCTTCGGCGGCGGATCGGGCGATAAGTCCAATGTCTGCAACGAGTGGCGAAAGTTTGACCCATAATGGCCGGTTGACGGCAGCCCTACGCGCGGCGGTCACCACCTCGGATACCGTCCCAGGCGTACCGCCAAACTGTATACCCCCCCTTTTGACGTTCGGGCAGGAGATGTTGAGCTCGTATCCCGCTAGCCCCTCGGCATCTTCCAGGGTGCGGATGACCTCAACGTAGTCTTCTAAGGTGTTTCCGAAAACGTTGGCGAGTACCGGGGTTACGTATTTTCTTAGTACCGGAAGTTTTTCCGCCACGAAGGCCCGTACTCCGACATTTTGCAGGCCAATGGCGTTCAGCATTCCCGAGGGAGTCTCGACGATCCGGGGCGGCGGCGCCCCTTCGATAGGTTCGCGGGAGAGGCCTTTAACGACCAAGCCGCCGAGAAGATTCAGATCAACCAGGTGGGCAAACTCGATGCCGTAGCCGAAGGTGCCGCTGGCCGCAAGAATGGGATTGCGTAGGCGCAGGGCGCCCACGTGCACGCTCAGGTCAACGGCGGCTGCGGTATTCACGGCACGCAGGAGGGTATCACGTAAGGCGGCTAGCGAGGAGCGAGAACTTGGCGCGCAACAGGGGCCGCCGGCGAGGCCACGGGGCCAAGGAATTTGCCTATTGGGCCGATACCTTCGGCGCTATCTGACTTTGGCTGGCGTGTAGAAATCGACAAGATTTCCGTCCGGGTCACGGAAGTAAATGGAACGAGTTCCCCACGGCTGCGTGGTGGGTGGCTTGACCCAAATTTTTACAAAACCTTGTAGCCTTACGTATTCTTTGTCGACGTCCGGGATGCTGAACTCCAATATAGCGCTTTTATTCTTCGCCGCTTCGGCCGACCCCGGTATGTACTTTTCCTGGGCCGACGCCGAGAAGATCGCCAGCACCGCGACACCTGTGTGAAATTCGGCGTAATCTTCACCGGACCGCTGTGCCTTGAGCCCGAGTATGGGCTCGTAGAACTGAATAAGCTGGTTCACGTTGCTTGTTACAAGACAAGCATTCATGAGTCTTGGCGTGCGGCTAGCGTCCGAGGCCGGAGGATTGTCCATCGTCTGAAGATTTACAGACCATCCGACGATTGTTACTGCCAATCCAATGGCCAAGGATGCAGCGCGACGTGTGATCACCATAGTTTTCCCCCGGCACCGAACCCGACCCTATGACTGCGTGCACTGACCACTAAAAGCGAAATTAGGACGGGACTTGGTTATCGATCTCGCGCCGGAGTAGAACCTCAAGGCACGTACCAGGTCGGCGACCTTGAAGCGAACGTGGCCGATGCGGACAGCTAATCCCTGTCAAGAAAGCTACGGCGTCGTTCGGTTCGGATGCACCGCGGGCTTCGCCAGGGCCTCGGCAAGCACGTGACCATCGCGAGGGGCCAGCGTAATCCCGCAGAGCGACGCCAGCGTGGGGGCAATATCCGCGGGCGTCACCTCTCGATAGTAATCGCCGGGCTGAATGCCGTAGCCCATCAAGAGAATCGGAACATGCTGGTCGTAATTGTAAGGCGTGCCGTGGCCGGTGCCGTAGCTGCGCGTTTTTCCGGCGGGCGTTCCGTCCACAAGCCAGTACGGTTTCGGAACGACGAACAAGTCGCCGCTTCGTCCCGCGAAATAGCTGTCTGCGAAAGCGCTGCGGATTGGGTCCTGCGTCGCGGGGCGGTCTTCAATTTCGTCGGCCCAGTACACCGCGGCCACACCTGGCTCCGACATAGCAGCGTCAGAGACGGCTTGCATGGCAGTGCCATCCTGATTCAGCCGATCGTACAGGTCTGGGGCGAAATAAATGCTGCTGTCGACAATTCGCGCAATCGCTGGTTTCGGATAGTTGAACGGTTCGAGAGATTTCTCGATCTCTTCCTGCAATTCCGGCAGGTGCAGAACTCCGGCGTCGGCGCCCGTTTTCGCCATGTCTTCCGGAATGGGCACCACGCCGTGGTCGGCGCTGAGCGCAACGACGTAATTTCCGCGGCCAACTTTCTTGTCGAGATCCGCAAAAAGCTCGGCAAGATCCTTGTCGAGCGTGATCAGGATGTCCTGGATTTCGCGGCTGCGAGGACCGAACTCGTGGCCCACGTAGTCGATCGAAGAATAACTGACGCCGAGGAAATCAGTGGCGCCGCTCTTACCCAGGCCGAGTTGGTCGACCGCAGTTTCCGCCAACCGCGTCAAATAACTATCCGCGAAAGGGCTGCTCGCCCATTGCTCGTAAAACGCGGCGTCAGGCTCAGCATCTGCGGCCTTTCCTCGCAGTGCATGCGGGAAGGTCAGCTCCCAGCCCTCGGGAGGACCTGCGCCGGTGGCTTTTTGGTCGTACCAGTAGGCGCTTTCCGGCAAAGACAGCCTCCACGTTTTGCCGTAATCGGCCTTCACCGGATGCGCCTTTGCATAATCCTCAACGAATGGCATGGTGCCGTAGGCGCTCGAAGTCATCCACCCGCCGCCATCGAACCAGGTAGCCGCATCCGCTTTGTGCCCCGCCATGGTGATCGCGGCGCGCGCTTTCAGGGAAAAGGTGACCACGCGGGTGGCACCGCCGGTCTGAAATTTCAATTCTTCGGCGAACGATGGCACGAGCATGCGCCACGCGGTGTCGCCACCCTTAGCCGCGGCGCCGGCATAGCCGGAGTTCTTGGCGTTGGGGTCGGCGGTGCACGTCACCATCTTCTGCGCGTCGCGGTCCCACCAGGCGTTGGCAATCATTCCGTGCGTCGCAGGGAAAGCTCCGGTGGAAATGGTGGCGTGCCCGACGCAAGTTTCCGTGGCCGCGTATGGATAGGCTGCATCGCGAAACCAAGCCCCTTCATCGACCAGCCGCTTCAAGCCGCCGGTCCATTGGCTCCGAAATTTGTCGACGTAATCGCCGCGCATCTGGTCGACCACGAGGAGCACGACGAGCTTGGGACGCTGGGGAAGCTTGGGAGCGGCCGGCGCTTTGGCGGTTTGCGCCGCCGCGGGGATTGCCAGAATCAGTAGCAATAGCGCCGAGCTAAATGCGCTTGTCAGCGGAGTCGAAGGGTAGAACGGCCGGCGGTTTTGCGACGCGCGATGCGAAGGTTTCCGGCTGGACATTTAAATACCTCCGCGCATTCTCGCGCGAAAGTCTATCACGCCGCGGCATCCGGAAATCGCCGGATCAGAGACTGCGGCCGCCATCGATCAGGATTTCGGCGCCAACGGTGGGGACGGATCGGTCGGAAGCAAGGAAGACCACCGCTTTGGCAATTTCGCTGGGATTTCCAAAGCGGCCTACCGGGACCTGGCTCTCCATCGCGACAATTTGGCTCGTACCTAGAGCTCTTGCGCGAGAATGATGGATACACGAACTTGTCTTTCTTGGAGAGGAAGACGGGCAAGCTGTGCCACGTCCCTACGCCAGTACAGCAGCACCGTCCGGTTCGGACACGGCGGCGGCTTGTGCTAGGATTACGCCCGACATGCGCATCGTCGAAAAGGCACAATTGATGTCGGCGTCGGAGATTGACCGCACGTTGCAGCGGCTGGCGCACGAAATCGTCGAAAAAAGCGGCGGGACCAAGCACCTGGCGATGATTGGCATTCGCCGGCGCGGCGTGCCGCTGGCGCAGCGGATCGCGCAGGCCATGCGGGGGATCGACGGCGTGGACGTGCCGGTGGGCACGCTCGACATCACGCTATACCGCGACGATTTGTCGAAGGTGGCGTCGCACGCGGTCCTGCAATCGTCGGACATTCCTTTCGGCGTGGACAACATGAACCTGGTGCTGGTGGACGACGTGCTTTACACCGGGCGTACGATTCGCGCGGCGATGAACGGATTGTTCGATCTGGGGCGGCCGAAACGCGTGTCGCTGTGCGTGCTCATCGACCGGGGTCATCGAGAGATGCCCATCGAAGCGCAGTTTACCGGGCGCGTCGTGCAGACCAGCACGACGGAAATCATCGAAGTGCGGCTGCGCGAGATCGACAACGAAGAGCGCGTGGTGCTGGTCGACCGCGTAGAGTAAGATTTGCTGTAGGAGCGGGGAGTTCGGGCAACGAGTGACAATGTGACGCACCGTTTTCGTGACCTACTGGCGCTGGAACCGCTCAACGCGGACGAACTGACATTTCTTCTCGATCAAAGTAAATCCTTCCAGGAAATTCAGCGGCATCCCTTGAAAAAGTTAGCCGTGCTGCGCGGCAAGACCATAGCCCTTGCGTTTTTCGAGACTTCCACGCGCACGCGCATCAGCTTTGGCACCGCCGCATCGCGGCTCGGCGCGGACACCATGAATCTGCAAGCGGAAGCGTCCAGCCTGAAAAAAGGCGAGTCGCTGCTGGATACGGTGCACACCCTGGACGCCATGAAGCCGGATTGCCTGGTGATGCGGCACGCGGCTTCGGGTGCTCCGGAATTCGTGGCGCGGCACCTGGAAATTCCGGTGATCAATGCCGGCGACGGCACGCACGAGCATCCCTCGCAGGGACTGCTGGACGCCCTGACGATTCGCGACCGCAAAGGCACCATCGAAAATCTGAACGTCACCATTCTCGGCGACATCAAGCACAGCCGTGTGGCGCGATCGAACATTCATCTGTTGAGCAAATTCGGCTGCAAGTTCACGCTGTGCGGCCCGGCGATGTGGGTACCGCGCGAGCTGGAGAATATCGTGCCCGAAGGGGCGCGCATACGCCGCGTTTTCCGCATCGAAGAAGCGCTCGAGGACGCCGATGTAGTGATGGCACTGCGCGTGCAAAACGAGCGGCTTCACGAGCCGGCGTTGTCGCTGAATGATTATATTTTGCTCTATCAGCTAAGCGCGGAACGATTTCGCCACGCCAAGGCCGACGCAATCGTGCTGCATCCGGGTCCCCTGAATCGCGGCATCGAGATTACGCCGGAAGTCGCCGACAGCGCGCAATCCTGCGTCCTGGAGCAAGTGACCAACGGAATCGCGGTGCGCATGGCGCTGCTGTTTTTGCTGGCGGCCGGAGGTTCCGAAGATAATCAGCAGCCTGCCGGTGACGCGGAAGCGAACCCTCCCAGAAATCGCCGCGCCACCGATCAAAAAGACGTAAAGGACCCCTCGCATGCTTCTCCTTAAGAATGGCCGCGTCCTGAATCCAGCGACGAACACGGATGCAGCGATGGATGTGTTGCTCGACGGCGAGCGCATCGCGGAACTCGCTCCGGCGGGCAAGTGTTCGGAGAAGGCGAAAGAAGCAGAAATTTTTGACGCCGCAGGTTTGATCGTCGCGCCGGGATTTATCGACATTCACACTCATCTCCGCGAGCCGGGGCAGGAAAACTCCGAGACGATCGAAACGGGAACGCGCTCGGCGGCGCGCGGAGGCTTCACGGCCGTTTGCTGCATGCCCAACACCAAGCCGGTGAACGACAACGCCAGCGTGACGCGATTCATCATGGATCGCGCAAAAGCCGACGCGACCGTGCGCGTGTGGCCGATCGGAGCGGCGTCGGTCGGCAGCAAAGGCGAAGCCATCGCCGAAATTGCGGCGATGAAGCAGGCTGGAATCGTGGCCGTCAGCGACGACGGAAAACCCATCGCCACGGCGAAACTTACGCGCCAAGTCATGGATTATTGCAGGTCGCTGGATATCCCGGTGATCGAGCACGCCGAAGATGTTTCGCTGGCGGCGGGAGCCGTGATGCGCGAGGGCGTCACGTCCACTCGCCTGGGGCTAGCGGGAATGCCGGCGGCCGCGGAATCGGTGTGCGTGGCGCGTGATGTGCAGCTGGCGGATTTAACCGGCGCGCGTCTGCACATCGCGCATCTTTCTGCGCGCGCGTCGCTCGAGCAAGTGCGCTGGGCAAAATCGCGCGGGCTCAAGGTAACCTGCGAAGTGACGCCGCATCACTTCACGCTGATCGACGAGGACGTGCAGTACGATTCGCGCTACAAGATGAATCCCCCGCTCGCCGCGGGCGAAGATCGCGAAGCGCTGCTGGCAGGCCTTGCCGACCGAACCGTGGATGCCATCGCCACCGACCACGCCCCCCATGAACCCGCCCTCAAAGATGTCGAGTTCGACCGCGCACCGTTCGGGATTCTTGGCTTCGAGACCGCGCTGGCGTTGTCGCTCGAACAGCTGGTGCACACCGGGAAGATTTCGCTGATGCGATTGGTGGAGTTGTTCACGGCCGGACCCGCGCGCGTTCTCGGCATGGAGCGCACGCTCGCCGCCGGCCAGCCTGCAGACGTAACGATTTTTTCGACCGATCACTCCTGGACCTACGACGTGAAGGACTCGCCAAGCAAATCGCGCAACTCCCCCTTCGATCGACGCACGTTTAAGGGCGCGCCGATGGCCACCATCGTAGCCGGACGCATCGTCTGGAAGCACTGACCCCGATCCTGCCTTTACCTGGAAACGGAACCGCCGGCCGCACGTCTAGTCTCAAATAGCAACCCAAAGCATTCGGCCGCCGACCTTGGCGGGTGTCCGGAGGCACTTCCATGCAGTCCATCTGGCAGGATTTTCGTTACTCCACCCGAGTGTTGCGCAAGGCGCCTGCATTCACCGCGATCGTGGTGTTGACGCTCGCGCTGGGAATCGGCGGCAACACCGCGATCTTCAGCCTGGTGAACACCGCCTTCTTTCGGCCACTGCCAATCCCTGAACCGGAGCGCGTCCTGCGACTGCTGGACTCGCTACGCGGCCCCGATGGTCACCCTCGAACGTTCGGCATGCACGGCCAGAATGTGGTGACCTTGCGGGAAACGAACAAGATCTTTGACGGTATCGTCGCGCTACGCGGCGAAGACCTGACCTTGCTCGGCGGCGACGAACCGGAGCGAGTCTCGGTAATTTATCGTTCCGAGGGCTGGGCATCCACTTTGAAGGTGCAACCGTTTCTGGGGCGCGATTTCACCGGCGAAGAGGAAAAGCAGGGCGCGGGCAGCGGCGTCGCGCTGATCAGCTACGCATTGTGGCAGCAGCACTACGGGGCGGCGGCTTCGGCGCTGAACAAATCGATGCGCATCGAAGACCACAATTATCGAATCGTAGGCGTGATGCCGCGCGGCTTCAATTTTCCGTACAACGCACAAGTGTGGGTTCCGTTCGCGGTAAATGCGGGGGATCGCGCTCCTGATTTTGCGGTTTTTGGCCGGCTCAAACCGGGAATCACGATCTCGCAAGCGCATGAAACCCTCGACGAACTGACCTCGCGAATCAAGCAACAATACCCCGAAACGCTTCCGGGCTATGCCGTGGCGACGATCACCCTGCGTCAAAATCTCACCGACAACCAGGACGGCACCATCCTCGCATTGCTGTGCATCGTCGGTTTTTTGTTGCTGCTGGCGTGCATCAACGTGGCGAACCTGCTGCTGGCGCGATCCGTCGTGCGAGCGAAAGAGTACGCGATCCGCGCGGCTTTAGGAGCGAGCCGCGGCCGCCAGATTCAGCAGATGCTGACCGAGAGCCTGCTGCTTGCCGTGCTCGGATGCGGGTGCGGTCTGCTGTTCGCGACGTGGCTGAATCGCTATGCCGACACGCTCCTGCCTTCCAACATCGGCGCGCAAATGGGCTTGAGTGCGGCGCAGCTTGACCTTCACGTTCTCGGATTTGCGATAAGCGCGTCGCTGCTTTCAGGCGCCATTGCCGGAGTGGTTCCCGCACTAACGCGCGCGAGTTCCGAATCCACGGAATCCTTGAAGGAAGGAGGACGCGCGGGCGCAGGCCGCGGCACCAATCGCGTGCTGAGCGGTTTCGTGATTGCGGAAACGGCACTGGCGCTGGTGCTGATCGCCGGAACGGGTTTCATGGTGCAAAATTTCCAGCGGCTGCAGCACCGCGATCTCGGGATTCAACCGCGTCAATTGATCACGATGGAGTTCATGCCGCAGCAGGCGAACTATCCGCTTGGCCCGCGGCGTGCCGCGTTGGTTCGGCGCGTGATCGATGAGGTGAGCGCGGTTCCGGGCGTGCGCGCGGCGGGCGCGACGACGGTGAATCCGCTCGGAGGCGGAAATTGGGGCGCGTCGGTCCTGATCGAGGGCATCGGCACGGGCGATCCCAGCGGCGCCTTTAACATCAATCACCGGCTGGTGAGCCCGGATTTGTTTCACGCCGTGGGCACTCCTGTGTTGCGCGGCAGGGTTTTCACCGATCTGGATACCGAATCGAGCGAACCAGTGGCGATCGTCAGCGAAGCGATGGCGCGCAGGTTCTGGCCGAATCAGGATGCGTTGGGAAAGCGCGCGCGTGTGGCAAGACCAGGCGCGCCTTGGCTGACGGTCGTGGGCATCGTAGGAAATGTTCACGATTTCGGCGATCCTGGTGATCCCATCGAAACCTGGTATCTGCCCTATGCGCAGCAAGCGTCGACGCCCTCGGCTGGTGAATCGATCCACTTGATGGCTCGCGTCGAGGCCGATCCTGCCGCCGTCGTGCCCGCCATCAAGCAGGCGATCTGGCGCGCGGATTCGTCGCTTGCCGTGTTCCGCATTTCGGCGATGGACCACTACTATTCCGATTCGTTGGAACGAGAACGGCTGGGCACGCGGGTGATGAGTTTTTTTGGCGTCTTTGGTCTGTTGTTGGCGGCGCTAGGAGTTTACGGCGTAATGGCGTTCGCGGTGGCTCAGCGCACGCGAGAAATCGGTGTTCGCATAGCGCTCGGTGCCGACAAAACCGAAATCCTGTCGTTGATTCTGAAGCGCGGCATGGCCCTAGCGGGCACGGGTCTTGTCGTCGGATCGTTGCTCGCCGCCGCGCTGAACCGCGTGCTCGCAAGTTTCTTGACGGAAGTCCACGGCGTAGAGCTACCGCCTCTGGCAATTGCTTCCGCGCTTCTGCTCGGAGTCGCGGTTCTCGCGTGCTATCTTCCCGCCAGGCGTGCAGGAAGTGTCGATCCCCTCACGGCGCTGCGCTCCGAATGAACACACATCCATCGAACCACCGGCCTTCTTGCATCGTTTTGTGAAAAACGTCAGTGAGCCGCGGGTTCCGCGGCTGGGTGTAAACCGTGCTGCGGCACTTCGTGGATGCCGCGCGCGGGAGGCTCGATCCTCTGTCGATAGAAATGATCGAGTGGAGAGCGTCCTTTCCCGGTCGGATAGCTCTTTTCGATGGCCTTGGTGACGTAGGCTTTCGCCAGCATCGCCGCTTCGGTCAACGGCCGGCCAGACGCCAACTGCGCCGCAATGGCTGCGGCAAACGCGCATCCGGTGCCGTGCGGCGTTTCTTCCCTCACGCGATCGCCCGCCAGCGCGACAATCTCGTTGCCGTCGAACAACACATCGACAGCGCGTTCCATGTGCCCGCCCTTGACGATGACGGCGTGCGCTCCCATCTCCACAATCTTGCGCGCGGCCGCTTCCATGTCGCCGAGATCTTTAATCGTTAAGCCCGTCAGGATTTCCGCCTCGGGAATATTCGGCGTGATCACCGTGGCGCGCTTCAGCAGTTCGGTCGCGACATACTTTATGCCCGCCGCGTCGAGAAGTTCCGCGCCGCTCGACGATTTCATCACCGGGTCGTGCACCACCTGCCCGAATTTGTGCGCATCCAGAAATTCCGCGACCACCGCGGCATTCCCACGGTTCCCGAGCATGCCGATCTTCACCGCGGCGATCTCCGAATCGTTCGCCAGCAATTCGAGCTGCGCCCGCAGCATGGCGCTGGGCGTATTCTGCACATCCGCTACGCCTTGCGTATTTTGAACGGTGAGAGATGTGATCGCCGCAACGCCGTAGCATCCGTGTGCCGCAAACGTTTTCAAGTCGGCGGCAATTCCCGCGCCGCAGCTCGGATCAAATCCCGCAATGGTCAGCAGAATCGGAGGAGTTGCGTTGGCGTGATTGTTGTGAGTGCTCATGATTTCGTGCTTGTTGCTCCAGAATCCAAAAAATTGGAAAAGTCACCGAAAAACTTTCGCCCCAGCGCTGCTCAAGACGCCCGCAAACGCTCGTGAAGCGAAAAGTGCCGGTACCCCC
>Ga0182018_10000095_pt1 | contig 104659 bp, 73 predicted proteins | sample 812P2MmetaG_FD_120490 | JGI IMG/M metagenome (GOLD analysis project Ga0182018, IMG submission 120490) | Permafrost microbial communities from Stordalen Mire, Sweden - 812P2M metaG | ecosystem: Environmental > Terrestrial > Soil > Wetlands > Permafrost | place: Sweden: Stordalen | collected...
CACGACAGAGCGAAGCTCACTCACCGGCTATCTTCGCTTGCCCACGACAGAGCGAGGCTCACTCACCGACGATCTTCGCTTGCTCACGACAGAGCGAGCCTTACTCACCGGCCAGCTTCGCTTGCTCACGACAGAGCGAAGCTCACTCACCGGCTATCTTCGCTTGCCCACGACAGAGCGAGCCTCACTCACCGGCGACCTTCGCTTACTCACGACAGAGCGAGCCTCACTCACCGGCGACCTTCGCTTGCTCACGACAGAGCGAAGCTCACTCACCGGCGACCTTCGCTTACTCACGACAGAGCGAGCCTCACTCACCGGCGACCTTCGCTTGCCCACGACAAACCGAGCCTCACTCGCCGGCGCGTTTCGCTCGCTCGGCCAGGAGCAAAGCCCCCTGGCTCGGTAGGCCGTGAATCTCCCGAGGGAGCCCGCTTCGCTACCCGGATCGGAGACCATGAGCATTCGTCATGTCTTGTTCCGACTCGACGAGCTTTGTTCATCCGAGGAGAGGCGGAACAAGACATGACGAATGCGGCGCAAATCTCCCGCTCGGATGCACCCGCGCACCCCCTTGGTGCTATAGCGTCCCCCCGACGATGCAGAGCCGCTACGACGCCGACGCCGCTGCACGCCTCGTCGAGTCTCTCTCTCCCCTTACCCCTGAGCCTCTCGCCCTTCGCACGTACACGGCGCGTCTCATCGGCAGCGAGGCCTCTCTCGTCCTTCACGGGGGGGGCAATACGTCGGTGAAGACGACGGCGACGACGCTGTTCGGTGAGGCGATCGACGTCCTGCACGTGAAGGGGTCGGGCTGGGATCTGGCGACGATCGAGCCGCCGGGGCATCCCGCGGTGCGCCTCGGGCCGCTTCGCAAGCTGCGCGCGCTGTCCTCGATGACCGACGAGGCGATGGTCAACGAGCTTCGCACGAACCTCCTCGACGCCTCCGCCCCGAACCCCAGCGTCGAGACGCTTCTGCACGCCCTTCTTCCGGCACGCTTCATCGATCACACGCACGCCGACGCCATCCTCGCCCTCTGCGACCAGCCCGAGGGCAGGCGGCTCTGCACGACGATCTTCGGCCGGGGGCTCGTGTGGGTTCCGTACGTGATGCCGGGCTTCGCGCTGGCCAAGCGGTGCATCGAGGCCTTCGAAGAAGTGGCGGCGCACGAGGAGCCGTCCGTGATGGTGCTCGAGAAGCACGGCATCTTCACCTGGGGCGATACGGCGCGCGAGAGCTACGAGCGGACGATCGACGCGGTCACCCGCGCCGAGGAGTACGCGGCGTCGCGTGCACGCAGCGTCAGTGTGGCCGTATCCGAGCCCGCCGCCGTGGCCGTCGCGGAGACCGTGGTCCTTCCGCGCCTCCGCGGCGTCTTGGCGAAGCTCGCGGGCGAGGCTGCCGAGCGCGGGCCCATCGTGCGCACGCGGTCGACTCCCGCGATCCTGGCGTTCCTGGCGAGACCGGACGCGGGGGAGCTCGTCTCGATGGGATGCGCGACGCCGGACCACGTGCTCCGCACCAAGCCGTCTGCGCTTCTCCTGCGTGACCTGGCCTACGGCGACGCATCGAAGCTCTCGACGCAGATCGAGACGGCCGTCGTCGAGTACGGGCGCAAGTACGACACGTACTTCGAGGACATGTGCCGCACCAAGGGCGTGACGCGGAAGAAGCTCGACCCGTGGCCTCGCATCGTGCTCTTCCCCGGATTCGGGGCCTGCTCCGTCGCTGGCACGGCGCGGGAGGCGGACGTCGCGCTCGACGTCTACGAGCACACGATCGACGTGATGACGGCCGCGTCCGCCGTGGGGTCCTACACGCCGTGTTCGCGGGCGGACCTCTTCGACGTCGAGTACTGGAGCCTCGAGCAAGCCAAGATGAAGCCCGCCGTGCAGCAGCCCCTGGGCCGGTGCATCGCTCTCGTCACCGGCGCCGCGAGCGGGATCGGCTTCGCCACGTCGGCCCGCATGCTGGCGGCGGGCGCCCATGTGGCGATGGTCGATAGGGACTTCGACGCGCTCGCGTCCGCCGTCGAGTCGCTGAGCGCGCGCGGCAAGGAGCGCGTCCTCATGGTCGTGGCCGACGTGCGGAGCGTCCACCAGGTCAACGCGGCGATCACGCGCACCGTCGGCGCATGGGGCGGGGTCGACGTGATCGTGTCGAACGCCGGCACGGCCCCCGAGGGGCAGCTCGACACCGTGGCCGGCGAGGCCGCCCTGCGCGAGTCGCTCGAGGTCAACTGCCTGTCGCACGCGCAGGTGGCCCGCGCGGCCGTCGAGGTGATGACGGCGCAGGGCCGCGGCGGCTGCCTCACGTACAACGCGAGCAAGAGCGCCTTCAACCCGGGGCCCGGCTTCGGCCCTTACGCGGTGGCGAAGACCGCGCTCATCGCGTTGATGCGCCAGTACGCCGTGGACCTCGCCCCCCGCGGCATCCGGTCGAACGCCGTCAACGCCGACCGCATCCGCACCCGCCTCTTCCAGGGCGGCGTCCTCGAGTCCCGCGCGAAGGCCCGCGGCCTCAGCGTCGACGACTACTTCCGCGCGAACCTCCTCGCCCGCGAAGTCGCGCCCGAGGACGTCGCCGACGCCTTCGTCTACCTGGCTACCGCCCGCGCCACCACCGGATGCGTCGTCACCGTCGACGGCGGCAACGCCGCCGCGTTCCCCCGGTGACGCCGACCGCAATGACCCAAAGGCGCGAACCGACGCTCGAGGTCGGCTTGCCGAGTTACCCGCTGTGAGCTATCCCTCAAATGTCCCTCAGTTATGAGGAGGAGCTCCCATGCGCCTCGAAGCAACCATCCCGGACAGCCGCGCGAATGCGGTGGTCAAGCTAGCCGACGAGCTTGGGCTGAGCCGCAGCCAGATCGTCGACGAGGCGCTCGCACTCTTCCTCAAGGCCGTGGTCGAGGTTCGTCGTGGACGGCGGTTGGTCACGATGGCCAGCCACTCCTCCTCCGAGCCAGCGTGCGAGCTCGCGACGCCGACGCTGTCTGCACTCGAATGGGCTCTCTCGCCCGAGAAGCTCGAGCTTCCGGCCGAAGCGCTTGTGAAGATGGGCAAGCTCGTTGAAGCTGCGCCTCGACCGAGCCCGCGTCTTCGGGCAGCGGCGGGGCGTCAGCGGGGATGAGCGAACCGGAACAAGCCTACAAGACGAGCCGCATCGAGGACGCCGACGCCAAGTCTGGCTTCTCTTGCGGCAAGCACTCGCTCGACGACTACTTTGCGCGGCACGCGATCAGCAACGATCGCGCAGGGATCGGCCGCGCCTACGTACTGCGGCGTGCGGCCGATGATCCTCCGGAGCTCCCGTCCGTTCTCGGCTTCTACACGCTCAGCATGGGAGCCGCCGAGTCCGCGCAGCTCGCGCCAGCGCTCCAAGCGAAGCTGCCGAAATACCCAATGCCCGTGGCGATGATTGGGCGTCTCGCGATCGATCGGCGGGCGACGCGTCGACGGCTCGGGGAAGCTCCTGATGGACGCCCTTCGGCGCGTGATCGACGTCGCGAACGTGCTCGGGTGCGTCGGCGTAGTTGTCGACGCCAAGGACGAGGACGCCGAGCGGTTCTACACGAAGTACGACTTCGTAGCGGTCATTGCGGATGCCCAGCCCCGGCGGATGTTCTTGCCGATTACGACCGCCCGGGCGGCCTTCCTCGACGAATAGGCCTCCGACTCGAGTACGCGAGTCGCCGATTTTCCTGTTAAAAGCGCAGCGTCAGCTCGAGCCTTGCCCCCTCGAAGGCGGGGAAGAAGCGGCATATCCCGCTCGCGCACCGGAAGGCGCCGCGCTGCTCGCCCGCGAAGACGCGCAGGTTCGAGCCGCTCGTGAACTTGTAGAGCACGGCGCCGTTGAAATACGTCCGCGGCTGCCCCGCGAGCGTCGTGTACTCGAAGCCCTGCGTGAAGACCCATTTGGGCGCCATTCGCAGGGCCACGTAGTTCTCGCCCTCATACCAATACTGCGCGTTTTCGTTCGCGTCGTCGTTGTATCCGAACTCCGTGCGGTGGCGGTGTCTGCCCTGAATCTCGAGCGACCACGGGCCACGGAGGTACTTGGCGATCGAATACTCGACGTGCTGCTCCCTGTACTGAACCATGCCGCTCTGGAGCGTGTCGTCGCGGGCACCTCCCGAGGCGAACGCGTGGCTCAGGCTATCGTCGAACGTGTATTCGAAGCCTGCGACGCCGTCCCACACGACGTCCTGAACGCTCGCGGCCGCGATGTTCTGTTGGACACTCGTGCGGCCAAACTGATCGCAGTTGCCGTTCGGCTGCTCGGTCAGCGAGTACGCGTAGACGCCCTGCCCGTAGACGAGAAGGTCATGGTTGAAGTTGACGTCCTCGCGGAGGCGTCCGCCCTCGACGCACGCGTTGAAGTCTCCGGTCCCCTCGGCGTCGAGCATGTTGAACGATTCCGCCGGTGGGAGGAACGAATACGCGACGATCGCAAACTCGGGAGCTTGCGGACCCACCGAAGCGGCCACCGTGTAGAAGTTGCGGTTGCTCTTCACCTCGAGCGTCGTCGACGTCTTGCCCACGTCGAACGCGAGTGCCGCGTAGATGGCGTTGCCATCGAGGTTCGTGGTCTGTCCGCCCACGTCGGGCGCTCGCTGCTGGACGGCCGCCTCGACGTAGAGCGTGCCGTGCCCCCATAGGCTCGGAACCTCCAGAGACTGTCCCGCCATGGTGATGTCTCGCGCTCGGATCCCGCGTGGGACGAGGTTGAGCGAGCGAAGCCACTGGTCCGTGTCGCTCGCATCGCACGTACCAAAGGTGACCGTCGACGGGTCGCCGTTGAAGGACGTCTCGACGTTCCCGCTCGAGTCATAGTGGTACGGCGCGCACCGCGAGAAGCGCGTGAAGTGCGTCGAAAGCGTGACGGGCAAGCCGCGCCCCGCCTGGAGATCGAGCCCGACGATACGGTCGCTCCCGAACTGAGGGGTCGCTATGTCCTGCATCATATTCAGCGTTGCAAGATTGCTCGTGACCCACAGCGAGCGGCCCGTGGCTTCGTCCACGCGCGACGGATTGGCGAAGCCCGCCACGGCAGTGATGGAGAACGGGTCCTTCGTTATCTGCACCTTGCCGCCACGGATGGTCGTGTCGATGCCCAGCTCGTCGACCTTGCGCATCGAGAGCGTCAGCCCACGTCCGAACTGCGCGTACGAGTCTCCCGCAGTCACCTCGACTCCAGGCGCCGAATACGTGGTCCACAGCTTGGCGGGATAGATCGAGTTCTTGAAGCGCGACTCATTGTCCTGCGCGACTTGCGCGTTGGTCGACTGCGCATCCATTCCCGCCGGGACCTGGGAGAAGGTGCGGCCGACGGGCCGCAAGTCGTAGACGGCCGAGTCGAGGCGGAGACCGGCTGTCCAGTTTTCCCAGCGCAGGGCCGTGTTCAAGCGGTTGATCCAGCCGAACCAGCCGCTGTCCTCGAGGGTGGCGGGCGGGGGATACGGAAGTCCCGGCGGCGTCCGCGCGTCGAAGTGCTGCGCCACGATGCTCGTCTCGGTCACGTCGAGCTGCACCGTGTCGCCACGGACGTCGCCGACGTCGACTGCGCGCGCGGGCACCGCCCAGAGAGCAACCGAGATGACGAGACAGCCTTGCAGGCGTCGCACGGCGCTAAAGCTTCTTGGCTTACGGCGAAGGAGGTGCGGTCGCCGGAGCCTCGAGCTCCTTCGCCACGTCCGCGGCGACGAGCTTCTCCTCGCCCGGGTTGTACCCTTCGCGCACGACCGCGATTCGGCCGCTTCGCGAGATGAGAACGCTCAGCGGCATCGACTTCTTCGGGTCGTACAGGCTGGCGATGCGCGAGTCCGGGTCGGTCACGACGGGGAAGTCGAGCTCGAAGCGCTTCACGAACGCGTGCACGTCGGCGACCGTCTCCGGCCCGTCCATCGCGATGCCGACGACGAGGAGGCCCTTGCTCTTCTGCGCGTCGTAGAGGGCCCGGAGGTGCGGGAACTCGGCCTTGCACGGCTCGCAGAACGTCGACCAGAAGTCGAGGAGGACGACGCTCTTGCCGAGGTGATCGCTGAGGCGAAACGTCTTGCCGTCGACGTCGGACGCGGTGAAGTCCGGGGCGATGGTCCCGTTGCCTGCGACGCCGCCGGGCGCGCTCTGCGCCGGCCCGTGGGCATCCTGCGTTTCACCGCAGGCGAAGGTCATTGCGGCGACGGCAATCGCCACGAGCGCGACGAGGGGAGTTCGCATCACTGGTCGCCGCACACGGCGGGGATCGGATAGCCGGGCACCACGGGGAGCGACGTGAGCCCGGGTTCGAGCTCGGTGTCGACGTCGCCCGCCCAGCCCGTGCTCTCGTCGATGATCTCCATCGTCCGCGGGTCGAGGTCGCAGTTCCACGGGATGGCGGACGCCTGGAAGAAGCCGCCGAGATCCGGGTTCGTCAGGCCGGGATCGAGCATCTCGGTGAAGTTCGACATGTGCTTCGCGATCCAGTTGTTCAGATCGCCCAGCGTCGCGCCCACCCCCTCCGTCGGCCCGTCGCTCAGCGCCTGGATGACGACGACGTCCTTCGACGCGAGGTCGGCCTTGGCGGCGACGAGCGCGTCAGTCTCGTCGTTGCAGGGCACGCACCAGACTCCGGCGACCGTCAGGTGCAGCATCTTGAGGCGCTTGCCGCACGGGTCGTAGTACTCCGAGAGCGCGATCGTCTGCAGCCCCTTCGACTCGTCCGCGTCCGGGTAGCCCTGGAACTTGAAGTTCTGCATCACGCTCCCGGGCGTCTTGCCCGTCCGTGCGCTGCGCCCGTAGCCGCCCACGGGGTTGGGGTAGGGGATGCCGTCGGGGTTCAGGTTGTCCGAGCCGGCGTCGGCGGCGGCGTCGTCACCCGCAGGCGTGCACGGGTTGCAGGCGGCGCCCGGGTTCTGGCTGCTGCTGCAGCCGGCGCCGAAAGCGCACACGACGGCGGCGGCGCCGATCGTCGCGAATGATGGAGTCGAGTGCGCCCGCATAGAGATTCCTTGCCCACCCCTTGGTGCCGAAGCCAACGAAGCGTATCTTCGGGGCGCTGCGGGTCAAGGCAACCTCGGCGCGAACATGAATCACGGATCGTGGCGTCGTCTGGGCTTCGCGGCTGCATGGGGCCTCTTGGGCACATTCATCTGCGCGAGCGGCTGCGCGTCGAAGGCAGAGTGCGAGACCTCCCGTTGCGCCGCAGGCAACGCGTGCATCGACGACGGCACAGGTAGCGGCTCTACGTGCCACAAGGTGTGTACCGGCCAGGCCGACTGCCCGTACGGCTACTACTGCAACGACGGGCAGCTCGGCAGCGAGGGCCAAGACTGGTGCGTCCCGAACACCAACTATCCCCCGCAGGCCTCGGGCCAGTGGATGACTCCCTGCCCTACGAGCGGCGGCGAAAAGAATGCGGCGTGCGACTGGAACGATTTTTTCGCCTGCTACGGGACGGGCCCCACCGACGCGGCCTCGTTCTGTACGGAGTTCGGATGCGGCGAGGACAGCGACTGCAAGGGCGGCTGGTGGTGCTCGACGCAGAACGTCGGCCCGAACGTCACGACCGCGAATGCCACCTTCGGCAAGACACGCACCCTTTGCCTGCCTCGCTGGTACTGCGCGCCGTGCCAGACGGACCATGACTGCTCCGCCGCCGAGGACGGCACGCTGCAGCACTGCGTGCCCGACGCGAAGGGCAACAACTACTGCACGCCCGAGTGCACCGGCAACTCCGACTGCGCACCCGACGCCACCTGCGTCAGGCAGTGGCCCGTGTGCACCCCCAACGCCCCGGCGGCGCAGGCCTGCGCGAGCGACGACGACTGCCCCTCGACGAGCGTCGCCTACCAGCACTGCAACGGCGGCAAGTGCACGCCCGAGTGCGGGAGCGGCGCCCCCTGCGGCGCGGGCCAGACGTGCGGCTTCCTCGACGTGTGCGTGCCTCGCGCGGGCGAGTGCGTGGGCAGCGGCGGCTTCTGCTCTCCGTGCCGCTCGGACGTGGACTGCACGGACGGCTTCTGCCTGAGCGCAGACCCGTTCTCGACGGAGCGCTTCTGCAGCGCCAAGGCGACCGTAGCCTCGTGCGACACGAGCGCCGCCGATCCTCCCGGTTGCCCGGCTCCGACCGCCGCCGACAACTGGAAAGAGGTCGTCTGCACCGAGACCCCCGCCGACCAGTGCGTGGCCCTCGTGACGCTCGGCGCCAATACGGCAGAAGCGCAGGACGTGCCGGGGTGCTGGACCATCAACCGCTGACGGGCAACCGCTGAAGGGCGGCGGGATGGGAAGGCCGGTGGGGCCTTGTGGGCTGGCACTGCCCCTGCGCGAGGTCGTAGGATTGTCTGTGATTCTCAATCCTAGGGAGACCTTCATGACGAACCGCATTGGCTTGAAGTACGTGCCGGGACTTCTACTGGGGGCATCGGTCGTGGCCGTCGCGCTCGCGAGCGGGGGCTGCAGCGCCGTGACCGCGATCGAGCAGGCCGCCCAGGGGTGTAACGAATTCCCGGGGTCGGTCGGCACGTTGATGCTCGGGGGCGACGCGCAGGCGTTCGTGCAAGCCGGCGCGGACGTCGTGACGACCGCGAACAACATGGAGACCGCCGTGCTGGCCTCCTGCGAGGGGATCGACGGCGATCTCCAGGTGACCGACACGTGGACCGCGATGGGCCCCACGATGGGCGGCACCACGAACGCTGAGCTGACCGAGGCGTGCAACCAGGCTTCCCTGGCGATCACCGCCATCCTCCAGGGCGACGCCGGCGCGCAGGCCGAGTGCAGTCTGTCCGTCACGTCGGGTCAGTGCCAAGTCAGCGCGACGGCCGAGGCCTCCTGCGAAGGGCAGTGCAGCGCGAGCGGGAGCTGTACCCCGCCGGACATCACCGCGGCCTGTCAGCCGGGAGACATCTCCGGCCAGTGCAGCGGCATGTGCGAAGCCAACGCCACGTGCGAAGGATCGGCGACGGTCTCCGCCCAGTGCCAGGGCTCGTGCGAGGCCGACTGCGCGGGTAGCTGCACGCCGGGCACGCTGCCGTCGGTCCACTGCGAGGGGACGTGCATGGGGATGTGCACGGGCACCTGCACCGCGATGGGCGGCCCTGGCATGATGGTCGACAGCGCCGCGTGCGCGGGCACCTGCAGCGGCCAGTGCAACGCCGAGTGCGACTACACGCCGGGCACGCCGGCCCACTGCGACGGAACGTGCAACGGAAGCTGCGACGGCAACTGCAAGATCACCGCGACGGGCGGCGTGAGCTGCGGCGCGATGGCCACGTGCCGGGGCGCCTGCAGCGTGATGGTCACCGCCCCGACGTGCGAGGGCCAGATCACGCCCCCGGCATGCAACGCGTCGGCGAACTGCCAGGCAAGCTGCGAGAGCCACGCGTCGCTCACCGCGGCGTGCACCCCTCCCACCGTGCAGCTCGAGTGCGGCGCGAGTGCGTCGGGCTCCTTGCAAACGCTCGTGACCACCCTGTCGAAGAACCTGCCCGCGATCATCAGCGCCGTGCAGACCCAGGGCCCCCTTGCTCTGCAAGCCACGGCGAACCTGGCCACGACAGGGAGCTCCGTCGTCCAGGACCTGGGCAGCGCGAGCGGCAAGGCGCTCGCCTGCGCGGAGGCGGCGGCCACGGCGGGCGTGTCGGCGACGGCGAGCATCACCGTCACCGTGCAGGCAAGCGCCAGCGTGAGCACGTCGGCCGGCGGCCCCGCCCCGCCCGCCATGTGAGCGCCGGCCTCCATGTGAGCGCCGGCCTCGAGGGGGCATCTCGTGGCAAGCGTGCCGGGAGTCGCCTAAGACTCCAGGCATGCCGAGCGCGTCAACGGGGGCTCTTCACATCGCGTCGCGTCGAATCGAGGACGGCCCCACGGCGACGGTGCGCGAGCCGTGGTCGGGCGCTGAGCTCGGTCGCGTCGTGCTCGCGAACGAAGAGCACGCCGAAGAGGCGGTGGCGGCGAGCGTGCGCGCCTTCGATCGCCTGCGGACCCGGTCGAGCCACGAGCGAAAGGCCGTGCTCACCGCCGTCGTTCGCGAGATCGAGGTCCGCAAGGACGTCTTCGCCGACCTCATCGCACGCGAAGCGGGCAAGCCCATCACGCAGGCCCGAACGGAGGTGGCGCGGGCGCTGGCGACGTTCCAGCTCGGCGCCGAGGAGGCCACGCGCATCGGCGGCGAGGTGATACCGCTCGATACGTTCGCGACGTCGCGCGGGTACACGGGGATGTGGACGCGCGTGCCCGCGGGGCCCGTCATCGCGCTCGCACCGTTCAACTTCCCGCTCAACCTGGTCGCCCACAAGCTTTCGCCGGCCCTTGCGTGCGGATGCCCGGTGGTGCTCAAGCCCCCGCCGCAGGCTCCCCTCACGTCGCTGCTCCTCGCCGAGTGCATCCGCGAGGCCGGTGCGCCGGACGACGCCGTGCAGGTGCTGCCGTGCGACATCCCCGTCGCCGAGAAGCTCGTCCGGGACGATCGCTTCGCGACGCTGTCGTTCACGGGGAGCGCCAAGGTGGGGTGGCACCTGAAGTCGGTCGCCGGCAAGAAGCGAGTGCTGCTCGAGCTCGGGGGAAACGCGGCGGTCATCGTGCACGACGACGCCCCGCTCGAGGCCACGTCCGAGCGCGTCGTCTCGGGCGCCTTCGGTTACGCGGGTCAGGTCTGCATCAAGGTGCAGCGGCTCTACGTTCACAGGGCGATCGCCGACAAGTTCGTCGCGAGGGTGGTCGCGAGGACGCAGGCCGTGGAGCCGAAGTCTCCTCTCGACCCGACGGCGCTGCTGGGCCCGATGATCGACGAGGGCAACGCGAAGCGCGTCGAGCAGTGGGTGGACGAGGCGACGCGGGCCGGCGCACGCGTCCTGTGCGGCGGGCGGCGTGACGGGAACCGCTACTGGCCGACGGTCGTCGAGATCGACGGCGCGGGCCTCGGGCTCAAGGTGGTGGACGAAGAGGTCTTCGGTCCCGTCCTGACGGTGCATCGCTACGACACCTGGGACGAGGCGCTCACGATGGCCGATGCGACGAAGTACGGTCTGCAGGCGGGGGTCTTCACCGACTCCCGCGCCCGCGTGGCCGAGGCGTTCGCGCGGCTTCACGTGGGCGGCCTCGTCGTCAACGACGTGCCGACGTTCCGCGTCGACTCGATGCCGTACGGCGGCGTGCGCGACTCGGGTCTCGGCCGCGAAGGCGTCCGCTTCGCGATCGAAGAGATGACCGAGCGAAAGCTCCTCGTCGTGCGCGAGGGGTGAGAGGTTCGCTAGAGTGGCGCCCATGCCCCCCGACGATCCCCCTCCCCCGCAGCCGCAGCGCCCTGTTCACGGGCGCGCGGTGGGGCCCGAGGACTTGCTGCCCGGCGTGAAGAGCATCGTGCTCGTGATGAGCGGCAAGGGCGGCGTCGGCAAGAGCTCGGTGGCGACGAACCTCGCGATGTCCCTCACGCGCTCCGGCTACCGCGTGGGCCTGCTCGACGCGGACATCTACGGGCCGTCCATCCCGACGATGCTCGGCGTCGGCGGTCGCCCCGTGTCGCTCGACGGCAAGACGATCGAGCCCTTGGCGCGCTTCGGGCTGAAGCTCATGTCCATTGGGTTCCTCCTCGAGGACCCCAAGGCGGCCGTCATCTGGCGCGGGCCGATGCTGCACGGGGCTCTGCAGCAATTCATGAAGGACGTGAGCTGGGGCGAGCTCGATTTCCTCATCATGGACCTGCCGCCGGGCACGGGGGACATCGCGCTGACGCTCTCGCAGAAGGTGAAGGTCACGGGCGCGGTGATGGTGACGACGCCCCAGTCGGTGGCCACCGACGACGTCTACAAGTCGGTGTCGATGTGCAAGAAGGTGAACATCCCCATCCTCGGCGTCGTCGAGAACATGAGCTGGTTCGTCGACAGCGCGGGAGTCCGCCACGAGCTCTTCGGCAAGGGCGGCGGACAGGCGGTGGCCGACTTCGCGGAGGCGCCGCTCCTCGGGCAGGTGCCGCTCGACCCCTCCGTGCGCGAATGGGGCGACAAGGGGACGCCCGTCGTCCAAGCGGCACCCACGAGCGACATCGCGAAGGCGTTTGCCGCGGTGGCCGAGCGAGTCATCGACGTGTGCGAGGCCACGCACGCGGACGACGACGCCGGGCCGACCATCGACCGCAGCGGGGGCACTGGCGGCAAGCGGCGGCTGCCGGTCCAGGGGTAGACGCTACGTGGTAGACGCTACGTGGTGGCGTCGCCGCCTTCGGGCGACGCGCCGAACCAGTGCTCGTCGGTGAACGACGAGCTTATCGTGTAGATGCACGAGTCCGCGCCCTGCCGGAAGCACTGGCGCTGCGAGACGAGCCCGGGACACCCGACCGCCGCCAGCCCGGCGGAGAGGATGCCTTGCTCCATGATGCAATGGTGCGGCGTCGTCTTCTCGAGCTCCGCGTAGCCGGGGTCGAAGCGCAGGACCTTCCAGCCGCCGATGCTGCCGCCGCGGTTCGCGTGATGGTACATGCCGTCGATCCCGTAGATGATGTCGCGCGCGCTCTTGGCGACTTGGAGCACCCTGTCCTTGTGAGACAGGTCGAAGAGGGTCCTGCCCATGCGGAGGAGACCGTAGTGTCCGAGCCCGTTGTCGAGCTTGTCCATGAGGTCGAGAAGCCACGCGATCGGGTACCAGCCGTCGGGATCGACTTCGGCGAGGCGGTGGGCCTCCTCGACGCCGAGCACCTGATCGGGGAGCTTCAAGATCCGCAAGACGGAGAGGACGTCGGACCCGAGCGTCTGATGGTCGCGACCCACGTACCCCTTGGGCCGCCTCACCCGGCTCGGTGCGGAGGGGGGACCCTGCGACGCCATCTCAGCGCCGAACGCCGCTCGATCGGACCGCCCTCAGAAGCTCGACGTCCTGTTCCTTCTTCAAGAGGACACCGAGGAACGGGAGCTCGCGAATGAGCCGCTCCTTGCCCACGCCCGACTGCATCAGCACCGTGATCCAGTCCACGAGCTCGCTCGTCGACGGGCGCTTCCGGAGGCGCGGCACGGTGCGAAGCTCGTAGAACGCGACGACGGCCTGGTCGACGATCGCGTCGTCCACCTTCGGATGGTGCACGCGCACGATGCGCTTCATCAGCTCTTGGTCGGGGAAGTCGATGAAGTGAAAAACGCAACGACGGAGGAAGGCGTCGGGCAGCTCTTTCTCGTTGTTCGACGTGATGATGACGACGGGCCGCTGCGTCGCCACGATCTCGTCGCCCGTCTCGGGGATGATGAAGCGCATGCGATCGATCTCGTGCAAGAGATCGTTGGGGAACTCGAGGTCCGCCTTGTCGACTTCGTCGATGAGCAGCACCTGGCGCTGGCTGGACGCGAAGGCGCGCCCGAGGGGGCCGAGCTTGATGTAGCGGCGGATGTCCTTCACGTCCCCTTCGCCGAAGCGGGCTTCGTAGAGGCGCTGCACGGTGTCGTACACGTAGAGGCCGTCCTGGGCGCGCGTCGTGGACTTGACCGGCCAGTGAATGAGGTCGAGCCCCAGGCTCTCGGTGATGGCCTGGGCGAGGAGGGTCTTCCCCGTGCCGGGCTCGCCCTTGACGAGGAGCGGGCGCTCGAGCGCGAGCGCGCAGTTGACGGCGCTCTCCAGGGACTCGTTGGTCAGATAGGTGGGCGTGCCGGCGAACCGGCGAAACGTGTCACTCACGGAGGCCTCAGTAGATAGCAGGTTTTGCCCCGGTCAAAAGGCGCCCGCACAGTAGCGGGTGCCGGAGCGCGTCCGGGCGAAGACGTCGTAGTCGCCGAGCGGCGTCGAGCTGGGGACGACGATGCTGCCCGCGAAGGTGCCGTCGTCGCCGGTCGCCAGGGTGCCGAGGAGATTGGTCCGCTGCGTCTTCGAGTCGCGCAGCCAGACCTCGACCGCGACGTGAGGACACGGATCGCCACCGGCGACGACCTTCCCTCGCAAGGGGAGCGGCAACCCCCGATGGGCGTCGCCGGCCATGACGGACAGCGACACGGTGAACGGGGACCCGTCGTCGCCCGAGGGCGGTGTGGCCGGCGGAGAGGACGGCGACAGGGCGGGCGAGCTCGAGGCCCGGGTGGGCGGCGCCACTGACGTGGCCGAGGCGGACGCACTGCCCGAAGCCGGGCCGCTGGCGGAGCCTGTGTGCGCGCGCGCGTCTGCGACCATGTCGTCACCCCGCACCGCACCTCGCGGCCATGCGAAGGCATCGGGCAACGGCGTGTACGGGGCGCGATCGGTCGACGGAGCGGGGCTCGTCATTCGACCGGCGCCGCCCAGATCGATCCGCCGCCAGAGGGTCCCGTCATGGACCTCGACCCACGCGTGCGCTTCGTTCATGACCACCCGCGTCGAGATCCCCAGGCTCTCTGCCGTGACCAGAAACGCGAAGGCCCTGTGCCGGCACACGCCCTTCTTCGAGAGCGCGAGGTCGAGGTACACGTTGCCCATCCCCTGGGGCACGTCGTCCGAGTCGGTGAAGCCGCGGAAGTACTGCACGAGCTTTGCGATGGCGGCGCGCGGTCGCATGGCGTGGCTCACACCGATGGCGTTGCGCACGACGATGGCATCGCGCGCGACGTTGTCGGGCAGCGCGGGCAGCGCGAGGAGGCTGCCCCAGGAGGGGTCGCCCATCGGCCCGCCGAGGGCTGCACGCGGGATGGCGATCTCCATCACGAGACGCGCCCGGACGGCGGCCGACCCCTGACCGTGCAGGACCGACGAAGGCTGCATGAACCAGTTGTCCGCCCCGTCGCGAAACACCCGGAACCCGAGGTCGTCCGCGCCCAGGCCGAGGCGGCCGCGCACGATGCGCGCCCCCGGTCCGACCGAAGGAATGCGAATGCGCGCATCGGGCGCGAGATCGACGACGATGTCCGCGTAGAAGGCCTCGTCGTCTTGCCCCGGCGCAACCCCGGTGGTCACGGGAACGAGGCGCTCGTCGCGCACGTAGAGCCGGTAGTCGGCGTGCACCGCGTCGTAGGCGTCGAGCCGCTTGAAGGGCGCGGTCGAGGGGGTGAACGGGTCGTCGTAGGCGCTGACGTCGGGGCGCCGCGTGTCGCGATCGGGGACGAACGCGTCGTGCGCGACCGCCGGGCCGTAGGTGGCCTCCGACGACGCGGGGAGCTGCCGCGGATCGGGCGCTCCGACGACTCCGCTGGGCGTCTCGATCGCCGCGGGAAGCTCGCCGTCGAGGGCGACGCGCATGGCGAGGTCTTCGCGAGGGTCGGGTGCGATCTGTTCGTGCAGGACAGGGCGCTCGCCGAGCGCCTGCGCCGGTCGCATCGTCGCGAGCAGCAGCGCGGTCGCGAGCAGCGCCTTCGCGGCGGAGGTCAACGCGGCGGCCTCCACCACCCGCCGGGCTCGTAGAAGTACGTGCCCTCTCGGACGGTGTACCGGGGGACACGCCAGAGGGCGCCGGGCGGCGGCCTGTCCCAGTGGCCCGGGATCCACGTGTATTGCATCCCGGTCCAGTGCCAGTAGCCGGCCACCCAGACGACCTGCGCTCCGGGGGCCGCGACGCGGACCTCCTGCATGGGCTGGGGCGGAGGCCCTGCGACCGCCACCCCGTTGGGCGGTGGGGCGGCGCCCGCTTCGATGACGCACGCCCCGAGGAGCGGCGCCATGGCGAACGCGACGTACCTGACGACTGCCTTCGCCATCCCTTGCCTCGACCGCGCTCCGGAGCTAGCCGTCCCTGGGCTCATCCGAGCTTACCATCGCGCGCACGAGACACCATGAGCGAAGCCGAGCTCCGACAGCAACTCGCCACACTCCCTACGGGCCTCCGCGCGCGCCTCGATGCCGCGGGGTTCGATGCCGACCGGCTGGTCTCCCTCGCGGCGCCGCTCTTTGCGCACGCGAGAGGAGAGTCCGCGGCGACCGGTGACGAACGCAACCGGGTGCGTAGCGCGGTCGAGCCACCGCGCGCCGAGGACGTCACCGACGCCCCGGCCGTCGGCACGCCGGAATACGATCGACTGGCGCAGGTGGGCCTCGCCTCGATCCGGCGGGGCGAGCTCGCCCTCTGCGTCATGGCCGGCGGAATGGCCACGCGGATGGGGGGTGTCGTCAAGGCGTTGGTCGAGGCCTTCGACGGGCGCACGTTCCTCGACCTGCGGCTGACGGAGAACGCCGCCTGGTCGAAGCGCGCCGGTTCGCCTGTCCCCCTGTGGCTGATGACCAGCGACGCGACCGACGGGCCGATCCGGGAGGCTCTCGCGCGCGCCGGTGCGCTCCCTCACGTGGGTGTCTTCACGCAGGATCTGGGGCTTCGCCTGACCCGCGAGGGACACCTCTTCTACGGCGCCGACGGGCAGCCCAGCACGTACGCGCCCGGGCACGGCGACCTCCCGGACGCCCTGCGCCGTTCGTCCCTCCTGACGGCTTTCGTCAACCGGGGCGGGAAGCATGTCTGGATCGCCAACCTCGACAACCTGGGGGCGACGATCGACCCCGCGCTGCTCGGGCATTTCATCGAGCGGGGCCGCGACGTCATGGTGGAGGTCGCCCCGAAGGTCGAGGGGGACCGCGGGGGCATCCCCGTCTGGGCCGACGCGGAGGTCGACGACGGGCGCGTGGAGCGCCGCCTGCAGGTGCTCGAGGAGTTCCGCCTGCCGAGGGGCTTCGATGCATCGGCCGTGCGGGTCTTCAACACGAACACGTTCCTCGTCGGGGCGACGGCCCTCCAGCGCTCGCACGTGCGCTGGAGCTGGTTCGAGGTGGAAAAGAAGGTAGAGGGCCGGGTCGCGGTCCAGTTCGAGCGCCTCCTTCAGGAGCTCACGGCCGCCATCCCGTCCGCGTACGTGAGGGTGCCCCGGGACGGCGCGGCCTCGCGTTTCCTGCCCGTGAAGGACACGAGCGAGCTCGATAAGCGGCGAGCCGACATTCGTGCGGCCCTTCTGGCGCGCATCCCCGGCGGATAAGCTACGCTCCGCGGTCCCCCGCCCGTGCACTTCGAGATCGCCCACGAGTTCGACATCCCGTTCGACGCGCTCGAGCTCGCGGTCATCTCGCCGTCGCTGGTCGACAAGCTGGACGCCAAGGTCCAGGAGCTGCGGGTGGGCATCGAGAAGATCACCGAGCACCAGCGCTCGCTCACCGACGGCGTGCTCGATCGCGTGTGGCATTACCAGGCGAACGTGCACATTCCCCAGTTCGCGAGCGCCTACATGACGCGCGAGATGTGCGCCTGGGACGAGCGAAGCGTCTACACGATGGCAAGGCACGCGGGACACTGGACGATCGAGCCGAACGTGAAGCCCGAATGGCGCAAGTACTTCGTGTCGTCGGGCACCTATACCGTGGAGGCACTCGGCGGCGGGCGCTCGCGGCGGATCGTCTCGGGGGACCTCGAGCTGCGCGTGCGCGTCGTGCGGCAGATGGCCGAGAGGCTCATCCTCGCCGAGGTGAGAAAGGCCTTCGACGCCGAAGCGGCCACGCTGCGCGACATGGCGACGCTCACCTGAGGGCGAGGGGCGAACCGAATGCGGGCGAAAGGTGGGAAAGGTGGTCTTGGCGCGGTTGGAGTTGTCGTGGGCCTTCTGTCCGCGTCTCAGGTCCGCGCGGACCCGATACCCCCGAGCGCGGAGCACGTGCCCACCCCGGGCCGCAGCGTCGCCTCGGACGACAGCGCGGACGCCGTCGTTCTCAACCCGGCGAACCTCGCCTTTCTGCCCGCGCCGGAGCTCCGGTGGACCTACGTTTACTGTCCGAGCGACGCGGTCACGACGGGTTGCGGCCATTCGTGGGAGGGCGCGACGCCGCTCCCTTTCGGCCTCGCGACGGCGCTCCGGATCGACCTGGTAGAGCCCCCATCGGGTGTCGGCTCCCCGTTCAGCGGGCCGGACTACGTCTGGCTGACGTGGGGGCTCGCGACGAAGCTCGGGAGCACGGCGGCGTTCGGCATGTCGCTCGAGCGCTCGTACTCGCAGAACGAGTACGTGAACGGTCTGTTCGGGATCAGCGCCGCCCTGTCGTGGCGACCCAACTCGCACTTCGGCTTCGCGGCGGTCGCGCGCGACTTCAACCGGCCGAGCACTGTCATCTTCCCGTCGGACTCGCTACCGGTGCTCGACGGTCGCTATGCCGTCGCGATGGCGTTCCGCCCGACGGGGCGGCGGGACATCGAGGTCGGTCTCGAAGCGCAGTACTGGGAGGCAGACCAGGGGAACGACCACTGGACGTTCCGGCCCACGCTCGGCTTCGACATCCCGAGCTTCGGCCGCTTCTACGGGAGCATCGAGGTCTCGCACCTGGCCAACGACACGGAGCGTGGGGTCATCGGCACCGCGGGGCTCGAGGTCCACTTCCTCGGCCTCAGCGCGGGAGGCGGTGCGATCGTCGGCAACGGCCTCGGTAGCCCGGGCACGGCCGCCGGATACGGGACGATCGCGATCGCGGGCTACTCCGAGCGAGGGATCCCGAGGCCCACGCGGGCCGTCGCGATCCGCATCGAGAAGACGCCGTCGACGCGCGGACACGTCAAGCTCTTGCGATCGCTGTGGGAGCTCTCGCGCGATCCGGACGTCGCCGCGGTGAGCTTGATCGTGCGCACGGAGCCGGCGGCCTCGTTCGCCCATGCCGAGGAGCTTGCGGACGCGATACGCGTCCTTCGCGCACGCGGCAAGAAGGTCCTTTGCTCGTGGGAGGACGCCGGACCGAAGGCGCTCTACACGTGCGCGAGCGCCGACCGGGTCGTCCTCACTCCGGCGGGCGGGGTGCGCTACGCGGGCCTCAAGGCGCAGTACCTCTACCTCAAGGGTCTCCTCGACAAGATCGGCGTGCAGGGGGACTTCGTCCGCGTGGGTCCGCACAAGACCGCGCCGGAGCAGTTCACCAACGAGCACGCCGGACCGGTTGCGAACGAGGACCACCTCGACATGCTGCGGCAGCAAGAGGCCGTCTTCGTCCGCAATCTGTCCCTGTACCGCCACATGAGCGAGGAGCGCGTCCGCGAGGTGACGCGGAGCGGGCCGTTTTTCGCGACCGAGGCGCGCGACGCGGGCTTCGTGGATGCCTTCGCGTTCGACGACGAGCTGGATCGGGTGACCAAAGAGCTCGTCGGTCACGACATCCCGGTGAGCAAGTACCGGGAGAAGTACGACGCGGACACCAAGGCAGAGCGCGTCTTCGGTCCGCAGCCGAGCGTCGCCATCCTGTACCTGGACGGGGACATCGTGGACGGCCGCTCCCAGCACGTGCCGCTCGTCGACATGCGCCTCGTCGGCTCGTACTCGATGGCGGACAGCATCCGCGAGCTCCGAGACGACTCGAACGTGCGGGCGGTCGTCCTTCGCATCGAGAGCCCTGGAGGCTCGTCCCTCGCGAGCGACGTGATGTGGCGCGAGCTCGCTCTGCTGGGCAAGCAGAAGCCGCTCATCGTTTCGATGGGGTCGGTGGCGGCGAGCGGCGGCTATTACGTCGCGAGCGCCAGCAAGAACATCTTCGCGCTGCCGCTGACGGTGACCGGATCCATCGGGGTCTTCTACGGCAAGGCAGACCTGAGTGGCCTTTTGAAGAAGATCGGCGTCACCGTCGATACGTACAAGATGGCGCCGCGCGCGGACGCCGAGTCTCTCTTCCGGGGCTTCACGCCGGACGAGGAGCGTGAGCTCGCGCACAAGGTGGAGCAGTTCTACGACGTGTTTCTCGACCGCGTGAGTCAGGGGCGAGGTATGACCAAGGAGCAGGTCGACGCCGTCGGCCGCGGGCGGGTGTGGACGGGGCAGCAGGCGCTCGAGCACCACCTCGTGGATCACCTCGGCGGCCTTCGTGAGGCGCTCGACGCTGCGCGCGCGGCGGCGTACCTGCCGGACGACGCGCCGATCGTCGAGCTGCCGCGCGAGAACGACTCCCTCATCGCGCAGGTGCTATCGGCGGTAACCGGCGGCGGGGGTGACAGCGCGGAGGCCGCCGTCGCGGTTCTCCCTCCTGCCGTCCGCGACCTTGCCCGCGCGGTCGCCCCGCTCGTCGTCTATCGCAGCGACGAGCCGCTCGCGCGAATGGAGTGGGTCGACGCCGGTGACTTCGGGGAGTGAACGCGGTGGGTGAGCCGCCAAGCCGCCAAGACGCTAAGAAGAGAGGAAGGCGGCTTCCAGATTCTCATTCTCTTGGCGCCTTCGCGGCTTAGCGGCTCACACCTTCGCACGCAGCACGAGGATCGTGACCTCGGGAGCCGCGCCCAAACGCATGGGGGGGCCCGTGGTACCGAGGCCCGGGTGGACGTAGAGGACCGAGCGGGCGCGCTGGTAGAAGCCTACGGTGTAGTGGTGCGTGAAGTTCGCGAGGTTCAGCGCGCGGGCGAAGAAGGGCATCGCGACCTGGCCGCCGTGCGTGTGGCCGCTGAGGACGACGTTGGCCCCCGCGTCGGCGGCGGCGTCGAAGCGGTTCGGATCATGGGCGAGCAGCAGCGTCGTCGCGCCCTCGGGGCGGTCGCGCATCGCGGCGGCGAGGTCGTCGCGGCCCGTCCACGTGTCGTCGATCGCCGCGAGCCATAGGGTCGCGCCGTCGCGATCAATCGCGACGCCCTCGTTTCTCAGCACGGTCACGCCGCGCTTCCGCAGAAGCGAGACGAGCGGCTCGTCGTCGCCGAAGTAGTCGTGGTTGCCCATCGACGCGAACACCCCGGTCTTCGCGCGGAGCTCGCCGATGACGTCCGCGACGTCCTCGTGGAAGTCCGTTCCGCTCGTCACCATGTCCCCCGTCACCACCGCGAAGTCCGGCGTGCGGAGATTGGCCGCGCGGACCCAGCGCATGCCCCACGAGCGTGGCGTCAGCGTGCCCAGGTGCAGATCCGATAGATGCGCGATGCGCAGGCCCACCAGACGAGGGTCGAGCCCCGGCACGACCACGTCACGCTCGACCACGCGGAACCAGCGCCGACGCACGAGCGTGCCGTAGCCGCAGACCACCAGCCCCGAGAGATAGGCCCACATATAAGCGCCCATCGGCAGGTGCACGGGCAGGCCGCGCGCGAGGTCGATGGCCGGCCCCAGCAGCGTCGCCACGACCGATGGGATCAGCGTCCACAGGCACGCGCACCAGTGGACGTAGTACGGAATGTCGATCAGCCGAACGGCAGTCGAGCGCCGCCTCCGGTCCGGCATGCCGGCTCGCGCTCGGCCCACGAAGAGCGCGGTGCCAAGGGCTCCCCACAAGAGACCTACGAGCCATGGGGACGGCCAGCCCGCGCGCGTCGCGAGCTCTGCCACGCCGAGCGCCACGGGCACGTGCATCAGCGCCGTGATGGCCAGGAGGATGCGCAGGAAGCGCGACATGCGGGCAGTCCGGCGGGCGCGGGCCTTCGCCGGATCCACGCTCCGATCGGCGGTCGTGGTGGTCATCCGCCGACGACGACTCCCTCGATGACAGCGCCGTCGTCGCAGACGGCTCGCGCCGCGCGGGGGCCGGCCCACACCGCGGCAATCGACGACGCCAGGCCCAGCTCGCCGGTCATCCGCACCCAGCTCCCTCCGGACCGGCGGAGCAGCCGGGCCTGCGCGGAGCCGCCCCACGCGACACCGTTCGGATCGACCGCGAGGGCGAAGAGATCGCGAGTCGTCTGGACGGCCTCGAGCTGCGGATCGAGCCGTGGCGAGAGCGAGAGCGCGTGACCACCGGCGCCGATGGTGACCGCACCGCCGTCCGGAAGAGCGCGGACGGCGTTGAGGTGACCGGCGCAGATCGCCCCCAGGGGCGTCACGGTGCCGAGGCCGATGCGCACGAGCGCGCCCCAGTCGCCGCACGCGACGAGATCCCCGGAGCGAAGGCGCGTCACGCCCCGCAGCCCCGCGCACGTCGGCACGTCCGACAGGAGCGTGAGCTTGCCTTGGACGAATTGCGCGACCTTCCCCGCCGACGAGCCATGCACTCCGCCTCGAAGGGCCCCCGGAGCGGGTTGCTCACCGACGAGCGTCACGGTGCCGCGGTCGTCCGCATAGCCCCCGCGAAAGATTACGTCGTTCCGGGGCACGCTCCAGGTCTCCGGGCGGCCGTCCGGCCCGAGTCGCGCCACGAAGGCACCGGCACCGAAGGCGAGGAGCTGTCCATCGCCGAGCCAGGCGAGACCGCAGGCGCCGCCCGCTTCGTCGAACGGCTGCGCGAGGCGCACCCATCCCGTCTGTTCCTTCCACACCATCACGCCCGTGGTGCCGACCGCGTACGCCTTGGCGCCGGAGGGGTCGAACGTGGCGGCACGAGCGGCGCCCGCTTGGACGGAGGGCACACGCACCCGCCACTGCCACGAAGCGGGGCTGGCGATCTGCGCATCGCCGCGCGGGGGCCCCGATTCGCGCGCCGTCCTGAGCAGAGGGTTGGAGGGCGGAGCGACGGCTCCCGAGCGCGGTCCCGACATCGCGAGGCGGTCCGGAGGAGGGGGGGACGAGAAGGCAGGCTCGTTGGCCGCACGCAGCACCCGGTCGATGGCGCTCCATAGATCGCCAATCTTGGCGTGGCGATCGTTCGGCTCGGCGGCCGTCGCCTGGGCCAGGATCGCGTCGATGTGCTGGACGAGGTCGGGACGGCTGACGAGCTCGGGGCAGAGCGTGCCGCGGGTGCGCGCGAGGCTGGGACGGGGGCCGTTGAGCAGGCGCGTGACGACGACGAGCGGGCTCTCCCCATCTCCGTAAGGAAAGGCCCGGGTGCCCGTGAGCATCTCGTAGAGCATCGTCGCGAAGGAGAAGACGTCGGTCCTCGGCGTGACGCGCTGGTTGCCGCGCTCGAACTGCTCGGGCGGGGCGTAGCCGATCGTGGCTCCGGCAAGGGCGGTCGTCCGTCCGAGGCCGATCTCGACGATCTTCACGAGACCGAAGTCCGTGACCTTCGCCATCTCCATTCCACCTTGGGTGGCGAGCAGCACGTTGGAGGGCTTGAGGTCCCTGTGCACCACCTTGTGCGCGTGCACGTCTTCGAGGGCGAGGGCGACCTGTCCCGCGATGCGCCGGGTCCTTTCGAGCGCCAGGCCCACGCCTCGGCCCTGCGCGAGGACGGCCTCGAGCGTCGGACCGGCGACGTATTCGAGTACCGTGAACGGCAAATCGATCGTCTCGCCGCTGGTCCCGATGACGAAGGGCTGGCGGGCGTGGTCGAAGAAGCGAACGATGTGCGGGTTGGGGCGCGCGGCCTGACCCAGCATCCGGAGCACCTGCGCCTCGCGCTCGAATCGCGCGAGCGACTCACTCGTCACGGCCGCCGGCCGCAACACCTTGACCACGACGCGGTATCCGCCAGTCTCGTTCCAGCTGGCCGCGAAGACCCAGCCCTGGCCGCCTTCGCCGATGCACTCGTGGACGAAGTAGCGCGCGCCCTGCGTGCCTTCGAGCACGCGGCCCGGCAAGAGGTCCCGGAGCGCCGCCGAGCGCACGTCTAGGGGCAGCATTGACGGGACGCGCGGACGCGCATCAAACACCGACGAGCTTGAGCAACGTCTCCTTGTTCGTGACCCCCACGTGACGGCCGGACTCCTTGCCCTCCTTGAAGACCAACACGGTGGGCACCCCGCGAATCCCGAACTTGGTCGCCACGCCGGGGGAGTCGTCGATGTCGAGCTTGCCGACACGGACCTTGCCTTTGTACTCGTCGGCCAGGCGCTCGACGATGGGCCCGAGCACCTTGCACGGCCCGCACCAGACCGCGCTGAAGTCGAGGAGGAACGGGAGCGGGGACTTGACTACCTCGCTCTCGAAGTTGAGGTCATTGATCTCGAGGACGTTTGCGCCGGCCATGCTCTCTTCACTCTCTCTTTCGGAGCTTCTTTTATAGTGCTCGGATGCGCGTCTGTCGATTCGGGTTGCGCCGCTCGGCCGAAACGCCGTGTTGTGCGCGTCCGCTCCGGGGCCTCAGAAACTTGGCCCTCGGCGGCGGCCCGTCCCATCGTGGGTTCCTCGCCCGGGAGGTTGACGATGAAGAAGCAATCGAATGCCGCGCCCGACGAGGCGCTCGACGAGGCCGCGAACTACAAGGGCCCCGAACGCCGACGTCACCGCGTCTACGTCACCCGCAACACCGAGTACCACTTCCGCGACGGGTTCTGCGTCGCCGTACGAGACCGGCGGACAGGCGAGTTCTTGCATGGCCACCTGGCGCTCTCCCGGCGTGCCGAGGGGGGCCTCAAGTTCTTCGAGGAGGGTGGCATCGCCCCGAACGCCGGCGACCCGCGCCCCGGAGAATCCATCTATTTCGGCAGCCACGGGCCGGAGCTGGTCACGAGTCCGCTCGAGAGCGTCGAGCGGCCGAGCAAAGAGATCGCCGGGGCCTACCCCTCTTCGACCCGGAAAGGCTGACGGGACCGCTACGCCCCGCCATCGCGCGCGGGCGCGGTTCGGCGTACCTTCGGAGGCGAATGCTGGTTGTCCCGCTCCGCGCCGAGCTCCGCCACCGCCCGCTCGACACCCAGCGCCTCCTTCTCAGTCCGGTCGAGCCTACTGACGCCTCCGACCTGTGGACGGCTGTCGAGACGTCGCGCGCGCACCTCGAGAAGTGGCTGCCGTGGGTTCCGTTCAACACCGATCTGGACGCAAGCTGGCGCTACTGCGAGGCCAGCGCGAACGACTGGGACCACGCGCGCGCCCTTCGCTTTTCGATCCGCGAGCGCACGACGAAGCGCTTCCTCGGCGTCGTCGGGCTGGAGTCGCTGGCGCACCTGCACCAGAGCGCGGAGCTCGGCTACTGGCTGCGCCATGACGGGGCCCGCCGGGGATACATGACCGAGGCCGCGCGCGCGACGGTGGCCTGGGCGTTCAAGCGGCTGAACGCACACCGCGTCCGCGTGGCGGCGGCGACCGACAACTACGCGTCCCTCGGGGTCATCCGCCGGCTCGGCTTCCGCTTCGAGGGGATCGCGCGCGAGGCCGAGCGCTGCCAGTCCCGCTGGCTCGACCACGCGATCTTTGCCCTGGTGTCGACCGACGCCCTTACCTGAGGTTCAGCGCACGAGGCCGGCGACCAGGGCCCGGACGCGAGCGATCCCGCCCACGCTCCGCGCTCCGTACCAGCACACGTCCTTGCCGCTCGTGCGCACCACCGCGGCGCTCCGCGCGGCGGGGATGTCGAGGGCGCGGAAGACGGCGGCGTCTTCCTCCGTGAACGGGTGGGGCTCGTCGGGCAAGAGGACGATCTCGGGCGCGCGTGCGACGACCTCGTCGAGCGTGACACGCGGATACCGGACGTCGCGCTGACCCACCGCGTCGGCGGGCAATGGCGCTGCCTTGCCCAGGTCCGCGGCGAGCGGATAGCGCCGCTCGCGATCCGCGAAGACATTCTGCGCCCCGCACAGGTCGAGCATGTCGCTGATGAAGGTGTCGCCGTGGATCGTCATGAGCGGCGTCATCCAGATGGGGCAGAAGGCACGCACGGCACGCCCCTTCGTCCGCGCCTCCTCGGCCGCGCGGTACTCCTCGTAGCCGCGCCCGAGCAGCTCCTTCGCGACGTCCTCCCCCTGGGCGCCGAAGATGCGCGCGAGGCGCGCAAGGTGCGCCAACCCGTCCGCGACGCGCCGGGGGAACACCACGTACACACGGACCCCTTGCCGGACGAGCGCCTCGACGTCGCTCCGGGTGTTCTCCTCCTGGTTGGCGATGACCAGATCGGGCCGGAGCGCGACCACGTCGTCGACGCGCGGGTTCTTCGTGCCTCCGATGCGCGGCAGCCGGGCCACGACGTCCTCGGGCAGCTCGCAGTAGTCCGTGCACCCGACCAGCGCACCGGCACGTCCGAGCGCCGCGACGTTGAGTGTGTCGCTCGGGACCAGGGACACGACCCTCTTCGGGGGCGTCGCGAAATCGAACGCCCGCTTGAGGTCGTCGAACACGCGAAGGGCCGTCGGCATGAGGCGTCAGTCCCCGTCCCCGGTGTCGACGTCGCTGGCGCTCGGGGGCGCGGGAGGGCCACCGTCGGCGTGAGGGCCGACGAGCGCCGCGCACCGGGCCCACGCGCGATCGTCGCACGCCGCCCCAGACGCGTGGCTCGCCGCGACGCAGGCGAGCACGTGGCCCCCCTCGCGCTCGACGAGCCGATCGAGGACCAGGTTGCACCCGCGAGCACACTCGCGCGCGCTACACCCGGGCACCCGCGTAGCGCATGCCTTTGCACATGTGTCCTCGGGCCCGCGCGGGGGAGACTCCGGGTGGCACGCGGCCGGCAAGATTAGAGAGAGAGCCGCCAAACCGCGAAGGCGCCAGAAGATAGAGAGAGGGGATGCCTCCTTCTCTTGGCGGCTTCGCGGCTTGGCGGCTCCCCCACTCTTATCCACCTGAGTCTCGTTGAGCGTTCTAATAGTCTGCGCCCCGTCCGTCGCGCAACCGCGCCGCTCGCGCTACCCTCGGCCGACCGCCTGAAAGGAGCCCGCTGTGAATCCCAACGCCACCTCTCCCCGCGTCATCATCCGCGCGTGTGACTCATACGAGCCCGAGCGCATCCGGGCCATCCTCCGCGACGGCCTGCGCGAGCTCGGCCTCGTCCCGAAGGGCCGCACGCTGGTGAAGCCCAACCTCGTCGCCTCGGGTCCCCTCTTTCCGCACGCCCACACGCGCGCCGAGTTCGCCGAAGGGCTCTTGCTGGCGCTGAAGGACGTCGGCGCGGACACGATGACGGAGCTCGCGGTCGGCGAGCGGTGCGGCATCACGGTGCCCACGCGGGCGGCCTTCGAGGGCGCGGGCTTCGACGCGATGCTCAAGCGGGTCAAAGGCGTGAAGCGTTACCTCTTCGAGGAAGTCCCCCAGGTGGAGATTCGCTACACGCACGAGAAGCGCCTGCGCGACTACGTCTTCGTGCCCGAGCCCGTGGCGAAGGCAGACTTCTTCGTCAACGCGCCCAAGTTCAAGGCCCATCCGTGGACCACGGTGACGTTTTCGATGAAAAACTACATCGGGATCCAGGACGACCGTCATCGCCTGATCGATCACGACCACCGCCTCAACGAGAAGGTGGCTGACCTTCAATACGTCATCCAGCCGCAGTTCATCGCGATCGACGGGATCATCGCCGGCGAGGGGCGGATGCTGACCCCCAAGCCGTTCGACCTGAAGCTCATCGTGATGGGCAACAACCAGGTGGCGTTCGACGCCGTCTGCTGCGCGATCATCGGAGTGAACCCGAACGACGTCGACCACATCCGCCTCGCGGCGGAGCGCGGCTTCGGCACGACGGACCTGTCGAAGATCGCGATCTCGGGCGACGTGACGCTCGAGCAGGCGCGCGCGCGCGCGAAGGGCTTCGAGGTCGGCCTCATCCGCGTCGAGAAGTACTTCGAGGGCAGCAAGATCACGGCGTACGCGGGAGCGCCGCCGGAGAGCGAGAAGACCGACTACTGCTGGGGAGGGTGCCCGGGGGCCATCGAGGAGGCGATCGAGATCCTGCGCCTCTACGACAAGGAGTGCGACGAGAAGATGCCGCGGATGCACGTCGTCTTTGGCGCGTACGACGGCCCCATCGACGCGAAGCCGGGCGAGAAGGTCGTCTTCATCGGGGACTGCGCGACGTGGCACGGGAAGCTCGGTAGCGAGACCGTGTCGATCGAGAGCCTCTACCGCAACCGCTCGACGCGCGACCCGTACAAGGCCGAGCACGACGACATTTACGTCAAGATGAAGAACACCGTCGGCAACCTCACCGCGGCGCGCGACAAGTCGCACCTGAGGCTCGAGGGCTGTCCGGTAAGCGTCGCGGAGCAGGTGCTCGTCCTGGTCCAGCTCGGGAAGACGAAGAACCCGTACTTCGCCCCCGCCGAGGTCGTCGGCTTCAACAGGGCATACCTGGGCTGGCGCGCGGTCACGGCGTTCCAGCGGCTGACGGGGCATCCGTACCAGCGCCCCGGCGCGTGCCCGCGAGGCGAGGCCAAGCCCGACGTGAAGACAGCCGACGCCGAGTAGTCCCGCGATGCCCATCGCCCCGCCTGAACTCGTACCGCTCGACTCCGTTCTGCCGTCGGAGCCGCTGCTGCTCATGGGTGCCGGCCCCGTGCCGATTCCGCACGCCGTCGCACGGGCCAACGGGGTCGTCATCAACCATCTGGGCGCGACGATGGAGCGCGTCATCGAGAATCTGAAAGAGATGGCGCGCTACGCCTTCCAGACGAAGGCGGACAAGATCCTCGGAGTCGCTGGGCCTGCGTCGGCGGCGATGGAGATGGCCGTCACCAACCTGCTGTGGCCGGGCCGCAAGTGCCTGTGCCTGAAGACGGGGACGTTCAGCGGGCGGCTCGGCGAGATGGCGGCGTGCGTGGGCGCGGACGTGACGGTCATCGAAGCCGAGACCGGCAAGCCCGCGACGGCCGACATGGTCCGCAAGGCCTTCGCCGGCGGACGCTACGACGTCGTCACTCTGGTGCAGGGGGAGACGTCGTGCGGCGTGCTGAACGGCGACCTCCCGGAGATCGCGCGTCTCGCACGCGACCACGGCGCGCTGACCATCACCGACGCGGTCGTGACGCTGAGCACGATGCCGCTCGAGATGGATCGCTGGGGGTTGGACGTCGTGGTGACCGGCGGGCAAAAAGGGCTCTCGTCGATCCCGGGCGTCTCGCTCATCGCGTTCGCGGACAGGGCGTGGGACGTCGTCGTGAAGCGCCCGGTGAGGCCCACCCACTGGTGCCTCGACGCCGTGCGCGCGCAGCGATTCTGGGGCGAACATCAGTACCACTACACGGCGCCGGTGCCCGGCGTGCTGGCGCTCTACGAGGCGCTCCGGCTCGTGTGCGACGAGGGGCTCGAGGCCCGGCACGAGCGGCATCGCGTGAGCTCGCTGTCGCTTCAGGCGGGGCTCGAGGCGATGGGGCTGCGTCTCTTCATCCCGAGGGAGCACAGGCTCAACTCGGTCATCTCCGTGTGCCTGCCGGACGGCGTGAACGCGACGGACGTGCTGGCGTATATGTCGCGGAAGTTCCACGTCGAGATATCGGGCGCGTTCGGGCTCGACGTGGTGCGTATCGGGCAGATGGGGGAGCAGTGTCGCTCGCACAATCTGTTCAAGGTGCTGTACGCGACGGGGATGAGCTTCGGGCACTTCGGGGTGAAGCTGGACGTCAGCAAGGGGCTCGCGGAGCTCGAGCGGACGCTCACGCGCGAGCAGGAGTTCGAGTAGGCCCGACGGCAGGGGCGCTCGTCGTCGCACCCGTGGCAAGAGAGCCCGCCGCGCGTCGGGTCGGTGCTCGGCGGCGGGTCGGGTCCCGCGTTCGGCCGGGAGGGCGGGGGGATCGTCACGGGACGATACGGCCGGCCGAGACTTGCCCCACCCGCCGCCTGCGCCCCGACCCGACGCGCGGCGGGCGATCGTGCGAGGCGGAGAGGGTCCAATGGGGGATCCTTCTTCGCAAGTGGCTTGCGGAGAGGAGGGGAGGAGATGACTTTGTGCGGAGATCTCCTTTGCTCCTTCCCTCCCCGTTGCATTTCAAGGACGAACGACTCCGGGGCTTGGCGTGGCTCATGAGATTCATGAATGCGTCCTTCGACGCAATGGTTGGCCGATTGGGCTTCAGGGATGGGCCAATGCCGTTATCGCTTCCCCGGTCATCCTGAAGATGCCCCACTCGTCCATCGGCTTCGCGCCGAGGGAGCGGTAGAATGCGATGGCGGGCGCGTTCCAGTTCAGGACCGACCACTCGAGCCTGCCGCACCGCCTCTCCACGGCGATTCGCGCGAGTTCGCGCAGGAGCGCCAGCCCGTGCCCCTTGCGCCTGTGCTCCGGCAGGACGAAGAGATCCTCGAGATACAGTCCCGGCCGGCCCAGGAACGTCGAGTAGTTGTGAAAGAAAAGCGCGAATCCCACCACGACGCCGCCGTCCTCCGCCACGAGCGCCTCGGCATACGGCCGCGCGCCGAACAGATGCTCCGCCAGCTCCCCCTCCGTCGCGAGAACCTCGTGCTCCAGCCGCTCGTACCGCGCGAGCTCGAGGATGAGCGAGTGGAGCGAGCGGATGTCATGGCGCACGGCGTTGCGAATCACGAGGACCTCCCTCCGGTCACCGTAACCGATGGGGCGTTCGAACCGCCCGGCCCCCGCAAGCATTCGTCACGTCTTCGCTCCGACTCGACGAGCTTTGTTCATCCGAGTCGAGGCGGAGCGAAGACGTGACGAATGCTCTCCCTACCCCCCGGCCCGGGCGATCGCCTGCTCCAGCGCCTTCGCCAGCGCCTCCCTCGGCTGCGCCCCGACGAGCCGTCGCTCCCCGATCCAGATCGTCGGCAACGCATACCCCCCTGACTCCTTGAACTCCGCGCGGTCCGCCTCGATCTGCTCGTCCGTCTTCGGATCGACCACGCACGCGCGGTACGTATCGAGCTCGATCCCCACGCTCAGCGCGACCTTCTCGCACCCCTCGCGCGTCAGGTCGTCCACCGGCGCCGCGAAGAGGGCGTCCGCCAGCGCGTCCCCCTTGCCGAGCCGCTCGCCGCAGCAGGCAGCGCGCGCCGCATCGAGCGCATGCGCATGGGAACGAAGCGGCACCTGACGCCTCACGACGCGAACCTTGTCCTTGTGCGCCTCGAGCAGGGGCGTAAATTCCGCGTTGGTCATCCGGCAGAACGGACACTCGAAGTCCACGAAGTCGACCACGGTCACTTCGCCCTTCGGCGTGCGCGCGATCTCCGCCGCGATGGCGGGGGACGGCCCGGGGCTCTTCCTCGAGTAGCCGGCAACGAGCGGCACGGCGACCGCGACCGCCAGCGACCCCGCCCCCGCCAGCGATGCCCACGACGGGGCGGCAGCGTCACGTGCGTCGAAGAACCTCCAGAGCGCTGCGAGCAGGCTCACCAGTCCGCTCGCGTCGGCGACGCAGCAGTACGGGCAATAGCTGCCCATGAGCACCTGAATCACGAAGAGCGAGAGCCCGACGACGGTGGCGACCAGCGCGAGCGCGAGTTGCACCGCCCGGACACGCCGTCCCGCCAGAAGCGACACCACCCCGATCGCCAAGAAGCCCGCGAGCCCGACCGCGGGCATCGGCACGCCCCACGGAGCCGCGAAGATGGTGTGACGGACGTCGTCGCACGCGCTTCCCTCGGCGCAGAAGACGGGCGCCGGGCGCGTGTAGTCCACGAGGAGCGCGGCGCTCGCCACTAGGCCCGCCAGCGCGGGCGCGAGCGATGCGGCCAGAACCACCGCGCGCAGCGGGGCCGACGCGGCCGGCGGGGGAGGTCTCGGTTCCGAGGGCATGTCCCGCGTCCCAATCGTATAGCAAGGAGCGGAGGTCAACCCTTCCGCCCGCTGGGCGTAGCGGCTACTACTCTTGCCCGCCCATGCCCCCGCGCCTCCCCACTCGGGCAAACGCTCGCGATTCTCAGCCCTCCGAGCCGGGTGCGCGCGGCGCGGAGCGAGAGGGGGTGCTCTCGGCGCACGCGCGGGGGTTCGGCTTCGTGGCGAGCACCGGGCCAGGCGCGGCGGGCGACGACGTCTTCATCCCGCCCGAGGCCCTGGGCGGAGCGATGCACGGCGACCGAGTGCTCGTCCGCGTACGAGGCCGGAGCGCCCGCGGCGCAGAGGGGATCATCGTCCAGATCCTCGACCGCGGGACGAAGCGCGTAGCGGGGACGCTGCGCCGCAAGGGCAGGAGCGCGTGGCTCGAGCCCGACGACACGCGCGTACGTGGCCCGATCGTCCTCCCCCGAGCGGTCGACTCGCATGGCCCCGAGGGGAACAGCGGGAACGACGGAGACGCGGTCGTCGTTGCCATCACGCGCTGGCCTGAATCGAGCGACGAGAACCCGGAGGGACGCATCGAGACCGTCCTCGGCCGGCCGGGCGACCTGTCGGTCGAGGTCGCGAAGATCCTGGTGATCGAGGGAGTCGGCGAGCCCCATACCGAGGCCGCGATCGCGGAGGCCGAGGCCTTCGGCATCGAGGTCCCCGAGGGGATGAAGGCGGCCCGCGAAGACCTGCGGCACCTCCCCCTCCCGACGATCGACCCCGAGGACGCGCGAGACCACGACGACGCGGTCTGGGTCGAGCGCGCGGAGGTCAGCGGGCATCCCGGCTACCGGGTGTGGATCGCAATCGCGGACGTGAGCACTTACGTCGCCCCCGGCACGACGCTCGACGACGAGGCGAAGGCCCGCGGCTGCAGCGTGTACTTGCCGGACCGCGCGATCCCGATGCTCCCGCGGGCGCTCGCAGCGAATCTCTGCTCGCTCCTGCCGGACGTCGATCGGCTCTGCCTCTGCGTCGAGGCCCAGGTCGACTCGACCGGACGCGTCGTGTCGAGCCGCCTCGTGCGCGGGCTCATGCGGTCACGAGCGAAGCTGACGTACGGAGGCGTCGCGCGGGCGCTCGGGCTGTCAGCCACCGCCACGCGCGAGCCTGCCGCCGAGTCGATGGTCGACGGCCTTCGCGTGGCGCTCGAACTATCGCGGGCGCTGCGCTCGCGGCGCATGGACCGCGGCGCGCTCGACTTCGAGCTTGCGGAGGCAAAGGTCATCCTCGACCCGACGACGCGCGAGCCCATCGACGTCACGCGACGAGCGGATGATCCGGGGGTCAAGCGGGCGTACCAGCTCATCGAAGAGCTGATGCTCCTCGCGAACGAGACCGTGGCCCGATGGTTCGAAGAGCGCCGCGTGCCGACCATCTTCCGCGTGCACCCGCCGCCCGACGAGCAGAAGCTCGATCGCTTCGCGGCGATGTGCGAGTCGCTCGGGATCGCCTTCGACATCGAGGACACGCGCGATCCGAAGAAGCTGGGGGACCTGCTCAAGTCGTTCGCCGGCCATCCGCTCGCGGCCGTGCTCAATTCGCTGCTCCTGCGCTCGATGAAGCAGGCGACGTACGACGTGACCAACGTCGGTCACTTCGGGCTCGCGTCGAAGGCGTACCTGCACTTCACGTCGCCCATCCGCCGCTATCCGGACCTCGTCGTGCACCGGATCGTGCACTCGGTCCTGGCCGGCCGGGATCCGAGACGCGACGAGGAAGCCCGCGGGAAGCTCGCGGAGTCGGCGCTGGCCTCGAGCGTCGCCGAGCGACGCGCGATGGAGGTCGAGCGCGCGGTCGTCGACCTTTACCGGACGTTCCTGATGAAGGACCACATCGGCAAGCGCTTCGAGGGCACGGTGACCGCGGTCGTGGGCTCGGGGCTCTTCGTGCAGCTCGACGCGCCTTTCGTCGACGTCCTCGTGCGCCTGGAGGACCTCGGCGGCGACCGGTGGGAGGTCGATGACGACGCGCTCCGCGTGGTCGCGCCGCGCTCCGGAGACCGCGTCTCTCTGGGGGACAGGATGACGGTCGAGATCACCGACGCGGCGATCCTTCGGCGCACGGTCTACGCGAAGCGAATCGGCTGCGGCGACGCCCAGGATCGCGGCAGTCCCCGTCGACCCCAGCCAAAGCGCCCGGACCCCAAACGCCCCGCCAAGGGCGACAAGCGCCAGCGCAACGGCCGGCCCCAGCCGCCGTCGCGCAAGGGCAAGGCGCAGCCGCCGCAGGGCCGCAAAGGGAAGAAGCGCCGGGGACGGTAGCTACAGGTGAATGTCCTCGCGGGGGTCACCGCTCTGGAACTTGGCCAGCTGGTCCACGAGGTCGGCCACCTCGGGGGACGCCTCGCCGGGGATCTGGACGAGGAAGTGGACGTAGAGGTCTCCGGGGTCGCGCCCCTTCTTCGCCACGCCCTTGCCTCGCAGCCGTAGCACCTGCCCGCTCTTCGCGTGCTCCGGCACCTTCAGCGAAACGGCGCCTTCGACCGTGGGCACGCGGACCTTCGCACCGTGGTAGGCCTCGGCGATCGTGATGGGCAAGTCGAGGTGAAGGTCGTCCCCCTCGCGCCGGAAATACGGGTGCGGCGTCACGTGGATCGTGAGGACTAGGTCCCCCTTCTGGCCCCCGTTGGGTGAGGGGCCGCCCTGACCCTGGATTCGCACGCGGCTCCCCTCCGAGGCGCCGGCGGGGATCCGTACGGTGACGGGGGCGGCCACTTGCCCCTGCGGGCGAAGCTCGAGCGTCGCCCCGCGAACCGCCGACGCGAAGTCGATCGTGACCTCGCTCTCGAGGTCCGGACCGCGGACCGGGCCGCGGGTGCGCCTCGCCCGGCCCATGATGTCCTCGAACATGTCGCCGAGGTTGCCGCTCGAGCTGCGGCCGAAGAGATCCTCGACGTCGACTCCCTGCCCCCCGGGGTAACCCCCTGCGCCTCGACCCTGCCGCGACCAGTCGCGGTAGGCGCGAGCCTTCTCGGGATCGAAGCCCTCGCGGAGCCCCTCCTCGCCAAACTCGTCGTAGATCGCCCGCTTCTTGGTGTCGCCCAGGACGTCGTAGGCGTGGTTCACTTGCTTGAAGCGAGCCTCGGCGGCGCTGTTGCCCGGGTTCTTGTCTGGGTGGAGCTTCGACGCGAGCTTGCGGTACGCCTTCTTGACAGCGTCCGCCTCCGCGTTCTTGGGGACCCCGAGGAGGGCGTAAAGGTCTTCGGCCATCGCGGTCGCTAGGGGGAGAGGCTAGGTCGGGCGGAGAGCGGTCGCAACGCGCATTTACCCCCGCTCCAGGATCTCCTCGGCATGCGCCACCGACAGGTAAAGGCCGCGGGCGTAGAGCCTCAGCCTCTCTCTCTCGTCCAGGTCGCCGGGCCTCCCGCGGGTCGCTGCGTAGAGGAGAATCGCCGCCGTCACGCTCACGTTCAGGCTCTCGACGAAGCCGGTCATCGGGACCTTCACCCGCGCCGCACACGCCGCCGCCAGACCCTCGTCGATCCCTTCTCGTTCGTTACCGAGGACGAGCGCGAGGCGGGGCATGCGCGCCAGGTCTTCCGGGTCGAGCTCTCCCTCGGGGTGAGTCGCCACCAGCGGGAGACCGGCGGCGCGCGCCCAGGCGACAGCGGAGGCGGAAGACGCATGGCACGTCACGTCGACCCACTTCTCGGCGCCACGCGCGACAGCGTGCGCCACGGCGAGCGGCGTGCCCTTGCGCTCGACGACGTGCAGCCGCTGGACGGCGAAGGCTTCGCAGGACCGCAGGACTGCCGCCCCGTTGTGCGGGTCGTACGGCCTGTCGAGCACGACCGCGACCGCGGCCAGGCGCCGCCCGATGACCTCGCGCAGCCGTCCCCGCCGCGCGTCGGTGACCAGCGGCTCCAGAATTCGCACGACCCGCTCCGGGTCCTCCTCCGCGCGCAAAGCACGGGGCGATACGAGATCCTGCGCGCCCACTACGCCTGGGGTGGAGCGGCGCATTGGCCCTCTCCTATAGCTTACGAGCCCCGGAAATGGGCTCGCGGCGGCCCGGAGGCTACAGTGGACGGGTCATGCGAACTCGGCGCAAGAAGGGCGACTGGGGTCGCACTCTGGCGCGCGTCGTCTGCGCGGGGCTGGCCGGCATCGGCCTGCTCCCCTTCCTGGCCACGTTGGTCGTCCGCTCGGCCTGGGCGCGGGAGTGGTCCGCCCGCGAGTCGCAGAGGCTATTGCGCGACCAGGGACTGGCGGCGACCTACTCGGCCGCTCTTCACGTGTGGCCCCTCGCGGTCGAGCTGGACGGCGTGCGGCTCGACTCGAACGATCGCGGTCCCCCGGCGCTGGAGTGCACCCGGATCCTGGTGCGACCCAGGCTCTTCGCCCTTCTCGCGGGGAAGCTCGCCATCGATGGGATCGACCTCGACGGACCGCGGCTGCGCGCCGTCGTTCGCGACGGGCAGCTGCTGAACCTGGCCATAAAGGACACGGGGAAGAAGCGGGTCGGGCCCCTGCACGCTCCGTTCAGCGCCTTCTCGGTGACCGACGCGTCCATCGACCTCGACGTGGACCAGGTCCGGGTCGCCGTACACTCCCTCGACCTCGACGTGACCGCCGAGGACGATCCGGTGCTTGGTTCGTCGTTCGAGGTCGCGCTCCGGACCGGGCGCGCGGACGTTCACCGCGGGCGCACCCGAGCGGACGGCTCGCTCGCGACCGACGACGACGCCCTCTGCATGGTCGAGGCGCGCGTTCGGGTCGAGCCCGACTCGCTCCTCGTGCGCCGCTTCATGGGCGTCGGTTCGGTGGACCTCGACGCCGCCCCCGGTACGACGCCCGCGTGCGACCTTCCCGCCAGCGACATGCGCCGCGCCGAGCTTTCCCTCGGCCACGTCCACGTCCAGCTGCCGAGGGCGCCCGACCAGCTGCCACGCATCGACGGACACGTGCGCGGGCGCGTCCCCATCGGCCTCGCCGAACGCGCGGCGAGCCTGCCCGAGACCAACGGATGGGTCGGCATCGACGCCGACGTGCGATTCGCCGACGACACGGCGCTGCCCGACGTGAGCGGCACGATCGAGGCGCACGACGTGCGGCTCGCGCAGTTCGCGTTCGCCGACGAGGTGGAGAGCCAGATCTCGATCCGGCGCAACGTCATAGAGAGCCCGAAGACGACGGTGCGCCTCGCCGGCGGCACTCTCACGTTCTCCGATACGGTCGTCGCGCCGCTCGCCAAGGGGGTCAAGCTCGACCACACGCGGCTGGACGTGGCGGGCGTCAACTTCACGGCGCTCCTGCGCGCTCTCGGCGTCCACCCGAACTCGTGGGTCGGGTGGGACATCCGCGAGATTCACGTTCCGGTGCTCACGGGCGGGTTCGCGCCCCTCAAGCTCGACGGCGACTTCACGTCGAAGACCTATTCGTTCGGCGTCTACGATCGCCCCGCGGACGACCGCGCACGCGAGCGGCTGTTTGGCTTCTCCGAGGCTCAGATCGCCGCGCATCTGAGCGTCCGGCCCGACGCCGTCAAGTTCGTGGACGTGCACACGGCGCTTCCGCACTCGCACATCGAGGGGGCCTTCGTGTCGCTCGGGTTCCACAACGACCTGCGCATCGACGCGCCCCACGTCTGGGCGGACCTCGACGACATCTCGCCCATCGGGCCGGTGCCGATGCGCGGGCAGCTCGACGCGAGCGCGCACGTCGGCGGCATCTTCGGGCGCCCGGAGCCGGAGGGGGACATCCGGTCGCTGACCGGGTTCGTCGTGTCCGACGTCGCCTTCGGCGACATGAGCGCAGGCCACGTGAAGGTGGACGTCGACAAACCGGAGGTCGAGATTACGGAGGCGCGGGCGAAGCGCGGCAACAGCGCCTACGAGGTGCCGACGGCCAAGCTGCGGTTCGGCGGGACGCGCGGCTTCGTCGTCGACGCGGTCGGATCGAGCGGAGGCTTGGGTCTCCGCGACCTGTTGTCGATGTTCGGTCTGGAAGACGATCCGCGCTTCGACGGACTCGACGGCAAGGTGGCCGCGCGGGCGGACGTGCACGTCTCGCTCGGCGGGCCCGAGGACGCCTGCGGCGGCGGCTACCTCGACATCGGCGCGAAGGGACACCTGACGGACGTCCTGCTCTACGGCGAGCGGTTCGCGAGGGGCGACGCGGACGTCTCGCTCAAGTGGTACGACCGGCAGCGTGGGATCGCCGGCGCCGACGTCGACGTGCGCTCCTTCGTCCTCGACAAGCTGCAGCCGCCTGTCGGGACGAGACCCGGCGCGACGGGGACCGTGCTCGGCTCCGCGTCGATCCGCCGCGGGGGCACGCTGACGGGGAACGTGATGGTGCAGGGGCTCCCCCTCTCGCGCATCGACTCGCTCGGCTCCGCCTCGCGATGGCTCGACGGCAGCGTGTCGGGGGTCGCGCACGTCTCGGGGAAGCTCGACGACTTCCTGCCCGACGCGGGGTTCGTCGCCCGGGCGGAGCTCGACCTGGCCGGTACGCGCGCGCGCGCGGTGGCGCTGCCCAACTCGCATCTCGACGTCACGATGACCCAGCGGATGCCGCAGCCGAAGCGAAGCCCTGGGCGCTCGAGGTGTGGCGGGCAGATCGACCCTCCCTTCGACAAGCAGGCATACTTCGCCGACACGTCGTCGCGCGGCGATTGGACCGTGAACGGCAACTTTCTCGGCAACACCGTCCAGCTGAGCGACGTCGTCGTCACGCGCGCGAAGGCGTCTCACATGACGGGCCGCGTGTCCCTGCGCGCGCTCGACCTGGGCCTCGCCGAGCGCATCCTCCAGCCACCCAAAGACGACCCGGAGGGGGTGATGGCCGCGCCCGTCGCCGCGCTGAGCGGACAGGCGTGGGGCGAGCTCGTCCTGGACGACGTTCCGCTCGACGCGCCCGCTCGATCGAGCGCCCGCCTGGTCATCGGCCCGACGTTCATCTCGCGGGCGGGCCGCAAGATAACGCTGAAGCCCCCGCGCGAGCCGTTGGTGCTGGCCAACGACACGCTCACCGTTCCGCCGCTCGAGATGACGCTCGACACGGACACGCGCGACGCGCAGGGCGCCACGCCCGGAGAGAGAGGCTTCCACGGAGGCTTCGTCCTGACCGGATCCGTCAAGAAGGTGTCGACCGACCCCGTCCTCGAGCTCGACGCAAGGCTCGACCCGGTCGACCTTGCGGTCCTGCCGCGCCTCGTGCCGAGGGTGGATCGCGCGAGCGGTCACGTCGAGGGAAGCGTGCACGTCACCGGGAGAGCCGCCGCGCCGGCGCTGCTAGGCGAGCTGCACGCGACGGGGGACGACATCGATATCCACGGCCTTCCGAGCGCGCTCACCGACGTGCGCGTCGACGTGCACGCGAACGTGAATGAGCTCTCGGCCTCGGGACACGCCAAGTTCGCGGGCGGGACGGCCTCGTTCGACGCGTCGGTTCCCCTGCGAGGACTGGAGCTCGGCGCCCTCGATTCGCACGTCGTGCTGCGCGACACCCACTTGGCGCCCGAGGATGGGGTCTCGGCCACGCTCGACGCCGACCTCGAGCTCGCGTTCGACCCGTCGGCAAGAGGATCGGGCCTGACTGCGCTCCCTCGACTGACCGGCGACGTGACGGTGCTCTCGCTGGCCTATCTGCGCCCGATCTCGCTCAACGCGGACATCAAGGCATTCGCGAGCGCCAAGCGCACGGTCGTCAACGCGTACGACCCCGCGCTCGACTTCGTGACGCTCGATCTCCGCGTGCGCTCGAGCGCGCCCATCGTCATCAAAAACAATCTCGTCGAGGTACAGCTGGGAATCGACTCCGGAACGCTGGAGGTCACCGGGACCAACCAGCGTTTCGGCCTTCGGGGCGTCCTGCGCACGCAGCCGGGGGGGCGCTTTCACTTCCAGACGAGCGAGTTCGACGTGCAGCAGGGTCTCATCCGCTTCGACGATCAGACGCGCATCGCGCCGAACGTCGACATCACGGCCGTCACCGAATACAGGCGATACACGGACACGAGCGTCGGCGCCGCCGGCGCTGGCGCGAGCGGCGGGTCGACGGCCGCTTCGGCGGGGTCGACGCGCGGCGGATCGCTGTGGAGGATCACGCTGCACGCCTACGGCGACGCGGACAACCTGCGGCTCGACATGATGAGCGAGCCCGCGCTTTCCCAGGAGGACATCGTCCTCCTCTTGACGGTGGGAACGACGCGGGCCGAACTCGACCAGCTCCAGGCGAGCAGCCTCGGGGCGAGCATCGCGCTCAACGCCCTCGGGGCGGCCTCCGGCGCCGATCGCGCCGTCAAGACGGCCCTTCCGATCATCGACGACTTCCGGTTCGGCAGCGCCTACTCGACCGTGACCGGCAAGACGGAGCCGCAGCTCACGGTCGGCAAGCGACTCACGAACGACGTGCGCGCGAGCGTCACGGCGGGCCTCAGCGAAGACCGAGAGCTTCGATCGGACATCGAGTGGCGCCTGAACAACCGCCTCAGCGTCCAGGGATCGTATGACAATATCAACGACGTTTCGTCGTCGGCGCTCGGCAACATCGGTGTAGATCTTCGCTGGAGGCTCGAGTTCGAGTAGCTGTCCATAGGCACGGATGCGCCTGAGAGACGTGGCTCTAGCTGTGGCGACTATGGCCATCCCGGGCCCGGCGCATGCGCAGTCTGCGCCGTCGGTGGTGCCGATCCCGAGGACACCCGCGGCGGAGACGAGGTCGCAGGTTCCCACGCTAGTCCCCCCTTTGGACTGGGGTCCACTCGAGGGCAAACCCATCGTCCGCGTGGCCGTCGTCCTCGAAGGGAACATCTGGGACGACGTGAAGGCGCCTTCGGTGCTCCGCCTCAAGGTGGGCGAGCCGCTGACCCGGACCGCGGCGCGTCAGGCTCTCGAGGAAGTGCTGGAGAGCGGGCGGTTCGCGAGCGGGCGGGTCACGGTGCAGGCCGAGAACGGCGGCGTCGCGGTGGTCTTGCGCCTCTTGCCGCGCAAGCTCATCGAACGGCTCGACGTCGACCTGCACGGCGCGCGCCTTCCGCGCGAAGAGGTGCTGCACGAGGCAGACCTGTCCGACGGCGGCGAGCTGGTCGGCGCGGACGTCGACGAGGCGGCGCGCCGGATCGAGCGCTACTTCGTCCTGCACGGGTTCCCCTCGGCGAAGGCGACGGTCCAGACGCGCCAGACCGACGACCCGATGCGTGCCCTCGTGCTCGTCGACGTGATCGCCGGACCCCCACGGTTGATCGACGAGCGGCACTTCTACGTCTTCGGCGCGAAGCCCGAGCCGCTGCTCCCGGTGGCGAACAGCTACGCCGTGGATGCAGGCGACCGCGTGGACGAGCCCGTGCTCGACAGGGCCGATGCCACGCTGGAAGCGACTCTGCACGAGAAAGGCTGGTGGCGCGCGGGGGTCTCGCACGACATCGTATGGGTTGGCGCCCCGGGGACCGGCCGCGTTGCCCTTCGCGTCCGCATCGAAGCGGGGGCGCTCTTCATGGCGCGCTTCGAGGGGAACGAGCACTACGACGGGGACGTGCTGGGAAGCGCGCTCGGGCTCGACAAGGAGACCGACCGATCGCCGTCCCACCTCGCCGAGAAGATCCGCACGTTTTACCAGAAACGAGGATTCCTCGACGCCGACGTGCGCGCCGAGGCGCGGGGCGCCGAGAGCGACGCCGTGCACCTCCTCGTCTTCCACGTCGACGAGCACTCGCGCGTGCGCGTCGCCGGACGGAGCTACCCGTGCCTCAAGATCGACGCCATCAAGCACCTGAGCTCCGGCGGCCCGAGCTCGTCCTCGGAGATCGGCACGGAGATCGACAGCTATCTGGAAGAAGAGCTGCCGGGCGCCGATCTTCTGGTCGACCCTGACCCCCGGGGGGTCGGCGCGACGATCGGCGCCGGCGCCGGCGCCGGCCAGGTGGCCACGGGCGCCCGCCCCGTGCCGATCGACCTGCAGCCGGACGACACGTACGTCGCGGACACGTACGAGCGCGCGGTCGACCACGTGCGGGAGCTCTACAAGAACGAAGGCTTCTTGCACGCGGTCGTGGGCCCCGTGGGCATCGTGCGCGCGCGCTGCGACCCTCGCTCTCCGCCCCAGGGCTGCGTGCCGCTCCCTCTTCGGCCGCTCCCGGAGGCCGTGTGCGCGTACGATCCCACGGGGCTCCCGACGCCCGCCGAACCGCTCGATCCCGCGTTCACCTGTCGCCCCGACCCGGCGCACGGGGTCGCGTGCGCCCCGACCGTCCAGCTGGTAATTCCGGTCAAGCTTGGACCGCGTACGAGCCTCTGGGACGTCGCCTTCACCGGCGTGAAGACGCAAAGCGAACTCCAGGTCGCCGACTCGGCCAAGTTGCCGCTGGGCGAACCGGTCAACACGACGAAGCTCGAGGACGCCCGTCGGCGCATCGTCGATTGGTACAAGGAGCTCGGCTACTACTACGTCGACGTCAAATACGCGCTCGAGCCGTCGCCGGACAGTACGCGCGCGCGCGTGCGCTTCGACGTCGTCGAGGGCGAGCAGGTCATCGTCCGCGCCATCACGATCCGCGGCCTCGACTCGACCCGGGAGAGCGTGGTCAAGCGGAGGATCGCGCTCGAGGTCGGCCAGCCTTACCGCGCCAGCGACGCCAGGAAGACCCAGGAGCGCATCGCGACGCTCGGGGTGTTCTCGAGCATCACGGTCGGGTTGAGCGACCCCTACGTGCCACAGGCAAGCAAGACCGTCGTCGTCGACGTCGTGGAGCGGCCGGGACACTATATCGAGGTCCGCCCCGGGTTTTCGACCGGCGAAGGGGTCCGCGGCACCTTCGAGTACGACGAGCGCAACATCCTCGGCTACGCGGTCGGTGCGGTATTCCGCGCGCAGCTGTCGTACCTGCCGGATTTCCTCATCCTGGACCCGCAGGTGGCAGAAAACTATTCGCAGGTACAAGACCGACTGGCCCGACGCATCACGCTGAGCGGTGTGTTTCCGGACATCGGCCTTGGGCCGCTCGTACGATCCCAGCTGGACGCGATCTACGTTCGCGACCTCGAACGCGACTTCACGCTCGACAAGGTCTCGGGCGTGGGAAGCCTCATTTACCGCCCGGGGCGCGAGCTTCAGGTGACCGTCGGCCAGAGCGTCGAGGACAACAACGTTCATCTCTTCGAGTTCAACTCGCTCGCCGAATACATCGCATGCGAGGCGGCGCAGGGGGTCGCGACCGAAGGCCTCCAGGCGGCGCTGCGCGTTCCTGACGGCGAGAGCCTCGTCATCGCTCAGCGCGTGTCGGTCGCGTGGGATCGGCGCGACGCCTCGTTCAACGCGCACAAAGGGACGTACGTCTACCTGGGGGCCGAGCTCGTGAACTCCGTGCCGGAGGGCGCTCCGATCCTCCCCACCACCAGCGCGACGGGCTGCACGGTCCCCCCGGACTCCTCGGTCCTCAAGCCCGCCCCCCAGGCCTATTCGCATTTCGTGAGGCTGACCCAGACCTTCGCGGGGTACATCCCTCTCCCATTCATCAACGGGCTGACCTTCGCCGCAGAGCTACGCCTCGGCGAGAACGTCCGGACGGCGGCGTGCACCGGCACCGACCCGAGCAACCCGCCACCCGCCTTCTGCACGTACCCCGATCGCCTCTTCTTCATGGGCGGCTTCGACTCGATGCGGGGCTGGCTCCAGGACACGTTCATCCCTCAGGACTACGCCGACACCATCGCGAAGAACCCGAGCCTGTGCACGAGCTCGAGCACGAACTGCTTCATCCCGATCCGAGGCGGCAACCTGATGATCAATCCTCGCTTCGAGCTGCGCTTCCCCATCCACGCGCCCATCGACGCCGCGCTGTTCGCGGATTTCGGAAACCTGTGGGCCGACCCGACTTACGTCTTCAGTCATGGGCTGTCGTTCCGCGCGGACATCGGTCCCGGGGTGCGCGTCGACACGCCGGTGGGCCCGCTCGTCTTCGACTACGGCATCAACGTCACGCGGCGATCGTACGAGGACTTCGGCGCGTTCCACTTCGCCATCGGGCTCTTCTAGGGAAGCGCGCTCGCGTCGAAGAAGGGGACGGGGGCAGGGCCGTGCATGTCGTCGGCCTTGACGCAGGCGCTCTTTGCGCCGGCGGTGCAGGCCATCTGGTAGAGGGCGCCCGCCTTTGCGCGGTCCACGGGCACGCCGCGGCCGTTCTCGAGCATGATGGCGAAGTTGTAGCAGCCTGTCGGCCATCCCTGGTCGCACGCGCGCTCGTAGAACCGCGCGGCCGCGGCGTCGTTCTTCGGGACGCCGTGCGCGTACTCGTTCATCTGCCCGGCGAAGACGCACGCGGCCGGGTCCTTCATGTCACACGCCTCGACGTAGAACGCCGTCGCTCGGGCCTCGTCCTTGTCGACGCCCTCGCCCAGGGCGTACGTCGCCCCCAGCCGCCGGCAGCGATCGGCGGAGCCGGCGTCGCACTCCCTGGCGCACACGGCGACGTCGTCGCAGCCGCCGATCGATGCGCCGATCGTGATGACGCTCGCCGAGGGAGCCGGCGTGTCCCCGTTGGTCGCGTGGGAGCGACCGCATCCGACGAGGATCGGGACGAAGAGAAGAGCACGCGTCACCCCCCGTCGCCGCAGTCTGTCGCGACGATCCGGGTCCATACGTCTAGTTTGGTGCACTGGAAGACGTCATAGAACGTCTGCGGGCCGTTGCACATCGTCGGGTCGCCTGGACAGTCCTCCCCGGGCATGTCGCAGACGACGCCTTCGTGCACGAGCTTGGGAGCAGGACACGCCGGAGGCGGGGGGGCGCCGGCCTCCATACAGGTTGGCTCGGGGCAGACCCAGTGCGCGGCCGCGCACGCGCATACGGCGTAGCCGGTGACCTGACCGGTCCCGCACGTGTAAATCGGCGCCGCGGATGTGCAGTCGAGCCCCTCCGTAGTGCACGCGGCGCCGTTCGAGATCGTCGCGGGTATCGGGCAGGTGGTCCCGGCGTCCCCGTCCGTGCCCCCGTCAGGGCCCCCTCCGCCGTCGATCGGTTGCCCCGCGTCGCTGCCGTCTCCGGAGCCCGCGTCGATGGGCAATTCGGAGTCGCCACCTGCCCCGCCGTCCCCCGGCTCGACGGACCCGACGTCGAAGGCGCGGCCGCCGCACCCGATCAAGAGCAGCGTGAGAGCGGCTGGCAAGCTGGCCCGACATCCTCGCAAGCGCATCGAGCCCAGGCTATCGCAACCGGCGGGCCAACGAGAGATTCGCAGCATTCCCTGCGGTTCGAGCGCCGTCTCGCGGGAGGTCGAGTGTGCCAGACCGTGCCGCCCGGTCATCCGCGTCGCGCTGCGAGCTCGCCCCATGCGTCGGCGACGGCGTCGACCACACGGTCCTGATCCTCGGAGCCGAGCGTCGGGTAAAGGGGGAGGCTTATCGTGCGGTCGCCGATCTCCTCCGCGACGGGCAAAGAGCCCCGCGGAATGGCGAGCGACTCGGCGAGGTACGTGAGGAGGTGGATGGCGCGGTAGTTCACGGCAGTGCCGATGCCCGCGGCGCCGAGCCTCGCCAGCATCGCGTCGCGCTCTCCCGGCCAGGTGTGCAGTGTGAAGAGGTGATGGCTGCTTCGACCGCGGCGCTCGACGAGCCACGGAACGGCGTTCACCGTGGGCGCCGCGGTCGTCAGGACGGCGATGCGCTCGCGGAGGAGCGATTCGTAGCGGCCCACGACGGCCTCGCGCCGGTCGCGCTTCGCTTCGATGAGCGGGAGTTGCGGGCGCAGGAGCGCGGCGTCGAGGTCCGTGAGGTTGGCCTTGTACCCGAGCTCGACCATGTCCCAGTGCTGGTAGGTCGCGCCGTGGCGATCGGCGGCGCCCTTGGACACTCCGTGGTTGCGGAGACGTCGCAGCCGGTCGGCGACCTGCCCGTCCCGCGTGACCACCGCCCCGCCGTCGCCCGAGGTGAGGTTCTTCGTCGCGTAGAACGAGAACACGGCGGCCTCGGAGAGATCCCCGGGGCGCACGCCGTCCCGCTCGATCTCGACGCCGTGCGCGGAGTCCTCGACGATGAAGAGGCCGTGCTGATCGGCGAGGGCCCGCAGCGCCTTCATGTCGGCGAGCTGTCCGTACAGGTGAACGGGGAGGATCCCGACCGTGCTCGGACCGATTGCGGCGCGGACGGCGGCGGGATCCATGAGCCCCGTCGCCGGCTCCACGTCGACGAGCTTCGGCTTCGCGCCCAGGTGGAGAATGGCGCTCGTGGTCGCCGCGAACGTCATCGGCGTGGTGATGACCTCGTCGCCGGGGCCGACGTCGAGCGCCCGGAGCGCGAGCAGAAGCCCCATCGTGCACGCGTTGGTGCCGACGACGTGGGGCGCGACCGCGCCTTCGCGTCCACGAACGAGGAAGCTTCCGAGCTCCTGCTCGAACGCCGCGACCTGCGGCCCGAGGGTCAGAAAGAGCGTGTCGAGGACGCGGCGCCAGGACGCGGCCTCGTCGCCTCCGAGCTGATGGCGGTAGAACTCGACCCGGGGCATGAGGCTCCCTGCCCTACGAGGTCGGGGCCAGCAGCTTCCCGTCGATCGCGAGCTCCCGGTGCGCGCGCTCGGCGTCGCGGAGGAAGACGTACTGCTTGAGCGTGTACCAGCGACGCTCGTCCGGATCGACCGCGCCCTCGCGCAGCGCGCCCAGCACTTCACGAACTCCGTCGTCGACGCCGCGCTCGGCCCGGAACGAGAGCACGCGGCGGATCTTGTCGAACGACACGTTGTAGTCGCGCAGATCGGGGTCGGTCGGCGCGTGGACGACTTCGGTCCCGGGCACGGCGTCACGGACGCGGAACGCGAGATTCAGGATCTGCACGTTGCTCTCGTCGCTTCCGACGTTGAACACCTCGCCGGCGACCGCGCGTGCGTCGCTCGTCATGGCGAGGTCGAACGCCCGGGCGACGTCGCGCACGTGAACGAAGGGCCGCCACTGCCGGCCGCCGCCGTCGACGGTGATGCGGCGGTTCACGTAGGCATTCTTCGTCATCACGTTGATGGCCAGATCGAACCGCATGCGCGCGCTGAGGCCGAACACCGTCGCCAGGCGCAGGCAGGTGACATCCATCGCGCCCCCGGAGGAGCGCCCCATGCCGAGCAAGAAGTCCTCGACCTCGGCCTTGGCGCGCGCGTAGAGCGACACCGGATGGCGCACGCTCGTCTCGGTCAGTCCGGGACCCTCGCCGTGGCCGTAGACGGAGCACGACGAGGAGTACACGTAGCGTCGAACGCCCTGCTCTCGCGCGGCGGCCGCGAGTCGCTTCGCGCCGTCGACGTTCACGCTGCGCGTGAGCTCGGGCTCGAGCTCGCACGACGGGTCGTTGGAGATGCCCGAGAGATCGATCACGGCGTCGACGGAGTGGAGAAGCGAGCGATCGAAGCCGCGCACGTCTCCGCGGGCGACCCGCAGCTTCTCCCCGAAACGCCGCTCGGCGACCCCGAGGGTGTCACCGAAGTAGAGCCGATCGAGGACGGTGACGCGGTGCCCCTGCTCGAGGAGAAGCGGCACCAGGACGGAACCGATGTATCCGGCCCCGCCGGCAACGAAGACGTGCATTTGGGGCACGCAATTAGCACGAAACGGGGGCGAACGGACAGCTTCGCGGCGAGGGCCCCTCGGGCTCATGCGTCGGCGGAAGCCGAGGCGACGGCCGACTCGGCGTACACTTTGCGGACCCCAGGGCATGCAAGAACGCGCGGCGCGCCGGATCTTCTATCGGAACGACGGCGAGCCGCGCCTCGTCGTGCCGGGGCTCGCCATCCTCGCGGCGACGATCGCCATCGCCTGGGCGATCGCGATGCTCGTCCGTCCTCCGCCCAGCGAGGACGAACGCGCCGAAGCACTGTCGCGCAGCGGGCGCTATTGGGCCGCCGAGGTCGTCTACGTGGGCCTCCTGCGCACGCAGCCGACCGTGCCCGTCGCGCTCGAGTTTCTGAGGAATCACGACCGCGGCAAGCGCGCCGAGGGCGGCATGTTGCCCGAAGACGTTGTCGAGAATATCGTCGCGGGCCTTCCCTACGACGTCGCCCTCGTCGCGAGATTCGTCCGGGCGAACGGCTTCGCAACGGACGATCAGCGCGGCGCGATCGAGTCCGGCGCCAGGCGAAACCCGCCGGCCCCGTGGTGCAATCACGTCCTCGCCGCCGAGGCCCTGCGCGACGGCCACTCGGCGGAGGCAGCGGACTTCTTCGAGCGCGAGGGGCTGGCCTTCCCGGATCGCGGGGAGGACGTCGACATGGCGCTCGACCTCTGGATGGACATGGGCGACTGGGACACGATTCGCGACCGGATGAACGACCCCCGCCTCCGGGCAAGGGCGCAGCCGGAGACGAAGGCTCGCATCGCCATCCACGAGCGCGACTGGCTGGGCGCGGCGAAGTGGACCGCGCTCGGCTATCGAACGCGCCTCGCGCCCTGGAGCGTCGCGATGAGCGGGGTGGCCGCGCTCGCGTGGGGCCTCTTCTGTTTCCGTCTCGGCAAGCTGGGCGAACGCCCGGCACGCCGGCTCGTCCTTTACCTCACCGCCTTCGTCCTCGGGGTACTCAGCATCGTCCCGACGGTGCTGCTCATCACGGTGGAGGAGACGAAGCTCCACCTCGTCGAGACCGGCGAGGCCGCCCGGGACGTTCTCTTCTTCGTCTTCGGCGTCGGGCTACGCGAGGAGGGCTCGAAGCTCTTGCTCTTCGCGGCGCTCCTGCCCGCGCTCCGGAGGTGGGGCGACAAGCTCGACGTCCTCGTGTGCGGCGCCCTCGTCGGCCTCGGCTTCGCCGCCGAGGAGAACCTCGGCTACCTCGCGAGCGGGGACCTGCACACGGGGCTCGGGCGCTTCCTCACGGCGAACTTCTTCCACATGGCGATGACCGGCACCCTGGCGGCCGCCCTGGACGACTTCGTGGCGAGCCCCGAGGAGAACGCACAGGAGCTCTCGCGCACGGCGCTCATGGTGATCGGGATACACGGCGCGTACGATTTTCTCCTGTCGCACCAGGAGTACGGCGGCTCGTACCTCGCGATGGCGGTCTTCTTCTTTCTGACACGCATGTTCCTCGGCGCCATCGCACGCGCCAGGCGCCGGGTCGATCGCGGGCTCTCACTCATCCACGCGTTCGTCTTCGCGGCCGCGGTGGTCACGGGAGTGAGCGCCGTCCACGCGTCGATCGCCGTCGGCCCCTTGCCCGCCGCGGCGGCGATGGCCGGCGGCCTCATGGGCGAGGCCATCATCTTCTTCGTCTTCATCCGCGAGCTCCGCGGAATGTGACTGACGGCCGGCCCAGCGAACCGGTGCTACGGTGCCGGGCCGATGAGCTCGGACACACGACCCGCGCGTTCGCCTCGCCGCTTCGACGTCGTCCTCTGGGGCGCGACGGGCTTCACCGGTGAGCTCGTCGCCGAGTACCTCGCCCGGACGTACGGCGTGGGCGGCGGCGTGCGCTGGGCCCTCGCCGGCCGGAGCCGCGAGAAGCTCGAGAAGGTGCGGACCGCACTCGAAGCCATCGACGCGCGCGCCCGCGACCTCCCCCTGCTCCTCGGCGACAGCGCCGACCGCGCGTCGCTCGACACCGTCGCCCGCGACGCGCGCGTCGTCGTCAGCACGGTGGGCCCCTACGCCCTCTACGGGAAGGAGCTCGTCGCCGCGTGCGTCGAGGCAGGCACGGACTACTGCGATCTCACGGGCGAGTTCCCGTTCGTCCGGGAGATGATCGATCTCCACCACGAGCGAGCCCGCGCGACCGGGTCGCGGATCGTCCACTCATGCGGGTACGACTCCATCCCCTCGGACCTCGGCACCCTCATGTTGCAGACGTACATGCGCAACAAGCACGGAGGGCGCTGCGTCGAGGTCAAGTGCTTCGCCGGCGGCGAGACGACGATGGCCATCAGCGGCGGGACGGCGGCCAGCATGCTCCAGCTCGTGAAGGACGCGTCATCGAGCGCCCGGGTGCGCAAGATGCTGGCCGATCCGTACGCGCTCGACCCCGGCCGCGAGACGCGCGGCCCCGACGGAAAGGACCAGGCCGGCCCGCGCTACGACGCGGATCTCGAGCGCTGGACGGGCCCCTTCATGATGGCGGCCACCAACGCGCGCATCGTCCGCCGCACCAACGCGCTGCTCGGATACGCGTACGGGCGCGACTTCCGCTACAGCGAGGCGATGAGCTTCGGGACGGGCGCCGGGGGCTGGCTGGCGGCGGCGGCGACCGCGGCCGGCAACGTCGGGTTCATCACGGCGGCGGCCATCCCGCCCACGCGATGGCTGCTCACCAAGGTGGTCCTGCCGGCGCCGGGCGAAGGGCCGTCGCGGGAGAGGCGGGAGAGCGGCTCGTTCGTCACGCGCCTCGTCGGCGTCGGCGAGACGTCGAACGGCTCGGCGGCGGCGAGGGTGTTCGGCACGGTGAAGGGCACGCAGGACCCGGGCTACGGGGCCACCTCGCGGATGCTCGGCGAGTCCGCCGTCTGCCTCGCGCTCGACGGCGAAATCCCTTCCGCGGGCGGAGTGCTGACTCCGGGCGCGTGCATGGGGATGCGCCTCGTCGAGAGGCTGCGCGGAGCGGGAATGACGTTCGAGGCGAGCGAGACGCGCTGACGCATGGACCCGCCCGAGCCGCTGCGGACGGACGGCTCCAACGCCTTCGCCCGCCAGAGCATGCAGGTGCGCGTGCCGCGCATCGCGCGGGAGGTCGTCGAGCGCGGCGTCTTTCCCGCGAGCGTCCGGCGAGACGTCGAGAGGCTCGCGAGCGCCCTCGAAGGCGACGCGCCCGTGCCGGCCCCACGACCTCCGGCCGCCGACGTCGAGGGCTGGACGAGGGCCCACGCCGAGCACCCCGGCGAGACGTGGCTCGGCGCCGAGTGGTTCTACGCGGAGCTCGCGTTCTACCGGGAGCTCGCCGGGTGCTGTCGCTTCTGGGAGACGGGGCGCGATCACTTCGAGGCCGCCAAGGAGGAGGAGCTCGCCGGAGAGCGGCCGTGGGAACGCCTCGCTCTCGCGCTCGCGACGCGCGGCTCGCGCGAGGACCGCATCCTCGGGCTCCTCGACGACGCGCTGTGGGGCAACCGCATCGACCTGAGCTACAGGGTCGCCGTATCGCGCGTGCGTGCCGACGACGACCTCATCGTCGACCAGCGCGCCGCGGCCGTCCCGAGGCTCGTCCGCCCCGGCGCCAGCGTCCACGTCGTCGTCGACAACACCGGCACGGAGCTCGCGCTCGACCTGGCCCTCGTCGCCGCGGTGCTCGAAGACCCGACGGCACGCGCGACGCTGCACGTGAAGCTCGAGCCCGTCTTCGTGAGCGACGCGACGGTGCGCGACGTGTGGCGTGTCGTCGAGCGGATGCGCGAGGGACCGGCCGAGGGGCGCCAGCTGGCGGCGGCGCTCACGGCGAGCTTCGAGGAGGGCCGCCTCGGCATGGCGCCGGACGCGTTCTGGTCGGGCCCGCGCTTCCTCCGGCACGCGCCCGCTCACATCCGCGACGCGTTTCGCGCGGCGAGCATCGTCGTCTTCAAGGGCGACGCTAACTACCGGCGCGTCGTGGGCGACGCCATGTGGCCCCCCTCGGCCCCGTTCGCGTCCGCGTGCTCGGACTTCGGAGCGCCGCTCGTCTGCCTGCGCACGATGAAGAGCGACCCCGTCCTCGGCCTCCCCGACGGCCTCGCCGAGCGCCTCGACGCCGCGGACCCTCTCTGGCGCATCGACGCCCGCCGCGGCGTCGTTCAGACCTGGCTGCCGTAGCCCCGCTTCATCACGAGCGGCAGGACGTACGGGACGCCGACGCTCATCGTGTCGAGGCCGGGATCGATCTGGCCGACGAGCCAGAAGGCGATCACCGCGGCCCGCTCGACGTAGAACCACCCGTCCGGGTACGCGATCGAGCGCATCAGGTCGTGGAGATCCCCCACCTCGGGGCTCGCCAGCTTCTCGAGGTCCTTCATGTCCGCGCGCATCAGCGCCCCCGCGCTGTGGTCCTTCACGTTGAGCAGCTTCTTGAAGTACGTCATCACCGTCTGCTCGAGGAGCGCCTCGTTCCCCCCCTCTGCCACGAACCCCATCCGCCGGAAGCCGCGCAGCACCATCGGCCCGTCGGCCGAGAGGATGCCCTGCAGCACCTCGAGCGCCCCGTCGACGAGCGGGTCGGTCACCTCGCTGATGGCGCCGAAGTCGAGGACGACGATGCGTGGAGCGCCGTCGGGCCCCTTCTGGACGAGGAAGTTCCCCGGGTGGGGGTCCGCGTGGAAGAAGCGGTCGACGAAGAGCTGCTTGTAGAAAGACTGCACCAGGCGCGTCGCGAGCGCGCGCCGGTCGATCCCGAGGCGATCGAGCTCGTCGAGGCGCGTTATCTTCACGCCCTCCATGTACGACATCGTCAGGATGTCGCGCGTCGTCAGCTCGTGCACCACCTCGGGGAACATGATGTCCGGCTCGTTCGCGAAGTTCTTCGCCATCCGCTCCATGCACAGCGCCTCGTGGAGGTAGTCGGTCTCGCGGCGGAGCAGATCGACGAGCGAGCGGTGCACGGTCTCGAGGTGCTGGAGCGGCAGCCACCGCTTCACGACGCGGATGATGAGGGCGACGGCGCGCATGTCGGTCCGAATGACGTCGCGGATGCGCGGGTAGAGCACCTTCACGGCGACCTTCCGGCCGTCCGCGAGCGTCGCCGCGTGCACCTGGCCGAGCGACGCGGCCGCGATGGGCACGCGCTCGATCGACGCGAAGCAGTCCTCCGGCGACTTGCCGTACGCGTCGAGGAACGTGCGCTCCACGTCGCGGAACGGGTGCGGAGGGACGTTGTCCTGGAGGCTCTCGAGCTCGCGCGTGAAGGCCCGCGGGAGAAACCCGCCGAGGACGCTGAGCACCTGACCGAGCTTGATGAATACGCCGCGGAGCCGCAGCATCCCGCGGAGCATCCGCCTCGCGTTACGCGTGTCGAGCCTGTCGCGGTGCCTCTTCAGCCACGGCAACTCCCGCCCGCGTCCCCCGACGACGCGCCGGAGGAGGTAGTAGAGAAGGTAGCTTGCGAGAATCGTCCCGAAGAGCCAGAGCGCGCGAACGAGTCGTAGAGTCATACGTCGCGAAGAGGCTCCGCGAACCAGCATAGCCCGGGACGTGTTTCAAAAAGTCCCGTCGTCCGGAAGGCCCGTGCTGTCGAACGCCCAGTAGCGGCCGTGGTGCGACAGCAGCCGGACGGCGGCGGCATCTTGCTTGAAGACGAGCTTGCGGACGGGAAGCTCTCCCGTGGCGTCACGCGGCAGCGTCGCCGGGGCCTTGACGATGACGAGCGGAAACGCGCGCGCGTACTTGCAGCGGGGGTCGTAGTCCGAGGCCGAGAACTCCCAGCCGTTCGCCGGCCACGCCGGCTGCGAGTGCTCCCTGAAGCGCACGGGGACGCTCAGGTAGCGCGCGAACGCGAACGCCCACTTGCCGTGCTTCCGCGCCGCGTAATAGCCCGACAGATGCGTGAGGGTGCTGTTCCTGAACGCGATCGACCACGGCTCCCAGATGACGGCGGAGGCTGCGCGCGCCGGGGGCAAGTCGTCCATGAGCGCCGAGGCGTCGGCCGTCTCCCAGCCGAACACCGCGCAGTGCGCGACCGTGTTGACCCCCGCGGCGATCCCGATGCGCAGCGCCCAGACGCGCGCCCGCCCTTCGCGCGTGTCCGGGAAGCGCGGCGTCGCGAGCAGCGCGCCGAGGATCACCCACTGCGCCAGCCGCTGGAAGATGAGGTGCGTGCCGAGGACGACGCTGGGCGTCGCAAAGTAAGCCAGCCACGCGACGACGAAGAGCGCAAGGACGGGCGGCGGCTCTTCCTCTCTTCGCGTTCCCGACCGCCGCTCCCTCCACGCCGCGAACGCGGCCAATGCCATCACCACGATCGCGGCCCACAGGACGACCTGGTCCGTCGCGTCGCGAAAGAGGTCCGTCGCGAAGGCGCCGAAGAAGACGAGCTTCTCCCAGAGCGGCGGCGCGCTGCCCTCCATCGTGGGGTCGCGGTACATGTTCGGGTCCCACGCGTACTGCCGGTGGTTGACGGCGACGCAGTAGGCGCACCCGAGGAGGAGCGGCAGCCCCGCGCACGCGGCCCGGGCCAGGGCGTGAAGGACGCGCGTGGCGAGCGGCCCTTCCCGCGGCGACGCCCGCCAGCCGAGCTCGAGGGCGAGTGCGCCCGCGGTGGCGCAGAGGATCAGCATCGCGAGGACGTGCGCAAATGCGCAGAGCATCCCGAGCGCGCCCACGGCGAAGACGCCGGCGAGCGAAGGCCGGAGCGCCGTGCGCGCGACGAAGACGAGCGCCCACACGGCGATCGCCGTCGCGAGGACGTAGTTGACGAACCCCCACCCGACCGAGAACGAAAAGAGAATGGGCGTGAAGAGCGCCGCGTACGCCGCCGGTCGCCTCAGGACACGCACGAGCGCGACGACCCCGGCCGCCGTGGCCAAGAGCGACGCCGCGACGACGAGGCGCCCCGCGACCTCGATCGGCAAGAGGACCGAGAGGCGCGCGACGACGATGTGGAAGAGCCCGTTGTACGTGAAATAGTTGAGCTGATACTCGGCCTGCTCGGGGGCGGAGGGGTCGAGCAAGCGCCGCGCGATGTCCGAGAGCGCGAGGTGCTGCGGATAGTCCACGCACGGCAGAAGGCGGGTGACGAAGAGCCCGGCGATGACGAGCGCGACCCCCGCGTAGTAGGCAACCGTCGTGCCGCGCGAGTCGAGGACGAGATGGTCGACGGCGCGCTCCGGCAGGGGCCAGTGACCCTCATCGGCTCGAGCTCCGTTGGCCACTGAATCTGGCCGTGTATCATGCGTCCCTATGATCGCGCGATCGATACGATCGGTTTTCGCCCCCGGCGCCATCTTGCCGATTGCCCTTTCGGGCGCGTTTTTCGTGGCGCTCGTCGCATGCAACGCGGAGCGCAAAGAGGAGTGCGACAAGTTCCTCGCGGCGATGAAGCCGCTCGACCAGGGGGCCCCGACGCCGGAGGCGGTCGACCGCGTGGAGGGCGCCGTGGGGGCGATCCAGTTTCAGGATCAGGCGCTCGGCGTCTTCGCGAAGAACTACCGCGCCACGCTCACCGTCCTTTCGAACACGCTGAAGCTTGCTGCGAGCCCCACCGCCCCCGACGGGACGAACGACGTCGTCAAAGCCAAGGCGAAGGAAGAACGCACGCAGCGCGAAGACACCGCACGGTACTGCGCCCAGTAGCGGTGCTATAGGCGCCCCTCTGCCATGCGGGCACGAACGCCATCGGTGGCCGCGATCGCGCTCGCGATCGCGCTGGTTGCGCTCGGTGCATGGCGGGCGGCGTGCGTGCTCGCCGGGCCCGACGTCGACACGGATGCGTACGCGCATCACATGATCGCGCGCGCCATCCTGGCAGACCCGCACGACCTCGCGGTGCACTGGGTCTGGCTGCCGCTCTTTCATTACCTGCAGGTCCCTCTCGTCGCGCTCGGCGGGACGATGACCGACGTGCGCTGGGTCAACGTCATCCTCGCGGCGGCGCTGCCCGTCGTCCTCTTCGCGTACGTCCGGCGAACGGCGAAGCGCGGCGAGTCGGGCATGTCGGCAGACGCGACGGCCCTGCTCGCGGCCCTCTTCGCCGCGGCGTGCCCCATCGCGATGCAGATGGGCACGACGGCGCAGCCCGAGCCTCTCTTCGCGCTCCTCATGCTCGGCGTCGCCGTCGCATACGAGCGACGGCGCTACGGCGCGGCGGCGGCGATGCTCGCGGCCGCGGTCGTCCTCCGCTACGAGGCGTGGGCGACGCTCGCGACCGTCGCCGCGCTGGCCGCCGTCGAGCCCTGGTGGCGACGGCGGAGGGGCCTGCCGGCCGAGCGCGAAGGCTGGCGCGCGTGGATCGTCGTCGCCGTCCCCGTGGCGCTCATTCTCGTGTGGGCCGCGTTCCGCCGCCCGGTCGACGGGCGCTGGTTCGGCTTCCTGCGCCAGACCCACGAGTTCGCCGCGGGCGCGACCCACGAGGAGACCGCGCTCGACGGCGGGGCGCTCCGCCTGCTGCGCGACGTCCTCTATTACCCGCTCGTCGTCCCATTGCGCGTCATGGGCCCTTGCCTGCCGCTCGTCCCCTTCGGCGTGGCGCGCACCGTGCGCGAACAGGGGGCGCGCTTCGTTCTCGTGCTGGCGTCGTGCCTCGGGTTCGTGTCGCTCACGTGGGTGATGCGGTCGTCGCTCGGCCTCGACAGGCACTTCGTGGTCGTCGTCCCGCTCTACGCGACCTTCGCCGCGCAGGGGGCCGCCGCCCTGGCCGACAGCGCGACGCGGCTCGCCAGGCGCGTCAGGGGCCCGCAGGCGGCGCGGGTCGGAAGATCGGTCGCCGCGGCGGTCTCCGTCCTGACGCTCGGCGGGCTCTTCGTCGCGCTCGACGTCTGGATGGGGTTCTGGAAGGGCTCCATCGAGCGAGGGTGGCCACACCGCGTCGAGCTCGGCGCGTACCTGCGAACGCTCCCCGACGGCCCGACCATCTTCTGCGACGACGCGACGATCGAGATCCTCAGCGGGGTCGACCGTCATCGCTTCGACCGCCACTGGACGGACGACGCCCACACGTGGACGCTCGTCGCCGACGCCGCGCGCGCCCGTGGGGTCGCGTACGTGGCGACCTGGGCCGACAAGCTTCGCGGACACGAGGGGGCGGGCGACGTCGTCTTCCGCGTCCGCGAGAACGAGACCGACGCGACGTCGGGGCTCGCCGTACTCCGCGTCAACGGGGACGGCAGTCACGCCGCGAGATAACCTGGCAAGCTGGTTGACCTCCGCATCATGGCGCAAGAAGCTGCACCATCCAGCCTGCCGCGGCCGGCGCGCCGGCGCCTCAGGGCCCTCCGGCGATTGCTGGGCGCGCGTGCGCCGATGGAGTTCCAGATCCTGGGGCGCGTGCTCCTCCACGCGGCGCTGGTGGGGGCGGCGGCGGGGCTGCTCGGGTCGCTCTTCTTCGCTGGGGTCGAGGCCTTCCAGCGAGTGACGCTCGAGTCGTGGGCGGGCTACGTCCCGCTCCGCGCGGGGGGCGAGCAAATCCTCGGCGAGGTCGCCAAGCGAACGCCGTTCCGTCCCTGGCTCTTGCTCCTCGTCCCCGCCGCGGGCGCGCTGCTCGGGGGCGCTGTCTCCACGTGGCTGGCCCCGGAGACCCGCGGCGGCGGCAGCGACGCGATCATCGAAGCGTTCCACCAGAACCGCGGCATCGTCCGCAAGCGCGTCGCCTTCGTGAAGGCCATCGTGTCGATCTTCACGCTCGGCTCCGGCGGCTCCGGCGGACGCGAGGGGCCGACGATGCAGATGGGCGGCGCGCTCGGGTCGCTCGTCGGGCAGCTCCTACGCGTGACCGACCGCGAGCGACGCGTGCTGCTCGTCGCGGGAACGGCGGCCGGCATGGCGGCGGTCTTCCGGACGCCGCTCGGGGCGGCGCTGCTCGCCGTCGAGATCCTCCACCGGGACGACTTCGAGGCCGACGCCCTCGTGCCGAGCGTCCTCGCGAGCGTCGTCAGCTACTCGGTCTTCATCGCGATCTTCGGAGAACGCACGCTCTTCGCGCACGCCCCAAGCTACCCCTTCGTGCCGGCACACCTGCCGCTCTACGCTCTGCTCGCGGTCGTCGTCACTTTCGTGGCGAGCGCGTTTCTCACGACGCTCCGGTGGGTGCAGCACGCAACGGCAAAGCTGCGCGTCCCCGAGTGGTGCAAGCCGGGCCTCGGCGGCCTCGCGCTCGGAGTCTTCGCGACGCCGCTCATCGTCGTCATCGGGCCCCACCTCGGGCAGCCCGGACAGGGCCTCGGCATCCTCGGCGGCGGCTACGGCGCCGCGCAGCTCGCCATCTCGGGGGCGAGCTGGTTCCCGCTCGGCTGGCGCGGCGTCGAGCTTCTCGCGCTCCTCGGCGGCATCAAGATCGTCGCGACCTGCCTCACCGTCGGCACCGGCGGCAGCGCCGGCGACTTCGGCCCGTCACTCGTCATCGGCGGCATCTTCGGCGGCGCGTTCGGCCAGGCCGCGCAGGGCCTCCTGCACGACCCGCGCATCGATCCCGGCGCGTTCGCCCTGGTCGCCATGGGCACGTTCTACGGCGGCCTGGCGCACGTGCCCATCGCGTCGCTCGTCATGACCTGCGAGCTCGCCGGCAGCTACGACCTCCTCGTCCCCCTGATGCTCGCCGAAGGCATCGCCTTCGTGACCCTGCGGCACCGCAGCCTGTATCTCTCGCAGGTGGCGACCAAGCGCGACTCGCCCGCGCACCGCGAAGACCTCATCTTCGACGTCCTCACCGGCATGCGGGTCGGCGACGTCATCATCCGCGACCGCCCCTACGCGACGTTCACGACCCGCACACCCGCCCTCGAGATCGTCCAGAAGGCCGCCGGTTCGGCGTGGCAGGACGTCTTTCCCGTCCTCGACGACGAAGGCAAGGTCGTCGGCATCGTCCTCAGCGAGATCCTCCGGACGATGGCCGCAAACCCCGACATAAGCTCGCTCACCATCGCGCACGACCTCATGGTCCCGCCGGTGAGCGTCAAGGACACCGACGACCTGCAGCGCGCTCTCCAGGTCATCCTCGAGCACGGGCTACGCGAAATCGCCGTCGTCGGGGACAACGGACAAATCGTGGGCTTCCTCGACGAAGCCGAGATCACGCGCGTCTATCACAACGCGACGGCAAGCCGCCGGCCGGAGTGAAGAGGCGCCGAGCGCCAATCAAGAAACCTCACCCCGCCCTCGCCGCGCTGGCGGAGAGGGAAGGAGAGGGACTGGAGGATCGGATCAGCCGCCGGACGGTGCGTCGGAAGCGCCGGTCTCGGACCCACCGCTGTCGCCACCGCTGGAGCCGGCTTCGCCGCCGCCGTCGTGACCACCGGAGGAACTGCCGCCCTCGGCACCGCCGGCATCGCCGGCCCCACAGATGCCGATCATAAAGCCCATGATCGGGAATGTCGTACAGGTCCCACCACTGCACTCCGCTGCCGTCGCGCAGAGTTGGGTGTCGCCCGAGGGACAGGTTGTCCCGGTGGTGCAAGTCGTGGCCATCGAGGCAAGGCTCCCGCAGCAGATCTGGCCGCCGGCGTCGCACATCGAAGCATTCTCGCAAGTGATGCCAGCGAGCCCGCCGCTGCTGGATGACGAACTCGACGAAGTGGACGACCCGGTGTCCTCCCCGCCTGACGCGTCGCCAGTGGTCGTCTCTTTCGGGCTCGAGCTGCTGCTACAGCCCGATGCGAGCGCAAGGCCGAAACCGCCGGCGCTGAGCGCCGTAATGAGAAGAATCTTTGAGCTCTGCATGGGAAACGTTCCTCCTCCGGAAGTTGCGTGCGCAAACTATACGATCACGACCCCCCCTCCAACCTCGGAGAGGGGGTCGCGCGAGCGCCGATCAGCCGCCGCTAGGAGCGTCGGAAGCGCCGGTCTCGGAGCCGCCGCTGTCGCCACCACTGGAGGCGCCCGCTTCATGCGTGCCGCCTTCGGACGTGCCGCCCTCCGTAGTGCCGCCGTCACCGGGGTTGCAGACCTTGATCGGGAGCGTCGGGGCCGCCGCGAGCGGACCGCAGGTGTCGCCGGCCGTGAAGCAATCGGCCGACGTGCCGCACAGCTGGATGGGACCGATGGGTGTCGACGGGCACGGCCCGGCCTGGCAACTCGTCGTCATCGAGATTGTCCCGCAGCAGACGTTACCGCTGGTGGGGCAGTCGGACGACTGCATACACGCGACCGCGCTGGCATCGCTGCTGCCGCCGGACGACGAGCTCGACGAGGACCCGGAACTGGTTCCAGTGTCCTCAGTGCTCTCCGCGTCAGCTTCCGGAGTCGTTTTCGGGCTCGAGCTGCTGCTACAGCCCGACGCCAACGCCAAGCTGACACAGCCGGCGCTAAGAACCGAAACAAAAAGGATTTTTGAGTTCTGCATGGGCGATATTCCTCCTCCGGAAGTGACGAAGTCGGCGGGACCCTACACTGGCCCCGCCTGACAAGACCGTCTCACGATAGTCACAGCGAGCGGCAGAGTGTAGTTTCCGGCTGAACCTGGTTCAAGCACAGCCGGGCACTTGAGGACGCTTACCCAGGTTGCGCCCAAGTTCGCGCCCGACAATGCGCGATCTGGGTCAGAAAAGGAGGGTCGCGCGTCCCTACAGCCCCAATAGGCCGCAGGCGCACTCATTCCTCCCGCGGTGCGTCCAGGTTCGTAGCACCCCACCCCACGCGCTCGGCCAGCCGATCGGCCCACGCACCAGCATTTTCTCGGGTGTGGATCGGGGGCGATTGTTCTACGGCGAGTCGCCTACGGCGTTGACACCGCAGTGACCTACGTTGGCCGCCCGCCCTTGCGCTTTGTTCGGATCACGCGCGTCAATCGGCCTTCTTCTTGCTCGGATCGCGTCTAATGACTCGGGCTCGAGCTTTCCTTCTCCTCGCGACTGGGGGCGGAGTCGCGTGCATCGCGTGCGGAGGGCGAGCGGCCTCCACGTCCGTGAGCCCGAGTGACGAGGGGCCGGGCGCGGGCGATTCGGGCTTCTCTGCTCTGCACGACGGCAGTGCCCTTCTGCACGACGGCGTCCTCTTCCAGGGCTCCTACGGGGTGTTGCCTGCGGTCTTCACAACGCAGTGTCTCCCCGGGACCGTATTGCCCCTTGGGTCCGATGGACTGCCGAATTGCTTCGTCGTACTCGCGCGCATCCCGTACGACGGAGGTGCGCCCGGCGACCTTGCTGCGTGCCGAGAGTGCGCGGAACCAGGGCTGACGCCGTTCGTGCCCTCCGTTGCGCTCGAAGACTTGGGCCAAGGGCTCTCTGACTACCAATGCCTCTGCACGGTGCGGGCGCTGCCGACGGGGTCGCAGTGCCCGCCAACCGATTGGACGACTAATTCCTGGTGCTACACGGGCACACCCGGCTCGGAGAACCTAACGCCATGCCGCGCCAACGGTGCGATCGGCTTTGCGTCCGTCACCGCCGGGACGGTCTTCGTTGCTTGCTTCCCTCCGGGCGCATCTCCGTAATTGCGCACTGTGCGGGAATTTCGACGCTGCCTGTCGCAAGCCCATTGACCCTGAGTCTCTCCTCGGCCCAACCGAAGCTCGCCGGGAGCCGCCCGGAGCGCAGCGGCCGGGTGGGGGGGTCCTGTGTCTGAGCCTCGCCGTGAGGCGGGGCGAGTTCGGGGGGGACCCGCCCGGCCGCGAGCACCGGGCGGCTCCCGGCGAGCGATCGCCCGCGCTAGGTCGCATCCGGCGGCTGCACATCGAAATTCCCCGCATAACTCACGCCCACCACCGGCCCCGCTCCCCCAGCCTCCCCTGCCCCGCCAGCGTCGCCCACGCCCACGCCCACGCCCACGCCCGCGCCCACGCCCGCGTCCGTCCCCGAGCCCGACGCCGCCGCGCACGCGACAACCAGCGATCGGTTGCTATTGGGCGCCCAGTCTTCCCAGCTATCGACGCCGTTCCCCCGCTTGACGAAGCGAAACTCCACCTCCTCGCCGTCCGTCAGCATGACGCCCGCCGTCCACGTCCCACTCGCCACCTGCGTCATCCCCACGGCGGCTTGCGGGCTCCACGCGCCCAGCGCGGCGACGCCGCCCCCGACCGCGACGTCCTGATAGACGACCCCGTCGATCCACGCCTCTGCCACCGTGAACGTCACCAGGCACGAAACCCGCGACGCGTCTGAGGAATCCGCCGGCGCCGCCTCGAACACGCCCCCGTCGTCGGCGGCTGCCTCCACGTCGGCCTCGACCGAAGAACCCCCGTCGGCCACCGCCACGCTCACGGCGCTCGGCAGCTCGGAAGGCACCTCGGCAAGGGGTGCGTCATTGCCCGCGCGCGACGCGTCGACCGCCGGCGCGGCGAGCGAGTCCGCCCCCGGCATCGCGGCATCGGCTTGGATAGGCGGGACGGCGAGCAGCCCGCCCACTCCCCCCGAGCACCCCGCGAGAAACCCCGCGAATAAGACGGCTCCAGCTCCGCCCAGCATCCTTTCAATCGACGCCATCCCCATACCTCCTTCGATTCGTCTCGAGCCACGACCTCCGGGTTGCGAGTCGCTTGGAGAGGGGCCGGCATACGACATCCACCCCCATGAGGCAAGCTCTCCTAACGCAATGCGTTGGAGCACAAGCACGGGGTCACTGAGGCTCGCGGCTGGGGGAAGGGGGGAGCGGGCGGCCGAGCGAGGCTTCAGCGTGATTTGGGTAACAAACTCAAGCTACTCTCAATCCTCCCGGACATTTGCCCGGGGACCGAGGGTCGCCATGCAACAGCAACCGCCTCGGCAGCGGGGAGCCCCGGAACCACAACCGGCGGCGTTCTCGTTCGAGGCGAAGATCGAGAACGAAGAGCAGCTCCTCGACGCGGTCCTCGCGTCGCTGGCTCGCGGCGCGTTCCCCGCCGACGGATGGGAACAGCTGCATGCTGCCGCCCGGCGCGACGAGCGCGTGAGCGAGCTCGCGTTCGCGTTCGAGACCGTGGCGCAGGGCAAGCGACTGAAGACCGTCTCGCCGGCGGCCGCGACCGAGTTCCTCTTCGAGGCGGCGCGTTACTTCAGCGACGTCTTCGGCGACGACCTGGGCGCCGCGACCTGCCTGGAGCGCGCGCTCGCGATCAGCCCCGCGCACGCGCCGGCGCTCGAGAAGCTCGAGACGCTGCTCGTGAAGGTGCAGCAGCCGAAGAAGCTCGCCGAAGTCCTGACGTCCGTCGCGCAGCACCGCGCACGCGGTGAACAGGCGCCCCTCTTGCGGCGTGCGATCGATCTCCTCACGCAGACCGACGGAGCCGACGACGTCAAGGTAACCGATCTGCTCCAGCAGCTGATCCGCCTCGAGCCCGGCGACGAGGACACGCGCACGCGGCTCGAGGCGCTTTACATCAAGGGGAACCGCTTCCGCGACGTCCTTCGCCTGAACGAGCAGGCGCTCGCGGCCGACCCCCCGCCCGCCGAGGCGACGAAGCGAAAGCTCCTCGCGCGCATCGTCGAGCTCTACGCCGACAAGCTTCACGAGCCGGAGCGCGCCATGCCTCACGTCGAGCAGCTGCTCGCGGCCGAGCCGGCGAACGAGGCCGCGCGGCGGGCGGCGCAGAAGCTCGTGGTCATCAAGGGCCTCGCGGGCCGGGCGGCCGCCGCGCTCGCCGCCGCGTGCGAGGCGTTCGGGACGCCGCAAGAGGTCGCGCGTTACCTGACGATCGAGCTCGAAAATACGCGCGGCCCCAAGAGGGCGGAGCTCCTGGCGCGCCTGGGCCGCTTGAAGCACGAGCGAATGGGCGACGACAAGGGCGCGTTCGAGGCGTTCGAGCAGGCGCTCGCGATCGACGCGTCCGACGACAACCTTCGCGGTCAGTACATCGAGCTCGCGGGCCGGTTGAAGCGCTACGCGGACGCGGCCAAGTCGCTCGGCCGGGTGCTGTCCGTCGCCAAGGAGCCGTCCATCAAGGCGAGGACCGGGGCCCAGCTCGGGCAGATGCTGCTCTACTCGGGCGACCCGAAGCGCGCCAAGTCGACGCTCGCCGCGGTCCTTCTCGTCCCCGACGCGCCGGCGGACGCGGTGCTGGTCGCCGCCCGCGCGCTCTGGGAGATCCTCGAGAAGGAGAAAGATCCGCGCGCCCTCTGCGAGGTCCTCGAGCGCGTCGCCACGCTGGAGCCCGACCCGGAGCGGCGGCGCGAGGCCGACGAGCGGCTGAGCGAGCTCGCGATGCAGATCAAGGACAAGCCGCGCGCCATCGCGGCCTACGAGCGGCTCCTGTCGACGAGCGCGCGCGCGAGCGCCCTCGCCGCCCTGACGCCCCTCTACGAAGCGAGCGGCTCGCCGGACAAGCTCGCGCGGTTGCTCGAAGAGCGCGCGAAGGACACGGAAGACCCTGCCGCCGCGCGCGCGCTGATGATGCGCGCCGTGCAGGTACGTGCGGGCCAGGCCGGCGACGTGTCGGGCGCCATCGCGACGTGCTCTGCCGTCATCGCTCGCTTTGGACCCGGGCGCGACGTCCTCGAGATCCTCGTGCCGATGCTAAGGCAGGAGAGGCTGTGGGGCGAGCTCGCGGCGGCGCTCGAGCAGGACGCCCAGCTGGCGACGGCCGGACCGGTGCGCGCCGAGCTGCTCGCGGAGGTAGGGACGGTGAGGCTCGAAGGGCTGCGTGACGTCGGCGCCGCGATCGCCGCGTTCGACGAGGCGCTCGCCTTCGATCCGGCCCAGCCTTCGGCGCGGTCGGCCCTCGAGAGGCTCGCGGGGTCCGGCGATCACCGCCTCGATGCCGTCCACGTCCTCGAACCGCTGTACCGCCGCGAAGGGACGACCGACGCGCTGCTCCGGATGCTCGAAGTGCGTGGAGCGCTCGCGCCGGACCTCGACGAACGGCTCGGAGCAACGCGCGAGGCAGCCGACCTGGGGATGGGGCTCGGGCGCGGCGAGGCGGCCCGCGCGGTCGACCTCGCGGGTCGAGGGCTGACCGAAGCGGCGGTCGGTGGGCGCCCGCTCGCCGAGTGGCTGGATCGCATCGACCGGATGCTTCCGACAGGGGGCGATCCGAGGCGGCGCGCGGCGATCCTCTCGAGGGCGATCGCGGAGCACGAGGTGACGAGCGCCGACCTGAGCCAGCTCGCGCAGCGGGCCGCGGAGTCGCTGCTCCTGGCTGACGGCGTCGACGCGGCCGTTGCTCTCTTCCGGCGCGCTCTCGCGTTCGAGCCTCGCTCGGTCGCTCTTCTGTCCCGCATCGGATCGATCGAGCGCGGCGAGCTGCGCGACCTCGCGGCCGCGATCGAGACGTACCGCTCCGTCATCGCGATCGACGCCGCCCAGCCGGAGGCGCAGGCCGCACTCGAAGAGCTATACGCGCAGGCCGGACGCTGGGACGACCGGAGCGAATTGCTCGAAGGTCGCCTCGCGCACGCGACGGGGGCGGAGGCGCGCGCGATCCGGGCGAAGCTCGCGCAGGTGGCCGCAGACCACGGCGACGGCGCGCGCGCGCGGGCACAATGCGCGCACCTGCTCGACGATCCCGAGCTGTCCGAGGAAGACCTGGCGGCCGTCGACCGCGCCGCCGATCGGCTGGGCGACGCCGACCTCGCGCGTGCCGTGCTCAAGCGACGCTCCGAGATGGCGGCCGATCCGCGCGAGCAGATCGCGTGGCTCGAGAAGCTGGGGCAGCTCGACGAAGAGCGCCGCGGCGACCTCGAGGCGGCGGCGGCGGCCTGGAAGCGGGGCGCCATCCTGGCGGACGACGCGGGAGACAACGACGTTGCACGGCGCCTCTTCTGGCGCGCGCGGAAGGTCGCCCCCGAGGATCACGAGGTCACGGTTCGCCTCGCCGGCGTGTGCGAGCGCGCGGAGTGCTGGAGCGATCTGCCGCGCCTGTACGCCGCGCTCGCGGACGAGAGCGCCGACGAAGGCGAGCGCGTGAGGCTCACGTTGCGGACGGCGCACGTCCTCGGCGAACGACTCGGAGACCCGCACGGCGCCGCGCGCGCGATCGACGCGATGCTGGCGCGGCTCGCGGACGAGGGCGGGGGCGACCCCGGGCGGCGGGCCGAGCTTCTTCTCGCGCGGGCCGGCGCCATCGCCGTCGATCCGGCCAGCAGGGACGACGCCGCGCGCACGTACCGCGAGATCCTCGGCGACGATCGGCTCGCGCCGACCCACGAGGCGGCGGTCGAGGCGTTCCAGACGCTCATCGCGCGCGACGCGGAGTCGCCGCAGCGCCGGGCGGACCACCGCTGGCTTCTCGAGTGGAGCGCCGAGCACGCTCCCCTGGACCAGCGGGCCGAGCGGCTACTCGCGTGGGCTCGCGAAGAGGAGACGGCGTTCGCCGATCCATCGCGGGCGCTGGCGCTGCACCGGCGCGTCCTCGGAATCGACCCGGACCGCGACGAATCGCTGACGGCGATCGCGCGGCTCGCGCTCGGGACGGGCGAGACCGAAGAGGCGATCGCGGCGCTGCGTTCACGGCGGGACCGCGCGCAGGGACCGGCACGCGTCGCGATCGAGCTGCAGATCGCGAAGCTCCTCCTGGCGCGCACGCCGGGGTCGAAGGAGGCCATCGAGATCCTCGAGCGCGCCTGCGAGGCGAGCGGCGACGTGGAAGAGCGGGCGCTGATCCTCCGGCTTCTCGTCGACGCTCCGACCGAGGGCGACGCGACGCAGGCACGCCGCGGGTGGTTCGAGCGCCTGTGCGACCTCGAGCGGGACCGGGGGAACGTCGAGGGGGCACTGGCGATCGCCGTCCGCGCCGCCCGCGAGATGCATCACCTGCCGGAGCTCTGGGACCGCGCCGAGGAGCTGACGCGGGCGCTCTCGCGACCGGAGGACGTCGCCGCGCTCTACGAGGACGTCTTCGCGAGCAACCTCGAAAAAGAGGCGGCCGTCACGCTCGGCGAGCGAGCCGTGCAGTTCTTCGAGGAGTGGTTCGAGCAGCCGGGTCGCGTCGTCAAGATCCTCGAGCGGGTCCTCGACCTCGACCCGACCGCCGACTGGGCCTTCGACCGCCTCAAGCTGGTCCTCGATTCGGCGGAGCGCTGGGACGAGCTCTTCGCGCTCTACGACCGCGCGCTCGAGTCGGCCTCGGGAGCCAAGCGGACGACGCTCCTCGAGGACGCCGCGCAGACGGCGAAGGACTTCGCCGACCGGCCGGACCGGGCGATCCTCTACATCGAGCAGCTCTACGCGCTTCGGCCCTCGGACACGAAGCTCGCGAGCGCGCTCGAGCGCCTTTACGAGCGACAAGGACGTCACCGCGAGCTCGTCGCCCTGCTCGGCGCGAGGCTGCCCTCGCTGAAGAAGACCGACGCCGAGCGGACGCGGCTGCGCGTCGCGGCGCTCTGGCTCGACGATCTGGGCGAGCCGGCGGCGGCGCTCGAGGCGATCGAGCCCCTGTTGCAAGCGGCGAACGGGAGCGCGAAGGCGCTGGCGGCCGAGGGCTGGGCGCTCCTCGAGCGCATCCTCGCGGCGTCGCCGCATACCCCCGAGCCGCGGAGCTCCACGGTGCCCCCCGCATCGCCAAACGAGGAGGCCTCGCCCAAGTCGAAGCGGGGACGAAAGGCGGAGGCGCCTGCGTCGTCCCGCGCGTCCACGCGCAAGCGCGCGGCGGCATGGCTGCGTGACTACTACGCCGCGACCGGACGCGACGCGGATCTCGCGAGGATGCTCCTCGTGTTTCTCGAGGGAGTACGGTCGCTGAAGGAGCGAGTCCGCGTTCACCTGCAGGTCGCGGAGCTCTACGAGCGGGTGGGCGCGCTCGTGGACGCCCTCGAGCAGACCGGCTTCGTGTTGATCCTGTCTCCCGAGGACGAGGCGCAGCGCGCGAAGCTCGTGATCCTGGCCGAGCGCACGGGCCAGTTCGAACGTCTCGCGAGTCTGCTCGCCGAGGCCGCGGAGGCGACCGACGCGCAGGCGCTGCGCAGCGCGCTGACGATGCAGGCGGCGGACGTGCGCGCCGAGCGCCTGAACGACCCGCCCGGCGCGATCGCGCTTCTCTCCTCGGTGCTCGCGGCGCGGCGGGTGCCGGACGCCGACGTCCTCGCGGCATCGCGCAAGCTGGACGCGCTCCTCGAGGCGACGGGACGCTCCGAGGAGCGGCTCGACGTGGCCGAGCGGATTGCGAGCGTCGAGCCGGACGAGACCGCGCGGCGCGTCGCCATCGGCCGCGCGGCGCGGCTCGCCTCGGAGCTCGGCCAGGACGCTCGCGGGATCGCCCTGTGGGAGAGACGGCTCGCGGAGGATCGGCAGGACGCGGAGGCGCTCGACGGTCTCGTGGACTTGCTGGATCGCGCAGGCTCGGCGAGCGCCAGGCTGGCGGAGGTCCTCGAACTACGAGCCGCGTCCGCGACGGACGTCGACCGGCGGCGGGCCGATCGAGTGCGCGTGGCGAAGCTCTTCGGCGAGGTGCTCGATCGACCGAAGGACGCGATCGTCGCGTGGCGGGGCATCGAGGAGGACTTCGGAGAAGCGGAGGACGCGGCAATCGCCCTCGCGGCTCTCCTGCGGCAGACCGAGCGATGGAAGGAACTCGCCGCCCTGTATGCCCGGCGCGCGGACCGGTCGATGGACGGCGTGTCGCGGGCGGAGCTCCTGCGCCAGCTCGGAGACGTCCAGAGCGGGCGGCTCGACGCGAAGGAAGCGGGCGTGAGGACGTACGCCCTGGCGCTCGAGGCCGACGCTCGCAACGCCGGCGCCCGCGCTGGACTGCGGGCACTCGCGAACGAGGACGAGCACCGCGCCACCGCGGTCGGCGTGCTGCTCGACGCGCTGCGCGCATGCGACGACTGGCGCGCGATTCTCGAGCTCTCGTCCCACAGGCTGCTGGCCGCGCGCTCGGAGAGCGAGAAGCTCGCCGTCCTCCTCGAGTCCGCGGAGATCGCCGAGAAGCGCGCGGGCGACCCGGCGCTGGCATTCGAGGCCGTGAGGCAGGCGTTCGCGATCGCGCCGGGCGACGAGCAGGTCGCCGGCGAGATCGCGCGCCTCGCCGACGCCTCGGGCGCGTCGCAGGCACTCGTCGACGCCTACCGCCAGGCGATCGACGGAGCCGCGAGCGGGGACCTGCCTCTCGTGGCGCGGCTCTGGCAAAAGGTGGGCGTCGTGCTCGAGATGCGCCTCGGCGATCCTCGCGGCGCCCTCGCGGCCTATCTCCAGGTCGTCGCGAAGGCCGCGGACGTGGCCGCCGCGTGCGCCGCGGTGCGTGTCGCCGCAGGGCTGGGCGAGTGGGACGTGGCGGCGCGCGCGATCGTCGACCTGGCCGGCGCACGGCAATCGGCGCCGGGGGAGGTCGTCTCCGCTTTCGAGCACGAGGCCGAGCGTTCGTCGTCCTGGGACATGGCCGCGAGCGCGCTCGGTCGGGCCCTCTCCTCGCAGGAGCTCCGCGGGGACCCCGCGCGCGACCTGCAGGCCCGCCTCGCGGCATGGCACCGCGATCGGCGCGGCGATCACGACGCCGCGGAAGAGGCGCTGCGCCTCGCGCTCGACCAGGACCCGGCCAACGCCGAGCTCCTTTCGGCTCTCGCGGACCTGCAGCGGCGCAGCCCCGGCCGGGCGCTCGTGGAGACGTTGCTGCGGCTGTCGAAGGCCACGGGGGGCGACCTCGCTCTGTTGCGTGAAGCGGCGGAGGTCGCGGGCGGCGCGGTGGCGGACCCGGCGCTCGCCCGCGCGATCCTCGGCGACGTCCTCGAGCTCGCGCGCGATCGCTGGATCGGCGAAGGATCCTCGCAACCGGAGGGAGGACGCGAGAGCGCGACGGCCTTCGCGGAATGGGCCGTCGAGAGCCTGGCGAGCCTCCTTGAACGAGAGGGGGACGCGAAAGCCGTGGCCGACGTCCTGGTGGACGGCGCCGAGCTCCCCTTCGATTCGGCCGTTCGCCGCCTGATGCGACGGCGCGCCGCGCGCATCGCCCTCGATCGTCTCTCCGACCACGACCGCGCGATCGGCCTCTACCTTTCGCTCTTCGACGACGATCCCCACGACGCCGAGGCGATCGAGCGACTCGCCGCGACGTACTCGGCTCTCGGGCGCCCCGGCGAACTGCTGCGGCTCCGCGAGCGCCAGATCGCGGCCGCGGTGGACGCGACCGAGCGGCTCGGGCTGAGACTGCAGGCGGCGAAGCTCTACGCGGACCTGGGGGACAGCGCTGCGGCGGCGGGCGCGCTACGCGCAAACCTGGACGAAGATTCGCGCCATGTCCAGTCGGTCGAAGCGCTCGCCGCGATGTTCGACGGCGAAGGACGGGCGCGCGAGCTCGGCGAGCTCCTCGCCGCGCAGGCCCAGCTCGCCCAGAGCGCAGGCGACGTACAGCGCGCAGCGGGCCTCTGGTTTCGCGCGGCCGAGGTCGCGGAGCATCGTCTCTCCGACCCTGCCGCCGCGGAGGCCCATCATGCCCGTGCCGTCGCGCTCGAGCCCCGGGCCACGTCGTTCGACGCGCTGGCCCGGCTGGCGCAAGGGCGTGGCGACCCGGCGGCGGCGGCGGCGAGACTGGAGTCGCTCCTCGAGGTGATCGAGCCCGCGGGGCGAGTCGAAGTGATCCTGCGTCTCGCCGAGGCCCTCGTCGCGGCGGGCGACCCGGCGCGCGCCGCAGAGCGACTGGAGTCGTCCCTCGGAATCGAGGTCGACGCGCAGCCGCTTCGTCTCAGGCTCGCGGACCTCTATCGTGCAGAAGGACAGTGGCCGAAGCTGGCGCGGCTCGTGAGCGATGCCGCGGCGCACGCGGGGGAGCCCTCGGCCCGGCTCGGCCGGCTCCTCGAAGCGGCGAAGCTCTTCACGGACTACTGCTCCGAGCCGGAGCAAGCCATCCCGCTTCTCCAGCAGGCAACCGGGCTTGCCCCGGCCGATCAGGCGATCCGTCTCGCGCTGGCCGAGGCGCTGTCGCAAGCGCATCGCTTCGACGAGGCGCGCGCGATCCTCAAGGAGATGATAGGCGCCTTCGGGGGGCGGCGGCCCAAGGAGCGCGCGCCCGTCCACTACCAGATGGCCCGCCTCGAGCTCGCCACGGGGCATCGCGCGGCCGCGCTGGCCGAGTTCGACACGGCGACGCGAATCGATCCGCAGAACCCCGAGATCCTCCGCGCCCTCGCGGAGCTCGCCCGCGACGACGGGCAGCTCGAGCGCGCGGAGAAGAGCTACCGCGCGCTTCTCGTGGTGCTGCGGAGACGGGCGGACAGGCGCGAGACCGCGTCGATCGCCCGCAGCGAAGTGCTGCTCGAGCTGAGCGCCATCGCCCAGCGGGACGGCGAAACGGACCGGGCACGCGAGATCCTGGAGAGCGCGATCGAGGCGGCGGCGCAGGACGACTTCGAGCAGGAGCGCCTCGAGAGCCAGCTGAGAGAGCGCGGCGACGACGAGACGCTCGTGCGCGTGCTCGAGGCGAAGCTCGCCCACGTGGGCGACTCCCCGGTGGCCGCGAAGACGCTCGGCGAGCTGGCGCAGGTACTCACCGACAGGCTCGGTCGCCCCGAACGCGCGCTCGACGTGCGGCTCCGGGCGCTCGCGCTCGAGCCGCGGTCCGCAGCCGCGCACGAGGCCGCGCTCTCGCTCGCGCGCTCGCTCGGCAAGGTCGGGCGGTACGTCGACGGCGCGGTCGCGCTGGTGGATGCCACGGTGGAGGCCGGCGATGCGCAGCTCGCGTACGGCTTGCTCGCCCGGTTGGGCGGCGTCGTCGAGTCCGACCTCGGTGACGAGCGGCGCGCGGCGGAGCTTTACCAGCGCGCGGTGTCGCTCGGGTCGAGGTCGGCGGACGTCCTTCGCTCGCTCGATCGGCTGTACGAGCGGCTGGGCGACGCCGACAACCAAGCGGAAGTCCTAGCGCTCCGCGTCGAAGCGGAGCTTCTCGAAGGTGGACCGCCCGCCGCGAACGACGCCGTCTATCGCCTCGCCGCCCTCCGTCTCGGGTCGCGGGAGACGTTCGAGGCTGGCGTCGAGATGATCGAGAAGGCCCTGGATCTCGATCCCCAGCCCGAACGCGCGGCGGATCTGCTGCGGCGCGCGGCGGCGATCGATCCCACCCACGCGCGACTCCTCGATCTGTACGAACGCGTGGGGCGCCTTCCCGGACAGGAGCGAGCGCTCGTCGACGCCCTCCGGCTACGGACCGAGTTGCCCGGGAGCAGCGTCGAGACCGTGCGGGAGGGGGTCGATGTCGCGACGCGACTGGGCGACGGTGCGCTCGCGCGTGCGATTCTGGAGCGCTTCGTCGACGCGAAGCGCGCGGCCGGGCCCGAGGTTGCCGACCTGCCGTGGGCTCTCGCCGCTCTCGCGAACCTCCACGAGGCCGCGGGCGACCTGCGAAAGGCGGTCGAGCTGAAGCGGGAGGCCGCTGAGATCGCCGACCCGGACGTCGCGAGGGCGCTCAAGTTCGAGGCCGCTCGCACCGCGGCGGAGAAGCTGGGCGACCTCGCGCTCGCGGCGGAGGCGTACGAAGCCCTCTACCGCGCCGACCCGGCGGACCGCGAGGCGTGGGAACCGCTGCTCGCCGTGTACCGGAAGAGCGGCGACGGGCGAAAAGTCGTGGACCTCCTCGGGGCCGTCGTCGACTACGTCGAGGACGCGCCCGAGCGCGCGCGGCTGCGCCTCGAGCGCGTGCGCACCATGATGGAGCAGAAGGACCTCGACGACGTCGACGCGGCGCCGCTGCTCCGCGAGATCGTCGACGAGGACGGGAGCCAGGTCGAGGCCGCGCTCATGCTGGCCGCGATTCTCGAGCGCACGGGAGACCGCGAGGGCCTGGTCGATCTACTCGGCCGCCAGATCGACGCGGCGAGGGACCGGAGCGACGCGTCGGCGGTGGCGTCGCTGGCGCTGCGGCTCGGGGCGCTGCTCGAGACGACCGACCGCGTCGAAGCGCGTAACGTCTACTACACCGGGCTCGACTGGGAGCCCAAGAGCCGCGAGCTCCTCGACGCGCTCCTGCGCCTCTTGCAGGACGACGAAGACGCCGCCGAGCGAGCGGACGTCCTCGAGCGCCGTCTCGCGGCGGAGGCCGGCCCCGCGGCCGAGCAGATGGCGCTCGTCCTCCACGCAACGCGCGCCGAGGCGGGAGACATTGCGGGGGCCGAGCGCGCGCTCGAGCTCGGCTTCCGCGCGTACCCGGCGAGCTCGCCCCTCCGGCAGCAGCTCGAAGACGCGTACCGGGAGCGATCAGACTGGGGGAAGCTTGCCGAGCTCTACGTGATCGACGCGGGCGCGCGGGTCGATCGCGACGAGCGGCTGTCGAGACTGAAGCAGGCGGCGGGGCTCTGGCGAAACGAGCTCCACGATCCGCGGACGGCCGCGTCGGTGCTGCGCCTGGCGCGCGAGGTCGCGCCCGACGACCCGTCGCTCCTCCGCGAGCACGTCGACGTGCTGGTCGAGGCGAACGATCCGGCGTCCGCGGCGGCGGAGCTGGGCGCGGTCCTCGATCGCCTTGCCCCCGGCGACGGCACGCGAGCGTCGATCCTCGCGATGCGCGCCTCCCTCCGCGCCGCCGCTCACGACGCGCACGGGTCCCTCGAGGATCTCGAGGGGGCGTTCGAGCTCGATCGAAAGGCGTACGCGGCGGATCTCGCCGCCGCGCTCGGGGTCGCCCGCGAGGCGGCGACGTCCGAAGCCGACGCCGAGAAGGTGCGCGATCTGCGTCTCCGGGAGGCGCAGGTGCTCCCTTACGCAGGCGAAGTGGACGCGGCCCGCGCGGTTCTGGGCGAGCTCGTGAGGCACAACCCGAAGGATCGAGAGGCGTTGAGCGCGCTCGCCGGCCTGGAAGCATCGCTCGATCGGTGGGACGCGGCGAGCGCGGTACTGGCGCGGCTGGTGTTGCTGGAGGAGGGGCCGGCGGCCGTCACGGCCTCGATGCGCCTCGCGGAGGCTTGCGAACACGCCGGCCGGCCGGGCGACGCGCGAAGTGCGCTGGAGCGCGCGCGGGCGTTCGCTCCGGAGGACCGCGCGCTTCGCGAGCGCCTCGAACGCGCGTACGAGCAATCGGGAGCCTGGCACGAGCTCGCGACTCTCGCGCTCGAGGAGGCGAACTCGAACACCGATCCGAGGGCGCGCTTCGCGCAGTTCATGCGGGCGGGCGCGGTACTGCTCGAGAGCGCGGGGGACCCCCAGGCGGCGATAGGCGCGCTGGAGGAGGCGCGGGCGATTCTTCCGGCGGATCTGGACTGCGTGGGTCTGCTGTCGGACGCGTACACCCTCTGGGGGCGCGCCGAGGACGCCCTGACGATGATCGACGAGGTGCTCGCGCCTCACAAGGGACGCCGCTCGCGCGAGCTAGCGCCGCTCTACTGGCGGCTGTCGCGTGTGTATCAGCACACGGAAGACGCGGCCGCCGAGCTTCGCGCGCTCACGCAGGCGCTGGAGTGCGACGCGCAGAACGGCGACGTGTGCTCCGCGGTGGCGGTGCGCGCGATCGAGACGGACGAGCTCGACCTGGGCAACCGCGCGCTCCGCGCGGTGACGTTGCTAAAGGTCCCCGGTCCGATGAGCAAGGCGCTCGCGTATCAGTACATGGGCGAGATCAGCGTGAAGCAGGGGGACCCGAAGCGTGCGCTCACTCTCCTCAAACGAGCCCTCGCGGAAGACCCGTCCCTCGAGACCGCGCGCGGGCTCATTGAGGCCATGGAGCGCGGCGGCGCCTGAGTCGTTTCACGCTTGTCGAACGGGGCTCGGCGGGAGCCAGCCGGTGCTCGCGGCCGGGTGGGGGGGTCCTGTGTCTGAGCCTCGCCGCCAGGCGGGGCGAGTTCGGGGGGGACCCGCCCGGCCGCGAGCACCGGGCGGCTCCCGGCGAGCGATCGCCCCCTTTGCTCACAACTCCGAAAACGGGGTCACCCGGTCTTCGCCAGCGTCTCCCGCTTCAGAAACGCGTCCACCCCTGCGGCCACGCGACGCCCGTCCGCGATCGCCCATACGACCAGCGATTGCCCGCGCGACACGTCGCCCGCGGCGAACACTCGCGGCACGTTCGTCGCACCGCTCGCGTCCGTCCGCACGTTCCCGCGCGCGTCGAGCGCCAGACCGAGCTGCTCCACGACCCCGCCGTGCTCGGGCCCCACGAAGCCCATCGCGAGAAGCACCAGCTCGCACGGAATCGACGTCTCCGTCCCCGCGATCGGCTGAATCTTCCCTCCCTCGAGCGCCACGCGCACCGCCTCGAGCGCCACCACGCTCCCCGCTTCGCCCCGGAACGAACGCGTCGACACCGCCCAGTCCCGTTCGGCCCCCTCCTCGTGCGAAGTCGACGTGCGCAAGATGAGCGGCCACTCCGGCCACGGGTTGGTCGGCATCCGGACGAGACTCGGCTTCGGCATCAGCTCGAGCTGCGTCACGCTCACAGCCCCTTGCCGTAGCGACGTCCCCACGCAGTCCGACCCCGTGTCTCCGCCGCCGATGACCACCACCCTCTTGCCGGTCGCCAGAATGTCGCCACCGACGCTCGCGATCCCCTCCGCGACTCGGCGGTTCTGCTGCACCAGAAACTCCATCGCGAAATGCACCCCGCGAAGATCGCGCCCCGGCATCGGCAAGTCGCGCGGCGCGCGCGCGCCCATCGACAGAAGGACCGCGTCGAAATCGTGCAGAAGCTCCGGCCCCCTCACGTCGACACCGACCGAAACCCCCGAGCGGAAGCGGACCCCTTCGGCCTTCATCTGCTCCACTCGAGCGTCGATGATCTTCTTCTCCATCTTGAAATCGGGAATCCCGTAGCGCAGAAGGCCACCGGGCCGGTCATCGCGCTCGAACAGCGAGACGTCGTGCCCCATCCGCGCGAGTTGCTGCGCGGCCGCCATACCGGCGGGACCCGAACCCACCACGGCCACGCTCTTGCCCGTCCGCGTACTTGGCGGCTGCGGAACGAGCGGCTGTTCGAACACGCGGTCCGCGATCGTCCGCTCGATCGTCTTGATCGTCACCGGCTCGCCCCGCAGGTTCAGCACGCACGACGCCTCGCACGGCGCCGGACAGATGCGGCCCGTCACCTCGGGGAAGTTGTTCGTCGCGGCCAGGCGCTTCGCCGCCTCGGCGTGCTTGCCACGGTGCACGAGATCGTTCCACTCGGGGATCAGGTTGCCGAGCGGACAGCCCTGGTGACAGAACGGAATGCCGCAGTCCATGCAGCGCGACGCCTGCTCGCGCAGCTGCTCCTCGGCGGCAGGATCGATGATCTCGCGCCAGTCACGGACGCGCTCCTCGACCGGACGCTCGTCTTCCTCCACGCGAGAGACCTTCAGGAAACCCTTGGGATCAGCCAATTGCCACCTTCGCCACGCCCTGCCCCTCGCGGAGCTGGAGAGCCTTCCGCCACTCGTGCGGCATCACCCTCACGAAGTGCCTCTTCGACCACGTGGCCAGGACCTGCGCTCCGCGGGCGCTGCGCGTGTGTGCCACGTGCTCCTCGATGAGCCCGCGGACGATCTCCTCGCCCTCCGCCGTGAGCGCCTCGAGATCGACCGTCGCTCGGCTACAGCGGGCGCTGAGGGCGCGCTCGTCGTCCAGCACGTACGCGACGCCCCCGCTCATCCCTGCCGCGAAGTTGCGGCCCGTGGGCCCGAGGACGACGACGGTCCCTCCCGTCATGTACTCGCACCCGTGGTCGCCCACTCCCTCGACGACCGAGATGGCGCCGCTGTTGCGGACGGCGAACCTCTCCCCCGCGCGCCCCGCGAAGAAGGCCTTGCCGCTCGTCGCGCCGTAGAGGCACGTGTTGCCGACGATGACGTTCTCGTGCGCCTTGAACGACGCGCGCGCCGGCGGCAGCACCGCGATGACGCCGCCGGAGAGGCCCTTGCCCACGTAGTCGTTGGCGTCGCCCTCGAGCACGAGGAGCATCCCGCGTGTCGCGAAGGCACCGAAGCTCTGCCCCGCCGTGCCCGTCGCCTCCACGACGACCGTCGAATCGCGGAGCCCGTCGGCGCCGTGCTTGCGCGCAATCTCTCCCGCCAACCGCGCGCCGAAGGTGCGGTCGGCGTTCGTGAGCTCGACTTTCACCGCGGACGGCTCGCCGTACTTGATCGAGAGGCGGGCGGCTTCGAGGAGGGCCTCGTCGGGCGGAGACAGCTGGATCTCATAGCGCGGAGGACCCGGCGGTCTGATCGATTCGCCCGCCTCCGACTGCGCCTCCTGCGAGTCCCGGCCCGGCGTCGCCCGGAGGAGGACGTTGGCGAAGTCGAGGAGGCTGGCCTTCGGGTGATTGATGGTGCGCGGGACGATGCAGTCGGCGCGACCGACCATCTCGTCGAGGGTCGAGAACCCGAGGCGGGCCATGATCGCGCGGAGCTCCTCCGCGACGAAGAAGAGGAAGTTGATGACGTGCTCGGGCGTACCCTGGAAGCGCGCGCGGAGCACCGGGTCCTGCGTCGCGATCCCGACCGGACACGTGTTGAGGTGGCATTTGCGCATCATGATGCAGCCGCTCGCGACCAACGGCGCCGTCGCGAACCCGAACTCGTCCGCCCCGAGGAGCGCCGCGAAGGCGACGTCGCGTCCGGTCTTGAGCTGCCCGTCCGCCTGGATCCGCACCCGGTCTCGCAGCCCGTTGAGCACGAGCACCTGCTGCGTCTCGGCGAGCCCGAGCTCCCACGGCGTCCCCGCGTGCTGGATGGACGAGAGCGGCGACGCACCCGTGCCCCCGTCGTGGCCCGCGATCTGGATGGTGTCGGCGTGGGCCTTTGCCACGCCCGCCGCGATGGTGCCGACGCCCGTCTCGCTGACGAGCTTCACGCTGACGCGCGCCCGCGAGTTGACGCACTTGAGGTCGTAGATGAGCTGCGCCAGATCCTCGATCGAATAGATGTCATGGTGCGGGGGCGGCGAGATGAGCGTCACGCCCGGCACCGAGTGGCGGACGCGCGCGATGGCCTCGTCGACCTTGTGGCCCGGAAGCTGACCGCCTTCGCCGGGTTTGGCGCCCTGCGCGATCTTGATCTGGAGCTCGTCGCCGTTGACGAGGTAATACGCCGTGACGCCGAAGCGCGCGCTCGCCACTTGCTTGATGGCGCTGCGCTTGCTGTCGCCGTTGGGCAGCGGGATAAAGCGTGCCTCGTCCTCGCCGCCCTCTCCGCTGTTGGAGCGACCGCCGATCCGGTTCATCGCGATCGCCAGGTTCTCGTGGGCCTCCTTGCTGATGCTCCCGAAGCTCATCGCCCCGGTCGCGAAGCGGCGGACGATCTCCGCGGCGGGCTCGACCTGCTCGAGAGGGACGGGAGGGTCGGCCGCCACGAAGTCCCAACAGCCGCGGAGAGTGACCGGATCGTCGTTTTGATCGTTGATGGCGTGCGTATAGTCCTCGTACGACTTCGCGTCCGAGAGGCGCACGGCCTTCTGCAGGCTCGCGATGCTGCGCGGGCTCCACAGGTGACGCTCTCCGCCGACGCGCCAGTTGTACACGCCTCCCACTTCGACGGCGTCCTCGTCCGTGGCGATGTCGCCGAGCGGCACGTCGAACGCGCCAGAGTGCTTCATCAGCGACTCGCTCGCGATCTCCGCGAGGCCGATGCCGCCCACGCGCGACGCGGTGCCGGGGAAGAAGCGGTCGATCGTCCCCTGGCCGATGCCGATCGCCTCGAAGATCTGGGCACCCTGATAGCTGGAGAGGCACGAGATGCCCATCTTGCTCATGACCTTGAGCAGCCCCTTGTCGAGCGCATGGACGTAGTGGTCTATGGCCTCGCCCGGCGGGAGGGACAGGTCGCTCGCGCCGATGGCTTCGATGGCCTCGAACGCCAGATACGGGTTCACCGCCCCGGCGCCGTAGCCGACGAGGAGCGCGACGTCCGCCACCTCGCGAGCTTCACCCGTCTCGATGAGCAGGCCCACACGCACGCGCTTGCCCGCACGCGTGAGCGAGTGGTGCACCGCGCTCGTCGCGAGCAGGCTCGGGATGGGAGCGTGCGCCGCGTCGACGCCGCGATCGCTGAGGACGATGAGGCTCGCCCCGCCGTCCACCGCCCGCTCGGCCCCCGCGCACAGTTCGTCGAGGGCGCGTTCGAGCGACGCGCCCGGGTCGCTCGTGCGCGCGTCGAACAGCATCGGCAGGACGGCGACCGGAAAGTCGGCGAGCCGCGCGGCGAGGATCTTCGCGAGCTCGTCGTTGTTCAGCACGGGCTGTTCGAGCTCGAGCAGCCGGCATTGCGCGGGCGTCTCGGCCAGGAGATTCCCCTCGCCGCCGAGACAGCTCGCGAGGGTCATCACGAGCTTCTCGCGGATGGGGTCGATCGGCGGATTGGTGACCTGCGCGAACTGCTGCTTGAAGTACCGGAAGAGGGGGTTGGGCCGCCGGCTCAGCACGGCGAGAGGGGCGTCGGTGCCCATGCTGCCCGTGGGCTCCTCCCCGGCGGTGGCCATCGGAGAGAGCAGGAGGCGAAGGTCTTCGCGCGTGTATCCGAAGGCGCGGAGCATCATGCGGCGCTCTTCGGTGCCGAGCTCGGCACGCGGCGACGCGGCGGGGAGAGTGGAGAGGGAGATCTTGTTGCCCTCGAGCCACTGCGCGTACGGCTTCTGCGTGGCGATCTCGTGCTTTATCTCCTCGTCGCCCACGATGCGGCCTCGGGCGAGGTCGACGAGGAGCATCCGGCCAGGCTGGAGGCGCCCCTTCTCGATGACGTCCTCCACCTCGAAGTCGAGGACGCCGAACTCGCTCGCCGCCACGACGTACCCGCTCTGCGTGACGACGTACTTCATGGGCCGGAGGCCGTTGCGATCGAGCGTGGCCCCGACGTACGTCCCGTCGGTGAAAGCGAGCGCCGCCGGGCCGTCCCACGGTTCGACGACCGACGCGTGGTACTCGTAGAACGCGCGCCGCTCGGGCGGCATCTCGGGCTGCCCCTCCCACGCTTCCGGAACGAGCATCATCATGACGTGCGGGAGGCTACGGCCGCCGGCGATGAGGAAGTCGACCAGGTTGTCGAGCGACGCCGAGTCGCTCCCGCCGGGAGGGATGATGGGCTTGAAGTCCGCCAGGTGCTCGCGGAAGGCGTCGCTCTGGAGGAGGGCCTCGCGCGCGCGCATCCAGGTCTCGTTGCCGCGCACCGTGTTGATCTCGCCGTTGTGCGCGATGCGGCGGTAGGGGTGCGCGCGATCCCAGGTGGGGAAGGTGTTCGTGCTGAACCGCGAGTGGACGAGGGCGAGCTTGCTCTTCGTCTCCTCTTCGCGAAGATCCTGGTAGAAGGCATCGAGACGCTCGGGGAGCGACAGGCCTTTGTAGACCACCGTCTTCGACGAGAGGCTCGCGATGTAAAAGCCGAGGCCGGCCTCGGCCGCGCGCCGGACCGCCCGCTTGCGGATCATGAAGAGGGTGCGCTCGAACGCGGGGACGGCGCACATTCGCCCGATGAAGAGCTGCCGCATCGCCGGCATCGACGCGCGGGCGATGGGGCCGAGGACGCTCGAGTCGACCGGCACGTCGCGCCAGCCGATGACCTTCTGGTTGTGGTGGCGGACGGCGTCCTCGATGACGCGGACCTCCGCGGCGCGCGCTGCCGGCTCGCGCGTCAGGAAGCACATCGCGACGCCGTAGTCGCCGGTGTTCGGGAGCTCGACCCCGGCCCGCCCGAGCACGCGCTCGTAGTGGGCGTGCGGTATCTGGAGCATGATGCCCGCGCCGTCGCTCGTGCAGGGGTCGCATCCTGCGGCGCCTCGATGGGCAAGCCGCCTGAGGATCTCGATCCCCTTTTTCACCACATCGTGGGTGGGAGGGCGCTTGATGTCCGCTACGAAGCCTAAACCGCAGGCGTCGTGTTCGAGGGAGGGGTCGTAGAGGCCGCGCGGTTGCGGCAGCGCGCCGGCGGGCATGGCGGTCTGAAGTATAGAGACAATGACGCGCCGCGCCAGCACGTTGTTAAAGTGATCACCAGAGTCACCCTGAGCCTCGCTCCGCCTCGACTCGCTTCGCTCGCTCGACTCCGCTGCGGCAGGCCTTTCATCCACGTCACGTAGAGGGGAGCGACGACCGCTCCCCTCTAGCTCCCCAGCCGGGAGCCCGCACTAGCGGCCTAGGGCCTCGGCGCGGTTCACGATGCGGGGGGTGAGGAAGATGATGAGCTCGTTCCGGGCGTCGCTGGCCGTGCGGTGCTGAAAGAGGATGCCCAGGATCGGGATGTCGCCGAAGAAAGGAACCTGGCTCAGGTTGCGGCCGGTATTGCGCGTGTAGATGCCGCCGATGACGGCCGTGTGGCCATCCATAACGAGGAGCTCGGTTTCCGCCTCGCGCTTGAGGATGGTCGGGGCGCCGTTCGCCGCCGTCTGGTTGAAGTTCGGCTCGTCGCGGTTCAACTTCACGTGCATCGAGATCGAGCCGTCCGCCGTGACGTGCGGCTTGACTAGGAGCTGCAGCTTGGCCTCCTGAAACGTCGTCTGAACGCCGAGCGCGCTCACCTGCGAGTACGGGATGAGCGTCCCCTGGTTGATTCTCGCCTCCTTGTTGTCGAGCACCATGACGCGCGGCGCGCTCACGATCCGGACGAGGCCGGCGGACTCCGCCGCCGAGAGGCGCACGCTCAGGTTGAGGGCGTTGTCGATGGATCCGAACGACATGCCGATCGCGCCGCCGGCCCCGGTTCCGACCGCGGCGGGCAGGTTGACGGCGAAGTTCGGCACCGCGACGGTCCGGGTGAACGGAGAGACGCCGGCCGTCGGGGTGTTGTTGTCGTAGTTGCCGCCGGCCGCCGAGACGCTCGAGGGGAAAGCCACGCCGGTCGGGTTCCCGGTCGCGGGGCCGAACGTGGTGTCGCCGCCCCACTGGATGCCGACGTCGCGGTTGTAGCTGCTCGTGGCCTCGACGATGCGCGCCTCGATGAGCACCTGCGCCGTCTGCGTGTCGAGCGAGCGGACGAGCTCTTCGATGTAGTTGAGGTTCGACGCGATGTCGCGCGCGATGAGGACGTTCGTGCGCTCGTCGACCGCGAGCGACCCTCTCGGCGAGAGGAGCTCCTTCGCGCGCGCCTGGAGCTCGTTGGCCTGCGCGTAGCTGATCGGGATGAGGCGCGTCTCGAGCGGGGTAAGCTCGTATTCCTGCTTCTGCGCGGCGAGCTTGAGGTCGCGCTCCTTCTGGAGCTGCGCGAGCGGGGCGACGCGTATGAGGTTGCCCTGCCGCACCATCCCGAGCCCCTTGGCCTGAAGGACGACGTCGAGGACCTGGTCCCACGGGACGTTGCGCATCCGGATGGTGATCGTCCCGGTCACGTCGTCGGCCGTCACGACGTTCACGTGACCCGTGTCGGCGAGGAGGCGCAGGACGTTGTGGATGTCGGCGTCCTTCAGGTCGATGTCGATTCGCCGGCCGGAGTAGCGCTGCTGCGCGAGAAGCGCGGCGTTGCTGGTCGAGAAGCCCGCGGCGCCGCCTGCCACCGTCTCGACGGGCGGATCCTCGTCGTGGATCGACGTCTCGATGCGCTGGAGGTCCGCGACCGGCTTCTCGCGCGCGACGGTGACCACGCTCCGGATGGCCCCGCCGTCCTTGCCCACCGCGCGGCCGTCGATGTGCTGGCCGACGGCCTGGGGCGCGCCCATCGCCTTCGGGGCCGGGAACGACCACACGAGGGTTCCGCCCTCGACCAGGACCGTGCCCGGCGCGTCGCTCGCCCGATCGAGTTCGAGCATCGTCGATCCGGTGGTCGCGTCGTGCGACGCGGTGATCGACTTGAGCGAACCGCGATACTGCGAGACGTCCAGCGTGCGGCGGAGAGCCTCGGGCAGGCCCGTGCCGCGGAGCTCCAGCCGGAGGTTGCCGCTCGTCGCCGTAGAGAGCGAGTAGGTCGGGATGCTGCCGACGTCGACGACGACGCGGTCGCATCCGTTGGGTGCGCAGCCCGTCACGGTCGCCGGAGATCGCTCGAAGCGCACGTCGCGGACGGCGCCCGCCGCGGACGGCGTGGAGGTGCCGGCGCCGGACTGCGCGGGAATCGCGGGACCGCTCGGTGCGATGCGGACCTCGAGCGTCGACCCGCTGGCGACGACGCGGTAGGTCGACGCGCGCTGCAAGCTGATGGTCACGCGCGTCATGGGACCCGATCCGGTCGGGTACGATTGCGTCAGGACGCCGCCCACGACGCCGACGGCGGTGGTGATCGCGGCGGGTGCTCCGACGACGTCGGATCCGCTGAGGTCGACGAAGAGTCGAGCGCCACCGTCGGCGACTCGAACGTTGTACGCTGGCGCGCCCGTACCCACGATCTCGATCCGTGCGCCCCCTGGCACGGTGTCGTCGGGAAGCACCTGAACGTCGCTGACGTGATTCGCCGTGACGTCGGCCGCCGCGACCGACCCGCAGAGCAGGACGCTGGCGGCAAGACTCGCCGACCCAAGCGTCGCCATGCCCTTACGAAGGACGGCGGCATACAAAAGCGATTTCGTCCAACGCATGTTGGCTCCTGGCGTCCCCCGGGAACGGCCGACGGGATCGCTGCGACAACGGTAGAACGGTCGATCCGAAAGGGACCAATTTGTGGCTATTGGGCGCCTCGCGAGAGACGGACGCTCAGCCCGGGATCAAGCCCTCGGTCTCCTTCTGCGCTTCGGGATGCAGGGGGATGACCCGCGTGGCGGGCGGGATCGCGGGCTGCGCAGGATCTTCGCGGATGAGGACGACGTCGCCGTCGCGAATCCGATCGACCCGCCAGTTGAGTTGATACTCGGGGCCGTTGCTACCGCCGATGTGCACGACCTCGGAGCGACAGACGAACGTCCCTTTGTAGACGACCGTCCCCTTGCCGCTCGGGTCGAGGAACATGGCGCGATTCTGCTCGGTGCCGAGGACGATCGCGACGAGCTTCAGCTCGTCGATCGAATACTGGGCGAGCTCCACCTTTCGCTGGTTGAGCGCTTCACGATTCACCGCCTGGCTCTGGACCATGAAGCTCCGGAACGGGTCGCGGTTGCGATCGCTCTCGACGAAGTCGTTCTCCGTGTACTCGGGCCCCTTGAGTTCGGGGGGAAGCCCGGAGGCGCTCGCGGCGGCGGCGACGGCGGCGGGCGGCGTCCGACTGGGAGGAGGGGGCGGCGCGGTCGGAGCGGAGCCGCCGCATGCGAACGCGAGAGGGAGAGCCGTCGAGAGGGCCAAGATGGATGCCAATCGAGTCTTCACTTTGCTCCTCCTGGCGGGGCGGCCGGAGGCGCTCCCGGGGCGCGCGGCGCCTCCTTGGGCTTGAGCGCGTGGAACGCGGTGGCCAGGCACGAGCCCTTAAGGATGATCTCGTCGCCGACGATGTGCGGGTCGCTCAGCTGGATGTTCTCGACGTTGATGATCCGGTCCACCTTGCCGAGCTCGTACGCGAACTTCGCGATCTGGTGGAACTTGCCCGACATCTCGAGCTTCATCGGCACCTTGGCGTAGAAGCTCTGGCTTATCTCCTCGGTCGGCGAGTAGGCCTTGAGGTCGATCCCGGCGGCGTTGGACGCCTGCTGGACGCTCGAGAGGAAGGCGTCCTCCTGCGACTCCGGCGGCAAGACCTTGTTGAGTTCGCGCGCCCGCTGTTCGCGCAGCGCAAGCTCGCCGCGGTCCGCGAAGTACGTCGCCTGCGCCTGCTCCTGCTGCGCGAGTTCGTCGCGCATCGACTTCTTCTGCCGCTGCGCGCCTTCGATCTTGCTGGCGATGTCCGAGTAGAAGACGAACCAGTACGCGAAGAGAAGGACCGCCACGATGCCGGCGCCGATGCCCGCCTTGGCGGCGGTGGGCAGCTTCGCGAGGGTGCTCGGGACCGGAGCCGCCATCAGTACCTCACCTTCGCGCTGAGCTCGAAGCGAAAGAGCTCCTGGCCCTGATCGACGATCTTCGTTCCAGGGAGAAGCTTCACGTCGCTGAAGTAGTCGCTGAGCTTGAGGCGTCGTTCGAGCTCGCTGACGTCGTCGCCGTCGCGCGCGAGGCCTGCGAGCTTCACGACGCGCTCCGACTCCTGATAACCGGTCAGCCAGAGCCTTCGGGCGTCCCAGTTCGGATTGAAGACCTCCGCCGGGTTGTCGCGCTTCATCTGTTCGAGCTTGTCGCGATCGGTCGTCGGGGCGCGTCCGGGCGTCAGGACGTGCGCGAGCTCGAGCAGCGTCGACGTCGGCCCGGTCCGCCCGGACTGGAGCTTCTGGATCGCCTCTTCACGTTCGCGCAGCTCCTTCAGCCGGTCCTTGATCTGAGGATGGTCGGCGATCTGCTGCTTGATGGCGTCGATCTGACCCTGCGTCCGCGCGTTCTCCGCGAGGATACCGGCGAGCTCGTCCTGCTTCAGCTTCTGGATGAAGAGGCAGACGATGATCGTCGCGACGAAGGCGCCCATCACCGCGATGAGCCAGAACTGCGTCGGCTCGGCGGCGCCCTTGGCGCGCGCCGCTTGCCGCTTGTCGGGCAGGAGGTTTACGCGGACCATTGCCGACGCTCCTTGTCGCAGCGCAGTGACAAACCGAGCGCGACCACCATCTGCGCCGACGTCGCTCGAAGCTGCTCTTCGTTCACGAATTTGGGGTCGACCGCGAGGTTCACCATCGGGTCGAAGAGCTGCACGGCAACGCGCGCGCGGCGTTCGATGGCCTGCACCAGCGGCGCGAGGTAGGCGCTCCCTCCGGAGACGTAGATCTTGCCTATCTCCTGCTCACCGCTCGTCGCGAGGAAGAAGTCGAGCGAGCGCTGGATCTCGCCCGCGAGCGCCTGCGACGCCTGGGCGACGATCTGCGTCACTTCCTGCGGGACGATCTCGGTCGCGCCGCCGCCATGCTTGTAGGCCTCGGCCTGCTCGTACGAGCACGAGAGGGCCTTGCGGATCTCCTCGGTGATCGAGTTGCCCGCGTTGGTTATTTCGCGCGTGAAAGCGCTCACGCCCTTGGCGACGATGTTCAAGGACGAGACGGCGGCGCCGATGTTGAGGAGCGCGATCGTGCCGTCGGCCGGCAACCCGTACTGGTGCTCGAACATGTTCTGGACGGTGAACGCGTTGATGTCCACGATGACGGGCTTGAGCTTCGCCTCGCGCAAGATCGCGGCGTAGTCGTTTATTTCGTCCTTCTTGGCGGCGACGAGGAGCAGATCCATCTGGCCCGCCTCCGGCCGCCGGCGCAGGACCTCGTAGTCCACCGACATGAGCTTGATGTCGAAAGGGATGTGCTGCTCGGCCTCCCAGTGGATCTGCTCGTCGAGCTCACCGGGGGTCATCATCGGCACCGTGATCTTGCGGACGATGACGCTCTGGCCGTAGACGCCGATGGCGACGTCGCGCTGCGAAATCTTGCCGTCGTGGAAGATGCGCGCGAGGGCCTCCGTCACCGCGCCGGAGTTCATCACGTGGCCGTCGATAATCGTCTGGGCCGGCAGGGGCGACCACCCCGAGCGGATCACCTGCAGCTTCTTGCGCGACTCCTTGAGCTGCACGACCTTGATCGAGCTCGCGCCGATGTCGACGCCGACGAGGTTTTTTCCTTCGGCCATGCTTGTCCTGGCGAGCGAGCGTCCACGAGCGCGCGGGCGTTGCTCCAGGAGAAGTGTGACACCCCGAAAAGTGCCGCGTCAAAAAAGGCGGGCCTGACGGCGGGCCTCACCCCATCCTCGACTGGCCAGCCGGCGGCATTCGGGATACGCCTGGCGTCGCTTTGCGCCCGAGATCCATGGCCGTGGCCATCGCGATCGCTGCGATCGTCGCCGCGGCCCCCTCGGCCCGGGCCGACGTCGTCCACATCGTGCAGCACGGGCACACGATCGACGCTATCGCGCACCGCTACCACGTGACGGTGAAGGCCATCCTCGACGCCAACCACCTCAAGGACGCCAAGCACCTCAAGACCGGCCAGGCTCTCATCATCCCGGGCGTGGACGGTCCCAAGAAGAAGGGCGAGAAGGCGCCCGACAAGGCGGAGAAGGCCCTCCACGAGACCGGCCACGCCTCGCCCGCCCCGATAGCCGCAGCGAAGGAGCACGACCACCTCGAGAACGGCACCATTCACGCCGTCCGGCTGGGCGAGGAGTTTCGCATCCGGATGCGCGACGGCCACGGCCACCTCCCGCCGAACGCGATCAAGGCGTTCGAGCACATGATGCGCCAGGGCAACGCGATGCACGCGCCCGATCCACGCCTCTTGGCCCTCGTGGGCATCGTGTCCAACCACTTTGGAAACAAGGTCATCGAGGTCGTCAGCGGCTACAGGGCCTACACGCCGACCCAGTACTCGCCCCACTCGAACCACAACTACGGCCGGGCGCTCGACTTCCGGATCCGTGGGGTGACTAACGAATCCCTGCGCGACTTCTGCCGGACGCTGCGGAGCGCCGGTTGCGGCTACTACCCGAACAGCACCTTCGTGCACCTCGACGTGCGCGAGACCAAAGCGTACTGGGTCGATCGCTCCCGTCCGGGCGAGGCCCCCAAGTACGACAGGCCGGGCGTCGCGGCGGACGAGGGGGCGCGGGACGTCCCGAGCGAGTCGAACGAAGCGCCGGACGATGCCGACAAGGCCGGGGCCACCCCGGAACCGCCGCCAGCATCCTCCCTACGGGCGAAGCCGGCCCCTGGGTCAATTCAATAGCACCAGGGTAATTTTGACTCGCGCGGTCGCTCGACGAAAAGACGAGCAAGGACCGTGGCTAACACCATCTTTATGGCAAATCGAGGCGGGTCAACACCACTACACAATGGGCCCTGAGGATCTCGTAACCGCTTGGAATCTACTTGCTCGACGGCTGGCACGGCGCCCGCAATAAGGCCCTGCACGGGAGATTGCGAATATGAGCCCCTGCACCAGCCGAGTCGAAGCGTCCAACCCCACCCGAGAAGAGCTCGACCTTTACATGCCGCTGGTTCGCCAGGTGGTGGCCCGAGTGCTGCGCAAGCTGCCTCCGAACGTGCTGCGCGAAGACCTGATCTCGGCGGGGACGTTCGGCCTCATCGACGCGCTCCGCAAGAGCGTCGATCGCGGTCCCGCCTTCGAGTGGTACGCGCGCGTCCGCATCCGCGGCGCGGTCGTCGACGAGCTCCGGGCGCAGGACTGGCTCACGCGCCGGGCGCGCTCGCGCATCACGCGTGCGCAGGCGGACGGCACGGGCGGCAGCGCGGCGGTGGTCGGGTTCGACGATCTGTCCGAGGCGCAGGCCAACTCGTTCGCCGACGAATCGGTCGCGACGCCGGAAGAGCAAGTCGAGCAGCGCATGGACCGGCGCATCCTCGAGCGCGCCGTTCAGCATCTGCCGGAGCGCGAGGGCAACATCGTCGCGTGGCACTACTTCGAGGACGTGCCGTTCAAGACGATCGCGACGCGCCTCGGCGTCAGCGAGCCGCGCGTCTCCCAGCTGCACTCGCGCGCCATCGGTCTCCTTCGCGCCACGATGGTCGAGACAAGCGACGCCGCCGCCGCATGAGTCAAGGCGACTTTGGCTTCGCGTCTGCGCGAGGGGGCACTGGAGTCGTGGCTTCGAAGCGGAAGCCGCGCGGGCGGAGCGGGGCCGCGATGGCGTAGAGGACCGACTGGTCGTAGCGCGCGCGCAGCGGACTCGCCGTGCCCGAGCGGTCGAGAAGCGCGGTGGCCTCCGTGCCGCGATCGAGCGACACGGCGCGCGTGCAACCCGCGCGAGACAGGGCCTCGGCGAGCGGCGCGGCGCTCGCGAAGGACCCGCGTGCGAACATGACCTGCCCCGAGGGCGCGATCCCCAGCGCGGCGCGTGGCACGACGGCGCCGGCAGCAAGCGTCACGGGCTCGCCGTCCCAGAGCAAGAGGGGCAGCTCGACGAGATCGTCCTTGTCGCCCAGGATGGGCGTGTCGTCCGCGCGCACGATGGAGATGTCGCCGTCGTCGCCGACGAAGACGGCCCCCGAGCCGGGGCCGCCCCGTACCGCGACGGCCATGCGCCCGCTCGTGGCGAGGCCGAGCGCCCGCTTCTCGCTCGCGACGCCGAGGCCCACGGCCAGAAGGGCGCGACGCGAGTCGTCCCCCGTGAGCTCTCGCCGCGGCGTCGCCGCAGTAGCGTCCTTCGTCCCCGCGCGAACGCGCCACGTCACCCGGCCCGGCTCGATGTCGACGATCTCGACGCTCCCGTGGACGCCGTCGACGCGGCCGCTCCAGATGCCGGGCATCCAGTGGGGCGGCGGCTGCAGGCCCCCGTCGGGAGTCCACGGGACACCGCCGTCGATCGACCCCGGCGTCGGGTCGTGGACCATGACGTAGAAGAAGTCCTTGGGGGCATACTGGATGTAGCGGTCGGTCGGGATCGACATGGCCGGGGTCAAGAGCTGCGATTTGTATTTCTTGCCGGCGATGTCGTCGATGGCCGTGAAGAGAAAGCCCGTATGGTACGGGTTCATGTCGAGGTGCATGGCGTAGTCGCAGCCGGCCATCTCCATCGCCTTCGCGAGCGCCGTCGCGCTGACGTCGTCCCCCCAGGCGTAGAGAAGGTGGCCGCTCGTGGTCACGCACATGCCCGACCGCTCCGTCTGCGCGCCCTTGCCGGGGAGCGTGAAGCCCCACAGGTTGCGGCCGGTCGGGTTGATCTGCCCGTGATCCACGAGGGGGTCGAGGTTCTGGCGGAACGACACGATCGCGTCGTCCGGCACTCCCTGGACGCCGCCCACCTTTCGCTCCGAACCCCAGGTGCCGAAGCCGACGCGTCCGTCGTCGAGCACGATGACCGTGGCTGACGCCGGGACGGGCGGGAGAAGCACCCTCTTTTTGACCATCATCCCGTAGTGGCCGTGCTCCGTCTTGAACGCACCGTTGAACGCGGCGGCGACGCGGCGGTACACGGCCGGGTCGCGCGGGATGCGTCCGGGTCCCGGTGGGCCCGTCAGCGGCTCGGGGTCCTCGACGCCGGCTTCCATGCCGAGGTCGAGCTGGCGCAGGTCCATCGCCACGAGGAGCACCTTCGAGTACGGCCGGTCCTCGTCCGGGCGGACGAACGTCCGGTAAAATTCGGAGGGCGCGTCCGCGGTCACGCCCGGGACCTGACGCAGCCACGGTAGGTTCGGCACGACCCACTCGCCCTCGCCTTCCTCGGGCGACTTCCAGATCGTCGCGACGCGCGGCGGCGGCCAGTGCGCCTCGTCGAGCGACGCCTGCGACGTGTCGAGCAAGGGCGGCGCGGGGTCCGCCGAGACGACGACGTCGGTCGCGCGGCCGCCCGAGTGGAACGTCGCCCGCCGGTAGACGTCGCGGGCCCACAGGGCCTGGTCCTCGAGCCACGCGATGGGCGCCGGCCCGATCCACGGCACGGCCCGCAGAGTGTCCACCGTCCAGTGCGAGAAGCGCTTGGGGAGGTGGATCCCCGACTCGGCGCGGGCCCCGGCGACGGGAGGAGCGAGCTCGGCGCTCGCAAGGTCGAGCCGCGTGGCGGTCACGACCGGGGCGCGGCGCGCATCCCCGCCGAGGAGGGTCACGTCGAGGGACGCGTCGCCGAGCGCGAGGCCGACCGCGCGGGCGGGCGATTCGAGCGTCACGTCGATGCGTCCGACGCCGGCGGTGCTGCCGGTCTGCTGCAGGCTGGTGACGGCCGCCATCGCCCTGTCGGCGAGCTCGATCGCCTTATTCTGGGCACCTTCGCCGGCGAGGTCGAGCACGGTCACGCTCTGCTCTTGCCCGTACGCTCGCGTCGCGAACGCCGCGCGGCTCCCGCGAAGGACGAGCTCGTGGTCGTCACCCAGCGGCGTGTTCGTGAGGTCGTGCGCCCCGCCTACGCCGATCACGCTCCCCTCCGGCGACACCCGGACACGCGCGCGCCAAACGTCGCGCGTGTCCTGCCCCGGAGACCGCGCCAGGAAGAGGGCCCACCGACCGACGACGGCGTCCGACAGCAGGCCACCCGAGGGGGCCCAGCGGATGTCACCCGGCGAGACGCTCGCACCGAGGGCCGACGCACCGAGCGCCGCAGCGAGCGCGACGAGATCCCGCCCGGGCGCCGACGGACCCGTCTGCAGCGTCGCGGCCACCGCGACGAGGCCAGCGCAAGAGCCGAAGAGGAGCCCACGCTTGCGCGCCCACTGGCTCGCTCGGCCAAACACCCCGCCATGAAACATTCGTCGCCGGCAGGGTCAAGCGAAGCGCGCCCAGCCGGGACGGCCGGCGACGAGCAAGCCGCCAGCGCCGCGAAGTTCACGAACACTTCGTCGCCGCGCCGTCAGCATGTCACCTGAGCACACGTACAGTCCGAGACGTGGGACGAGCGGTCCCTTTCGCATGTGTTCTCGGCGCCGCCGCGGCGCTGCTCGTGCCCGTCGCGCGCGCCGGCGGGGAGCGTGACGTCGTCAGTCTGTTTTTCATCGCGAAGAGCGAGAACAGAAACCAGGTCCATTACGGCGTCCACCTCGACGCGAGCTGCGCGCCGGTCGGCCCGGCGCCGGTCTTCGGTTACTGGCGTATGCTCGAGCACGGCCCCACCGCGACCGAGCCTCTGCTCGCGCGCGAGGTTCGCGCCTACGGCTTCGCTGGTGAGCGCGTGATGGCACGGGAGGCCCAGGGTGGACGCGTATTGGTGCTCCTCGCGGCCCTGGCGCAAAGGCCGATCGTCGTCGAGACCCTCGCGAGCGGCTCGACGTGCGTCGCCACGGCGACGACGGCGATCGGCGGCGTGCCGGCCGCGCTCGGCAGCGTGTTCGCGCAGCTCCGCTGGCCCTTCGGCGTCGATTCTCTGACGCTGACGGGCCGCGCGCTGGCCGACGGCCACGTCGTGCGCGAGCGCGTGGCGCCCTGACCGCAAAGACGGCCACCGCCCGAAGAGCTACCATCGCCCCCGCGCATGTTCACCCGGTTGCCGACGGTCCGCGCCAAGCTCACGGCGCTGGTGTCGCTGTCGGTCGTGGTCATGCTGGCGGCGCTTCCGGTGCTGTCGTGGCTGCTGCACCGCCAGCTCGTCGACGAGGTGGACGACCGCGTGACGGACGCCGAGAAGGCGTTCCAGACGGAGCTCGACGACGATCTCGCCGATCTCACCCTCGCCTCGCGCGTCCTCGCCGCGGACGACGCGACGACGAAGGCCATCCAGCGCCGCGACGCCGAGGGCGCCCGCCGGCTCGCGCAAGTGTTCCTCGGCGTCTACCCCGACATCGACGTTCTCCTCGTCGAGCCCGACGGCGCCGTGCTCGCCCAGGTCGGTTGCGAGCACCCCCCCGCGCAGATCGCCGGCATCCCGGAGCTCTCCGATCTCGCGCACGGCAAGGAGGTCGAGGGAGTGGTCGCCCACGGGTGCGAATCCCCCGCTTCGACCTCGCCCCCGGCGTACGCCATCGGCGTGCCGCTCGCCGGCGTGGGCGGGGTCGTCGTGTGCTTGCCGATCGACAACGGGTACCTGAAGAACGCCAGCGCGAAGCTCGGACTCGAGCTCGCCTTCGCGGTGCTCGAGCCGGGCGACGACAAGCGCCTCGTCGGCGAGACGCCGGATTTCCCGCAGGCCGGGCGAGGCGTCTCGTCACGGACGACGACGACGGTGCACGTGGCCGACAGGACGTGGGCGGTCGCTCGGTTCGAGCCACGCCAGCTCGTGGGACGGATGGGCCGGGTGGGAATGCTCGCGGCGCTCGACGTCGGCGACATCCAGGTCATCGTGCGCCAGCACCTGCTCTATGCGCTCGCCGTCCTCGGCGTCGCCGCGGCGATCTCCGTCTGGTTCGGGTCAAGCCTCGCGTCGCTCATGTCGAGCGCACTCAGGCGACTGAACGTCGCATTGAAGAAGGTGGAGGAGCTCGACTACACGCACGTCGACCCCGTGCACACCGGCGACGAGCTGGAAGACCTCGCGAGAGGCTTCAACCGGATGGTCGACGGCCTGAAGGAGCGCGACAACCTGCGAACGACGTTCGGCAAGTACATGACGGCGACGGTCATGGAGCATCTCCTGGCCGGCAAGGTGGCGCTCGGCGGCGAGTCGCTCAAGGTCACGATCCTGTTCACGGACATCCGGAGCTTCACGAGCATCAGCGAGAAGATGGACCCGCAGCAGCTCGTCGGCCTCCTGAACGAATATTTCAGCGAGATGGTCGGCATCGTGATGCAGGAGGACGGCGTCGTCGACAAGTACATCGGCGACGCCATCATGGCGGTCTTCGGCGCGCCGGTTCCAAAGCCCGAGGACGCGGTGAACGCGGTGCGGGCGGCGGTGCGCATGCGTCAGTCGCTGCAGGTCCTCAACCGCCGCCTCGAGGCACGCGGCGTGTCGCCGCTACGAACGGGTATCGGCATTCACACGGGCGAAGTGATCGCGGGCAACATCGGCAGCGAGAAGCGCATGGAGTACACGGTCATCGGCGACGCCGTGAACCTCGCGTCACGACTCGAGTCGAACACCAAAGAGCTCGGGGTGAACGTGCTCATCAGCGAGGACACGTACGAGCTGACGAAGCACGTCGTCGAAGTGCGGGCGATGCGGGAGATCACCGTGAAGGGGCGGAAGAAGCCGGTGATGACGTACGAGGTGCTGGGGCTGAAGGGGGAAGAGCTGATTGCCCTGAGCGTGCGGCCGCCGGCGGCCTGACGGGCGCAGGCGCGGGTGCAGGCGCGGGCGCAGGCGCCCGCACGGCTCTCGGGTCCGCCAGGGAGACCCTCGCGTGCCTCCGCGTCGCCGAGTCGTTCGGCTACGTCCCTTCCGTACCCACCGCCGTGCTCGGCACCATGAACCGCGTCGTCGGTACCCTCGTGCGGGTGGCGGCATGGACCACAGCGCAGCCACCCCTGCGCGCACGACACCGAGGCTCCCGTGCACTCCACCGAGGCGGAAGTGCAAGTCATCGTCGGTGGATCGCAATTCACCGCGGCTGATTCGCACTTCATCGTCGGTGGATCGCGATCCACCGCGTCTGACCTGCACTTCACCGTCGGTGGATCGCGATCCACGGCGTCTGACCTGCGCGGAAGCCTCGATGGATCGCGGGTCATCGCGGCTTCCCTGCACGGAAGCCTCGGTGGATCGCGATTCACCGCGTCTGACCTGCGCGGAAGCCTCGGTGGATCACAATCCACCGCGTCTGACCTGCACTTCACCGTCGGTGGATCGCAATTCACCGACGATGACTCGCACTTCAGCCTCGGTGAATCGCGCTTCCGCCCTCGATCCCTGCAGGGGACTCGCACCGTGTCCCACCCATTTTCACTATTTTTCGCAAAGCGGCTCGCTCGAGTCGGTCAGTCCCATGAGGCGAGCGCGATTCCGACGCCGGAGCATGGTGCTCCGCCCGCGGGGTCGCCTTCGCTCTCGGAAAGAAAAGGAACATCATCATGAGTACGACAAAGGTTACGAAAGCCACATTGGAACAGCGGATCCGCGGTCTCATCGCGGGCACGCAGAAGCACCCGCCCACCGGGCCTCTGACGGTTGGCGGGGCCACGTACACGGCGACGGCGCTCGTCCAGCTCCTCCAGAGCCTGGCCGACGCGCTCGGCGCCGCGGACTCGGCGAAGGCCAGCTGGCAGGAAGCGCTGAAGAACGCGACCGACGTCAAAGCAAAGGTGGGCCCTGTCGTTCAGGCCTACCGGAGCTGGGTCGTCGTCACGTACGGAAACGCCCCCGCGACGCTGGCCGACTACGACGTGACGCCCCGCAAGGTGCCCACGCCGTTGACCGCCGAACAGCTCGTCGCCAAGGCCACCAAGGCCGAGGCGACGCGCAAGGCGCGCAACACCATGGGCAAGAAGCAGAAGAAGAGCGTGAAGGGAACGGTCCCCACGACCGCGCCGGTCACCTCTTCGGCCGCTTCGCCGCCCGTGGCGCCGAGCGCTGCCGGCAGCACGCCTCGCGTTCCGTAGTCGCGTGAGGTGACGACAAGGGAAACGGGGGGCGCCGTCGAAGCAGACGGCGCTCCCCGCACTTCCCGCGCCCAGAGGCGGCAGTCTCCTTCAGGAGACGAACTTCAGCTGCCCGCTATTGGCACTGCTGGACCCTCGACCCCAGATCGTCCTGGGTGCAGGAGCCAAGACCTGATGCGCATGTAAAGAAGTCGGCGCTCTCACCGCAGGACGGGGTGGTCATGAAGCCCTGCTTTCCGGCGCAGATTCCCAATACGCCAGTGCACGTAATGCCCGTCGCATACATCTGGCTCACCGCACAATCGCAGTTGGGCCCGTCCGTCACACCGCCTGAGTCCTTGGGAACGCCGGTGTCGGCGGCATCCGGAACGCTACTGACGTCCGGACCGGAGTCCACCGGCGCCGCGTCCACGCCAGCATCGACGCCCGTCTCCGCGCCTGCCTCGACACCGACGTCTGCCGCTCGGGGCCCGTCCCCTACCGGCGCATCCGTCCCCGTCACACCCTCGTCTCCGCCGCCCGTATCGAATGCCACGCTCCCCTCGCTGGTCGTCGAATCCTGCGAAGCGTCCGACCCCGTCGTGCCGTCGCCGACGCCCCCGTCCTCGAAGGTCACGTCGGGAAAGCTGCACGCGGCCGCGAGTGAGGAGGCGCACAGCGCGACGAGCGCGACTCTCCGGACTGCGGCGGACGGGCGTTTCTTCATCGCCTAGAACTTCCCCGTCGCCCACGCCCCCGTGGGCGAGAGTACCAGCGCCGCCCCCGCGCCGCGCGGGTGACTCGTCGCGAGCAACACGACCCCCGTCGCCGCACCGACGAGCGCGACGGGGAGGAACACGTTGACGAGCGTGCTCGCCGTACGGCCGGTGTCGGCGTTCGAACGGAGGGTCGCCTGCTCCTGCGGCGAGACGTTTGTGCAGACCCACCCGTTATTGCTGTTGCTGCACTGGCTGTTCCCTGTGACATCGCCGAGCGCCGACTGCCTCACCACGATGCTGACGATCGTCCCGACGACCCCCGCCGCGCCCACGCCGAACGCAACCCACGCCCCCGTGCGACGCGTCGAGTCCGTGTGAACGTCGTCCGTCTCCGCGGGCGCGGGCGCGAGCGCGGACTCGGGCGCGGGCCCCGGCGCGGGCGCGGGCCCAGGCGCGGGCCCAGGCGCGGGCCCAGGCGCGGGCGCGGCCTCCCCCGGCGCGAGCACCATCACCCGCAATGCCACCCGCTGCGTCTCTCCCGCCCCGAGCTGCACCACCCGCTCCTGCGGCGCGCTCACCCGCGGCCCCTCCACGCGCACCACGTAGCGCCCCGGATCCCTCTCGAGCTGCGTACCGAGAAGCCCCGGTGCGAGCACCTCCCCGTTGAGCCTCACCTCGATGCCCTCGCTCGACGCCGACGCGCCCCCGGCCGCGACCGCGCTCACGTCGAGCGTCAACGTCGCGAGCTTCGGCGCGAGCCGCGCTGCGGCCTCGTCGGCGTCGTGCGTCCAGCCGTCGTACTTGCGGTCGTCGACCGTGATGAGGGCGCGCTTGAGGTCCAGCCACGCGCGGCGCGACGACGCGAAGTGGCCTACGGACTCCTCGCACTCCGCCGTGTTGCGCAGACTCCCCAGGCCCCCCGGATAGAGCTCGTACGCCTTGCGAAAGAGCGGAATAGCGTTCGCGCAGTCGCCCTTGGCGCGCAGGTCGCGCCCGCGTGAGAAGAGATCCTTCGCGTCCCCGACCGAATCGGCGCGAGCTACCGGTGGCGCGAACACCGAGAGCACCGTTGCCGCGACGAGCGACACGATAAGAGAGCGCAGACTCACCTCAGCATCCGTCGAGGGATCGTAGCTGGCTCGATCTCGATAGTCGAGGTTGGCTCAGCTCAAAGCACGTCGCTCTTGTCGTGGGGCTTCGCCAGAGGCCGAGGCAGAGCGGGCGGGGGCGCAGGCGCCGGGGTAGGTGGGGCCGGCGCCAGCGTGGGCGGCTGCGAGGTCACCATCGGCACCACCGGCCCGCGTGCGGCCGAAAGGGGATGCGCGGGCGCCCGCGGCAGGGACGAGACAGACGTGGACGGCTGCTCGTCCTCGGCCGCATGCAGCGACTGCGCGGGCGGCGCGATCATCGGTGGGATGGCGGGCGCGGACGCCACCGCGCTCGGAACTCCGGGCGCGGCGGCCTCGGGGCTCGAAGGATGCGAAAGCATGCGCCAGGCCACGCCGAGGGCCATCAGGCCGATGGCCGCCCCCGCCACCGCGAGGGAGACGGCGCGGACTCTCCCCTCGCGTCGCTGGGGCCGCCGCGCGTTCGTGGTCGCCTCGTATTCGTCTTCGTCGGGCGGGGGTGGGGCCATCGTTTCCTCCGAGGTCGACACGACCAGGGAGGAACCCGAAGCGTCGGGCGAAGGGACGACGCCCGCCGCCTTCGCGAAGTCCTGCGCCAGCTCCGAGGCGCTCGCGAAGCGGTTCTCGATGCGATCGGCGAAAGCCCGCGCGAAGAACTCCGAGAGCGCGGGCGGAACGTGAGGGATACGCTCGCTCAGCGGCACGAGGCGCCCTGCGCAGAGGTTCCTGAGGAGCTCCTGCACGTCGGCCCCCTCCATCGGGAGGCACCCTGAGAGGGCCTCGTAAGCCATGACGGAGACCGCCCACAGGTCGCAGCGGTGATCGAGCTTCTCGGATGCAAAGGCCTGCTCGGGGCTCATGTAGCCCGGCGTACCGAAGACGATCCCCCTCGCCGTCGCGAAGGCTCCCCGCACACGATGGGCATGGATGGCGCGCGCGATGCCGAAGTCGAGGACCTTCACGAGGCGCCGCCCTTCCTCGTCGTGCGTCACGAACACGTTGGCAGGCTTGAGGTCGCGGTGGAAGACGCCCTCGGCGTGGGCGTGCGTCAGGGCTCGCGAGATCTGCGTGACGATGTCCGCGACGGCGTCGACGGGCAAGCGCCCCTTCTCGAGCATCGAATCCAGCGTCTGCCCCTCGAGCAGCTCCATGACGAGATAGGCGAGCCCGTTCTCCTCGCCGTGGTCCGTCACGCGGACGATGTGCCGGGTCTTTCGCGAGAGTCGAGCGGCGATCTGCGCCTCGAAGCGGAACCTCGCCGCGGCCTGCGCGCTCTCCTCGACGACCTCACCTTCGAGGCTGGGCGTGAGGAGCTTGAGTGCGACATGCTCGCCCAGCGTGCGATGGTGCGCGACCCAGACTTCGCCCATCGAACCCCGCCCAAGGAGGCGCACGAGCTCGAACTTTCCGGCGACGACGTGACCTACGTCGATCCCTGCGCTCACCAATACGGGCATGTTAGCGCCTCGGTCCGAAAGTCGCGCTATATTGAGAGCGATGAAGGAGCGTGCTCCATCGCGCCCGAGGGCCGTATCCCACGTCAGTCACGCGGGCGACGACCCGCACACATTTGCCGTTGTGGTTGGTGAGGGCGTGCGGCGGGCGCGGCAGGCGAACGGCTGGACGCAGGTGGAGCTCGCGGAAGCCGCGGGCCTATCTCCGAACTACGTGGCACGTCTCGAGCGAGGTGAGCTCGGCCCATCGTTCTACGTGGCAAACCAGCTCTGCGAGACGCTCGAGATCGACCTCAACGAGCTCTTGGGCGGCGAAGCCGCCCCTGCGCGAACGACCCGCCGGCGGCTGATCGGCTAGGGCACTCTCGCCAGAGCGCCGGGCGCAGGCGCACGAGAGGGCATGCGCCTGAAGAGGCGCAGCGCCAGCGCGAGGCCGACGAGGTTGAAGCACGCCGCCGCAAGAAACGGCGCACCCGGAATGTGAGGGTGCGCGGTCTCGGGCCCGAACCGCGCGAGAAGGTCCGTACCGAGCAAGGGCGCCACGATGGCCGCGAGACCGGCCAGGCTGTTGAGCGACCCCTGGAGTTCGCCTTGTTCGGAGGGGCCCACTTCTCTCGTGATGAGCGCCTGAGTCGCCGGCCCGGCGAGACCGGCCAGCGCGAAGGGGAAGAGCATCGCGTACATGACCCAACCGTGCCGAGCGACGCCAAAGCCGAAGTGTCCAAGGGCGCCGAGGCCGAGTGCGAGTAGGAGCGCGCGCCGCTCGCCAAGAGGAGGAAGGATGGCGCGGATGAGGACGCCCTGAACGACGGCCGTCGACACGCCGACGACCATCAGGGATAGCCCCACCTCGTGCAAGCTCCAGCCGAAGCGCTCCTGGTTGGAGAGCGCCCAGACGCTTTGGAGGATCCATTGCGCGATGAACCCGCACGCCATCGTGCCCGTCAACCCGAGGACGATCGGATGGCGTCCCAGGTTCTTGAGGGAGCCGAGCGGATTGGCGCGACGAAAGGAGAAGGCGCGCCGGTCTTCGCGTCGCAGGGACTCCGGGAGGACGAAGACGCCATAGAGGAGGTTGACGAAGTTGAGCCCCGCGGCGGCGAAGTAGGGGACGCGCAGGCCGTATTCGCCGAGCAGGCCGCCGACGGCGGGACCGATGATGAAGCCGAGACCGAACGCGGCGCCGATGAGACCGAAGCTCTGCGCGCGCTTCTCGGGAGGCGTCACGTCGGCCACGTACGCGTTCGCCGCGGAGAAGCTCGCCGCGGTGGCGCCGGCGATGACGCGACCCACGACGAGCCACGACAGCGCAGGGGCAAAGCCGCTGAGCAGGTGGCTGAGCGACGCGCCGAGGAGCGACCCGAGAATCACCGCGCGCCGGCCAAAGCGGTCGCTCAGCGCGCCGAGGATGGGGGCGAAGACGAACTGCATCACGGAGTAGATGGCGACGAGGACCCCGAACCAGTGCGATGCGGCGCCCAGATCGTCATGGAGGAAACTCGCGACGAGCCTCGGGCCCACCGGGATGATGATCCCGATCCCGAGGGTGTCGAGAAGGACCGTCACGAAGATGAACAGCGTGCTGGAGGTCTTTGGGCTCGTGGCCGGCATTGCACTATTCAACTCTCAGCTCCGCACCTTTTGCCTCGCGGCCTGCGAGGGTCACGACCAGGAGGAGGACCGCCGCGATGCCGATCGTCCACGAGAGCACGAGGGCATAGTCGTTGCTGCGGGCGTGCGCGAGGCGCGCCTGGACGGGCGCCATCTTCGACACGGCGAGATTCCCAAGCTGGTAGGCAAAACCGGGCAAGATGGCACGCACCGACGGCGGCGAGAGCTCGTTGAGGTGCGCGGGGACGACGCCCCAGGCGCCCTGCACCATGAACTGCATCGCGAACCCGCCGACGGCGAACATCGACGCGGTTTTCGAGTAGGCCCAGAGCGGAATCGCGGGCACTACCAGCGCCGCCGCCAGCGCGATCGCGCGACGTCGCCCGATGCGCCCCGACAGGGCGCCGAAGAAGATGCCGCCGGCGAGCGCGCCCAGGCTGTACACGATGGCTATCGTCCCGGTCGTCGCCGTGTCGAAGCCGCGTTGCACCTGAAGGAAGGTCACGTAGAGGTCCTGCGAGCCGTGACTCAGGGCGTTGAAGCAGGCCATGAGGAGCACCAGAAAGAGCAGCCGGGGAAAGTACCTGACGACCGCCGTCCGGACCTCGCTCGCCGACGCTCCCCTGCTGTGCGCACCTGCGAGCCATGCTGGCGACTCCTCGACCGTGCGTCGTATGTAGAAGACGAGGAGGGCGGGCGCCGCGCCGACGACGAACATCCCGCGCCAGCCAATCCGGTCGAAGAGGAACTTGAAGACGACGGCCGCGAGTAGGTAGCCGAGCACGTAACCTTCCTGGAGCAGCCCGGAGAAGAAGCCCCGGTTCTTCGAGGGCAGCGTCTCCAGGGCGAGCGCCGCGCCGATGCCCCACTCGCCGCCCATCGCGAGTCCGAAGAGCGCGCGAAGGACGAGGAGCGTCGTCAGGCTCGGCGCGAAGGCGGACGACAGCTCGCACAACGAATAGCTGACGACGTTTATCATCAGTATGGGACGCCGCCCGTATCGTTCGGCCAGATAGCCGAAGAAGAGAGCGCCGATGGGCCGCATGGCGAGCGTCCAAAAGATCCCTTCGGCGACGGAGGCGACGCTCGCGTGAAACTCTCGCGCGATGGCCGAAACGGCAAAGGTGAAGAGAAAGAAGTCGAAGGCGTCGAGTGCCCAGCCGGCGAGGGAGGCGAAGAACGCGTGACGCTGGGGCCGCGTCAGCTCGCCGAAGGGTGTCGAGAACGGGAGCGCCATGTCGTCGCGACTTTCTTCACTATCATGCGCAACGCGCATGGCGACGCGCATGGCAATGCGGGCGACGTTGTCGAAGTCGTCACTTGACGATTCCGGGTCTCGGCGCTAAGGACTCAATCATGGTGTTCGCGAACTCGATGGCGAAGCGCAGTGCGGCGCGCGTAAATATGATTTGGCGCTCGAAGGCGCTACCCTAGGCACCAGCTTTTCCAGCGCGATAGCGCAGCAAAGGCCGCCCGGGGAAACCCGAGGCGGCCTTCGGTTTTTCTGGCTTTCGAATCGACGGGACGTCGGCTTGTTCCGGCAGTCTGCGCGCGTGCGCTGGCCTGTCCGGGACATGCCTCGAACCGAGTCGGGAGGTACCGTCATGTTCTTGCCCAAATCACATATCCATCTGGATGCCGACGACTTGGCTCGATCGGCCGAATTCTACGAGGCCCTCCTCGGCAGCCCGCCCTCGCGCCAGAGTGGTAGTGTGGCGATCTTCGAGTTCGATTCGCCGCCGCTCGTCCTCACGCTGGAGCAGCGTCCGCCCGGAGAGCGGCCCAAGGTCTCGCCGTCGGGCAACGTGAAGCCCGTTCGAAGGCGGTCCGACCCGGATCTCGACCTTCGCGCGCCGCCCCGGTTCGCCCTGGTCGTGAAGGAGCCGCAGGACGTGGGGCACGCGGCCATTGCCCTCCGGCGCGCCGGCGTCCAGCTGCGGCTGGAGGACGAGGGCATCGAGGCCAGGGATCCGGACGGCAACGCGTGGCGGGTGCGCTGCGTGCCGTCGGCGAAGGGTCGCGCGGTGGTCGCGACCGGGGAAGAGGGCCCATGATGACGCCGCCGACAAAGGGCGAGAAGACCGCCTTCGGCGTGCTTCTAGCGATCTCCTCGTGTCACTTCATAAACGACATGCTGCAGTCGCTTCTGATGGCGGTCTATCCGACGCTGAAGGCCGCGTTCCACCTGAGCTTCGCTCAGATAGGGCTCGTCACCCTCTCCTATCAGCTGACGGCGTCGCTCCTGCAGCCAGTCATTGGCTTGTACGCCGACCGGAAGCCCACGCCGTTCTCCCTGCCCATCGGCACGCTCTTCACGTTCGCCGGTCTGCTCGTCCTGGCCGCCGCGAGCACGTATCCGGTCCTTCTCGCGGGGGCCAGCATACTGGGCATAGGGTCCTCGGTATTTCATCCTGAGTCGTCCCGCGTCGCGCGGATGGCGTCGGGCGGACGGACCGGACTCGCGCAATCGTTGTTTCAGGTCGGCGGCAACGTCGGATCGGCGCTCGGGCCAATCGGTGCGGCGGTCGTCGTCCTTCGGTGGGGGCAGCGGGGCCTGGGAGCGTTCTCGGTGCTAGCGCTCGTCTCCACGGCCATCCTGACGGGGGTGGGCCTCTGGTACAAGCGCCACGGCCTGCAGCGCCTGACGGGGGGCCGAGGCGAGACCCGCGCGCCATCCGAGGGCCTCTCGCGGGCAGACGTCTCGAGGTCGATGGCCGTCCTGCTCGTCCTCATCTTTTCGAAGTTCGTCTATCTGGCGAGCTTCACGAGCTACTACACGTTCTATCTCATGCACCGCTTCGGCATTTCTGTCGGGAGCGCGCAGGTCCACCTCTTCATCCTGCTGGCAGCGGCCGCCGCCGGGACGCTGGCCGGTGGACCCCTCGGGGACCGCTTCGGACGCAAGCACGTCATATGGTTCTCGGTGCTCGGGGTCCTCCCGTTCACGCTCCTCTTGCCTTACGCAGACCTCTTCTGGACCGGCGCGCTGAGCATGGCGATCGGCTTCGTCATCGCGTCCGCGTTCCCCGCGATCGTCGTCTACGGGCAGGAGCTCATCCCCGGCCGCGTGGGCATGGTGTCGGGCCTCTTCTTCGGGCTGTCGTTCGGCGTGGCAGGATCGGGCGCGGCGCTGCTCGGGCGACTGGCCGACGCGACGAGCATCGAGCACGTCTACCGCCTGTGCGCCTTTCTTCCCGCGCTCGGGATGCTCGCGGCCCTTCTGCCGAACATCCAGACGAAGCCCGCGGTCTACGGACGGTATTCTGCGGTCGCGTCGAAGCGGAGCACGCGTGAGCATGCGCTCGGGCCTACCGACCCGCGGCACTCGTCCTCGCCGTGAAAGGAGGTCTCGTGGGTACGGAGGGCCCGCATCACGGTGGAGGTCAGATCATGCTCCCCGTCGGCGCATCGGGGGTCGCCGCACTGGACGAGAAAGAGAGCGGGCGCCTGGTCGACCACGACGCGTCGGATGTGCGTGTTTCCCCCCACATCGGTGCGGTCTTCGATGTCGAGCCGAAGGCTCACGAGATCGGGCACTTGCTCGCGCAGGCGAGGCGCGTCGTCCTCGCGGCGACGCCGTTCTGCGAATCGTTGAGCTTGGGGGCTGTTCCTTCGGTAATTCATCGCCACACGCCGAATATAACCATTGCCCCGCCACTTCGCTCGACTCGTATCAGGGTGCCAGGCGCTGCGGCACCCACACGTCGCCGCGACGCTCGTAGCGGACGCGGTCGTGTAGGCGATCTTCGCCGCTTGTCCATAGCTCTACGCTGCTCGCCCGCAGCCGGTAACCGCCCCAGTTCGGGGGGCGGGGCACATCTGCACCGTGCAAGGACTCGTCGAGCCGTCGCCTTCGCTCGCGGAGAGAGTCGAGGTTCTCGATGGGCGCGCTCTGCGGCGAGACGCTGGCGGAGAGCTGGCTGCCGCGCGCCCGCGAGCGGAAGTAGGCGTCCGATGCAGCCGCCGGGAGGACCTCTACGTCGCCCTCGACGCGCACCTGGTGCCTCGTGGCAGCCCAGTGGAAAGCGGCCGCAGCGTGGGGACGACCGGCGAGCTCGCGGCCTTTGCGGCTGTCGTAGCTGGTGAAAAAGGAGACGCCCTCCCCGTCGATGCCGCGGCATAGGACGAAGCGCACCGAGGGACGCCCGTCGGCGCTCACGGTCGCGAGCGCCATCGCATCGGGCTCGAGGACGCCGGCCGCTCGGGCTTCGTTCAGCCACGTGGCGAGCGTCTGCAAGGGAGCGACGTGGGACTCGATGTCGGTGGAGCTCGGCATGCGCCCCGCTTAACCTTGTGCCCCGGCCTCCCGACGTCAACCATGTCCCGCCCCCCTTCGCGCCGGTAGGTTGCACGGCGGCCCGAGGTCCGGTCACGATGGACCGGTGACGCGGCCGCTCGAGACAGTCCTTCTGGTCGCGGCAGCGGGAGTGTGCGCACCGGGTACGGCGTTCGCGGCCGACTGGTACGTCGATGCCTCCGCCGCGGCGGGGGGCGACGGCTCGATGGCCAAGCCGTTCACGACGATCAACGCCACGCTGGCTGGGCTAGCGCAGGGCGACACGGTCTGGATCGCGAGCGGCACTTACGACGAGACCGTGAACTTCTGGATGCTCCCAGGCAGCGGCGGACGGACGACCGTCCGCGCGATGGCCGGCGCGACGCCCGTCATCGACGGCACGGGCGGGTCCGCGGCGGCGGGCTTCGTCATCCAGGCCGGAACGCCGGACATGACGTTTCAGGGTCTCACCATCCAGAACAGCTCGGCCGATGGGATCGAGATCTACGAGGCCGACGGGGGCCAGGTCATCGATTGCACGACGACGGGCATCAGCGGCAACGCCGTCACCTTCTACTACGCGAGCGACGGCCTCGTCTCCGGAAGCAAGCTGCAAGGAGGCGTCGGCGGGCGGCGATCGACGGGGACGATCGTCCAGAACAGCGAGCTTTACGGATGCACCAACCACGAAGGCATCACGATCTACGACGACTCGACGAACTGCCAGTATCTGCACAACGTCATCCACGACAACTACTCGGTCAACCTCTACCTCGACAGCATCAGCCACTCGATCATCGACGGAAACCTCATCTACGAATCCACCCCGGGCAACAACAACCTCGTGGGGATCGAGCTCTCCGACGAGACGTACTCGGACCTGCCGGCCCCGGTGAACTCGTACAACACGATCATCAACAACGTCATCGTCGGCAACGAGTGGGGCATCCAGTTCTGGAAGGGCGATTTTGCGTCCGGGAGCGGTCTAATCGACGACGTCATCTCCAACAACACGCTCGTGAACAACCTCGGGGCGATCAAATGGGACGTGGGCGCCCATACCGGAACGACCATCCAGAACAACATTGTCGTCGTTCAATCGACGATGACGCCGAGCTACCTGCTCCAGGCCAACTCCACGACCGGCATCACGCTCGATCACAACCTGTGGTACGCGCCCGCGCTCGCCCAGGCCTTCATCTGGGGCGACGGGGCAGGAGCGACGGACCACGCGGCCTGGGTCTCCGCGTCGGGACTGGGAGCGGGCGACGTCCTCGCGAATCCAGCCTTCGCCGGCGCCTGGACCGCCCCGCCGGCGACGAACCTCGAGCTCGCCATGGGCTCTCCGGCGATCGACACCGGCGCCACGCTTGCAACGGTGACGCATGACTTCCTCGGAGCCCCGCGGCCGTACGGAGCGGGTTACGACATCGGGGCGTTCGAGTACGGCTCGACGCCCGGCGACGGCGGGGCGGTCGTGGGGCCGGCGGACGCTGGAGGGGCCCCGACCGAAGCGGGTCCGATGGAAGACGAGGGCGGCGCGGGCAACACGCCCGACGCGTCGAGTGGATTGGTCGATGGCGGAGCGGGGGAAGATTCCGCGACGACTTTGGGCGCCGATGGCGGAGCCACGAAGGCTGTGTCGTCCGGCGGGTCGTCGGGGTGCGCTTGTTCGTCGGCGGGGACGGGGCAAGGAAGCGGGGAGCCGACGGCGCTTTCGCTCGCCATGGCGACTCTGTGGCTGGCGCGGCGACGGAGGGGACCGCGACGCGTGCGTTCACTCCTGGCACACGTTGGCACGTCGCCACGTAACGAAACCCCGTAAAATCGCCTCGACGCAGGCGGCATGCGCGTTGCTTGATGCCGACCCGGCTTGCAGCGTCAGGCGGAGGCCTCGTCATGAGCGACACGAGAGCGGGTGATTCCGGGCGGAGAAATACCGCCGTTCTTCGGAGGACGACGAGCATCTCACTGCTCGCCCTAGGCGCTGTGGCCATGAGCGGTTGCACCTCGCGCGCGGATTCTTCGTTGGGCACTAGCTCGGTCGATTCAGGCATCGTGGTGGGCACGGGTCCTGACGGCGGCTTGACCGTCTCCGAAGGGTTCCCGAGTCAGTCGGGGATCACGCCGACGTTCAACACGATCGTGACGGCGAGCGTGCCGCCGCCGCCCATCTCGGGCGGGACGCTGCTGGTCACGAGCGACGGCACCCACGCGGTCGCCGCCGATCCAGACCGCGACAGCCTCTACGTCGTCGACCTGCATACCCGGACGGTCGCGTTCACCATCGGACTTCATGCGGGGGATGAGCCC
>Ga0182018_10000096_pt1 | contig 103769 bp, 98 predicted proteins | sample 812P2MmetaG_FD_120490 | JGI IMG/M metagenome (GOLD analysis project Ga0182018, IMG submission 120490) | Permafrost microbial communities from Stordalen Mire, Sweden - 812P2M metaG | ecosystem: Environmental > Terrestrial > Soil > Wetlands > Permafrost | place: Sweden: Stordalen | collected...
CGCTCGGCATTTTTGCGCCATGATGGCCCGGATTCATTCCGGCCATGGCTACTCCGACCGTATTCACTCAAGTCCTCTCGCTCGGGCACCACGAGACGTTTCACCGATGCGTCGAACGATATCGTGGCGACGCCTGCATCAAATCCTTTTCCTGCTACCGGCCAGCTCGTCATACGAGGCGCCAAGGGAGGCAAGGACCGTCGGGTTCCGATCCCGTCAGCATGCGTCGCTCCGCTGCGGCTCCAAATCGAACACGCACGGAATATGTGGAACCTTGACCGACAGAAATCGCCCAGCGTGGGCGTCACGCTTCCAAATCGCCTCGCCGAGAAATATCCGGGCGCCCCGTTCATGTGGCAGTCGTTTTGGCTCTTTCCAGCCGAGGATCACTGCGATGACCCGCGTCGCGGCATCCGGGTACGCTACCACTTGCTTTCAGAATGCATACAGCGGGCGGTCCAAAAAGCCGCCCGCATCGTTGGCCTCGGCGGCATCGTCACGCCCCATGTGCTGCGCCACGCCTACGCCACCCATTCGCAGGAAAGCCTCGATGCACTGCGGAAGTTGCTAGGACATTCGTCGATCGAGACAACAGCCGGCTATCGGCACCCGGTCATTGATAATGCAAGCAACCCGCTGGACGACCTGCTCAAATGACTGCGCCGACGCATCGCTTTTTTGGGCCCTGACTGGATTCGTTGTTCGAAAGCGGCCACTGAGCGCCCACTGCAACTTCGCTTCGCCGAGAACCTTGGCCCTTCATTTGGAAGGACTAGACTGGTGGACGCCGAGGGACTCCATCGCGACAGAGGGAGACGGCTGCTTTAGTTGCAGCTGGTTGCACGGAATCGCATATTGGTCGCGGAGGCCCTGCAATCGGATCCCAACTCTCCCGAAGATCCTCATTCTGGGACCAATGCTGAAGGCGCATCGAGGTAGGTTTGTGAAAATGGCCGGACGCCTCCCCTACCGGGAAAGCATCTTCACCGATTCGTTAAAAGGATCGACCCGCTTCGGCTCCGAACTAGGAGCGTTGGACCGCCGATGCCAAGCGTCCCTCGGAGTTGATTCTTGCTCTGAAATCCCATGAGAATAAGTGGCAGCTCGGAATGAATCCTTCCGCCCTCCGAGCGAGCTTCGATCTCTAAGGCCAAGGAGGGGGGGATCTTGGTCACTATCGATCCATCTTCGGATTCGATCCGCCACTCCGAAAGAATCCGTGATCCTAACGACACATCTGCGTCGATTGCCCCGGACTGCGTGTAAAGATCCAAGAGGTCAAATCTGCCTTGAATTCTTATGGCTCCGCCTTTGGTAGCAGCCTCAATGCTTCCATCAATATTTTCCGCCCCAACGTCGCCTGCCAAGGTAGCCAAATGCAATCGGCCGCGCAATCCATGCAACGCCATGGATCCATTACCCGATCGCAGGTCGGCGTCCAGATCCTGGGGGGCTTGGATCCGCAGACGAATATATCGTACTCCGAGATACGGTTGCGCATCCACATGGATGGTCACGACGTCGCCGTCCTGATGTTGGTCGATTTTTGCCACAGGTGTGCCTATCGACGAACCCTCGACCTCAAGAACAGCTTCGATGAGGTTGGCCGGCCCCGCTTCCACCACCACCTCCACCCCTTCGCTCGATAGCTGCAAGCTGGGGCGTCCGGAAAGTTGCCAGCGGTGTTGCCATTCCTGCGCCTGGACGCTGCTGGCAAGAATCACGGTGCCGGCAGCCAGCGCCCACAATTTAGTTGGGAGCATCCTCGTTGAGGACGGACTTTGGATATTCTCATTCATAATGTTGTTTCAGAGGATTTGGCGCGTTGGCGCATCAGGCGTGGCGTCGTTCGGCAGAGAATATGGGTCCGATCCAAATTCGTCGGACAAATCGGAGGCCGCGAAAGCATTCGTGCCGGGCCGCCGCCCATTTGCACACGCTTAGGTTGTATCGTCTTCCTTGTTTTTCCCCCTGTGGCGGCTTGGCAGCGCTCCAATATCGATGGAGCCAAATTACAGGCACCTCGGCTTTGGCAGCATGGAGGGATTTATTCCTTGGCTCCGAGGTCCAAGCGTTGAGGTGGGGCCGGCTTCGCCTCCGCTTTCTTCCCGATTGCAAGAGTTGCGCCGCATGAGCAACCAACAGAAGATCGTGCCGACTGCGATCGACGCCACGATTCCGGTCAGTTCGTCCGTCCACCAGCCGTTGGGCACGAAAAGCGGCCCGGACTGCAGGGTATTGTTGGCTGCATGGCACAAAGCCGCGGGCCACAGGCTGCCGCTACGTTTCACCAGCCACGCCAGCACGAAGCTCATGGCGATCGTATGGATTTGAAAGATGAGTGCCGCCTGCAAGATGGGATGCCGCGCGTCGTTGTAACCGGCGAGATTGGACGGCAGATGCCAGAATCCCCAGATTAGTCCCACCAGCACAGTGCCCTTGAACAACCCGAAGCGGCGCTCGAGTTCCGGCTGAAGAATGCCGCGCCAGCCACCTTCCTCCCCAATGCCCCCGATCAGCATGATGATCAGGGACCCGACAGTCACGGAGAGCAAGAGATTGACAGCGAAGAATCCGAAGCCCTGATGTTCGACCCCCAGCATCATGGCGAGGTGACGCACTGAATCGATGCTCTGGCCGTCCCCGCTGACATGGAAAAAGTCGCTGTTCCAGCGACCTTGGTGCACAGCCCGCAGCAGCAGCTGTTGGCCAACGCTGAACGACCATCCGGCGATCAGAGCGATTGGCCAGAATTTCCAACCGATCCGCCTGATTCGTTCCCACAGCCGCCGCCTGGCCTCCCGCCCGGTCAACAAGCCGGCCACCAGGGGCGCCCACATGGCAGCCAGCAGCCACGCGCGTCCCTCGCCGCTCACGCCATGGCTGATTGCGAGTCCCTGAAAGAGCCAGCCCACTGCGAAGACCAGGGCCAGGAACGTGAAGAGTTTCCTCGTTTTCATCGCGATGCGCCTCCCTTTGAAAGCCGGGACTCCAGGAATTTGACAGGCCCGCTCGCGATCAGGGCCAATTCCCGACGCGCCACCCTCAGCAAGAGCCGGTTGCACAGCCAAAACAGCAAGAGCCCACTGAATATGAAAATCGGCATCACGGCGTAGCCCAGCATCTCCCGCATTAAACCCGGGTCGCTCACCCATCCCAGCGCCCCAAAGCGGCCGTCCGCCTCCAAGAACAGGCCGATATGGCCGCTGCTGAATGGCTTGCAGAGGCCGATAGCAACCATGGCTAGCCCGATAATCTCGAGGACTGCCAACGGCAGCACGACGAAGACGACAAAGGCCGTGGCCCTCACCCTGCCGAGCAAGGCCGCGATTAGCTTCAAGGGATTGTCACGGGTCGCCGCCGCTCGGAGGGCCTGCGCATCCACAAAGCGGGACGCGTAATCCTCGGCCGAGCCAAAGGCGCCTGGCAGGTCCAGTTTCCCCTCTGCCAAGCGCTCTTCAAAATGCGAACGAAGCTCGCCCACCAGGTCCTCGCGGATGTCAGGTGGCAGGGCGGCCAAACCGCGACGGAAACATCGCAGGAAATTCTCCACTTCGGTTAGGGATGTCTTGTTCATGTTAATGGACCTTCTTGATTACTCCGTCTATGGCTCCTGTATATTCATGCCATGCAGTCACCAATCTCTTTAGGAACTGGCGGCCACTTGGTGTTAAGCTATAGTACTTGTGCGCATGGCCTACGTCCTCATCGACCCATTGCGTAGTTACTTTCCCTTCACTGCGCAGTCTAGCGAGCAGCGGATAGATGCTGCCATCGCTTACATCCAGGTTGAGCTCGTTTAGCCGCTCCAGCAGTTCCAGGCCGTAGGAGACCTTGGCGTCGAGCAAAGCCAGGATGGCGAGCTCTAGCGTACCCTTCTTGAGCTGGGACTTCCAGCTGATGACCTCCGATGGCACGTTATCTTGCATTACACGTACTGTTGTTTAAAACTATCTAATGTCAAGTCCCCATTTTACGAAATGCGGCGCACGCACCTGAGGTTCGCCTCGGAGAGCCTCATTCTCTGTGTAATGTCCCGCCTGAAATTGAACCGGTCCTCGGAAAGCCCCGGGCCGATTACCGATTTAATGGATGGTGGACGCCGAGGGACTCGAACCCCCGACCCCCTCGGTGTAAACGAGGTGCTCTAACCAACTGAGCTAGGCGTCCATTCCCGTCAAACGGCCGCGAGCGCCGCTTTCGGCCTGAGCCGGCCCTCGCGAACCATGAGTTCGGCGATCTGGACGGCATTTAGCGCTGCGCCCTTCCAGAGATTGTCTCCGCTCACCCAGAACGCCAGGCCGTTGGCGAAGGCAGTATCGAGGCGGATCCGCCCCACGCCGCACTTTGCCCTGCCGGTGAAGTCGAGCGGAGTCGGATATTCTTCGCGGGAGGGTTCGTCGACAAGCTGGGCCCCGGGGAAAGCGGCCACGGCCTCGCGGGCCTCATCGACGCTGACAGGCCGCTCAAACTCGGCGTTGATCGCGACCGAATGCGCGCGGACGACAGGCACGCGGACGCACGTCACCGATACCGCGAGGTGGGGAAGCCCCATGATCTTGCGGCTCTCGAGCATCATCTTGGTCTCCTCGACGGTGTATCCGTTGGGCCCGAAGGCATCGACCTGCGGGATCACGTTGAACGCAATCTGGTGCGGAAGGACCTCGCGCGGCAAAACGGCGCCCCTTGCATGGGCGAGGACCTGCTCCTCGAGCTCGCGCACCGCCCCGGCGCCTGCTCCCGAAACGGACTGGTAAGTCGCGGCGATGTAGCGCCTGAGCCCAAAACGCCGGTGCAGGGGCCACAGGCCCATGAGCGCGACCGCGGTCGAGCAGTTCGGGTTGGCGATGATGCCCTTGTGATGGTCGAGCGCCTCCGGATTGATCTCCGGGATCACGAGCGGCACATCCGGGTCGAGCCTGAAAGCCGAGCTCTTGTCGAGCACCAGGCAGCCGGCCTTGACGGCATCGGGCGCTAGCGCGCGCGCCACGGAGCCGCCCGCCGCAAAGAACGCGACGTCGAGCTGGGCGAACACACCCGGCCTCGCCTCCTCGACAACAATCCCGCGGCCCGCGAAGGGCACCGTCTTGCCCGCCGAACGGGCCGAGGCGAAGAGCCGGAGCGAGGACACGGGAAAACGCCGTTCCTCAAGAATGCGCAGCAATTCTTGACCGACGGCACCTGTGGCGCCGACGATGCCGACCGTGAAGGATGCCGTCTTGTCCATAGAATCGTCCTGGGAATCGTTCAACAAAACCCGATCTGCCCTCAGCATCAAGCAAACAGACCGGGTCATCGTGGTGCGGCTCAAGGCTTCCACGCTGCAGCTGCGGCGCAAGGGGCGCATCGTAAGATCTTATGTGATATCTGGTTCCAAGCGCCCATCGTCAAATATTGCAAACTCCATGGGCACCCCGCTCGGTCTTCACGCAATCGCGGAGCGGATCGGGGCGGGCCAGCCCTCGGGCACGGTTTTCAGGTCCCGGGTGCCGACCGGCCTGCACTTCTCGGAAATCCCCATGGAGGAAGTGGGCACCGGCAATCTCATCACCAGCCGAATCCTTTGGCTCCGGGGCCTCGAGCCCGGGGTGAACTCGGGAGGCAACGTCGATTCCTACAAGCGGTACGTGTACATCCACGGCACGCAGCGCGAGGACAGGATCGGGGAGCCCCTGAGCGCCGGATGCGTCCTGATGCGCAACACGGACGTCATCGATCTGTACGACGAGGTCCGCGTCGGCGACCTCGTCTGGATCGGGGCGTAGGCGCCGGACCGGCCCCTACCGGAGCCTGCCGAACAGCAGCCGCAGGGAATTGAGGCACACGACGACCGTGCTTCCCTCGTGCGCGATCACGCCCGCGGCGAGGGGGACCGCACCGAGCGACGTCGCGACCACCATCACCACGACCACGCCGAGTGAGATCCCGAGGTTCTGCCGGATGATCGCGCGGGAGCGGCGGCTCAGCCGGTGGGCCGCCAGGAAATTCTCGATCCGGTCGTTCATGAGTATGACCTCGGCCTGCTCGAGCGCGGCGTCGCTTCCGCGCGCGCCCATCGCCACGCCCACGTCGGCGGCGGCGAGGCATGGCGCGTCGTTCACGCCGTCCCCCACCATCGCGACCGTGTGGCCCTCATCATGGAGCGCGCGGACGGCCGCCACCTTCCCCTCGGGCGACAGCCCGGCCCTGACCTCGTCGAGCCCGAGCTCGCGGGCGACCGATTCCGCGGCAAGCCTGCGGTCGCCGGTCAGCATCACCGTGCGGACCCCCATCGACCTGAGCTCGCGCAGGACCGCGGCCGACTCGGCCCGGATCCTGTCCCTCAGGAGGACCCGGCCGATCAGCTCCTTTCCCACCACCCAGACCTCGCTCAGCTCGGCGGAGGCCGGCGGGAGGCTGCGGGCCCATTCCGCGAGCGGCCCGTCCTCCAGGAGCTCCCTCCTGCCGAGGAAGAGCGTCGAGCCGCCGAGCCGGCCCTTAAGTCCCTGCCCGGTGATTGACCGGAACTCCTCGACCTCGGAAATCGGGATTCCATCGGCCCTGGCGCGGCGCAGGATCGCCCGCGCTATGGGGTGCTGCGACTTGGACTCGAGCGCGCCCGCCATCTCGAGCACCTCGCGCTCGCGGCCCGTCGGAAAGCTCTCGATCCGCTCCACGGCCAACTCCCCCGTCGTGAGGGTGCCGGTCTTGTCGAGCGCCACGACATCCACGTCGGCCAGCCGCTCGACCGCGGCCCCGCCGCGGAAGAGGATTCCGTGGCGGGCGCCTCGCGCGATCGACGCGAGTATTGCCGACGGTATCGACAAGACGAGCGCGCAGGGGCTCGCGACGACCATGAGCGTCATGGCGCGGTAGAACGCGGACCTGACCCCGGGGCCGTTCGCGAAGGGCGGGAGCCCGAACACGAGCCACCACACCAGGAACATCGCGAACGCGCCCCCGATGACCAGGTACGTGTATCCGGTTCCGAAGCGGTCCGTGAACCGCTCACTCGGGGCCCGCATCTTCTGGGCGGTCTTGATGAGGCGGATGATCCGCTCGAGCGTGCTCTCGGAAGGGAGCCGGGACACGTCGAACTCAAGGGCGCCCCACAGGTTGACGGTGCCGCTGAACACCTCGTCGCCGGAGGACTTTGACACGGGATTCGCCTCGCCGGTCAAGGTCGACTCGTCGCTCGCGCTCTCGCCCTTCGCGACGACCCCGTCGGCGGCAAACGCCTCGCCCGGCCTCACGCGGACGCGGTGCCCGGGCCGGAGCTCCCCGACATCGATCTCCTTTTCCGAGCCGTCCGGGAGCACGAGGGTCGCCCGCTTCGGAGCGGACTTGAGCAGGGCGCTCACCTCCCGCTGCGTGCGGTCGAGCGCGTACTCCTCCATCGCCCCGGCGGCCGAGAACAGCGTCAGCAGGAGCACGGCCTCGCCCCATGCCCCGATGAGGACGGCGCCGACCGCGACCGCGAGCATGAGGAAGTGGATGTCGATCCGGCGCTCGCGCAGGTTTTCCCAGGAATCCATCGCGGCGTCAAAGCCGCCGGCCCCGAGGCCGGCGGCGTAGATCACCTTCGCGAGCCAGGGAAGCCCCGGAACAAAATAACCCACCAATGTGCCCGCGACCCCGGCGGCCGCGCAACCGCCCGCGAGGAGCGCCAGCGTGCGCCAGCCGCCCTCCTCCCAGTGGTCGTGGGCGTGCCCCTCCCTGCGTTCGACCGCGGCATCGGGCCATTCGATCTCCTTCCAGAGCCAGAGCTTCTCGGCGGTCTCGCATGTCTCCCGGCCCACGATGGTCGCGCCGCCCTGGTGGCTCAGCTTGTACCCCAGCGGTGCGCCGCCGTCGCGGGCAGCGGAAAGCCCCGCCTCAACCGCCGCAATGGCCTCGGCCAGGCGTTCCTCGAGATCGGACTCCGTGTCCCGCCCGATCGTCGCAATCGCGACCTTGTGGGCGCCGGGATCCACGCGCACCGCGTTGACCCCGGGTTGCTCCCTGATGAATCGGACGAGCGCGTCGACCCAATCGCCATCGTTGCCGGTTGTGGACTTCATCGCCGTCCCTAGGTTAGCCGGTGTGGAATTCTCTGCAAATTCATTGCTGGGCATGCCCATCGACCCCTTCGCATTCGCTACCGGAAGATCGCGGCGAGGCGGGCGCCGGCCGGCGCCCTCCTCGGGTGCAACCCCCGGGGGACCGATGACTTACAAGCACGCCCGGCAATTCATTTGCCCCTTGGGGGGCCGGAACCATTCGTTTGCTGGACATTGCCCATGATCGGAATCCGCGACGACACCGCACCGGCGCCCGCGTCCCCCACCCGGGCGCCCGAATTCACTGCGAGGGTCTTCTCGGACGGCGGCTGGCTGCAGGCGGAACTGGATCTCGAGCACCGCCCGGGGCAGGAACGGATGGCGCATGCGGTGGCGGCGGCCTTCCGCGACGAGGAGCCCCTGCTCTTCGAGGCCGGAACGGGCATCGGAAAGTCGCTCGCCTACCTCGTCCCCGGGATCATCCACGCGACCGACTGCGGCCGGCAGCTCATCGTATCGACGCACACGATCTCGCTCCAGGAGCAGATCGAGAAGAAGGACCTGCCGCTTTGCCGGCGTCTCTTCAACGCCGTGCCCGACCTCGCGAAATACGCCGGGTTCGCCTCCACGGTCCTCGTCGGCAAGTCGAACTACCTCTGCACCTCCAGGCTGTCGCATGCCCTTGCGGAGAGGGCGAGCCTGTTCGACGACGCGGAATACGCCGAGCTCCAGCGCATAGCGGACTGGGCGGAGGCGACGCCGACCGGCCTGCGCCACGACCTCCAGCCGCCGCCCAACGCGGACGTCTGGGACTCGGTGAACGCCGACTCGTCGTCCTGCTCCAGGCGCATCTGCGATTGCGAGCGCTGCTTCTACCAGCGCGCGCGGGGCCGGGTCCGCTTGGCCCAGGTCATCGTGGTCAACCACGCGCTGCTGTTCTCCCTGATAAGCGCGGGCGGCGCCCGGGCGGAGGGCGCCGGGCCCGACGCCTCGGGGGTCCTCTTTCCCGGGGACTTCATCGTGCTCGACGAGGCGCAGACCGTCTCGGATGTCGCGGAGGAGAACTTCGGCCTCGCTCTCAGCAGCATCGGCATCGAGCGGACGCTCAGGCACCTCTACAACCCGAGGACACGGCGGGGGATCATGAAGAAGCATGGCGACCCGGAGTTCCGGCAGAGGGTCGCCGACGCGCTCGATGCCTCGGGCCGGTTCTTCAGCCTCCTCCTGGGGACGCTGCTCGCGGAGCAGCCGGTCGTGCGGATCCGGGAGGCGGCCGCCGCCGAGCCCGTGCTGCGCGATCCGCTGGCCGCGCTCGAGCGCAGCGTGGCAAAGATAGCGGACGGCCTCGAGGACGGGCGGGAGCGCGACGAGCTCCTGGAGCAGCGGGCGCGTCTGCGCGCGATCCGGGGAGGCGTCGACGAATGGCTGTCGATAGCGAACGCGGGGCACGTGTACTGGGCCGAGAGGGGCGGCCGCAAGCAGACGATCGTGAGCCTCCGGAGCGCGCCGGTGGACGTCGCCGCGGACCTGGAGCGGTGCCTGTTCGGGGCCGGCGTGAGCGTCGTCTGCACGAGCGCGACGCTCGCGATCGGGGGGGAAATGGCGCCGTTCGCGTCCCGCATCGGGGCCGCGTCCGCGAAATCGGAGGTCGCGGCATCGCCCTTCGACTTCGAGCGAAACATGCGCGTCTACGTCGCGGCCGACATACCGCCGCCATCGGCCCATGATGCGCGGTCGTCCATCGACGCCCTCGCCGACTACGTCGGCTTCTGCTGCGGGCGCGTCGCCGGCGGTTCGCTCGTCCTCTTCACGAGCTACCGGGACATGAACGCGGTCGCCGCGATCGTGGGGCCGCCGCTTGGCGCCTCCGGGCGGCCGTTCCTGATGCAGGGCGGGGACTACTCGAGGACGGAGCTCGCGCAGCGGATGCGGGACGCGGGCAACGCGATCCTCTTCGGCACGGACAGCTTCTGGACCGGCGTCGACGTCCCGGGCGACGCGCTCTCGCAGGTCGTGATCGCCCGCCTGCCCTTCAGCACGCCCTCCCATCCCATCGCCGAGGCAAAGTCGGAGCTGATCAGGGCCCGCGGCGGCGATCCCTTCAACGAACTCACTCTGCCGGAGGCCATAATGAAGTTCAGGCAGGGGGTGGGCCGACTGATACGGACTCAGTCGGACCGCGGGTTGATCACCATTCTCGACAGCCGGGTCCTCGCGAAGTCCTATGGCAGGCTGTTCATGGAGGGCCTGCCCCAGCGCGCCTTTGCCCGGCTCACCCGGGAAAACCGGCTTGAGCAATTTCGTCCTTTCACCTGACGGCGGCGGGCCTATCCTCACAAACCCCGATGACCATTCTCCGCGCCGCCTGGCTCTCACATATTGGCAATATCAGGAAGGAGAATGAGGACCGTGTCGTGTTCAACGAGTCGGCGCGGATCTTCGGGGTGGCGGACGGCGTCGGCGGGCTGCCCGGCGGGGCCGAGGCGGCCCAGAAGACGGTCGACGTCGTGACCGCCGCCGTCCTGGCGGCCGGCCCCGAGGCCGAGCTCGACCTCAGGGAGATCGTCACCGCCGCCAACGAGGCCGTCGCCATACTTGGGCAGAGCATAAGCCCCACTTCGGGGATCGGCTCCACGCTCACCATGGGATGCATCCGCGGCGGCAGGCTGAAGCTCGCGCACGTCGGCGATTCCCGCGCCTTCTCGTGGAGGAACGGCGAGATCACCTGCCTGACGGAGGACCACACGGTCGAGAACGAGGCGAGGCGCCGGAGGGCCCGTGGCGAGGTTGTCTACTACAGCGAGGCCCAGAGGGGCGCGCTCACCCGCTGCATCGGCCAGACAATCCCGCCCGACGTGGACCTCGCCGACCTGCAGGTGCTCGCGGGGGACAGGTACGTTTTCTGCACGGACGGCATCACGCGCCTCGTCTTCGAGAGGGAGATGAGGGAAATCGTCGGCAGGCCGGTGGATCCGGCAGCCATAGCGCGCAGCCTCGTCGAGCTCTCCCTGCAGCGCGGCGGGCCCGACAACGCGACGGTCGCCGCCGTCATCATCGACTCGGCGTAGCCGGCCCTCCGGCCCGCCGTCACGACACGAAGGGATTGTAGCGGAGCTCGTTGCCCGCGGTCGTCATCGGCCCGTGGCCCGGAGCGACGACGGTGTCGGCCGGGACCGCGGCCAGCACGCGCCGCAGGTGGGCGCGCAGCTGGCGCTGGCAGTAATAGGGGCCGCCCGCGGAGCCCGCGAATATGAGGTCCCCCGAGATGAGCAGCGACCTCGCCGAGGGCACGGCGGCCGAGCGGACGTGGTAGCAGTTGTGCAGCGCGCAGTGGCCCGGCGTCCTGAACGCGGTGACCTCGAGCCCGCCGGCGACGACGATGTCCCCCTCCCCCATCGGCCTCCCCAGCGGGGCGCGGGCGCCCGATGGTATGAAAGCGTCGGATACGCCAAACCTCTCCACCGCGGCGCCGAGGCCGCCCGCGTGCTCCGCCTCTATGTGCGTGATGAAGATGCCGTCGATCCCGCGGATCTCGCCCGGCCAGACGGACTCGAGGGCGGCGGATCCCGGGCCCGCGTCGAAGAGCAGCCCGCGGCCGGCGTCGCCCGAGGCCACGATGTAGGCGTTCACGACGCCGATCCCGTGCGCCATCCGCAGGGGCCACACCTGGAACGGCAGGCCCTCCGAGTCCGGCAGGGGATACTTGCCCGTCGCAAGCGCGCACAGCCCGACCTCGTTGAGGCCGAGGGCGGCCGCCAGCCGGCCGCATTCGACCGGCCCCAGCTCCGGACGGTAGTCGATGGCGTCGAGGATCCCCGCCGCCGCTACACCGGACTTCTCCGCCAGGGTCTCGGGCGTCAGGCCGGCGCAGCTCATCGCCTTCTCGAGCACGTCGCCGAGTTCGTCTTCAAGCGGGATCTGGAGGGTGTGGGCCATTGCGCGGGAGTCCGGACGGGGGGAGACGTTAGCCCCGATGTTCCGATTATACAACGCCCGCAATGCCCAGAAACGTTGATCTCGGCAGGGGAACCGTCTGGACTGCGGGGCCGATGGATTCCTCCCAACAGGAGACGCTCGACATCTTCACCCGCACCCGCGCGCTCCTGACGGGCCACTTCGTCCTGCGCTCCGGCCTGCACAGCGGCCACTACTTCCAGTGCGCCCAGGTCTGCCAGCACATGGACGCCGTCGAGCGGCTGGCGGAGCTCCTCCTCGCCCGGGTGCGCGCCGCGGGCTGGACGTTCGCCACGGTGCTCGCGCCCGCCATGGGCGGCCTGGTCATCGGCCAGGAGGTCGCGCGCCAGGCCCGGGCGCGCTTCATCTTCTGCGAGAAGGAGGACAATGTCCTCGTCATGCGCCGCGGCTTCACGCTCGCCCCCGGGGAGTCCGTCCTTGTCGTCGAGGACGTGGTGACCCGCGGCGGCCGCGTGGTCGAATGCCTGGACATCGCCCGCAGGGCCGGCGCCGCCGTCGCCGGTGTGGCGATGCTCGTCGACCGCAGCGCGGGATCGACCAGGTTTGACGCGCCGATGGTCTCGCTGCTCGAGCTGAGCTTCCCAACCTACCCGGCCGACGCGCTGCCCCCGGCCCTCGCGAGCCTCCCCGCGGAAAAGCCGGGAAGCTGAGGCGCGTTCAGGGCTTTGTGACGACGACCCAGTTCTTGGCGCCCTGGGCGTAGACGAGGAGCAGGTTGCGCCCGGGGTGAAGGGCCGCCTTCGCGGAGGCAATGTCGTCGACCGGAATGCGGTTGATCTCGACGATGACGGAGCCCGCGGGAAGCTCCTGCGCGTACGCCGATTTCTCGTCCGCCGCCACGACGACTAGCCCGGTCGCGCGGGAATCTATCCCCAGGTGCCGGCGGACGTCGTCGGTGAGCTTGCCGACCTCGATGCCGTCGAGCAGCTCGTTCGGCTTCTCCGCGAACTGGGTGAGCGTGACGTCAATGGTCATCGGCTTGCCGTCGCGCGAGATGTCGAGCGAGACCTTGCTGCCCGGGGCCATCTGCGAGATCGTCAGGCGCAGCTCGTCGGAATTCTCGACGGCCTTGCCGTTCACCCGGAGGATCACGTCGCGGCGCTTGATGCCGACCTTCTCGGCCGGGCTGTCCGCGGCCGTCTCGATGACGATGACGCCCTTCGTGTCGGTCGGAAGGCCGACAAGCTCGGCGACGTCCGAGGTGATGGGAACCGCGCCGACGCCCAGGAATCCGCGGGCGACCGTGCCCGTCTCGATCAGGCTCTTCATGACGCTCGCGGCCAGGTCGACGGGGACGGCGAAGCCGATCCCGATGTTCCCGCGCGAGGGCGACACGATGGCGCTGTTGATCCCGATCAACCGGCCCTTTGCGTCGAGGAGCGCGCCGCCGGAGTTGCCCATGTTGATCGCCGCGTCCGTCTGGATGAAGTCCTCGTAGCCGGCGACGTCGTCCAGGATGTGGACGTTGCGGCTCTTGGCGGAGACGATCCCCATCGTGACCGTCTCCCCCACGCCGAGCGGGTTGCCGACGGCAAAGACGACGTCCCCGACGCGGATCTTGTCGCTGTCGGCGAACGTGACCGCGGGAAGGCCGGTCGCTTCGATCTTGACCACGGCGATGTCCGTCTTGGGGTCGGCGCCCACCACCTTGGCCGTGAACTTGCGGCCGTCGGAAAGCTCGACCGTCAGCACGTCCGCGTTCTCGACCACATGGTTGTTGGTGAGGACGTATCCGTCCGAGGAGACGATGACGCCGGAGCCGAGGCCCACCTCCTTGCTCTCGCGGTCCTGGTCGGGGATGTCCCCGAAGAACTGCCGCAGGAGCGGGTTGGCCTGGATCCGCTCGTGGACGATCTTGGACGACTCGATGGACACGACCTCCTTCTGGACCGGCTCGACGATGTCCGCATAGCTGGAGACGAGACCCTGCTTTCCGTCGTTCAGCGACGAAAAGTCCTTTTTCAGCTCGGGCATCTTGGCCGCAGGCGTGGCGGCGCTCGCCGCCGCGCGGGACGCGAGCCCGAGCGCCGAGGCCACGGCCGTGAGAAGGAGGATTCTTGAGACGGTTCTGGTGTTCATGGTATAAAAAGGGACGACCCGCCGGGCACCAAACGTGTTCCAGAAACCCTCGGCCGACAAATCATTCAGAAGCCTTTGATGCGAAAAAGGCTCGTGATGCTCTCGTTTGTGTTGATGCGCTGGATGGCCTGCCCCAGCAGCCCCGCGACGCTCAAGACGGTGACTGGCAGGCCCTTGATGTCGATGGGCACCGTGTCGGTGGTGATCAGTTCGTCGATCATCCCGCTCTTGAGCCGCTCGTAGGCGACCTCGTTCAGGATGCTGTGGCTGACGGCCGCCCGGATGCGCCGCGCCCCGCGCTCGCGCAGCATCGTCGCGGCCGCCATGAGGGTGCCCGCCGTCTCCGTGATGTCGTCCACGAGCAGGACGTCGCAGCCGGCCACCTCGCCGACCACGTTGATCGCCTCGACGGTGGTCGCGTTCCGGCGCTTCTTGGCGACCATCCCGAGGCTCGCGCCGAGCACGTCCGCATACGCGGCGGCCATCTTCATCCCGCCGACGTCCGGCGAGCACACGACGAGCGACTGGCTCTGCGTCTTGGCGAGGTACTCGAAGAAGACCGGCGACGCGTACAGGTGGTCGACGGGGATGTCGAAGAAGCCCTGTATCTGCTGGCTGTGCAGATCCATCGTCAGGACCCGGTTTGCGCCGGCCGAGACGAGGAGGTTTGCGACCAGCTTGGCCGTGATCGGCACGCGGGGCTGGTCCTTGCGGTCCTGCCGCGCGTAGCCGTAGAAGGGAAGCACCGCCGTGATCCGCTGGGCCGAGGCGCGCCGCGCCGCGTCGATCATGATCAGCAGCTCCATCAGGTGATGGTTCGTCGGCGGACATGTCGACTGGATGATGAAGACATCGTGGCCGCGGATGTTCTCGTCGATCTTAACGAACGTCTCGCCGTCGGGGAAGCTGGTCACGGTGGCCTCGCCGAGCGGGACCGAGATCGTCCGGCAGATCTCCTCCGCCAGCTTTCGGTTGGAATTGCCTGAAAAGATCTTGAGGCGGGACTCGCTCATGGGTTGGTGATCCTTGCGGGGCGCCCAGCGGGAGGCTACCCCAAAATTCAGGACGGGGTCCCGAGCCCGCCGATCTGCCTCAGGGCCTCGTACGCCGCGATTCCCGCAGCAGTGCTGAGGTTGAGCGACCTAAGCGTGGGGTTGGCATGGGGGATCGTGAGCCTCCGGTCGCCCAGCTCGTCGTGAAGCCAGTCCGGGGCGCCGCTTCCCTCGTTCCCAAACACGAGCCCGTCGCCGTCCTCGAACCGCACCTGCCAGAACGAGCGCGCGGCGCGGGTGGTGAAAAGCCAGAGGCGGCCCGGGGCGGCGGCGCTCGAGCGGAACGCCCTCCAGTCCGCGTGCTCGTGCACGTCGAGCGATAACCAGTAGTCCATCCCCGCCCGCCGCAGGTTCCGGTCGGTGATCCTGAATCCCAGGGGATGGATCAGGTGGAGCCGCGAGTTCGTGAGGGCGCACATCCGGCCCACATTGCCCGTGTTCTGGGGAATCTCGGGCTGGAAGAGGACAATGTGAATCATCGCTGAAGGCCGGCCGGGAACCGATCGGCGGCCGAAACCGGCTTTCATGGTTTTTTACCGCCCCCGAAACTAATGCAAGCTCCTTACGGGTTGCATTTTGCCAAACCACCGCCACGCTCCGAACCCGCCTGAACCACCCGTGAAGCACGCCTGGAAGAAAATACGCCCGCCACACCGTTCGATCGTAATCGTCGACGACGAGAGATCCTATGCCGAGTTGATCGCCCAGATGATCGCGGACAATCTCGACTGCACCGTCTACGCGTTCACGCGGCCGATGGAGGCCCTGGGAGGCCTCACCAAGATCTCGGCGGGGGTGGTCGTCACGGATTACTCGATGCCGCAGATGAACGGGATCGAATTCATCAAGCGGGCGACGCGGATCGCGCCCAGCGCCGCGTTCATAATGATCTCGGGCGATGACCTGGACCCCCTCGGGGAGGAGCTCGGCCGCCTGAGGCGGCTCAAGATGCGCCTGCGCAAGCCCTTTGGATGGCGCCCCCTCGCCGATGCCGTGATAAAGGTCTGGCCTGGCACCGACGTCCCTGCCTTCCGGTCCAACGGACAGCCGGCCGAGCACACGATCGAGCCCCAGACGGGGCCGATCAGCCTTCAACCCTGAGCCCGTCGTTGTCCGCCGCGAGGATTCGCCCCTCGCTTGGCATGGACATGCCGGAAAACGCAGCCGTCATCGCGCCGAACACGGCGTCGGCCCTCGCCCGCTCGCAGACGCACAGGACGCTCGAGCCGCTTCCGCTCAGCCATCCGGTCCATGCGCCGGCGGACACCCCGGCCTTGATGGCCTCGCTTCCCCCGGGGATGCGCGGCAGCCGATGGGGCTCATGCATGAAGTCCCCGGCCGCCTGCCCCAGGCGCGCGTAGTCACGGGACGCGAAGGCGGCGACAAGGTACGCGGCGCTGTTGATGCTCCTGACGGCGTCAAAGAAAGGAACCGACGACGGCAGGGCGCCGCGGGATTCCTTGGTCACGAACTCGACGGGGGGCGAGGCGACGACAAAGGCGACATCCCCGGGCACCTCGAAGCGCTGCGAGCCGACGTAGGCTCCCGTCGCCGGGTCGGACCTCGACACGCAGAACCCCCCGAGGATGCTGGCGCCGGCATTGTCGGGATGGCCCTCGATCGCGGAAACCAGGGCGACCAGGTCGTGCCGCCCGAGCGACGCGTCGTTGAGGGCGTCCAGCCCCGCGATGACGCCGGCCACGACCGTCACGCTCGACCCGAGCCCGCGGGCGGGCGGAATGGCGCCCTCTATCCTGTAGCGGAACCCGGTGCGCGGGCGACCCGTCGCGCGGACGTAGGCCGCGGCCGCGTCGAGAACCATCGCCTGGGCGCGCGCGTCGGCCGGCCCCTCGGGGATGGGATCGCCCCCGCCGGCGCGCGAGAGGGTCACCCGGTTGTAGAGGCTCAGGGCGAGGCCGAGCGTGTCGAACCCCGCGCCGCAGTTCGACGTGCTCGCGGGCACACGGACGACGACCGAGTCGGCGCCGGCTTTCATCCGCGGCGCGACCGCAGGGCCCTGTTCACCTCTCGGATCTGCATTTTCTCCTTCAGGTCCTCGCGCTTGTCGAAGCGCTTCTTCCCCGTGCAGAGGGCGACCTCGACCTTCACGAGGGCCGCCTTGAAGTACATCCTCAGCGGAATCAGCGCCTTGCCGCCCGCGTTCATCGCGAGCGCTATCTTGCGGATGTCGCTGCGGTGGAGGAGGAGCTTGCGGATCCGCTTGGCGTCGTGGTTGTGGATGTTGCCGAACGCGTACGGCTCGATGTGGGCGCCGTACATCCACACCTCGTCCTTCTCGACGCGGCAGAATCCGTCGCTGATCTGGGCCCTTCCCGTGCGGATCGACTTGACCTCGGTCCCGTGCAGCTGGATCCCGGCCTCAAACCGCTCCCCCACCTCGAAATCGCGGAAAACCTTCGAGTTGCGGACCTCGGTCAGGCGCGGGGCGTCTTTTTTTTGCGCGGCCATGGGAGGGCGTCGTTTGCAAGGCCTGCCGACGAACGCTCACCCGGGCGGCGCCCGCGGTCAGTTCTGGCCGGCCTCGAAGCTGATCTTTTCCTCGATGATCTCGCGAAGCGCGGTGTCCTCCGGCGAAAGCTTCTCCAGGGACTCGACCAGGGGGCGGTTCCCGCGCTTGAGCTGCTTCACACGGCGCGAGACCACATTGATCAGGATGTTGGGGTCCAAGATCTTGCCAAGCGCCTGTTTGATATAGTCGTCCCTCATAATGGTGTGAATTCCTAAGCGGAAAGGGAAAAGCTGACGAGGCAAAGGGGGGGGTCAAGGTCGAATTTCTACTTGTCTTTGGGTGGCCCGAACCTAACTTACTCAACCCTTTAAGTCCTTACCATCGTCCTTTTTCCCCCCCATGTCGCAGCACAAGAGCCTCCAAGGATCCAGCGGTATCGTCGTCAAGCGCAACGTCTTGAAGCGCTTCGAGCGCATCGACTTGCTGAAGAAGCGCGGCCACTGGAAGCAGGGCGACCGGATTCAGGGCCTGCGCAAGACCAAGCCCGACGTCTGAGCGGCCATTGCACGACCTGATCCAGCGCCTGCTCGCCTCCTACCAGCATTCGCTGCAGACGGGAGGGTATCCGTATATCGTCTTCCTGATGGCGCTCGAGAGTTCGGTGGTCCCGATCCCGAGCGAGGTCATCATCCCCCCGGCCGTCCTGATGGCCGTGGCGGGGACAAGCGCCATGAGCCTTCCCGGGATCGTCCTGGCGGCGGCCTTCGGGAGCTGGCTCGGGGCCAGTGTCATGTACGGGGCCTCGCGCGCCGCGGGGCGGCCCCTTGTCATCAGGTACGGGAGGCTGGTGCTGGTCACCCCCGCCAAGGTCGAGCAGGCCGAGCGGTGGTCCGAGCGGTTTGGAAGCTTTGGCATCTTCCTTTCGCGCATGCTTCCCGTCGTGCGGCACCTGATCGGCATTCCGGCCGGGATCGTGCGCATGAATTACTGGAAGTTCTCGATCTACACGCTGCTGGGATCGCTGGTCTGGTGCGGGGTGCTGACCTACGTCTCCGTCATCGCGGGCAAGGATGACCGGCTCATGCACGGCGAGATCAGGGAGGTGACCCTGTGGGCGGCCGGCGCGGCGATGCTCCTCGGGGCCGCATATTATTTTTTCGTGCACCGGATTTCGCGCAGGCCTGCCTAGCGCAGGGTCCGGGAAATCGGGCTCTTGGCCGGACGGTGCGTTCGGCAATCACCGCAGGACCCACTGGCCCGCGGCCGCCATCAGAGCCACAACCGCCCAAGGCGGGGCTCGAAGCCATCCAAGCATGATGACCGCCGCCGCGGCCGCGGCCGCGTCGCGCGCGTCCCCGATGGCCTCGGTGCACAGCGGACGGTAGAGGGCGGCGAGGAGGATCCCGACGACCGCCGCGTCGGCCCCGTGGAGGGCGGCCCGCGCCCATGCCTTTGCCCGGATCGCGTGCCAGAACGGGTAGGCGCCGCCGACGAGGAGCCACGCCGGCAGGAAAATGGCGAAGAGCCCCAGGAGGCCGCCCGTCCAGGCGTGCGGCCCCGAGTGGATCACCGTTCCGAGGTAGCCCGCAAAGGTGAACAGGGGGCCCGGGATGGCCTGCGCCGCGCCGTAACCCGCGAGGAACGCGTCGTCGCTGATCCACCCCCGGGGCACGAGCTCGGAGCGAAGCAGCGGAAGGACCACGTGGCCGCCCCCAAAGACCAGCGATCCCGCGCGGTAGAAACCGTCGAAAACCGCGACGGACCGGGCGCCGCTGGCCCTCGCCAGGACGGGCAGGGCCACCAGAAGCACTCCGAAGAGCGAAAGCGACGCCGCGGCCCAGGGGTGGCCGCGGATCCGCGCGTTCCCAGGATTCTTTACAGGGGCGGCCCCGCCCCGGTACCACAGCCACCCGATCGCGGCGCAGGCCGCGATCACCCCGATCTGGCTCTGCGCCCCGGGCAGGAGGAGGACTGCGGCGGCGGCCGCGATTCCAAGGATCCGGCGCGGCCAGTCCGGGCAGAGCCTCCGGCCCATCCCCCAGACGGCCTGGGCGACGACAGCGACCGCGGCGAGCCTGAGCCCATGAAGCCAGCCGGCCCGGCGGATGTCGCCGAGCGACGCGACGCCATATCCGAAAAGGATCATCGCCACGGCGGACGGCAGCATGAAGCACAGCGATCCCAGGAGCGCCCCGGCCAGTCCCGCCCGCCGCATCCCCAGCGCGAACACGACCTGGCTGCTCGCGGGCCCGGGCAGGAACTGGCACAGGGCCACCAGGTCGGCGTAGGCCGGGTCGTCGAGCCAGCGCCGCCTCTCGACGAACTCCTTCCTGAAATATCCCAGGTGCGCCACCGGTCCGCCGAAGGAGATCAGGCCGAGCCTGAGGAATGCGCCGCCAACCTCGATCAGGCCGGGCGGCGTGGCGCCCGGAGTCTTCGGGGTTTTCGGCACCGAATGCGCGGTCAAGTCTCGTGTGCGGCCCGGTCGGTTCCCCGGTCGACGCCTATTTTTCCAGGTATGCCTTGATCGGCTTCCAGTAGAAGGTCCGCCAGCCCTCGTTGATGTCCTTGAAGCGGGAGGCCGGCACCCCGACGTGCTCAAACGAGATCAGGGTCTTTCCGCTCCGCTTCCTCGTCAGGTTAAAGGAGACGATCGAATGGATCCCGGCGGGCCATCGCTTCGCCCGCCACGACTGGACGATCCTCTTTGACGGGACCAGCTCGAGGTTGATCCCCTTGATATGATCCCCGTAGCAGGTAAAGGCGCCGCCGACCTTGCGGGAGATGCTCGCGGGCGCCCCGCTGAATTTGGCATGCTTCTTCTCGTTGATGAGCACGTTAAAGACAGCCTTTGGGGGCGCGCCGATGGTTACCTTGTGCCGGATGGTTTTTGTCATGGGATGTTTATTTTTGAGGGTCTCGTCCCGGGTCACTCGTCGTCCTCCGGGCGCCCTTCGAGGTTGCCCGGAAGATTGTCCGGAAGGAAGAAATAATAGAGCATCAGCCACCAGGCCCATGAGAGTCGGTAGAGGAGGAGCGGCGCCAGGAGCGAGGCCGCAAGCGTGATGGTCAGCGTGGCGGCCATGCCAAGCCGGCCGGAGGCGTAAAGCACGATGGCCGGAATGACGATGCCGAAGGCGGTCACGCCGTAGTTGATCACAAACGGCCCGAGGAACGCCCCGTCGCCCTTCTCGATCCTGAGTCCGCAGTTCGGGCAGGTCGCGTTGACCTTGAACAGCCTGCCGCGCTCGAAGATCGTCCGCTGCCCGCAGTTGGGGCAACGGCACGCGATCCCGTTCGCGATGACCTGGGCGCGGGTGATCCTCACGGGCCGGATGAACACCGCGGTTGCAGGGACGGCCGGGTCCGGGAAGGGGCGCCCCTGCCGATATGCCCGGCCGCTTGCCCGAATCCATTTTCACGGATACGGTCGGCGGCGATGGACAAGATCACCTTCTGGATGACGGCGGTCGGGATGGCCTGCTGGGCCGCCTGTTTTTTGTGGATGTACGTCATCTCCAAGAAGCAGAATAGTCTTCTGGCCCAGCTTACCGAACAGGGCAAACGAATCGAGAGGTTCTCCAAGATCGAGCACGACCTCATCAAGGAGGTGCATCCCCAGGTCAGCGAGATCAAGGAAGGGATGGATGAGATGATCGCCGCGGTGAAGGAAAATACCGAAAGCAACCAGACGTCGCTGCCCAAGGCGAATAAGGGATGACCCCCGGGCCCAGGTGCGGTTGCTCCAAGGCCGGCGACTCCGTGTCACCGCAGGCAATCGAATCGCCCTTGAGAAGGTTGTCGGCCGCCCGCCTCGCCTGCCTATTGGCGGCCGGCGCCGCCTGCGGCGTGGCGGCGGCCTCCCCGCCGGCGGCCGAACCCCGCGACTGGACGTGGGTGCAGGGCGCCGTCTTTGTGCCGACCAACTGCGTGAACGAGGCCCAGCAATGGGATGAGTACGACCCGGCGATCAACGACCGCGAGCTGCACTATGCCTCGGTCTACGGCATCAACGTGGTGCGGGTCTACCTGCACTATTACGTCTACCTGAAGAAGAGGGACTCGCTGCTCGCGAGCATCGGGGATTTCCTGGGCCGGGCCGACAGGTACGGGATCAGGACCGAGTTTGTGTTCTTCGACGACTGCTGGAACCAGCCCCCCGCGAACCTCCTTTCCGCCGGCTACCGCTACCCCGCCCCCATCCCGGGCGTCCACAACAGCCAGTGGCTCGTGAGCCCGGGCGAGGAGGTGCGCACGCACTACGAGGCGCACAGGTCCAGGCTGAAGGCCTACGTCCAGGACATCGTCAGCGCGCACAGGGCCGACCCGCGCGTCGCCTTCTGGGAGATCTACAACGAGCCCAACACATCCGAGGCGACGGTCCGCCTGGAGAAGGACGCCCTGGGCTGGATCAGAGAGACCGGCACGCTGATCCCCGTCACGGCGACCGGCCGGGAATTCTCGGGCGGCCCATACTCGGACTTCCCGTCGTGGCACGAGTACGGCGGCTACGAGGTCCTCGGGGATGGCCGCTCGCTCTGCACGGAATGCATGAACAGGCAGGGGCAGGGCGTCCCGGGAATCGTCGGACACTTCAGGGGCCGCGTGGGCTACATCATGTGGGAATACGGGATCGGCCGCGACAACTGCCGCTTCGCGTGGGACGAGAACCGGGAGCATCCGCGGAAGGACGAGACGCCAACCCCCTTTCACGGCATCGTCTATCCCGACGGCCATCCCTGGTCGCTGGACGACGCCCGCGCCCTCATGGGGCGCGAGGGATTTGCGAAGGCCCGCTTCTTCAATGTCACCTATTACAGGGATGATTCCTTCGCGCAGCCGGCAAAGGCTTCGGTCACGCCCATGATCGACTTCGGCCTCGGCGACGAGGAGGGAACCGGCTCGCCCGACGCGTCGGCGGGCGTCCCGAGGGAGCATTTCTCAATCCAGTACCGGGGAGCCATCCAGGCGCCCGCTACCGGAACCTACACCCTATCAGCCGACTCAGACGGCCGCATCGAGATCCTCGTGGACGGCAGGCGGGTCGTAGGCCAGCAAGCGCCCGTGCGCGGCGTTTCAAGCGGCACGCTCGAATTGGACTCCGGGCTGACTTACCCGATCACCGTGCGGTACTCCCACGCAACCGGAGCCGCCAGTCTGCACCTGTCGTGGTCGGGTCCGGCATTCGCGAGCCGGATACTGGAGCCCGTCTCGCATTTCGACGGCCTCTGACCGGTCCCGGCGTTTTGGGTTTGCGAAAGGGGGCGTCCCTTGCCAAGCTGGTCCTTGGCAATGGAATCTGCCGTCCCGGCCTCCGGGTAAACAGCTCGAACGACCGGGCCGATGACTCCTACTGCGAATCAACGCATTGGAATCATCATGACCCTATATATCTGGATAGCGATCGGGAGTGCCCTTGGCGGAACCGCGCGGTTTGCGCTTTCCGGCCTCGTGGCGAATGCCTTTGGGGAAACGTTCCCGTGGGGAACGCTCATCATAAACGTCACCGGCTCGTTCGCCATCGGGTTCTTCAACACCCTGACGGGCCCCGACGGCCGATGGTTCGTGAGCTCCCAGGGGCGCCTGTTCTTCATGACGGGAATCTGCGGAGGATACACCACGTTCTCCTCGTTCAGCCTGCAGACCCTCAACCTCGCCCGCGAGGGCGAGTGGCTCAGTGCCGGCGGCAACATCGCCGGCTCCGTCGTCCTGTGCCTCCTCGGCGTCTGGCTCGGGCACCTGGCGGCGGCGTCAATCAACACGCTGAAAGGCTCCTAAACCATGGAAATACCCCAAGAATCCCTCCTCCTGCGCATCTTCATCGGCGAGTCGGACCGCTGGGAGCGCAAGCCGCTCCATGAGGCCATCGTGCTCAAGGCGCGCGAGCTGCACATCGCCGGCGCCACCGTGCTGCGCGGCTCGATGGGGTATGGGAAGGCCAGCCGGCTGCACACCACCAAGATCCTCCGGCTGTCCGACGACCTGCCGCTCATAATCGAGATCGTGGACAGCGAGGAGAAGATCAACGGCTTCCTGCCCGTGCTGGAGAGCATGATGGGCGGCGGCTTGGTCACGCTGGAGAAGGCGCGGGTGCTCTATTATCGAACCGGCGTCACCACCGCGCCCTTTGGCGCCGCGGAACCCGGCGGCGCCCCGGCGCCGGGCCCGTGAACTTCGAGAACATATGGTTCGTGGCCGCGCTGTGGATGGGCCTTGCGTTCGCCGCGAGCCTGATCTCGATCCGCCTCGGGATCTCGGTGGCCCTGGTCGAGATCCTCGTCGGCGTTCTCGCGGGCAATTTCCTCGGCGTCCGCGCCACGGCCGAGTGGATCAACTTCCTCGCGATGCTCGGCAGCGGCGTCCTGACCTTCCTGGCCGGCGCCGAGATCGACCCCGTCTCGCTCAGAGCGAACCTGCGGGCGAGCATGACGATCGGGCTGGTGTCGTTCCTGCTCCCGTTCATCGCCGTCTGGATGTTCACGCAGCACGTGCTCGGCTGGAGCCTGCACGAGGCACAGATCGCGGGGATCGCGCTTTCGACGACCTCGGTCGCAGTCGTTTATGCGGTGATGATCGAAGGGGGCTACGGCGCCACGGCGATGGGCAAGACGCTGCTCGCGGCCTGCTTCATCACCGACCTGGGCACGGTGCTCGCGCTGGGCCTGCTGTTCGCGGATTTCAACGTGGTGCTGCTGGTTTTCGTCGCGGTGACCGCGGTGATGCTCTGGTTCATGCCCCGGTGGACCAAGTTCATCGTCTTGCGCCTCGGCGCGACGCGGGTCAGCGAGCCGGAGGTGAAGTTCATCTTCCTGGTCCTCTTCTTCCTCGGCGGCCTGTCCACGACCGCGAAGAGCGAGGCCGTCCTGCCCGCCTACCTCGTCGGCCTCGTCGTCGCGGGGGTGTTCTTGCGCGACAAGACGCTGGTCCACCGGATGCGCACGATCGCGTTCACGATCTTCACCCCGTTCTACTTCATCAAGGCGGGCCTCTACGTCTCGCTTCCCGCGCTCTGGGGCGCGCTCGGCGTGATCGCGGTGCTCCTGGGAATAAAGATGGCCACGAAATACACCGGGGTCTGGCCGCTGGCGCGCAGGTTCTACATGCGCAGCCGCGAGGCCCACTACACGGCGCTCTTGATGTCGACGGGCCTCACCTTCGGCACGATTTCCGCGCTCTTCGGCCTGCAGAAAAAGATCATCGACCAGGCCCAGTACTCCGTGCTCGTGACCGTGGTGATCCTGAGCGCGTTCGTTCCCACCCTCATGGCGCAGCGTTTCTTCCAGCCCAAGATCCGCACGATGAGGGCCTGGGGGCGGCTCTACGCCCGAAAGCTCGGCCACGCGGCCTGACCCCCCGAAGGTCGCGTCGTTTCCGGCTTGGTTCGCGGCGCGGGGCCCGCCAGTCTCCGCCGATTCACCCCATCATGACCCCTAGAAACCTATTGATTGCCGGCGCGATCCTCGCGGCCGTGGCCCGGCCCCTGGCCGCCGATCCGAACCCGCCGCTGCTCCTCCTGGAGCCGAGCCTGAGCCGCACCCAGATCGCCTTCAGCTACGGCGGGGACATCTGGACCGTGGACAGGTCGGGCGGCGAGGCGCACCGGGTGGTCGCCCCCGGCGGCGACCACCACATGCCGATCTTCTCGCCCGACGGCAGCAAGATCGCCTACACGGGCCGCCAGGACGGGAACGTCGACGTGTACGTGATCGACGCCGCGGGCGGCGAACCGCTCCGGCTCACCTATCATCCCGCGCCCGACATCGCCCTCGGCTGGTCGCCGGACGGCGCCCGGGTCATCTTCAGCTCCACCCGGGCGACCGACCGCGACCTGACCCAGCTCTACACGGTGCCGGTGGGCGGCGGATTGCCGGCGGAGCTGCCGCTGCCCTCGGGCGCTGAGGCCAGCTATTCGCCGGACGGAACGCATCTCGCCTATGTCCCGTACTTCCAGTGGGAGCCGGACTGGAAGATGTACCGGGGCGGCCAGACCACGCCGATCTGGATCGCCGACCTTTCCGACTCGGGCGTGACCAAGATCCCGCGCAACAACTCGAATGACCGCGATCCCATGTGGGTGGGCGACTCGGTTTATTTCCTCTCGGACCGCGAGGGGCGCTTCACGCTCTTCGCCTACGACACGAAGACCCTGAAGGTGCGCAAGGTCGTGAACAACGAGGGCTTTGACATCATGTACGCCAGGGCGGGCCCCGGGGCGATCGTGTACTCCCAGTTCGGCTCGATCCACCTCTACGACCTCGCGACGGGACAGACCAGCGCCGTCGCGGTGCGGGTCGCGGCCGACATGCCGCAGCTGCGGCCCCATTTTGAGAAGATCAAGCCCGAGCAGATCCTGAACGCCGCCCTCTCCCCCACCGGGAAGCGCGCGGTTTTCGAGGCGCGCGGCGAAATCCTCTCGGTGCCGGCCGAAAAGGGCGACGTGCGCAACCTGACCCAGAGCCCTGGCGTCGCCGACCGCGACCCGGCCTGGTCGCCCGACGGCAAGTCGATCGCCTACTTCTCCGACGAGTCGGGCGAGTACGCCCTTCACGTGCGCTCCCAGGACGGGCTCGGCGCGCCGCTCAAGATCGACCTGGGCAAGCCGGCCTCGTTCTTCTATTCGCCCCGCTGGGCCCCGGACAGCTCGAAGATCGCCTACACCGACAAGCGCCTGAAGCTCTGGTACGTCGCCGCCGCCGGCGGGACGCCGGTCGCCGTCGACGCCGACCTCTACGACTCGCCGGTCGGAAACCTCGATCCTTCATGGGCGCCCGACAGCCAGTGGATCGCGTACACCAAGCAGCTGCCAAACCACATGCATGCGGTGTACGTCTACTCGCTGGCCGATCGCCGCAGCAGGCAGGTCACGGACGGCCTCTCCGACACCCTAAGCCCGCGGTTCGATCGCAGCGGAAAGTACCTGTACTTCACCGCGAGCACCACGGTCGGCCTCTCGGCTGGATGGCTCGACATGTCGAGCGAGGGCCATCCCTCGACCGCGAACGTCTACGCCGCCGTCCTAAGGAAGGACCTGCCGTCTCCCGTCGCGCCGGAAAGCGACGAGGAGGGGATGGCCAAGGACGACGACGACAAGAAGGACAAGGACGCGGACAAGGATGGCGGCGACGACAAGAAGGCCGCCCCGCCGGCCGCGGCAGCGGAGACCAAGGCGGCCGGGGGCAAGGCTGTCGCAGGCGACGGCAAGGCGGTCGCGGCCGCCGACGCGAAGGCCGCGAAGAAGGACGAGAAGGCTCCCGCCAAGGTCGAGCCCGTGGTCATCGACTTCGACGGCCTGGACCAGCGGATCGTCTCGATGCCCCTGCCCGAGGCCAACTACGTCGACCTTGAGACCGGCAAGGACGGCGCGCTCTTCACCGTGGCCGCGCCGGTGGTGCGCGCCGACGAGTCCGATGACGGGCAGCACCTTTCCGTGTCCCGGTTCGACCTCAAGAAGCGCAAGCCCGAGGAGATCGCGGCCGACGTCGACGCCTTCGCGCTCTCGTTCGACGGCGAGAAGATGCTGATCGCGACGCAGAAGAAGTGGTTCATCAAGGACGCGACCAAGGACTCCAAGTCGGGCAAGGACCCCCTGGCGACGGACAAGCTGGAGGTCTACGTCGATCCCCGCGCCGAGTGGCGCCAGATGTACCATGAGGCGTGGCGCATCGAGCGGGACTTTTTCTACGACCCGGGCTACCACGGCCTGGACATCGCCGCGGCGGAAAGGCTCTACGAGCCGTACCTCGCGGGAATCGGCAGCCGCATGGACCTGAACGTCCTCTTCCGCGAGATGACGGGCTGGCTCGTCATCGGCCACATGTTCATCGGGGGCGGCGCGCAGCCGCACTCGGAACACGTCTCCGTCGGCCTGCTCGGGGCGGATTACTCGGTGGAGAACGGCCATTACCGGATCGCGCGCATCTACCAAGGGGAAAACTGGAATCCAAAGCTGCAGGCGCCCCTCACGCAGCCGGGCGTCCACGTGAACCAGGGCGACTACGTCCTGGCCGTCAACGGGCACAGCCTGGCCGGCGCGGACGAGATCTACAGGCTATTCCAGGAGACCGCGGGCAAGCAGACGGTGATACGGGTCGGCGCCAGCCCGGACGGCGCGGGCGCGCACGACGAGAAAGTCGTGCCGATCGATTCCGAGTCGAACCTGCGCTACCGCGCCTGGATCGAGGGGAACCGGCGCAAGGTCGAGCAGCTCTCCGGCGGGAGGCTCGCCTACGTGCACATCCCCGACACGGCGGAGGGGGGCTTCACCAATTTCAACCGCTACTACTTCGCCCAGGTGGGCAGGGAGGGGGCGATCCTCGACGAGCGCTTCAACCACGGCGGCCAGCTGGCGGACTACATTGTCGATCTGCTCAACCGCCCCGTGAGGATGCTCAATGCGGGCCGCGAGGGAACGGACTACTTTGAGCCGGCGCAGGCGATCCAGGGGCCCAAGGTCATGCTCATAAACCAGATGTCCGGCTCCGGCGGCGACGCCCTGCCCTGGATGTTCCACACGATGAAGGCGGGCACCCTCGTCGGCACCCGCACCTGGGGCGGGCTGGTCGGCATCGGGGGTTACCCGCAGCTGATGGACGGCGGCAATATCACGGCCCCGCGCTGGGCGCTCTACGGGACAAAGGGGGAATGGGAGGTGGAGAACCACGGCATAGCGCCGGACATCGAGGTGGAAATGGACCCGCGGCTCGTCCGCCAGGGACACGACCCGCAGCTGGAGAAGGCCGTCGCCGTCGCGCTGGAGGAGCTCGCCAAGAGCCCGCTGCCCACCTATCCCCGGCCGCCCTATCCGAACTACCACCAGAAGCTTCCCCCGGGGCCTCCCGCGCAATGACCGCCGGAGGCGGCCGGCCGGGCAGCTGATCCCCCCAAGGCCCGTCGCCGCCTGACCCGGCGGGCCACTCAAAGGCGCCATGACGCTGATCACCTACGCCCGGAACCTGGCGCGCCTGCTGGCGCCCTACCGCGGCACGGCGGCGCTTGTCGGCGTCCTCCTCGGGGTGGACGTGGTGTTCAGCGCGGCGTGGCCGCTAAGCTTCAAGTTCCTGATCGACCGGATCACCCGCGCCGGAGACCCGCGGTTTCTCACGATCGCCGTCGCCGCGCTCTTCGGCGCGGTCATCGTCGCGTCGATGGCGGCCGTGATGAGGGACTACGGGTACGCCGTCCTGGGGTCCCGGGTGCTGCGCGACGTGCGCAGGTCGGTCTTTGAGCACCTGCAGAAGATGTCGCTCGCGTTCTTCATGCAGAACAAGGGCGCCGACCTGCTGGCGCGCTTCTCCTCGGACCTCGCGCTCCTGGAGGGCGCGATCACCTCGTCGATCGCCGGATTCCTGCTGGGGACCGCGGGGATCGCGGTCAGCGCCGCGCTGCTGTTCCTCCTGGAATGGCGCCTCGCGTGCCTGACGGTGCTCGGCCTCGTGCTCTGCGTCCTGCTGCCGCGGCCGCTCGTCCGCGCCGCCGCGGATGCGAGCTACAGGATCAGGCAACTCGAGTCCGACGTGGGCATCGCCGCGCAGGAGAACATCGGCTCCCAACCCGTCATCAAGGCGTTCGGGCTGGGCGACCACTTCACCGGGCGTTTCGCGAGGCTGACGGAGACGCTGTCCGGCCAGTCGGTCAGGTTCAAGTTCATGACCTACCTCGTCGAGCGGGTGCCCAACGTGGTCATCATCACGTTCGAGGTGATGGTGGTGGGGCTTGGCCTCATCATGGTGGCCCACGGGCAGCGCACGCTCGGGACGATCATCGCGTTTCACGGCGTGTTCCTGAACGTGGTCTACTCCGTGCAGACGCTCACGCTGGTGATGCCCGGCCTCCTCCAGTCGGTCGGCGGCATGCAGCGCGTCGAGGAGCTGATGAACGAGCCGCCGGGGATCGTGGACGGGCCGGGCGCAGGGCCGCTGCCCCCCCTGCGCGACGCCGTCCGCTTCAGCGGCGTCTCGTTCAGCTACGGCGGTCCGCAGCGCCAGCTCGAGGACGTGAGCCTCGCGATCGCGCGCGGCTCCTTCGTCGCGTTTGTCGGCGCCAGCGGCTCGGGAAAGAGCACGCTGTTCAACCTGCTGCTTCGCTTCTACGACCCGGTCTCCGGCTCGGTCAGCTTTGACGGCACGGACCTGCGCGAGGCGACCGTGGCGTCGCTTCGCGGGCACATGGGGGTCGTGTTCCAGAACAACCACCTCTTTGACGTCAGCCTGCGCGAGAACATCCGCATGGGCCGGCCGTCGGCGGGCGACGGCGACGTCGAGGAGGCCGCACGCCAGGCGGAGATCCACGACTGGATCAGCTCGCTGCCGCAGGGCTACGACTCGCCCGCGGGGGAGTCGGGCTCCAGGCTGTCGGGCGGCCAGCGCCAGCGCGTCGCGATCGCCCGGGCGCTGGTGCGCCGGCCCTCGGTCCTCCTGCTCGACGAGGCGACGTCGGCCCTCGACCCGGCGGCCGAGTCCGACATCAACGCCACGCTGCGCAGGCTCGCCGTGGGCCGCACCACGGTCTCCGTCACGCACAGGCTTTCGTCCGTGCAGGATGCCGACTGCATCCATGTCATGGAGGCCGGCCGCCTCGCCGAGTCGGGAACCCACCGGCAGCTGCTCGCCGCCGGCGGCGCCTACGCGAAGCTGTGGAGGCGCCAGAGCGGGTTTGTCGTCAACGGGGAGGGCGACGACGGCGGCGTCCGCCCGGAGAGGCTCAGGGACTACCCGCTGCTCAGCCAGCTCGACCCGTCGGCCCTCGCCGAGCTGTCGGGGCTCTTCGTCTCCGAAAGCTATCCGGCAGGCCAGAACGTCGTCGTCCAGGGCGAGGTCGGCGACCGCTTCCACCTGATCGCGCGCGGCCGGGTCGAGGTCCTCCGGGAGGAGGCGGGGGCGCCGCCGTCAAGGGTGGCCGTGCTGGGCGACGGGGACTTCTTCGGGGAGATCGCCCTCCTGCGGCGCGTGCCGAGGACGGCCACGGTCCGCACCCTAACCCCCACGCTGCTCCTGTCGCTCAAGGACAGGCATTTTCAGCTTCTGCTGGCGCGCCATCCCGAGCTTGCGGAACGCCTGGGGCGCCAGGGCATGGCCGCCTCGTCCGCAGGGGCGGAGGGCGCCCCGGGCGCCGGGCCGTGAGCGATCACGTCCGCGGCGGCGCGGCTCCGAGGACCCTGCAGTAGAACACGCCGTCGTCGCCGTCCTGGAAATAATCCGGGATCCGGCCCATGACCTCGTAGCCGAGCGCGGCGTAGAACCCGCGCACCGGCGCGTAGTCCGGCCGGCCGCTCGTCTGCGCGGCCAGCCTGCGCCCGCCGTTCCGGACGACATGGGCCTCCGCATGCGCCACCAGCACGCGCCCCACCCCGTTCCGGCGCGACGCCGGGTGGATGCAGAGCCAGTACATGTCCCACGTGCTCGCCGTCAGCGGGACCAGGCCGACGCAGATATAGCCGTGCAGGCGCCCGCGCTCCTCGGCGCCAAACAGGGCGTAGTCGTCCGGCCTGCCCGAGGCGACGCCCTCGCCGAACACCTCGAGGGCCACGCGGACCTCTTCCCGGCTGAACCCGCCGCAGAGCTCGAGCATCTCCGCGATCATCGGCCGGTCCCCGGCGGTGAGCGCGCGAATCAGCATGCCCAGTCGACCTGCGCCCTGACAAACCGCTCCCATGTCCAGCCCGCGGCGATGGCCGCGTCTCGAATGCCCCCGCTGCGGCCCAGCGCCGGATTGGGGTTCACGTCCAGGACATGGGGGACGCCGCATTCATCCAGCCTCGCGTCCACCCGCATGTAGCCGCGGGCGCCGACGGCCGCCCAGACGCGGGACGCCGTGTCCCGGAGCAGGCCGCGGAGCCCCGCGCCGATCTCCGTCGCGTAGGATACCGGGGAATCCCGGTAGTCGCTGCTCTCCGGAAGCCACTTGGCCTCGTAGGTGACCAGCTCCAGCCCGTTGGCGAACACCGTCTCGCCGATCGAGAAATGCTCCGCCCGGTCGCTTCCCCACGCCGACACCGCGAATTCGCGGCCGGGGATGAACGCCTCGACAAGCGCGCGCGCCGGGATGCGGCCCACGGCCAGGCGAAGCTCCCCCTCGTCGCGGCAGACGGAGTCCCGCCGGATCCACGCCGACCCGTCCTCCTCGGCGGGCTTAACCAGGCAGGGAAACGTGCCGCTCCCCGGGACCGGGATCCCCGCGGCCGCGAGGAGCGCGTTGACGCGGTCCTTCACCCGGCAGAGGGAAAGGGTCCGGCTGCGCGCGCCGGTGAAGCGGACGCCGAGCGACTGCCAGAGGGCTGCCGCGTGGGCCTCGAGTTCCGGCCGGCCGAGCGGCGCCTCGCACAGGTTGAAGACGACGTCCGGCCGGTGCTCGGCCACGAGGCCGGCAAACTCCTCGGGGCGGCCCTCGATCCCGCGGGCGACGGCGCCGGGCAGCGCGGATTCCACCGCCTCGGCCGCCTCGCGCAGGTCGAATTCGCCCGGGACCCGCCGGACCGCGCCCGCCGACGGCGGCAGCGTGTGCGCCACGAGGACCTTCATGGCCCGGCCGCCGCGCAGCGCCTGACGGCCTCGAGGAAGATCTCCTGCACGAGCTGCCTGTGGGTCAGCGTGTTCCTGGAAAGCAGCACCATGTCGCTGTTCGCCGAGTTGAGCCCCGGCAGCGCGTTGCACTCCAGGAAGTACAGCCGGCCGGAGCAGTCGAGCCGCAGGTCCATGCGCGCGAAATCCCTGCAGCCGAGAAGCCGGAAGGCCTTGATCGCCGCATCCCCGATCTCCGCCACGGCCTCCCCGGAAAGGCGCGGTGGCACGTGATAGACGACCCGGCGCCGCCAGTCGCGCTTCACCTCCAGCGAGTAGACAAAGCGCGCGTCGGCCTCGGCCGGCTCGATCTCCATGATCCCCAGGATGCGCTCGCACGGGGTGTTGCCCAGGATCCCCACCGTCACCTCGACCCCCCCGACGAATTCCTCGACGATGGCGGGGCAGCCGTACTGCTCGCGCAGCCACTCGCAGCGGCGCCGCGCCGCGTAGGCGTCGTCGGCGATCGGGTTGTCGCGGATGCCCTTGCTCGAGCCCTCGTCGTTGGGCTTGACGATGACGGGATAGGACAGCCCCCCCAGCCCGTGGAAATCCGCCTCGCGCTGGACGAGGACCGCCCTCGGCAGGCGCACCTCCGACCCGACGACGCGGCGGGCCATCGCCTTGTCGAGCGTGAGCCCGAGCGTCAGCAGGTCCGATCCGCTGAAGGGCAAGCCCAGCAGCTCGCAGACCGCCGCCGGTATCGCCTCCCGGCAGCGGCGGCCCGTCCCCTCGGCCAGGTTGAACGCGAACCGGAACCCGCCCGCGGCCAGCTTCGCGGGCAGCGACCTGTCGGCCTCGACCAGCACGACCTCGGCCACCAGCTCCCGGAGGGCGTCCCGGATGGACCCGATGGTTTCGTCGGAGTCGTACTCCTCGTAAAAATCGTCGGGCAGGCCCTCCCCCGCCTTGAGCGGCCGCGCATTGTGGAGCAGGGCGATCCTCCAGCCCCTAAGGTCTGCGGGCGGCGGACGGGTCTGGGAAACGGATTGGGGGGGTAGCACCATTTGCGCGTCTCGTGTGCCGCCGATTTAGAATGCCGACCCGGGCTCAAGCAATACCTTCATCACGACGCGGCGAGGCCGGCGGTCGGTCCGGCGCGTGGCCGGCGGCGTTCTGGCCGCGGCCGCCGCCGAGCCAGAGCAGCGGGACCAGCGCCACCGACAGGTAGTAGACGAACTGCGTGGGATAGCTGTACCGGTCGAGCGCGACCTCGAACATGCAGACGACCAGGCTCGCCCCGAGCGGGATGAGCGTGACGACGACCATCAGGAAGGCGCCGAGGTGGCGACCCCGGCTGCGCACGAGCTGCGCTAGGCTCAGGACCGTGACCGCGAGATAGGCCCAGCTCCATGCGACGTTCTCAAAGACGATCCCGTGGAAGCCCTGCCAGGCGAGCCTCCGTTTCCGCATGAAGACCTCGAGCGCGGATTCATCCGTGATTTCCACGCCGCGCCCGGGTGCGGCCGCAGGCGGCGCGACCGGCCGGACCTCATCCTTCGTCAGGTCGGAGGCGCGGACCTCGCTCGGTATCGGCCCCGTGGCCCTGTACTCGAGCGAGGACTGGATGTCATACTTGTACCCTATCCCGCCGAAGAACATCACCATGTTCACCCAGACGTACTTGGCGTACAGGATGGGATGCCTCTTGATGGCGACCATCGACGCGTCCCTCACGAAGTTGCGGTTCTGGATGTAGTCGCCGGAGCCAAACCGCCGCCCCGTGCCGAAGCCCGAGCTCCACACGAGCCTGTTGTAGGCCTTCGCATAAAGGTCGAACAGGGCGGCGCTGTCCCAGGAGTTGCGCTCGAGCTCGAGTTCCTGCGGGGTGATGCCCAGCTTGGAATACGTTTCCGGCAGCTTTTCCAGGGCCGCGTTCATCTGTGCGGGAAGGCGGGGATCGGGCTCCCAGAAGAGCAGGGTCGCCCCGGCAAGGTTGGCCTCCGCAAACGCGGTGATCACGAACTTCCCCGCCGTCGCGTAGTTGTAGGCGCAGAGACTCAGGATGAGCACCGGAAAGGGCGCCACAAACCCGAGGATGGTCCCCAGGCGGCGCCGGTTCCAGAGCAGGTAGGCGAGGACAACGGCGTATATGACCGCGAAATACGACGCGGCCGGCCGGTCCAGGACCGCCCAGCCCATCAGCGCCGACGCGAGCACGAAAAAGACGGCCCTGTCCAGGGTCATTCCCAGGAAGAGGCATCCGATCAGGAGGATCATCGTGCTTGTGTACAGGCTTTCGCTCAGGATCGAGATGTCGTAGATCATGACCTGCGAGCTTCCGAGGAAGCCGCACATCGCCAGCGCCGCGGGCAGCGCGAGCGGCCGGCGCAGGCGGTACACCGAGTAGACCAGGAACAGCGCGGAGAGGAACGACAGCAGGTTCTGAACGAAGATGATAGCGAGCCACCGGTCCACGCATGTCGTCACGAGCAGTATGAACAGCGGATAGCCGGGAGTCCGCATGAGGAGCTGCGGCCACTTGCCCTCACCGAACGAGGTCGCCAGGGCCAGGTAGCCGCCCGAGTCCAGGGAGAGGTCGACCCTCGGGTTGAACCAGAAGTACGGCAGGCGCGTGACCAGGAAGACGGACAGCAGGATCAGCGTGAGGACGGAGAACGGGGTTTCCCCAAGGCTGGAAATGAGGCGCCTGATTCTCAATGCGGCGGGCGGCTTTGGGGTTCGGATTCCGCGGCCCGCGGGATCCGCAGCAACCGGCTCACGGGCGCCCGCCCCCGACCGCTGGGACGCTAAGGCCTTGCAGGGCGTGCTTGAATGACGGGCGGCGCCTCACGGTTGCCCGATGAGATTCGGGCGCTTTTGCCAACGCGAGGAAATTCGGGGTGGCGGCGGCCGCGGGATTCCGGCGCGCCCCGACTCGCGGCCCCGGCCCGGAAATATGGCTGCCCGGCCTGGATTCGAACCAGGACTAGGTGAGTCAAAGTCACCGGTGCTACCATTACACCACCAGGCAAAAAATGAACCGAGGAACGTGCCTCCCAGACCTTATCCCGGTCAAGGGCGGAATCGAGCCCCTTCGCAATGGGGAGTTGACGAACTATTTGCCCAATCGTTTCATTCGGTCCCATGCATGCAACCCTCCCCGTGGACCCCAGGGTGAAGTACAAGCGCATCATCCTCAAGCTTTCGGGCGAGCTGCTGCGCGGCGAAAAGTCGGGGGACCCCATCGACGCGGAGGCGCTTGAGCGCACCTGCAAACAGGTCAAGGAAATCCATGAACTCGGCGTCCAGATCTGCGTGGTCATCGGGGGCGGCAACATCTTCCGAGGGCTGACGGGCGAGAAGCGCGGCGTCGACCGGACGACCGGCGACTACATGGGCATGCTCGCGACGGTCATCAACGGCATGGCGATCATGGACCGCCTCGAGAAGATGGGCGTCATGACCCGCGTCCAGAGCGCGATACCCATGAACCAGATCGCCGAGCCGTTCATCCTGCGCCGCGCCATCCGGCACCTGGAGAAGGGCCGCGTGGTCATTTTCGTGGCCGGGACCGGCAACCCCTATTTCTCGACCGACACCACGGCCGCGCTGCGCGCGTCCGAGATGCGCGCCGACATCATCGTCAAGGCGACCAAGGTCGACGGGGTTTACGACAAGGACCCGAAGAAGCACGCCGACGCCGTCAAGTACGACGAGATCAGCTTCATCGACGCCCTCAAGCAGCGCCTCAAGATCATGGATTCGACGGCGTTCTCTCTCTGCCTCGACAACCACGTGCCGATCCTGGTCCTGGACCTGCACGAGGAGCACGCGATCCTGCGCGGCGTCACCGGCAAGAAGGTCGGCACCCTCGTGCGCGGCTGACACCTTTCACCCAAACCCCCGACCCCGATGTCCCACCCGCTCCTCACCGACGCCAACGCCAGGATGAAGAAGGCGCTGGACCACACGCTCCACGAGTTCGCGACGATCCACACCGGCAAGGCGACCCCGGCGATGGTGGAGGGCGTCATGGTCGAGGCGTACGGCTCCCAGATGCGCCTCAAGGAATGCGCCGCGATCACGACCCCCGACCCCCGCCTGATCCAGATCCAGCCCTGGGACGCCAGCCTCGTGAAGGCGGTCGAGAAGGCGATCCAGACGGCGAACCTCGGCTTCAACCCTCACGTCGACGGCAAGGTGGTGCGCGTCCCGCTGCCGGACATGAGCCGCGAGCGGCGCCAGGAATTCGTCAAGACCGCCTCGCGCATCGCCGAGGAGGGCCGCGTCCACATCCGCAACGTCCGGCGCGACATCATGGAGTCCGTGAAGAAGGCGAAGTTTCCCGAGGACGAGACCAAGCGCCTCGAGAAGGACATCCAGAACGCCACGGACAAGGCGATCAAGGACATCGGCGACCATTTTGCCGCAAAGGAGAAAGAGCTTCTCGCAGTGTGAGCGGCGGCGGAATGCTGACGCCCCGCAAACGGCCGGAACGGATCATCGTCAAGCTGGGCACCGGCGTGCTCACCTCCGGCGCGGGGCGCCTGGACACGGCGAGGATCGCCGGCGTGTGCGCCCAGCTTGCGGCGGTCCGGTCGGCGGGCACGGAGGTCATCGTCGTCTCCTCGGGCGCCGTCGGCCTCGGCATGGGGCGGCTCGCACTTGCGCGCCGCCCGTCCGAGACCGCCAGGATCCAGGCCTGCGCCGCGGTGGGGCAGAGCCTCCTCATGGAGACCTGGCAGGCGGGATTCGCCCCGCACGGGATCACGGTCGCCCAGGTGCTCCTCACGCACGAGGACCTGCGCGGGCGAGCCAGCTACCTCGGGATCAAGGAGACGCTCCGGCACCTGATCGCCTACGGGACGGTGCCGATCATCAACGAGAACGACACGGTCAGCGCCGCCGAGATCAATGCGATGCTCACATTTGGCGACAACGACACGCTTTCGGCGATGGTCGCCAGCCTGGTGGGCGCGCAGTTCCTCCTGATCCTCTCCACGGCCCCCGGCCTGGTCGACATGAGGGGCACGGGCCGCGTCGTGCCCGTCGTTGAGCGGATCACGCCCGAGATCGAGGCCATGGCCGGCGGCACGACGAGCCAGACCGCGGTCGGCGGGATGGTGAGCAAGCTGTCCGCGGCCCGGATCGCGACGAAGTCCGGCTGCGGCGTCTTCATCGCGAGCGGCGCCGAGCCGGACATCGTCCCGCGCCTCCTCGCGGGGACCGGGCCCGGGACCTTCTTCGTCCCGAGCGGGCTTCCGCTCGAGGCCAGGAAACGCTGGCTCGCCTACTTCCAGAGGCCCTCGGGCACGATAGCGGTCAACGCCTGCGCCGTCCCCGTCCTGAGGGAGCAGGGCCGCAGCCTGCTCGCGGTGGGCGTCACCGGCTCGACCGGGGATTTCGAGGCGGGCGACGTGGTCGACATCGCGGGCCCCGACGGCGCCGTCATCGCCCGCGGGAAGACGGCCTTCGCCTCGGGCGAGATCGCGGGCCTCGCGGGAAAGAAGGGTGACCAGGTGCGCGCGCTGCATCCCTCGAGGAAAAAGATCGAGGTCGTCCACCGCAACGACCTCGCCCTGCTTTGAGCGCCCTCGCCGAGCTCCGGGGGATGACGGGCCCCCAGTGGAGGGCCTTCATCGCGGCCTACCTGGGCTGGATGCTGGACGCGTTCGACTTCTTCCTCCTCGTGTTCGTGGCAGGCCACATCGCCTCGGATTTCCACACGTCGATCAAGTCCGTTTCGTTCGCCATCACGGCCACGCTCGCGATGAGGCCCGTCGGCGCGCTGGTCTTCGGGCACATCGCCGACCGCTACGGGCGCCGCCCGGCGCTCATGGGGAGCATCCTCCTCTACGCGGCCCTCGAGGTGCTCTCCGGATTCGCGCCGTCGCTCGGCGCTCTCATCGCGCTCAGGGCCGTCTTCGGGATCGGGATGGGCGGCGAGTGGGGCGTCGGGGCGTCGCTCGCGATGGAATCGGTTCCCACCGGGTGCCGCGGGATCCTCTCCGGCATCCTCCAGCAAGGCTACCCGATGGGATATCTCCTGGCCGCCCTCGCCTACCGGCTCGCGTTTCCGCACATTGGCTGGCGGGGCATGTTCTTCCTGGGGGCCATTCCCGCCATCCTCGTCGTCTTTGTCAGGATGGGCGTCCACGAATCGCCCTCGTGGGTCGAGCAGCGCGCAGGGACGAGGGAGAAGGCGGCCCCCGCGGCCGGCGCCCTGTGGGCCGCCCTGCACGCGCGCTGGCCGCTCTTCCTGTTCATGGTCGTGCTGATGACCGCTTTCAACGCGTTCAGCCACGGGACCCAGGACCTCTATCCCAGCGGGTTCCTGGAAAGTCAGCGCGGCCTGCCGGTGGCCACCGTTTCCAAGATATCGATGATCGCGAGCGTCGGGGCGATCATGGGCGGAATCCTGTTCGGCGCCGCCTCCCAGAGATTCGGCAGGCGAAGGACGATCGCCGCCGCGGCCCTCCTCGCCCTCCCGATGATACCGCCGTGGATCGGCTCGGGCACGGTGGCGGGCCTGGCGGCCGGGGCCTTCCTGATACAGTTCGCGGTCCAGGGCGCATGGGGGATCGTCCCGGCACACCTGAACGAGCTCTCGCCGGCGGCCGTCCGCGGGACATTCCCGGGCCTCGCCTACCAGATGGGCAACCTCGGCGCCTCCTTCATCGGGCCGCTGCAGGCCACCCTCGCGAGGAGCCACGGGGGAAACTACTCCTTCGCGCTCGGATGGGTCGTCGGCATCGTCGCCGTCGTCCTGGCGGTCCTGGCGCTTGCCGGCCCCGAGGCGCGCACCGCCGTGCTCGCGCGGGCACGGTCCCGGCATAGCCTCTAGGCCTACATGGATTTTGTCCTCGAAGACCGCCCCGCCCCCGATTCCGTCCCGGGTATCGACTTTCGCGCGCAGCTGAACGACGAGCAGTACGGCGCCGTGACGGCCGAGGCCGGGCCGCTCCTGGTCCTGGCGGGTGCCGGCTCCGGCAAGACGCGCACCCTCACCTACCGCGTGGCGTGGCTCCTCTCCCAGGGCGTCCGGCCCGGGGAAATCCTGCTGCTCACCTTCACGAACAAGGCCGCGAAGCAGATGCTTCACCGCGTCCAGGAGCTGACCGGCATCGAGCCGAGGCAGTTCTGGGGCGGGACGTTCCACTCGATCGGACACCGGGCGCTCCGGATGTTCGGCGAGGCGGCCGGGCTCTCCAAGTCCTTCACGATCCTGGACGCCGAGGAGGCGGAGCGCCTCCTGAAGCAGGTCGTCGAGGCGCACGACAAGGCGTTCTTCAAGGACAAGACGCACCCCAGGGCGGGCCCTCTCTTCGGGATCATATCGCTCGCGCGCAACATCCAGCTCGGCGTCGAGGCGACGGTTGAGAAGTATTTCCCGCACTATTCGGACATCCGCGACCGGCTTCCCGCGTTCGCGAAGGCCTACGACGAGCGGAAGCGCGAGCAGAAGGTGTGCGACTACGACGACCTGCTTGAGCACTGGCTCTCGCTCCTCAGGCAGTCGCCCGAGGTCGCCGAGTATTTCACGCACCGCTTCAGGCACGTCCTCGTCGACGAATACCAGGACACGAACACGCTCCAGGCCCAGATCGTCGACACGATCGGCGCGCATCACCGCATCATGGCGGTGGGCGACGACGCGCAGTGCATCTACTCGTGGCGCGGCGCGAACTTCGAGAACATCATGACGTTTCCCGACCGCCACCCGGGGACGGCGATCCACCGGATCGAGACAAACTACCGGTCGACCCCCGAGATCCTCAACCTGGCGAACGGGGTCCTCCTCGCGCAGCCCAAGGGGCGGCATTTCGAGAAGGAGCTGAGGGCCGCGCGCGGCCACATGGAAAAGCCGTATGTCGTCCAGGCGATGGACGACCGCGAGCAGGCCGAGTTCATCGTGAAGCGCGTGCGATCGCTCCATGACGACGAGGGGGTGTCCCTGAGCGAGATCGCCGTCCTCTACCGCTCCCATTTCATCGCGGTGGAGACCCAGATCGCGCTCGCGCGCGCCGGCATCCCCTACCACATCACGAGCGGCGTGAAGTTCTTCGAGCGGCAGCACATACGCGACTTGGTCGCCCTGCTCCGGTTCGTCTACAATCCCGCCGACGAGCAGGCCTGGGAGCGGATCGCGGTCCTCCTGCCCAAGGTCGGCGAGAAGGGCGCGCAGAAGATCCATGCGGCCGCCCTCGCGCGGGCCCGCGACACCCAGAGGAACTTCCTCGACGTCCTCGACTCTGAGGACGTCCGGGCCAAGGTCGCCAAGGACGGCCGCGACGAGTGGGACAAGCTCGTCGTGTCGCTCAGGCAGGTGTCCGAGTCGATGCAGACCGGCAGGCCGGCCGACGCCGTCGAGACGGCCATCGACGGGTGGTACGGCGACTACCTGAAGGGCGCGTACGCCGACTACTCGGACCGGCTGGAGGAGCTGACGGCCCTGGTCGGGTTCGCGCAGCGCTTCGACGAGACCCAGGACTTCCTGGCCCAGATCCTCCTCCTGAACAGCGAGACCAGCGACCGCCACGTCGACCCCGAGTCCGACGCGGTCAAGCTGACCACCGTCCACCAGGCGAAGGGGCTCGAGTACGACGTGGTGTTCGTGATCGGGCTCGCGGACGGGCAGTTCCCGGGGCGCCGCTCGATCGAGGCCGGCGACGTCGAGGAGGAGAGGCGGCTCTTCTACGTGGCCGTCACCCGGGCCCGCAACGAGCTCTACCTGAGCTACCCGAAGATCGCCTCGCGGCCGGGGCCCGGCGGGATGATGCTGTCCCCCAGCAGGTTCCTCCTGGAGCTCTCCCCCGACCTCTACCAGCAGCTCAAGATCCGGAGGATGAACCCCTGGTGACGCCAGCCCCGTCGCGATTTGCCACATTCGGCTTCCCAAGCGTAGTATAGTGGAGCACAACCCGGAACTCGACCATGTCCAAGACACACGCAGAGAATGTCGTCATCGTCGGCACAGGATGCGCCGGCCTCACGGCCGCCATCTACGCCGCCCGCGCGAACCTGAATCCCCTGGTCCTCGACGGGCCGCTTCCGGGGGGACAGCTGACGACGACGAGCGAGGTCGAGAACTTCCCCGGGTTTCCCGGGGGCGTCGACGGCTTCCACCTCATGGACAGCCTGCGCAAGCAGGCGGCAAAGTTCGGCACCCGGTTTGAGCAGGCGCTGGTGCACTCGGTCGACTTTTCCTCCTCGCCCCGAAAGCTCATCTGCTCGGACCGGACGATCCATGCCAAGACCGTGATCATCGCGACCGGCGCCTCCCCCAGGATGACCGGGATCCCGGGCGAGAAGGAGCTCTACGGCGGCAAGGGCGTCACGACACGCGCGACCTGCGACGGCGCATTCTACCGCAAGATGGACGTGGCCGTCATCGGCGGCGGCGACAGCGCGGCCGAGGAGGCGCTCTTCCTCACCCGCTTCGCGAGCAAGGTCTATTTCGTCCACCGCCGCGACACGCTGCGCGCGTCGAGGATCATGGCGGACAGGGCGACTTCCCACCCCAAGATCCAGATGGTGTGGGACAGCGCCCCCGTCGCGATCACCGGCGTCCCGGAGGGCGCCGTCAGCGGGCTCCGGATCCGGAACGTGAAGACGGGAGCCGAGTCGGACCTCCCGGTGAAGGGGGTGTTCGTCGCGATCGGGCACGTCCCCAACTCGGCGCCGTTTTCCAGCGCGCTCGACGTCGACCACAACGGCTACTTCGTGCCGGCCGCGGGATCGCAGGTGAGGACGAAGGTTCCCGGCGTCTACGTCGCCGGCGACTGCGCGGACCACATCTACCGCCAGGCGGTGACCGCCGCCGGAATGGGCTGCCAGGCCGCGATCGACGCCGAGCGCTGGCTTGCCGAGCGCGGCGGGTGAGCGGGCTCGGCATACCGGCGGACTACGGGGCGACGCGCGGCATGCCGCCGCAGGCCGAGGCGAATGAGCTCGTCTCCATCGGGGCCAGTCCCGATGGCCGGGAGATCATGCTGTCGCCCCCCACGGCGGAGGCGTGGGCCCGGATGCGGGACGCCGCCTCGGCCTCCGGCATCGCCCTTGTCGCGATTTCCGGCTTTCGGAGCATCGGGCGCCAGGCGGAGATCATCCGCGGCAAGCTCGCGTCGGGGGAGACGCTGGACTCCATCCTGCTCAGGGTCGCCGCTCCCGGCTACAGCGAGCACCACTCGGGACGCGCGATCGACATCGGGGTCCCGGGAGAGCCGCCGCTCACGGAGGAATTTGAGGGGACGCCGGCATTCCCCTGGCTTCAGGCGCACGCGCGGCGGTATGGATTCCACCTCTCGTACCCCCGCGGAAACGCGCACGGGATCGCCTACGAGCCGTGGCATTGGTGCCACCGCGGCCCCTAGCCTGGGGCCACGCGTGCCAAATGCCCAGGGTCCCTACATCGCCTCGTTTCCGGAAACCGGAACCAGCCTCGAACCGGGAAACATCTCTGAAAACGCCTTCATCGCCCTCTGCGCGATCAGGCTGGCCTCCGGATCCCGGACGTCCCCAAGAATGGTCAGGGCGATCGTCCGGTGGGGCTGGTTGAAGAGGAGGCTCACGAAGACCTTGTCCGCGACCGTGGATTTGAGGCTCACGATATAGCTGACATCATTGCTGGTCTTTCCCGTGACCCTCGTCTGGCTGAGGATCTGCAGGTGGGCCTTTGACGCGATCTCGGCGGAAACCAGCCCCGAAAAGTCACGGGCGACGTCGAAGGACGCGTTGTTCGCCAGGACGCACCGGTAGTCGAGTTCGACCGGCGGCGGCGTCGCGCAGCCGGCGAGAAAGAGGGCCGGAAGGAGGATGATCGCCAGGGAATTGATTGTTCTGCGCATCGTGGATTTTGACAGGCCCGTAACTCATGGCCTTTGCGAATCGTTGCAATGTCAGAGTGACAGGCGAGACCCAAAATCCGCGTTGCGCGGCTGAAGGATACCCGGCGAGCGATCTTCATGAAATCCCTCGAATCCCATGAACAGATTCATCAAGGCTTTATAATCAAATATATGTCTGTTAGCACGTTACACCTTATGTTTAGAATAGTTCTTATTCCTTGTTGAAACTCGGTACCATTCCAATTAACTGGCCTTAATCACACTTACCCATGGTCTCAAACACCGATAGCTCAGAGGCCCTAGCCCAACGCCTGTCCGACAGCGGCCTGCGCTCCACCCCACAGCGCGAGGTGATCTACAGCGTGCTCCTGAAGAAGCGCGACCACCCCACCGCGGAGGACGTGTTTGCGCGCGCAAAGCCGGAGATGCCGATGATCTCGCTCGCGACCGTTTACAACTGCCTGGAGACGCTCGTGCAGTGCGACCTCGTGCGCGCGGTAAACTTCGAGCGGGGGCCGACGCGGTACTGCCCGAATCTCCACCCGCACGCCCATTTCCACGACGAGCAGACCGGCGCCACGCACGACATCGACCTGCCCACCGGCCTGCTCGACCAGGTGAAGTCCGTCCTGCCGCCCAATTTTGATGCCGCCTCGGTCGAGATCATCTTCCGCGGCCAGGCGCGGCCAAAGGCCTGAGGCGCCCACCCCCTTCCCCACCCGCATGTCCTCCCTCGAAATCAAGAATCTGCGCGTCTCCACGGGCGACAAGGAGATCGTGAAGGGCGTCAGCCTCACGATCAACACAGGCGAGGTCCACGCGGTGATGGGGCCGAACGGGACCGGAAAGTCCACGATGGCCAAGGCCATCGCCGGACACCCCGACTACACGATCACCGAGGGCGACGTCCTTCTCGACGGCAAGTCGATACTCGAGATGGAGACCGACGAGCGCGCGCGCGCCGGGATCTTCCTCGCGTTCCAGTACCCGAGCGAGATCCCCGGGGTCAGCATAGCCAACTTCATGCGCGCCGCGATCCAGGCCCGCATGGCGGAGGGCGAGGAGATCGACGCCTCCGGATACTACAAGCGGCTCTACCAGAAGATGGACATGCTCAAGATCGACAGGAAGTTCACCTCGCGCTCGGTGAACGAGGGTTTCTCCGGGGGCGAGAAGAAGCGCTCCGAGATCCTCCAGATGGCGATGCTCGAGCCCCGGTTCGCCCTCATGGACGAGACGGACTCCGGCCTCGACATCGACGCCCTGCGGATCGTCGCCGACGGCGTGAACCAGCTGCGCGGGCCGAACCTCGGCATCCTCCTCATCACCCACTACCAGCGCCTGCTGGGCTACATCGTGCCCGATTTCGTGCACGTCATGATCGACGGCGCCATCGTCAAGAGCGGCGACCGCTCGCTCGCGCTCGAGCTCGAGTCGCGGGGCTACGACTGGGTCAAGAAGGAGTTCGCAAGCGCCTGAAGCCGGAGAATCCCCCCATGTCCGAAATCACCGAAGCAGAAACACTCGAGTCGACCGCCGAGAATCCCGTATCCGGGATCGACCAGGCCGCGGGCAATTTCAGGTACGAGATGACGTACGACTTTGACGCGGGCACCGGGCTCAACGAGCGCACCGTGGACTACATCTCCTCGGTGAAGAAGGAGGCCCCGTGGATCCGGGAGTTCCGCCAGAGCGCCCTGAAAACGTTCTTCGCGAAGCCGCTGCCGACCCACTGGGCGTCGAAGGACCTGGAGACCATCAACTTCGACAAGATCCGCTATTACCTTTCCCAGGGGATGAAGCCGAAGAGGACCTGGGACGAGGTGCCGGCGGACATCAAGCGCACCTTCGAGCGCCTGGGAATCCCGGAGCAGGAGAGGAAGTTCCTCGCCGGCGTGGAGGCGCAGTTTGATTCCGAGGCGGCGTATTCAAACATCAAGGAGGCCGTCTCGAAGCAGGGCGTCATCTTCGTCAACTCAACCGAGGGGCTGCGGGAGCACCCGGAGATATTCAGGAAATTCTTCGGGAAGGTGATCCCGACGGGCGACAACAAGTTCTCGGCGCTCAACAGCGCCGTGTTCTCAGGCGGATCGTTCATCTACGTGCCGCCCGGCGTGAAGGTCTCCCACCCGCTCCAGGCCTACTTCCGGATCAACGCCGAGAACTTCGGCCAGTTCGAGCGGACGCTCATCATCTGCGACGAGGGCAGCGAGCTCACCTACATGGAGGGCTGCACGGCGCCCAAGTTCTCGACCGCGACGCTCCACAGCGCGGTCGTGGAGCTCGTCGCGCTCAAGGGGGCGAAGATCCAGTACATCACCGTCCAGAACTGGTCGTCCAACGTGTTCAACCTTGTCACCAAGCGCGGCCTCGCGCACGAGGAGTCGGAGATCAAGTGGATCGACTGCAACATCGGCAGCCGTCTCACGATGAAGTATCCCGGCGTCGTCCTCAAGGGGCGGAAGGCCCGCGGCGAGGTGATCTCGATCGCACTCGCGAACGACGGCCAGCACCAGGACACGGGGGCAAAGATGATCCATGCCGCGGACGAGACCACGTCGACCGTCGTCTCGAAGTCGATCTCGGTCGGCCAGGGTCGCGCCACCTACCGCGGGATCGTCCACATCCCGAGGCACCTCAAGGGCTGCAAGAACAACACCGAGTGCGACGCGCTCCTCATCAGCACGAACAGCCGGACCGACACGTACCCCGCGATCACGGTCCGGGGCGACCGCCACGCCGTCCAGCACGAGGCGAGCGTCTCCAAGGTGAGCGCCGACCAGATATTCTACATGCAGCAGCGCGGGCTGACCGAGGGGCAGGCGATGAGCCTCTCGGTTAACGGGTTCATCAACGACCTGGCCCGTCAGTTCCCCATGGAGTACTCGGTCGAGCTCAAGCGGCTGATCGACCTCGAGATGGAAGGGAGCGTGGGCTGAGACATGGCCGGAGCCACGCCCGCCTCCCCGGCAGTCGCGGACCTTCTCGGCGGATTCACGCCCGGGGTGTTCGCCCGCCATATCGCCTCCCTGGAGGGGGCCCCGGAATGGTGGATCGAGCGCAAGCGCTCGGCCTACGCCCGCTTCGAATCGCTCCCGATGCCCAGCCGCACGGACGAGGGATGGCGGTTCAGCAACATCGCGGGGATCAACCTCGGCGGATTCTCGCCGGTGGCGGGAACGGAGGCGGCCCCGCGGGCCGGGCCGGCGCCGGCCGCCATCGCCGTCGCGGCCGCCGCCTCGCTCTCGTTCGTTGACGGCAGGCTCGCGGGGAGCACGCCGCCGCCGGCCGACCTCGCCGCAAGGGGCGTCGTCGCATCGACCCTTTCCGAGGCGATCGCCAGGCACCCCGACCTCCTGCGCGAGCACTTCATGGCGCAGCCCCAGAGGCTCGGCTCGGCCAAGTTTGCGGCGCTCCACGAGGCCTTCATAGAGGACGGCGCATTCATTTTCGTGCCGCGCGGCGTGGAGATCGGGAAGCCGATTGTCGTCGTCCACGCCGTCTCGGGCGCGGGGTCCGCCGTTTTCCCGCACACGCTGGTCATCGCGGAGGACAACGCGCGCGTGACCGTCGTCGACCACTTTGTCTCGAACGACGTCTCCCGCCAGTTCGCGTGCGGCGCGAACGACCTCTATGCGGGGCACGGCGCGAGGATCAACTACGCGGCCGCGCAGTGCTGGTCCAGGGAGGCGCTGTCGCTCCAGTTCAACTCGACGATCGTGCGCAGGGACGCCCGGGTGCAGTCGCTCAACCTCCACCTCGGCGGCAGGCAGGCGCGCCACGAGTCGCTCAGCCAGCTCCAGGCCCCCGGCGGCTTCTCCGAGATGCTCGCCATAACGATCGCGGACGGCGCCAGGGAGTGCGACCAGAGGACGCTCCAGATCCACCAGGCTCCCAGCACCAAGTCGGATCTCCTGTACAAGAACGCCCTGCTCGACCAGTCGCGTACGATATTCTCGGGCCTGATCATCGTCGACCCCGACGCCCAGAAGACGGACGCCTACCAGAGCAACCGCAACCTGATGCTGAGCGACGACGCGGAGTCCAATTCGCTCCCCGGCCTCGAGATCCAGGCAAACGACGTCCGCTGCACCCACGGCGCCACGAGCTCCCGGATCGATCCCGAGCAGGAGTTCTACCTCAAGTCCCGCGGGATCCCGCCCAAGGCGGCGAGCGAGCTCCTGATCTTCGGCTTCTTCGAGGAGGTCCTGAACCGCCTCGAGAGCGACGAGCTCCATGAGGCGCTGCGGGCGCTCATCCGGGCGCACCTCGGCAGGTGACGGCGCCCGGCCCCCCATGATTCGCGAACGCACCCTCGCACGCGAGATCTCGGTGACGCAGATACCGTCGGGCGAGCGGCACACGCTGCCCGCGGGGACGCGGATCCAGATCCACCAGACCCTCGGCGGAAGCTACACCGTCCAGACCGACCACGGCCTCTTCAGGATCGACGGGAAGGACGGCGACGCGCTCGGGGAGCAGGCCGCGGACCACAAGATCGACGCGGCGACCCTTGCCGACGGCGCGCCCGACCCCGAGGCGGTCTGGGACCAGCTCCGCAAGGTCTATGATCCCGAGATCCCGGTCAACATCGTGGACCTGGGCCTCGTGTACTCGATGGAGGTCGAGAAGCAGCCCGAGAACGCCTTCAAGGTGAATGTCGCGATGACCCTCACGGCGCCCGGGTGCGGGATGGGGCCGGCCATCGCCGAGGACGCAAAGGGGAAGATCCTGCTTGTCCCTGGCGTCTCGGACGCCGACGTCCGGATCACCTGGGACCCGCCCTGGAACCAGTCGATGATCAGCGAAGAGGGAAAGATGAAACTCGGCCTGGTGTGACATTCTACGAGCAGCTCGTGGGCCTCGAGAACGAGGGCGTGCCCTTCGTCCTCGTGACGCTCGTCGAGGCCATCGGCAGCACGCCCCAGGACGCCGCGGCCAAGATGCTCGTCACCGCGGAAGGGCTCCACAGCGGCACCGTCGGCGGGGGAAAGGTGGAGGCCGCGGCCCTGAGGCTCGCCGCGGAGGTCCTCGCGAAGGGCGACGCAAAGCCCCGCTTCGTGTCGTGGACGCTCAAGGGCGACGTCGGCATGACGTGCGGCGGGTCGGTCAGGTTCTACTTCGAGCCGCATTTCGGGGCGGGACCGTGGTCGATCGCCGTCTTCGGCGCGGGCCACGTCGCCCAGGCGCTTATCCCCGTCCTCGTGCCGCTCCCCTGCATGATCACCTGCGCGGACACGCGGTCGGAGTGGCTGGACCGGCTTCCCCATGCTCCCAACCTGCGCACAATCCATTCCGAGGCCCCGGAGGGCCTCGTTCCCGCGCTTCCGGACGGCGCGTTCCTCCTGGTGATGACGATGGGCCATTCGACCGACCGGCCCATCCTGCGCCGCGCGCTGACGGAGAGGAATTTTCCCTTCATCGGCGTGATAGGGAGCGATGCGAAGGCGGAGATCCTGCGCAGGGAGCTGGTCGCCGACGGGGTCACCCCGGAGCAGGCGTCACGGTTCCACTGCCCCGTGGGCATGGACTTCGGCACGAACCATCCGCACGAGATCGCGATCAGCATCGCGGCCCAGCTCCTCTCGGAGCGCGACCGCATCCTGGCGGCGCGCGGCTGACCTTCCGCGACCCGATCGTCCCGGTGGCCGGGCAGACGGGGCCCGGCCCGCCCTAGCCCAGCTGCTTCCGGAGCTTTGCCACCTCGGCCTTGAGCTGCTTGGTCAGCCGGTGGCCGATCAGGTAGATCGACGCCGGGCTCGTCTTCAGCTCGCGGGCCACCTTTAGGACGGGCCACTGCTGCCGGATGTAGAGATCAAACACCTGGTAGTGGCGGGCCTTCACACGGTGGGCGATGCGCTCGCAGGCCGCGTCCAGCAGGTGGCGCTGCCATTCCAGCTGCCATCCCGCGTCCGGCTCCGACCCGTCGGGCACGCGCTCGATCGTCGAGGTGCGCGGTCCGCTGGTTTCGTCGTGCTTGCGGATGCTGTGGTGCTCGCCCTTGGGCTTGCTGGCATACTTGTCCGCTATCCGCCATCGGGTCAGGTTCATGAGCCAACCGCGGAACGTCCCGCGCGCGGGGTCCGACTCAAAGTCGTGGATTGTCTCCGCGACGCGCTTGAAGACGTCCTGGGTCACGTCCTCGGCGTCCGCGTGGGTCAGCCCGGAACGGCGCGCAAGGCCGTAAACCAGCTTTTTGTAGAGCCGGTGGAATTCCGCCCAGCTCGTCGAGTCCTCCCACGACGTCACCCGGCGAAGCAGGCTTGGGCGCGTGCGCATCGATGAAACCGTCTCTGGATTCGAGGATTCCATGGGTCCGTGGAGGGCCGGGGACGGGTGCAATCTTTCAGAATTCAGCCCCCGCGTGAACCCCTAATCGCGATTTTTGAAAGAACGGCCGCGGGCCGGGCGTTTCGTCCGGATGTACCTCGACCGCCTCACCAAGGACCCCGGCGCGAACCGCGCCAGCCGCATCGGTTCGCTCGCCATCGCGCTCATGATCACCGCCACACTCACCGCCCCGCCCGCCCGCGCCGCGGCGGCTCCCGCCTCGGACGACCGCGACGCCCTGTCGGCTCCGACGAGCTATCCCGACACCACCCACGTCTACAACGGCTGCCACCTCTCGACGATCAGCTACCTCGCCCACTTCCTGTCCCAGTTCCCCAGCGAGCATGGCGAGCCGTTGATCATCAACATGATGAACGCCGACGGCTCCAGAAAGATGCACACCCTCGCGCTGATCAGCTGGCAGGGCCAGACATGGTGCCGCGACGAATACTTCGGGGTGTTCGCCCTGGGTTGCCCGTTCGAGGCGCAGCCGAACCTGAAGCGGATCAGCGCGAAGGCCGAGGCCCAGCTGGAAAAGCACGCCCTCATGCTGATCCGCACCGAGGGAATGCCCCCGCGGCCCGAGGCCCCCGCAAGAATCTCGGCCGAGCAGAGGATCCGGCAGGTGAAGGAGGCCACACGGATCATCCCGTTCGCCACGACGATCTTCTGGGTGCGAAACGGCAGCCAGGAAGTGCCCCTCGCCTTCTTTCGCCCAACCGGCCGGCAGATCGCCGTCTACGATCCGCCGCACGGCACCTGCATGGCCGACTGCTCGATCCGCGACGACGCGAAGGTGGTCGCCCTTGTGGCCGAGCACCTGGGCTACCGTGCGGACGGCGTCCGCCAGGAGCCCACATTTGCGACCGACACCCTCGTGGCAGCCGCCAACTCCGCCCGATGAGCCCCTCACTGCACTTGGGACGGCGCCGGGGGCTCCCGCCGGGCGCCCCAATGATCCTTCTCGTGCGATTCTTGAAAGATTCGGGCCTGTGCGGGCGTTTCGTGGGATATGCCCCCCTTTCAAATCGGATGACACGAACGGCAAACGCCCGTCCTCGCGAATCCTCTCCTCGCACGGCCGCCCCGGGGGGCTTGCCCCGGCCCACCGCGGGCCGGGAAAGGGGCTCACCGTGAAGATCCTCGCCGTCGAGAACGAGCCCCGCGAGGCGCTGAATTTGGAGCGCCTGTGCGGCGCGATCCTTTCCCACAGGCTGGAGCGGTTCGCCGCGGCTGACTCGCTGCCGGCCGCCGCGGCCCGGCTGGGCGAGACGGTCTTTGACGTCGTGCTCCTGGATGCCAACATGCACCGGGGCAACGGCTTGGAGCTGCTTTCCGCTCGCTCCCTGCGCGCGTTCCAGACGATCGTCGTCTCCGCGCGCACCGACCTGGCGCTGCGCGCCTTCGAATGCGGGGTCCTCGATTTTGTGCCGAAGCCGGTGAGCCAGGAGCGCCTGGCCATGGCCCTGCGCCGCGTCCCGCCCGCCCCTGAGGTCACCGAGTCCATGCAACCCTTTCTCGCCGTGCGCAAGCTCGGCCGGATCGACTTCGTCTCGGTTGACGATCTTCTCTACGTCGAGGGCGCCGACAAGTATTCCGAGCTGGTGCTCGCGAACGGCCAGAGGAATTTCTATGACAAGTGCCTGGGGAGGCTGGAGGTCACCCTGCCGCGCTCCTTCGTCCGGATCCACAAGTCGTACCTGGTGCGCTTCGCCATGGTCTCGCGCCTGCACGTCATGAAAGGCAGCCGCTACTTCGCCGAGCTGAAGAATGGGCTGCGCCTGCCGGTGGGGCGCTCCCGCTACGAGACCATAAAGGCGATGCTCATCTGAGCGGGGACGGGCAAGGGTGAGTCGTTGACGCCTCCTGGGAGTCGTTGACTCCGTCAGGCTCGCCGTTTGCGCCGCGGCGGGGTCTGTTGTATTCGTGCACTCGAACTCCGCCATCGGCCGGCGCATCGCGCCGGCCTGCCTGCTGGCAGCCGTCCTGGGGTTCTCGGTCGCCGCGCTCGGCGCGGGGCTCGACGTGTACGCGCCCTCCGGCATGCCCACCGGCCAGACCGTGACCGCCGAGCAGCTGTGGGAGCAATTCGATCGCTCCCTTCCGCCCGACGTCTGGGTGTCGCCCCTGGAGAACAGCAGATATGAGGTGATCTCGGCGAGGTGGATGAGGCGGACGTTTCTCCCCGCCCTCAAGCAGCAGATGAAGCTGATGTGGGACGAGCGGATCCCGCAGGAGGACTCCGCCGGCAACTGCAACGGCTTCGCGCTCGTCTGCCGCCTCATGCTGAACCTCTCGGCAATGCTCGCCCACGCAAATACCCCGGCCGCCGCGACAGTCATTGTGAGGCAGGAAAAGGCCTTCGGCGGAATCTATGCAAGCAAGGAAGGCCATTGCGTCGCCTTCGTGCTCACGGACGAGGGCCCCTGGATCATCGAGGTGCAGAGCGGCGTCTACACCAAGATCAGCGACTACCCGAACCTGGGGAACATCAAGCTGGTGAGCGTCCACTGACCGCAGAATCTCGCAGCAAATAAAACCAAACAAGTAACATGAAAAAACTACTCGCCACAATCGCGGGGCTGGCCATGGCCAGCGCCGCCCTCGCCCAGGTCGACACGTCGCTTCCAATGGTGACCGGCAGGGGAAATGTCTCCACCCATCCGCAGAAGGTCATCGTGACCAACCAAACGGCCACACCCGCCGCCACCCCGGCCGCTCCCGCCGCGACAACCTCCGACGAAGGGGCCCTGACGCTCGAGAAATTCGTGGTCACCGGAACGCTGATGCGCTCGGCGCCGAAGGACGTCCAGGCCCGCCAGAAATAGCCGACCTATGAGACATCTGCCGGCGCCTCGGCGAGCCGGCTCCTGATCGCGGAAAACACCGCCTCGCATGTCGCGGGCGACGCGAGCGCGACCTCGCCGCCCTTTGGGCCGAATGCCGCCACGGCGTCGCGCAGCGCCTCCCGCACCGAGAACGCGAGCATGAGGGGCGGCTCGCCCGAGGCCTTGCTTCCGTGAATCGTCCCCTCCTGGGCCGCCATCGGCAGGAGCGTGACATGCATCTCGATCGGCGCGTCGCTGATCGCCGGGATCTGGTAGGTGCTCGCGCTGTGCGTCATGAGGCGCCCCTGCTTGTCCCAGAGCAACTCCTCCCGCGTCAGCCAGCCGACCCCCTGGACGATGCCGCCCTCGATCTGCCCAAGGTCCACGCCCGGGTTGAGTGAGTCGCCCACATCGTGGACCGCGTCGACGCGGATGACCCGGTGCATGCCGTTGTAGCCGTCGACCTCCACCTCCGCCACGGCCGCGCCGCAGACAAAGTACTGGAATGGCCTGCCCGAGGCCGTCGACCAGTCCCAGTGGATGCCGGGCGTCCTGTAAAACCCGGAAACGGCCATGCTGACCCGAAGCTCATGGGCCCTGCGGCACACGTCCGCCAGATCGACGGCCACACGGGATCCGCGGGCCGAGACTTTTCCGCCGGCAAACACGACGCGGGACGCCGGGACGGCCCTGCCCGCCTTCTTCGACAGCACCTCCATGGCCACCGGAAGCAGCCGCTTGCGCAGGGTCAGGCACGCATTCCGGACCGCGGCGCCGTTCAGGTCCGCTCCGGACGATGCGGCCGTTGCCGAGGTGTTCGGCACCCTGTCCGTGGTCGTGGCCATCACCCGCACGCGGTCCGCGGGGAGGCCCAGCTCGCGCATCGCGATTCCGTGGATCTTTGTGTGGAGCCCCTGCCCCATCTCCGTGCCGCCATGGTTCACCTGCGCGGTCCCGTCGATGTAGAGGAGGACCAGTGCGCCCGCCTGGTTGTAATGCGTCAGCGTGAATGAGATTCCGAACTTGACCGGGGTGACGGCGAGACCGCGCTTGATGCGTGGATGTTTCCTGTTCCAGCGGTCGACCGCCTGGCGCCGTTTCTCGAAGCCGGCCTCCCTCTGCACGCGCTTCCAGACGGTCTGCAGTCGGTTGTCCCCTATATCCTGGCGGTAATGGGTCGTGTTGGTTTCGCCCCTTCCGCGGTAAAGATTGCGGCTCCGGACAACCTCCGGCGCCAGCCCGAGGCGCCGCGCGATCCGGTCGATGATCTCCTCCATGACGAGCATTCCCTGGGGACCCCCAAACCCGCGGAAGGCCGTGTTCGACGCGACATTCGTCTTCGCTATCAATCCCGTGACTCGCAGAGCGGGGATGTAGTAGCCGTTGTCGATGTGGAAGAGCGCTCGGTCGAGCACGGGCTGGGAGAGGTCGAGCGACCATCCCCCGTCCGAATAGAGGTCGACGGCGGCGGCGAGAATCATTCCGCGCCGGTCGTAGCCCACCGTGAATTTCGAGTGGAACGGATGGCGCTTGCCGGTGATCATCATGTCCAGGTCCCGGTCGAGCTGGATCCGGACGGGCTTGCCGGTTTTCACCGAGGCGAGCGCGACCATCGCCGCAAAGGCGTTGCCCTGGGTCTCCTTCCCGCCGAATCCGCCGCCCATCCTCGGCGACTGCACGACGACCCTGTTCCTGGGCTGTCCCAGCACCTCGGCGACGATGGTCTGGATCTCGGTCGGGTGCTGGGTCGACGAGCTGACAAAGACCGATCCCCCCTCCCCCGCCTCCGCCCAGGCCGCCTGGGTCTCGAGGTAGAAATGCTCCTGTCCGCCGAACGAGAATTCGCCGTCCAGCTTGAGCGCCGACCGCGCCAGCGCGGCCTCGCAATCCCCGCGCGCGAGCGTGTGCGGCAGGGAGTGGAAGCTCCCCTGCGCAATGGCCTCCTTTATCCCGACCAAGGGCGGCAGCGGCTCGTACTCGACCTCCACCGCAACGGCGGCGGCGCGGCAGGCGCGCTGCGACTTTCCCACGACGATCGCGACCACCTGGCTGTGATACTTGATGTCCTCGTTCGCAAAGAGCGGCTCGTCATGGTGCGTGCCGACATTGTTGTGCCCCGGAATGTCCTCCGTCATGAGGACGGCGACGACGCCGGGCATCGCGCGGGCTTTTGCCGCGTCGCGCCGCAGGATCCGCGCGCGCGCGTGCGGTGAGCACACGGGCCAGATGTCGAGCATGGGCCGGCGCTGCGCCGTGTCGTCGGCGTAGAGCGCCCGGCCGGTGACGTGCCCGATCGAGCTCTCGTGCCGGAGCGCCCGCGACGCATCCGCCGGGAGCGCATCCGAGCCCCTTTCAAAGTCGAGGTCCCCGTCCTGTGCCGCGCTCGTGTCTCCGGACACGAATTTCTCCCAGAGGCTCACGATCAGCCCCCGCCTGTAGGCGGCCCCGCCGCGCGCGTCGTCTATCGGCTTGAGATCCGCGGCAAGGATTTGCGCGACCTCATCTGCCGCGTCCCCGATCCGGCGCCCCTCGAGTGCAGCCTCTGCGCGGCGCACCCGCACGGGCGTCGCCGCCACGCCGCCGTACGCAAGCCGCGCGCGCCGGATGGTCCCCGACGGGTCGGTGTCGATGGAGAACGCCGCAGCGACGATGCTGATGTCGAGCTCGCGGCGCTTCGCCACCTTGAGGAAATCCGAGCGCCGGGACAGTCCGCCCGCCGCCCCAAGGTGCGGGATCACGATCTCGACGATGATCTCGCCCGGGGCGAGCACCGTCTTCCGGTAGGCCGTGAAGAACCCGGAAAGGGGCACCGTCCGGCTGCCGCCGGGCGACGCGAGGATGAGCTCGGCGTCGAGGGAGAGGAGCACCGGGGCGCTGTCGCCGATGGGCGACGCCGTGGCCAGATTGCCGCCGAGCGTCGCCCTGTTTCGGATCTGCCTCGCCCCAAAGACCTCGACCATCTTCAGGAACGAGGGGTGTTCGCCGCCCAGGGATTCCTCGATGGCGGTCAGGGTCGCGGCCCCTCCGATCCGCCAGGCGGAATCGGTCCTCGCGATCGCCGTCAGCTCCGGGACGGAATCGGTGGAGACAAGGAAGGGAAATGACTTGAATTGCTTGGTCACGTTGACGCCGATCTCCGTGGCGCCCGAGATGAGCCGGGCTTCCGGATGACGAGCCAGCGCGGCGAACAAATCTCCAAGCGAGGTCGGCCTGACGAAGCGCTCGCCGGCCGCCTCATAGTCCAGGACGGGCGGCCGGGAAAGGGGAGCCTTGAGCCGTTCACCGAAGGTATCGGGCCGGGCGGCCTTCGGGTTCCTGGCGGCCGCATCCCTCTCCTTCAGGGAATCGAGCGCTGCGTCGCGGATCGGCCGGTAGCCCGTGCAGCGGCACAGGTTGCCGCAAAGCTGGTCGCTGATGTCGCAGGGTCCCTTGCAGTCCGGGCGGTAGTACCCCTCGAAGAGCGACATCACGAAACCCGGCGTGCAGTACCCGCACTGGGAGCCGTAGTTGTCGACCATCGCGGCCTGCACGGGATGGAGCGCCCCGCCCTCCCCTTCGAGCCCCTCGACCGTCACGACCTCCCGGTCGGCGAACATCGGAAGGAGGGCGATGCAGCTGTTTATCCCGCGGTAGGTCGCCTTGCCGGCCGCGTTCCTCTCCACGATCGCCACGGTGCAGGCCCCGCAGTCGCCCTCGGCGCATCCCTGCTTGCTCCCGGTCAGGCCGCTCGACCTCAGGTAGTCGAGCAGGGTCGTCGTCGGGGCCGCGTTCTCGACCCGGATCGTCCTGCCGTTGAGCGTGAATTCAAATCCCATGGGTTCAGCCCGCCAGCCTCGCGAGGGTGTGCGCGAGGACCTCGGCGCCCGATGCGATGTGCCTGGGAGAGGCGTATTCCTCGGGCCGGTGGCTCCAGCCCTTGCGGCACGGGATGAAGATCATGGTCGTCGGGCTCACGCGCGCCATGAAAAGGGAGTCGTGGTAGGCGCGGCTCACCATGCGAAGCGAGCGCAGCCCCAGCTCCGCGCAGACCTTCTCGGCAATCGCGACCGTCTTGGGGTCCCCGGCTGCCGGCGGGTCGGCGTTGATCTCCTCGAATTCCATCCTCACCCCGCGCCGCGCGCAGGCCTTCTCCGCCGCGCTCCGGATCCGCGCCAGCGCCTTGGAGCGCGTGCCGAGGCGCGAGTCCCTGAGGTCGATCTCGAGGTAGGCCCTGAAGGGAACGCTGTTGACGGCCCCCGGCTCGATCCGGAAAACCCCCACCGTTCCCACGGTGTCCGCGCTGCCGCTTGCCTTCGCGGCCGCCTCGACCGCCAGCGCGATCTCGGCTCCCGCAAGCATCGCGTCGTGGCGGCCCGGCATGAGCACCGCCCCGGCGTGTCCGCACTCGCCGTGCAGCGTCACGCGGTAGCTGCTGGGACCGGCGATGTGCTCGACGATGCCAATCGGGATTCCCTTCGACTCAAGGATCGGCCCCTGCTCGATGTGGAGCTCGACAAAGGCATGGTAATAGCCCGGCGGCAGCCGTACCGACCTGAGCGGACCGGCATATCCCGCGGCTGCCCGGAGCTCATCCAGGGTTCGTCCCTCGCGGTCCCTGAGCGCCGCCGCCTTCTTGACCGAGATCGAGCCGGCCATGAGCCTGCTCCCCAGGCAGCCGAGCCCGAAGCGGGTCGGCTCCTCGGCCGTGAACATCACGACCTCAAGCGGGCGCCTGGGCCTGAACCCGGAGCGCTTCAGGGCGGCGAGAGCCTCGAAGGCCCCGAGGACCCCCACGACGCCGTCGTACCTGCCCGCGTTCGGGATCGCATCGGTGTGGGAGCCGGAGCCCACGGCGGGAAGGCCCGGCTCGCTTCCCTCCCACCGGGCGAAGATGTTGCCGACGGCGTCCTCGCGGACCGAGAGGCCGGCCTCCCGGGCCGCCCGGCGCACATACTCCCTGCCCCGCCGGTCCGCCTCTGAGAAGAGGACCCGGGTCACGACCGGCGGCGGGGCCTCCGAGATGAGGGCCAGCTCGCCTATCCGGCGCCCGAGCCCGGCACTGTCGATTTTGATCTTGAGGTCGGATTTCGAGGTGCTCAAAGCGCGGCCCGGTTGATGTCCTTGTAATAGAGGTACCGGGCGGGAACCTTTCCCATCGCGACAAACCACTGCGCGCAATAGGGCGCCATCCAGACCGCGTCGCCGGCCCGCACGGGATACCATGAATCCTCAAGGCGATAGACGCCCGCCCCGGAAAGCATGATGAGCCCGTGCTCCATGATGTGGACCTCGACGAACGGAAGGTGGCCGCCGGGCTGGTAGGCGAAGATGTTCACCGCCATGTCGAACGCGGGCTCGTCGGGCAGGAGCACCTGGAGGTTGGCCGCCGGGTCCCCAAGGAACGGCGTTCCCTTGACCCTCGCCTGGTCCGAGAGGATCGCGCGCGGGCTGCCCGCGCCGGGCAGCGCGACATATTTCTTCTGGAAGAGCGTGACCTGCGTTCCCTTCTTCGGCGCGGCCAGGCTCCAGTCCGAGCCGGCCGGGCAGAAAAAATATCCGCCCGCGCCGAGCCGCCGCTTCTTTGCGCCCACGGCAACCGTGGCCCCGCCGCCCATGACGTAGCCGAAGGTCTGCACCGCGCCCGCCGCGATGCGCGCGGACCCGCCGGACTGGAAGGTCAGGAGGGTCTGGGCGACGGCGGCGCCCATGGCCGGGCCGACGAGCACGACAGCCGTCGCGCCGGAGACGCCCGGGAGCGAGCTGGCGACGTGGTTGTCCGGCGTGATGAGCGCGTGCCGCGCGCGGACGCGCGCCCGGGTGTGTCCAAAGAGTTCAGGCATGGGAGGGTTGGGATCGGGTTCGGTGGTCTATGCTGGCCGGATAAAATGACCCGCAGGGGCGCCCGGTGCAATCCGCCCCTGAGCAAAAACGGTCCGGCCCCGCAGGATGGTCCGCTCGACCGTGACCCGTGATTTGCGCCCGTCGTAGGGGCCCTGGCGATGCATGTAGAGCAGCTCGCCGTTCGAAAGCGCGTGCTCGCCACCGATCCGCAGGATCGTCATGTCGGCGTCGAGGCCCTCGGCCAGCCGCCCCTTGGACCGGCCGATCCGGAAACGACGGGCGACGTTCGCCGAGAAGTGCTCCGACATGAAGGGCAGCGCAACCTCGGCCGACCGTCTCGCGAGCGCCTCCGAGAGCAGGAGCGCAAATCCGTGCTGGCACCCGGAAATCCCCCCCCAGATCGCGAAAAAATCGTCCGCCTGCTTCATGCCAGGGGGCGCCGGGGAGTGGTCTGACCCGATGGTGTCGATGGCGCCGCCCTCAAGCTCGCGCCAGAGGCCGAGCCTGAGGGCGTCGGGCCGAAGCGGGGGAAAGCATTTTGCCGGGGCCCCGAGGCGGACGACGTCCTCGTCCGAGAGCAGCAGATAGTGCGGGCAGGTCTCGACGGACACGTCGACGCCCCGCCTCTTTGCCTCGCTGGCGAGCGCGACCCCCTCGGGGCTGCTCACATGGACGAGATGGAGGCCGCACCGCGTCTCGCCGGCGATGTCGACCGCGGTCCGGATCGCCGCAAGCTCGAGCTCCACCGGGCGCGACTTGAGCCAGCTGCGGACGTCGGTGCCGCGCGCATGCTGCTCCGACGTCCTCAGGCGCGCCAGCGCCTCGTCCTCCGCGTGCACGGCGACCAGCATCCCGAGCGCCGCCGCCCGCTTCATCCCGGCCCGGAGCGTCGCCGCGTCCGAGAGCGGGAACTCCTCGACGCCGCTGTCGCACATGAAGGCCTTGAAGCCGATCGCGCCCGCGTCGCGCAAGGGCTCCAGGTCGTCGACGTTCCCGGGGACAAGTCCGCCCCAGATCCCGAAATCGGTCCGCGACAGCCGCTCCGCCGCGGCCCGCTTGAGCGCGAAGCTCTCCGCGTCCGTGACCGGCGGAAGCGAGTTGAGCGGCATGTCGAAGAACGCCGTCCCGCCGCCCGCGGCCAGGGAGCTCGATCCGTGCGCCAGGCCCTCCCAATGGGCCCGGCCGGGCTCGTTGAAGTGGACGTGCGAATCGATGATCCCGGCAATGACATGAAGCCCCCCGGCCTCGACGGTCTCCGAGGCGGTGCCTGCGATCCCCTCCCCGACCCTGACGATCGTGCCTCCGGAGGCGGCCACGTCGGCGCGGATCACGCCCGCGGGGGTGACGACGGTCGCGCCACGGATGAGCAGGTCGAAATGGTCGCTCATTTCGGGGACCGGGACGCCAGGCGGCCGAGGAAGTCGACGACGATCCGCAGCGCGGCCTCGAGGTCTCCCCGCGCGACGAATTCGTCGGGATGATGGCTCAGGCCCCCCCGGCATCGGACAAACAGCATGGCGACCGGCGCGAGGGACGAGACGACGACGGCGTCGTGTCCCGCGCCGCTGGGCAGGGAGACGCACCTGCCCTCGCTCGCCCGCACGCTCCTCGCGAGGAGCCCGGTCAGCTCCCTTGAGCAGGACACGCCGCCGTTGTCCTGCGTCACCTCCATCGAGAACGAGAGCCCCCGCTTTTTCGCTATCCTCCGTCCCGCCTTCCTCAGGCCCGCGCACGCGGCGAGGCGCCTCGCATCGAGCGGATGCCTCACGTCGAGCGAGAGCTCCGCGGCGCCGGCGATCACGTTTGGGGAGCCGGGGCGGGCCGATATCCGGCCCACGGTGGCGACGAGCGGGCGGCGGGCCCGCGCGTATGCCTCGGTCGCGAGGACGAACTCGGCGGCGCCCGCGAGCGCGTCGGCGCGCAGCGGCATCGGTGTCGTTCCGGCGTGCCCCGCCCTGCCCCCGAACACGATCCGGGCCCGGGTCTGTCCGGCGATCGCCGAGACGACAGCCGCGGCGAGCCCGCGGCTCTCAAGGACAGGGCCCTGCTCGATGTGGACCTCGAGATATCCGATGAGCTCGCCCCGGGAATGTGCGGGCCCGGGCGGCGGGAACCGTCCGCCCCGCCCCCCCGAGAGGGCCTCCTGGACCGAGATCCCCTCGGAATCCCGGAGCCGAAGGTCCGATTTCCCGAGGCGGCCAGCGTAGCCCTTGCTCCCGATGTACCCGCTCGAGAACCGAACGCCTTCCTCCTCGGAAAATCCCAGGACCTCGACGCCGAAGGGAAGGGCGAGCCCGCGGCTCCTCACCACTTCCAGTGCGGCGATCGGCAGGAGCACCCCGAGGGCCCCGTCGAACCTTCCCGCGTCGCGGACCGTGTCGAGGTGCGAACCCATGAGGAGCGTCTTCGCGCCCCTTGCTGGCGCCCGCGTCCTGCCGATCAGGTTGCCCGTGGCGTCCACCCGGACCGAGAGTCCCGCGCCCCTCATCCATCCCCCGACGAGCGCGTTGGCACTGCGCATCGCCGCGGACATGAACGTGCGCGTGATCGCCCCGCGCTCATCCGAAACCCGCGCGAGCTGGTCGAGGCGCCGGGCGAGCCTTGTCGCGGCCTGGGACAGGGATACCTTGGGCATTCGCGGCGGCCCGTCAGCTCCCCCGGTAGGTGTTGTACGCCCAGGGCGTGACGAGGAGCGGCACGTGGTACGAGGCGGACGGATCGGCGATCCCGAAACGCACGGGCACGACGTCCAGGAACGGGGCCTTCTGCGGCGCCGCCCCCTTCGATGCGAAATATTCGGCGACATGAAACTCTATCTGGTAGGTCCCGGCCGCCATCTCCTCCGGCCCCAGGAGCGGCGCGTCGGTGCGGCCGTCCGCGTTCGTGACGGCCGTCTTGAGGACGGCGGGAGCGGGCGCGATCCGGCGAAGCTCGAGGCGCAGCCCCGCGGCGGGGCGGCCCGCCATGAGGTCGAGGACGTGGGTGCTGAGTTTTCCGGGCATTTCAGTTCTCCTTGGTGATCGCTTCGTTGAGCCTGAGCCGGGCGATCTTGGCGATTTCGCCGAGCGCCGTCGAGAGCTCCGCTTCGGGGGTGTTGCCCGATCGGGAGCGCATCGCGGCGAGAATGGCGTCCTTCGCGTTCAGGCGGGCGCAGATGACAAAGGGAAACCCGAAGCGCGCCGTGTAGGCGGCGTTGAGGCGCCCGATTTCCGCCGCCTCGGCGGGCGCCAGCCGGTCGAGGCCGGCGGCGGACTGCTCGCGGGCGGACGCCGGCGTCAGCGCGCCCGCGGTTGCCAGGCGTCCGGCGAGGTCGGGGTGGGCGCGGACCAGGGCCAGCTGGCGCGCGGCCGGGGCGCCGCGCATCGTCTCGCAGAGCGCCGCGTGAAGGCCGTCCGCGTCCCGGAAGGGCCGCCTTTCCCAGGTCTCCCCGGCCACCCACGGCGAATGCTCAAAGAGGTGCCCGAGGGCCGCGACAAACGCGTCGCGGTCGCATGAGTTGAGCGCGGCAAGCGATTGCGGCATGGCTGCGTTCACGCCAGCAGTTCGTAGGCCGGGAGCGTCAGGAAGTCGTCGAGGTCGGGGGACTTGACCATCTCGGCGAACATGTGCGCCGCGGTCCGGAAATGCCCGTTCGAGTAGCGGCTGGCGCCCACCTCCTCCTGGATCTTGGCGATCACCTCGCCGAGCAGCATGTCGTAGTGCGACGGGGTGATCGGGGTGCCGTCCTCGGTCACGCCGCCGCGGTGGAGCCACTGCCAGAGCTGCGCGCGGGAGATCTCCGCGGTCGCCGCGTCCTCCATGAGATTGTAGAGCGGCACGCAGCCGAGGCCGCCGAACCACGCCTCGAGGTACTGGATCCCGACGCTCAGGTTCGTGCGGATCCCCGCGTCCGTTATCGTGCCGGCGGGGGCCGCGAGGAGATCGGCCGCGGTCACGTTCACGTCATCTCGCTGCCGGTCGACCTGGTTGGGTCCCGGCATGTGCTTGTCGAAGGCCTTGAGGGCGATCGGCACCAGGCCCGGGTGCGCGACCCAGGTCCCGTCGTGCCCGTCCGTGGCCTCCCGCTCCTTGTCCGCGAGCACCTTGGCGAGCGCCTCGTCGTTCGCGGCCGGGTTGTTCTTGATCGGGATCTGGGCGGCCATCCCCCCCATGGCGTGCGCGCCGCGCCGGTGGCACACCTTGATGACCTGCAGGCAGTAGGCCCTCATGAAGGGCGCCGTCATCGTGACCTGGGTCCGGTCCGGGAAGAGGTAGTCGCGGCGGCCGCGAAGCTTCTTGATGCAGCTGAAGATGTAGTCCCAGCGGCCGCAATTGAGCCCCGAGGCGTGCTCGCGGAGCTCGTAGAGGATCTCCTCGGCCTCGAACGCGCCGAGGATGGTCTCGATGAGGGAGGTCGCGCGGATGGAGCCCCTCGGGACGCCCAGCGCCGCCTGGGCGTGGATGAACACGTCGTTCCACAGGCGGGCCTCGAGATGGCCCTCCATCTTCGGCAGGTAGAAATAGGGGCCGGATCCGCGCGACAGGAGTTCGCGGGCGTTGTGGAAGAAATAGAGCCCGAAATCGAACAGGCTCCCGGAGACCGGGCCGCCGTCGAGGAACACGTGCTTCTCGGGCAGGTGCCAGCCGCGCGGGCGAACGAGGAGCGTCGCCGTCTTGTCGTTCAGCTTGTAGGCCTTCCCGTCGGGGCTCGTGAACGAGATCGTGCGCCGCACCGCGTCCCTCAGGTTGACGTGGCCGTCGATCAGGTTTTCCCACGTCGGCGACGTCGCGTCCTCGAAGTCGGCCATGAACACCTTCGCGCCCGAGTTGAGCGCGTTGATGACCATCTTGCGGTCGACGGGGCCGGTGATCTCGGTGCGCCGGTCGAGGAGGTCGGCCGGGGCCGGCGCCACTTTCCACGCGCCCTCGCGGACCGATTGCGTCGCCGGCAGGAAATCCGGGAGCACGCCGGCGTCGAGCTCGACCTGGCGCGCCACCCGGCTGCGCAGGATCTCCTGGCGGCGCGGCTCAAACGCGCGGAACAGCCCTGCGAGGAAGGCGCAGGCCTCGGGCGTGAGGATCTCGGCGAATTGCGCCGGGATCGGACCTCGGATTTCTAGGCCGGATAGCGTGGTTGCGGTCATTGTGCTGCGTGTTGAACAGGCACAGATAACTTCCTCGTTGTAACCTGTCACCTCCATAGTACCGTCGGATTTTTGCGCCCCATCCGTCCTCCGGCCACATGCCCAAGCCCATGATCAACGATGACTTTATGCGCGAGGCGATCCGCCTGTCCACGGACGGCGTTCGCTCGGGCCGTGGCGGGCCGTTCGGCTGCGTCGTGGTCCGGGATGGCCGGATTGTCGGGCGCGGCAACAACCAGGTGACCTCGACCTGCGACCCGACCGCGCACGCCGAGATAGTCGCGATACGCGAGGCCTGCAAAACGCTCTCCACGTTCCAGCTGGCCGACTGCACGCTTTATGCGAGCTGCGAGCCGTGCCCGATGTGCCTGTCGGCGATCTACTGGGCGCGCATCCCGACCGTGTACTACGGCAACAGCCGGCAGGACGCGGCGCGCATCGGGTTCGACGACGACTTCATCTACGGGCAGATTCCCCTTCCGCCCGGCGAACGCCGGGTCTCCATGACGCCGCTCCTCCCGGGGGAGGCCCGCGCCGCGTTCGACGAATGGACCCAGAAGGCCGACAAGGTGAAGTATTAGCGGCGACTCCGCTCGGGACCGGCATCCGGGAAGGCACCGCGACTTGCCAAAAGGGTCGATCTGCCCATTTTTAGAATCCATGCACTTCAACAATCTGCAGCCCGGTTTGAGCGCCCCCCTCCCCCGCCTTGACGACGATGAGGACGAGGATGAGGAGGTCGAGGAAGCCCTTGTGGCAAAGCGGGATCCGTCGGTATCCCTCCTGATCCAGAGGCGGTTCCTGAAGCAGCGGAAGATATTCCTCTGGGGCCCGATCACCGACGAGACAGCGAAGGATCTGAGCGAGAAGCTCCTTTACCTGGAGTCCACGGCGCCCGGCAAGGACGTCACCTTCTACATGAACACGCCCGGCGGATCGATAACCGCGGGAATGGCGGTGTTCGACACGATGAAGCTCATCTCGTCGCCGATAACGATCGTGGTCACCGGGATGGCCGCGTCGATGGGCTCCATCCTGCTCTGCGCCGCCGCAAAGGGCCGTCGCCTGATCTATCCGCACGGCCGGGTCCTCATCCACCAGCCCCTCATCTCCGGCCGGTTCATCGGGCCGGCGACGGACATCAACATCCAGGCGCAGGAGATGGAGAAGCTTCGCAGCGAGCTGAACCAGATCCTGGCGGACGCGTCCGGCCAGCCGATCGAGAAGATTTCCAAGGACAGCGACCGCGATTTCTACCTGAACGCGAAGGAGGCGGTCGCGTACGGGCTCGCCGACAGGATCGTCGACAAGACCTGAGGCGACACCGCGGCCGGCCCCCGGCTACCGCTTTCCGCCGAGCGATTTCTCGACGGTCTGGCTGAGCTCCTCCTTCCACTGGGAAGCCTGGCCGATGTCGCCGGCCTCAAGCGCGACATTGCGCGCCTCTATAAGCCAGGTCGACCGCACGGCCGGGGGGATGACCTCGATCGCCAAGAGCTTGCGGAAGATGTCGATCGCCTCGGCGGAGGCTCCGTGCGTGGCGAGGAAAAGCGCCGCCTCGCGCATGAGCTCCCACTCCCCGGGCCCATTGCCGGCCGATTCCGCCGACGCCTTGAGCAGCCAGACCGCCTTTTTCCCCAGGCCGGTGGCGTCGAGTCTCCCGGCAACGGCGAGAGCCAGAGCGAGACTGGGGACGTCGCCCATTCCGGCGTCGCCCAGATCAATCGCATCCTGGTTCTTGCCCGCGGCATCCAGCAGGTTCATCTGGCGTATGACCGCATAGCCCGCCAGCTGGGGCGGGAGCGCGGACAGGTTCTTCATCTGCTCGGAAAGGGGGACCGCGAACGGGCGGTACAGGGGATCGCCGATGACAATCGACTGCCAGCTGAGGACCGGCAGCGCGTAATAGGCCGCGTCGACCAGGTTCTCGCCGCGGACCAGCGCCTCCACCAGCAGGTCCGGGCGGTGGAGGAATTCGAGGTAGGGCTCGTAGACGTTTCCGACGGTGGCCGTGACGCCTCGCGCGACCATGGGACCGGCCCAGCCCTCGGTGGCCGACCGCAGCGTGTGGGCCGAAAAGCTGTGGATGTGGACGGCGATCGCCCCCGGGGGGAAACGGAACCCGGGCAGCCCGAAGGGCCCGTTCAGGTCCGGCGTGTACCACCCGAAATAGAGGACGGGCGCGTCGAACCGGGCGTTCGCGGGCACCGTGCCTGGCCCCCGGCCCATCGAGCCGTCGAATCCCAGGGCCGCAATCTGGTCGGCGGCGGACTCGAGCCAGCGGTTGCCGTTTTCCTTCGGCCCGGAGAGGTCCGCGTACGCGCGCCCGAGTAGCCCGTCGCGCTCGGCCTCGACGGCGCGGTCGACAAGCCCCATGGCATCCGCGGCCGTCGGCCCGTCGAGCCGGGAAACCTCGACCACCTGGTTGCGCTCCCTGTCGGTCGGCTGGGCATTGTGAAACAATGGATTGGGAATGCTGGCGTTTATGGGGTAGTCCGTCCGCGCAAGCAGGCTCAGTTCGGAGTCGACCGCCCCCTCGTTCGTCCGGAATTCCACCCGGTCGGTGAGCGTCCCGACTTCCTTGAAGAGCGACTGGTCGTGCGCGATCCGGAGCGGCACGCCCCGGCACACGACGAGCGCCGCGATCCTGTGGCCGGAGATCGCGTACTTCCGCCGTCCCACGTCGTCAAGGAGGTCCATCTTTATCGCGTCGATCCAGCCGCGGTCGACAAGCTGGTCCTCCAGGGGCTGCCAGACCGTCGTGACGAATTCCTTCCAGGTGATCGTCTCGGCAACGGGCATCTTTAGGGAGATCACGTTTGCGGCCGGCACGCCGCGAACCTTCGCGTAGTGTTCCGCTATGGCGACGGAGTCCGGAGCGTCGCTATTGGCGACGACGACGACCCTGTCCGCGAGCCCGGCTCCGCGCGCGCCCGCCGCGGCGACGCAGGCGACGGCCGCGGCAAGAAATCCGAATCGCAGGATGGAGACTCTTCCTGAGCGGGAGGGGGTTGTCCGTTCAAACATGGTGATGCGCCCATTGGAGTCATGTTTCCTCCGTGAGGCAACTTCGCGCGATTATCGCTGAACCTCAGTCGGCGAAGCGCCACTGCGGCTTGAAGTCCCGCGGCGGCCTCTCGCCCTTGAGGCGGGCGCGGACCATCTCGATCGGCATCGGCCCGCCGAGAAGGATTGCGTCGTGGAACTGCCGGTTTGTCATCCCGCCCGGCTTGACCATCTCGCCGTGGAGCTCGCGAAGCTGGAGGGCGCCGAGCATGTACCCCGCCTGGTACATCGGCGGGAACGAGCCGTTGAATGACCGCCTCACCTCCCCCGTGGCGCTCGCCCGCTCGTGGCCCACGCGGTCGACGAGGAAATCGACGCATTGCTGGGGCGTCCATTTGCCGAGGTGGAAATTGAGCGAGAAGATGATCCGGGCGCACCGGTGGGAGCGCCAGAAGAGCATTCCCATCCTGTCCTCTGGGGACTTCGGGAACCCGAGGTCCCAGAACTGGAATTCCCACCATACCGCCCAGCCCTCGACCCAGAACGGCGTCGTGAAGAGGGCGCGATGGGTATTGATGCGCCCCTCATAGTAATACTGGAGGTGGTGTCCCGGGACCAGCTCGTGGAACACCGTTGCGCGGGCAAAATGGATGTTGTTCGCCCTCAGGCTCTGGATCTTGTCGTCGTAGTCCATCGCGTCGGTCGGGAATGCGACCAGGATGTCGGGGCCGCCGAGGAAGAAAGGCGCGACCTTCTGCCTGGCGGGGCTCATCATCTCGATCCGCCAGAAATCCGCGTCGAGGGGCGGGACGGTGACCAGGTCCCTGTCCTGCACGAAGCGGATGGCCTCGAGCGCAAGGTCCCTGACGAGACCGGGCTGGCCGCCCGGCGGGAGGTGGTCCTGCTTCACCTTCTCCATCGCGGCCTTCCAGTCGTCCCCGAATCCCATCTCATTTGACGCCTTCTTCAGCTCGGCGTCGGACCAGGCGAATTCCCTGTTCGCGATCGCGAGGAGCTCCTCCGGCGAATAGGCGATCATCTCGTGCGCCAGCTCGGCATCAAGCCCCTCGCGCCCGATCGGGTCCCCGATGATGGGCTCGTCCTTGCCCGCCTCGATGCCCACGATCTTCTCCCGCAGGAATTTCACGTAGCCGTCAAGCGCCTCGCCGAGCTTGTCGTGGGACGCTCGGGCCCACCAGCCGAACGAGGGATCGTAGCCGTCGTAGAATTTGTACCAGTCGCCAAGCGATTCCCTCAGTTCGCCGATTGCCGCCACCGAGCGGTATGCGGCGATGGGAGTGGCGGTCAGCGGCGCCGCGGCCTTCGCCTCCTTCGGCGATTCGCCCTTCAATCCGGTCTGAAGCGCCGCCTGGACGTCCGCGATCTGCTTCGTGACGCGGTCGAGGGTCTGGGCCGCCACCTGGGGATCGACGGGCTCCATGAGGCGCCGGGACTCCTGGAGCTTCGCGATGTCGCCGGCAAACGGGATCAGCGGAGACATCTCCCGCTCCCTCGATTCCTCGCGGTCGAGGAGCTTCTGGGCGTACTCGAGCTGCCGCACCATGAGGAGCCAGTCCACCCTGCCCTCGGTGTCCAGGCCGTCATAGGCCATCGCGTCGAGTCGGCGGCTCCACGCGGCGTAGAACTCGCGCAGGCGCCGGATCTGGAGCGCCGATCCGTCGACATTGTAGAACCGGAGGATCTCGTCGCGGTCGGCGACGAAGCGCTCGACGAGCTCGCGCAGCTCGCTCGACTGAGGGCGGGTCATCCCGGATATCTCGGCAGGCACGTAGTCCGCCGTCGGCCGGGATGCGGCCGGCGAGGGAGGGGGCGACGCCCAGCCGGTCGCAACGAGAACGAGGGACACCAGGGCCGGGGCCGGGCGGACGGAGCGCATGGCCCAAGCCAAGACCGCCCCGTCCGCACCGTCAAACACTGCAATTCAGATCTTCCACTCAACCTCGCCAAACGCGCCGAAGCCGAGGGCGGGATATCCGTTCACGGGCTGGTATTTCCGGTCGAGCAGGTTCTCGACCCGGGCCTTCAGGGTCAGCCGCCGGTTTGCGCGCCATTCGGCGTAGATCCTCGCGACCGCGTACTCCGGATCGGCCACGTTGAGGAATGTCTGCGCGTCCACGTCCTCGCGGATCCCGACGACCTGGAGACCCGCGCCCGCGCTCCAGCCCCGACCGAAATCCCGCCAGAGGTCGGCGCCGCCGCTGTTGCGCGGCCGCCTGAGGAGTTCGGTCCCGTCCGTGATGTCGTCGGCCTCGAGATAGGTATAGTTGGCGTGCAGTTCGAGGCCGGCCGCCAGGCGGAGCTTTGCCTCCAGCTCGACGCCGTCCGTGCGGGCGCTGTTCACGTTCACGGTCGTGCCGGGATAGACGTTAAAGTTGTACTCGATCAGGTTGCTGTAGTCGTTGCGAAACCAGGTCGCGCTCAGCGTGCCGGAATGATTCGGGAGGTACCAGTCGACGCCCGCGTCGCCGCCGCGCGTCTTTTCAGGCTTCAGGTCCGGATTGCCGACATACCCGGTGGCGACCCCGTAGAGCTCAAGGAAGCTTGGGGCGTTGAAGCCGGTCCCATAGCTCGCGCGCACCTTGAAGGAGCGGTCCGCGGAGAGCCAGGCCGCCGTCGCGCGGCCCGTGACCGAGGATCCGAACGTGTCGAAGTCGTCATAGCGCAGGCCGCCCGTGAGGTAGACCGGCTGGAGGGGACGCCATTCGTCCTCGGCGAAGGCCGCAAAGACGGTCTGGCGCTGGTCGATGGAGCCGTAGCCGTCGTCCTGGGTGGTGTCGGCCTCCGCGGTTATCCCCGCCGTCACTTTCTGGCCCTCCAGCCCGCTGTAGGTCGCCTGGCCGTCGAGGACGCCGCGGCGGTTCTGGACGGTCGTGGTCTCGACAAACACCCCCGGGGATTCGTCGAAGGAGACGTAGCGCCGGTCCTGCCCTCCCACCGTGACGTGCGCCGTCCAGTCCGGCGCGGGCTTGAGGTCCGCGAATACCGTGCCGAGCCAGTTGCTCTCCGTCTCGTGGGCATAGGGATCGTTGGTGTAGATGTCGCCCGGGTCGCCGAACCTGCCCTCGAAGCCGCGGAGCGTCGCACCGAGGTCGGCGCCTCCCGGAAGGTCGCGGTCGATCCGGAGCACGACATCACCGCTGTCGAATGCGTTGTTGGGGCGGTCGTTGGCGGTGTGGGAACCCGAGGCCGAGAAGGACCAGGCCCACGGATCCCGGGCACCCTGGGCGTCAAGCGACCCAACGATCGTGTCGAAGCTTCCGGCCTCCACCGAAACATCAGCCGACGGATCGCCCGAGCCTTTCTGGGCCTGGATCGAGACAACGCCGCCGACCGCCTCGCTCCCGTACAGCGTGCTCTGGGGGCCGCGCGCGATCTCGATCGAGTCGGTTGCGCCAAGCCGCGCGCCCCCCAGGAACACCGCGTAGTCGGTGTTGGCATCGTTCAGGCGGATGCCGTCGATGAGGAAGAGGGTCTGGTCCGAATCCGATCCGCGCGTGAATACCGACATGTCGGAGCCGATTGCGCCGTTGGCGAACGCCGGCACCCCGGGAACGGCGCCGAGCGCGGCCGCGGGCGTGGTGATCTGCTCGCGCGCGAGGTCGGCGGCGGAGATCAGGTCGACCGCGGTCCCCAGCGTACGGATGTCCGCGGGCGTGCGGGTCGCGAGCACCACGAAGGGATCGAGGCCGGTGTCCGGCTCTGATTGTGAAAAGGCACGCCCGGCCAATGCGGCGGCTGCAAACAGGGCGATGCACCGGGCCGCGAGGCGGGCCGGCTTCAATTTGGAGATCATTCGGATGTCGTGCTTCACTTTTGCGATGAAGTTCTCGCGGGCGGCGCGCGCAATCGCGCCGCACGGATGAAATTCCCGGGCCAGGTATTCGGACTCCGCATGTGTCCCCCGCCGGGCCGCGTGGCGGCCGGGCGGGCTTTTCCTCGCCCCTCGCCTTCACCGGGGTGAGAGCCCCGATTGGCTTTGCCCGCGCCGCCTGGCGGCGCGGTTGTGGGTCTGTGATGCGATACCGCAGCGCAACTGTGGCCGATTCTGACGGCCTTCCCTAGGATCCCGGAAGTTGAGACAAAGAACACCAGGCGATGCCTGTGTCCAAGAAGGCGGAATCGCGCGCAAGCACAATCATATCATTAAATACGGATTTATTGATATGAAGCTTGCCAACCTGCCCTCGATTGCGTTGCCTTTGTTTTCCCGCCGGAACTCATCATCCCTGCGCACTTCCCATGGCCAATCCCCGCGAATCCAGCTCCTTTGCCGCCCTGCGCCGGCTGTTCGAGTCGCGGATCGCCATCCTCGACGGCGCGATGGGGACGATGATCCAGGCAAACGGCCTCGAGGAGCCCGATTTCAGGGGCAGCCGCTTCGCCCGGCATCCGCATGACCTGAAGGGAAACAACGACCTCCTGTCCCTGACGCGCCCCGACGTGATCGAGAAGATCCACTCCGAGTATTTTGCGGCTGGGGCCGACATCGTCGAGACCAACACCTTCAATTCGACGGTGATCTCGCAGGCGGACTACGGGACCGAGTCGCTCGCCGCGGAGCTGAACACGGCCGCGGCCGCGGTGGCGCGGAGGGCCGCGGACAGGGCCCGTGAGGCGGACCCTTCCAGGCCCCGGTTCGTCGCGGGGGCGATGGGTCCGCTCAACCGGACGCTGTCCATGTCGCCCGACGTGAACCGGCCGGATTTCAGGGCCGTCAGCTGGGACCAGGTTGTCGCGGCATACCTCGAGCAGGCGCGCGCGCTTGCGGCAGGGGGGGTCGACGCCCTGCTCGTCGAGACGATATTCGACACGCTGAACGCCAAGGCCGCGCTGTTCGCGATCGAGACCCTGTTCGACGAAACGGGCGTGCGCCTCCCCGTGATGGTGTCCGTGACGGTCACCGACGCCTCTGGCCGGACGCTCTCGGGCCAGACGATCGGCGCGTTCTACTCGAGCATCGCCCACGCGAAACCCTTCTCGGTCGGCATCAACTGCGCCCTCGGCGGAAAGCAGATGAGGCCCTATGTCGAGGAGCTCTCCTCCATCGCCCCGTGCTACGTCACCTGCTACCCAAACGCCGGCCTGCCCAACGCATTCGGCGGATACGACGAGTCGCCGGCCGAGATGGCTGCGGTCCTGGGGGATTTCGCGGGCAACGGCTGGCTCAACATGGCCGGCGGCTGCTGCGGGTCGACGCCCGCCCACATCGCGGCCATCGCCGCGGCCGTGCGCCCCTTCCCGCCGCGCCCGCTTCCGTCGCAGCCGGTGGCGATGCGCCTGAGCGGCCTGGAGAACCTGATCATTTCCTGAGCCTGCCGGCCCACCGATGCCCAACGCACCCCGGCCCTCGGCCTCGCAGTTCATCGTCATCGGCGAGCGCACGAACATCACGGGCTCGCCCAAGTTTGCGAGGGCCCTGAAGGCCGGCGACTGGGACGCCTGCCTCGCGATCGCGCGCCAGCAGGTGGAGAACGGCGCCAACGCCATCGACATCAACGTCGACGAAGCGCTCATCGAGGGCGAGCCGACGATGGTCAAGTTCCTCAACCTGATCGCGGCCGAGCCCGAGATCTCCCGCGTGCCCGTCATGCTCGACTCCTCCAAGTGGACCGTGCTCGAGGCGGGTCTCAGGTGCGTGCAGGGCAAGGGCATCGTCAACTCGATCTCGCTCAAGGACGGCGAGGAGGAATTCCTCCGCCGCGCCCGGCTCGTCCGCCGGTACGGAGCCGCCGCGGTCGTCATGGCGTTCGACGAGAAGGGCCAGGCGTCGACGCGTGACGAGAAGGTCCGCATCTGCACGCGGGCCTACAGGCTCCTCACCGCGGAGGCCGGCTTCCCGCCCGAGGACATCATCTTCGACCCGAACATCCTGACCGTCGCCACGGGGATCGAGGAGCACAACAACTACGCCGTCGATTTCTTCGAGGCCACGACGATCATCAAGGAGACGCTCCCGCACGCGAAGGTCTCCGGCGGCGTCTCCAACGTCTCGTTCTCCTTCCGCGGCAACAATCCCGTGCGGGAGGCCATGCACGCGGTGTTCCTCTACCACGCGATCGCGGCCGGGCTCGACATGGCGATTGTCAACGCGGGCATGCTCGGCGTCTACGCCGAGATCCCGAAGGACCTCCTCGAGCGGGTCGAGGACGTCATCCTCAACCGGCGCCCTGACGCGACCGAGCGGCTCGTCACCTTCGCGGACGGGCTCAAGGCGTCGCAGGGCGGCGCGTCGAGGATTGAAAGCAGGGAGGACCTCGCGTGGCGCGACGCGCCGGTCGAGGAGCGCCTTTCGCACGCGCTCGTCAAGGGCATCGACGCCTTCGTCGAGCAGGACACGGAGGAGGCGCGCGCCGACACCGCCAGGTACCCGCGCCCGCTCGCCATCATCGAGGGCCCGCTCATGGACGGCATGCGCGTCGTCGGCGACCTTTTCGGCGCCGGCAAGATGTTCCTTCCCCAGGTGGTCAAGTCGGCGCGCGTGATGAAGAAATCCGTCGCCTACCTGACGCCGTTCATGGAGGAGGAAAAGCGCAGGCTCGTGGCCGGCGGCGGCGTCGCCCGCACCCAGGGGCGCATCGTCATGGCGACCGTGAAGGGCGACGTCCACGACATCGGCAAGAACATCGTCGGCGTGGTCCTGGCCTGCAACAACTACGAGGTCATCGACCTCGGCGTCCTTGTGCCGTGCGAGAAGATCCTCGCCGCCGCCCTCGAGAACAAGGCCGACGTGATCGGGCTTTCCGGCCTGATCACGCCGTCGCTGGACGAGATGGTGCACGCGGCGAAGGAGATGAGGCGCACCGGCTGCACGGTCCCCCTCCTCATCGGCGGGGCCACCACGAGCGCCGCGCACACCGCCGTCAAGATCGCGCCCGAGTACGCGCCCGGGGTCGTCCACGTGCTCGACGCCTCGCGGGTCGTCAACGTCGTCAGCTCCCTCCTTTCGCCCGAGAACAAGCCGGCGTACATGTCCGAGGTCAGGGCGAAGCAGGAGAAGCAGCGGGAGGAGTTCGCGGCGCGGCGGGCCCGCAAGCCGCTCCTGCCCCTGGCGACCGCCAGGGAGCGCCGGCAGAAATTCGACTGGGCCGGCGTCGACATCCCGCGCCCGGATTTTCTCGGGACACGGGCGTTTGCCGGCGTGCCGCTCTCCGAGATCGTGCCCTACATCGACTGGGGACCGTTTTTCAGCGCGTGGGAGCTCCACGGCCGCTTTCCCGACATCCTGACGGACGGGGTCGTCGGAGCCGAGGCGACCAAGCTCTACAGTGACGCGCGGGGGCTTCTCGCGAGGATCGTGGACGAGGGGCGCTTCACGGCCAACGCCGTCATCGGTTTCTGGCCGTGCAACGGCGTCGGCGACGACGTCGAGGTCTACACCGACGAGAGGCGCACGGCCGTCGCGACCCGGTTCCACATGCTGCGCCAGCAGCAGGAGAAGCCGGCCGACCAGTTCAACCACAGCCTCGTCGACTACATCGCGCCGAGCGAGAGCGGGCGGATCGACTACATCGGCGGGTTCGCCGTCACGTCGGGCCACGGCGTCGAGGCATTCGCGGCCCAGTTCAGGGCGGCGTCCGACGACTACAATGCGATCATGAGCCAGGCCCTCGGCGACCGGCTCGCGGAGGCGATGGCGGAGATGTTTCACAGAAGGGCCCGCGAGGCCTGCGGATTCGGGCGCACGGAGAACCTGGGCTATGCGGAACTCATCCGGGAGCGCTACCGCGGGATCAGGCCCGCGCCCGGGTATCCGGCCTGCCCGGACCACACGGAGAAACCCATCTTGTTCAAGCTGCTCGGCGCCGAGGCCGCCGCCGGAATAAACCTCACGGAAAGCTGCGCGATGACGCCCGCCAGCAGCGTGAGCGGCTGGTATCTAAATCACCCTGATTCCAAGTACTTCGGCGTCGGAAAATTGGGCCGCGACCAGGTCGAGGACTACGCCGGACGCAAGGGCTGGAGCATCGCCGAGGCCGAGAGGTGGCTCGGGCCCTACCTGGATTACGAAACCGCTTGAATTGCCCCGGAACATTGGCCGGCGCCCTGCGTCTTAACCTAAGGATGGTTTCCCCGAATTTCGACTTCCGGATGGTCCGCGCCGGGATCGCGTGCGCGTTGATGATGCTCGCGACGGCGGCGAGGGCCGCGGAGCCCGGATTCGTCGACGGGCTGTCGGCCGAGGAGAAGGCCGCGTGCGGGATCGCCAAGCTGTCCGCTCCCCAGGTTTCGGCGCTCAACGCGCAGGTGGGGCGCGAGGTGACCCTTGCCCGGCAGGGAGGCGTCACCGGATTCTCGTCCACGTTCACGGCGCGGCGCTCGGCAAAGGAGCTCGCGGCCGAGGGGATAGACCGGCTTTCCGCGACCGAGCGCGCGACGCTCGACTCGCTGGCGGCCCGGGCCATCGCCATGGGCCCCCCTCCCACGCTGGCCTTCGCCTACGTGCCCGCGCCCCCGACGCCGCCGCCGGTGGAGACCCTGGTCTCGGCGCCCCCGCACCTGGAGGTGCACGGCGACCTGTCGTTCACCGTCGGCGGGGGAAGCCACGGCTCCAGCTTCTACGGCACGTCGATGGACGTTTTCGTCACCGACCCGTCCGGAAAATTCACCGTCGGAGTCGGGGTCAGCGAATACCGCGGGCGGGGATTCTTCAGCCCCTGGGGCCCGTGCCTTCCGATTTATTCCGGGCCGCCGCCGCCGGACCCGTAATCCGTCGCCCGCCTCACTTCTCGATGGCGAACGCCGCGTAGCTGTGCGGCATCACGGGAACGAGGAAATGCGATTTCTTCGGCGCATCCTGCGAGACGCGGCGGCGGCGCGGGGTGCTGGGAGCCTCGGGAACGTACGACGCGATGAGCTCGCCCGTCTCCAGGTTGCGAAGCCTGGAGAATTCGCCATCGACGGTCACCCTGACAACGGTGGGGTCCGGCAGGAAGGACTCGGCGACAAACGTGTTGTTGTCGTAGGCGAAGAGGGAGACCTGGCTTGATCCGTCGATGCGGACGAAGAAATCCTTCATGACGACGTCCTTGATCGCGCTCGTGACGTCGGAGGGGAGAGCGTACAGGTTGCGGAAGTTGTCCGGGATCGTCCACACGTAGAAGGATCCCCTGGCATACCTGTCCATCAGCATGACCGGGTACCCGTTTCCGTTCTCGAGGGCGCTCACGAGCCCCCACGCGTCGTTCGTGAGGAAGCGCACCTCGGGGAACAGGATCGGCTGCCTCTTGCCGTCGGCGCCCAGGTCCGTCCGGTCGCCGGAGCCTAGCCCCGTCGAGTAGTCGCGCGCGAGCACCTTGTTGTCGGTCACCTCGGTCTCGCAGATGCCCTCGATTCCCTTGCCCTTCAGGGCCCGGAGAAGGCCGGACGTGATGACGACGGATTTGCCGTCCTCGAGCTGCTTCTTGATCTTTGCGACGATCTCAGGATCGAATTTCGCCGCCTCTGTCAGGAGGACGAGCCTCGCGTCCGCGGGGAATTCCGGACGCAGGTCGATCGGAATGCCGATCATGCCGATGTAATTGTGCAGGAAGTCCTCGCCCGACGACTGATAGGGCTTGTAGCTCTCGATTCCGACGGGGTTTCCGAGCTTCCCGACGACCGCATCGGCGCGCCGAAGCGAGACGCCTGCGACGGTCGCCCAGGAGGGCGCGGCCGGCGCGAGCCAGCCGGCGGGCCGGTAGTCCCTCACGACCGAGTCGTAGTCAAGGCTCGTCGGCAGGAATTCCCAATCCTTGCGTTCGCCGGCGGCGGCCGGCCCAAGCAGGTTGAACCAGTTGAAGAGCGTCATCTCGCGGGCCTTCGCGAACATCGTGTCCCAAAGCTGCTCCGCGTAGCGGTCCACGTAGCGGACGCCGTACGTGTCCACCCACCCGCCGCCGTTTCCGTGCGGCCTGATGTTCTCGAAGTAGCGGATGATCTGGTAGCTTTCGTACTGCTGAAGGAACTGGTCCGTGTACACGGGGTCGCGCGTCTCCGTGCCCGTGTAGATCCCGTCAAAGATCCTCGGCTCCTTGTCCAGGTCGAAGCCGAGCCCCTGGAAGTGCTCGTACCAGTTCGGGAACTTGATGACGACCTTGATCCTCGGGTTGACGTCCTTCGCGGCCTTCACGACGAGGGTCGCGCCCGCCTCGTCCATGAGGTCCAGCCTGAAGTCGGTCCACGACCGGGTGCCCTTGGCCGCGATGTCGGAGTCGCGCTTTGTCGTGACGAAGAAAAAGTCATCCAGGATGAACTCGTCGAAGTGGCGGGCGGCCAGCTCCGACGTCCTCTTCACGAGGTCGCGGTCGGCGGGGTCGGTGTAGCAGAGCGACGTGAACTGGTCCGAGACGTTGTCGGAGAACGCGCTGCCTCCCGCGACCTGGACCCCGCGGTCGACAAAGAATTTCTTCACGTCCTCCAGGACCTTGTCGTCGGCCAGGATCCTGTCGCGCTGAACCTCGATGTACACCTTGTCCACCTTCACCTGGCTGCTGATCATCTCCCACTGGGTCTGCAGCACCTTCGGGTCGGCGAAGGCGTTCACGGCCCACACGGGGATGTAGACCGCGACGCCGAAGTTCTGGTAGTTGCCGGCGGCGGCGCGGGACAGGCCGGCCGCGCACAGGAGGATGCAGGTGAGTTTCTTCATGGGGAGGGGGTTGGCATATCGAAATCGATGGCCCGGGCTTCTCAAGCGGCATATCATATGCCCCCGGCAACGTTCGATTGCCATCCCGGTCTCGGATCTGGCAGCTTCTCGGCCCATGTTCGCGAGGTACCTGCTGCTCTTTCTCGGCGTGTTCGCGTGCTCGACCTCGGCGGTGCTCATAAGGATGAGCGCGACCAATCCGCTCGTCCTTGCGGCGCTGCGGCTGCTCATCGCCGCCGTCTTCCTGGCGCCGGTCCTGCGCTTCGAGCTGCGCCGGTACGGCGCCGCGTTCACGAGGGACCACATGCGCCGCACGCGTCTGCCCGCCCTGGTGCTCTCGATCCACATGATCTCCTGGACGATCGGCGCCAGGATGACGGCGGTCGCCCAGTCGAGCCTCATCGTGAACCTGGTTCCGATCGCCGTGCCCTTCTTCCTTTTCTGGATCGCCAGGGAGCGGATAAACGGCGCGGAGGTCATGGGCACCGTCCTTGCGATGCTCGGGCTCCTCATGCTGTCGGCAAGGGACGCGCTGACGGGAAGGGGCAGCCTCGCGGGGGACGCGGTGTGCTTCCTCTCGATGCTCCTTTTCGGCCTCTATCTTGCCCTGGGCCGGCGAAACCGGGACTTCCCGTCCGTCTGGCTCTACGTGATCCCGGTGTACGGCCAGGCGGCCCTCATCTGCCTCGTCGTCGCGCTTCCCTGGATGCGGACCTTTGACGTGGCCTCGGGCCGCGAGTGGGCGCTCATGATCGGCCTCGCCGCCATTCCCACGGTCTGCGGCCACTCGCTCCTCAATTCGGCCATGCGCCGGATCCGCGGCCAGATCGTCAGCCTGTGCAACTCGAGCCAGTTCCTCTTCGCCGGGGTCATGGGCTACCTCATCTTCGGCGAGGTCCCGCGTGCGATATTCTACGCCGCGAGCGCGATCGTCCTGGCGGGCGTCGCGATCGTCGTCTTCTCGGCCCCCCCGGCCCCGTCCGCGGACCAGGCCTAGCCGGCAGCGACGGCCCTCACAAAAGCGAGGACGGGCGGCGGCACCTCGTCCCTGAGCGCCGCGCGCTCGGGCTGGTAAAGCACCCCGACAAAGAACGGATGGCCCGAAAGCTCGGCGCCGCGGATGTCGCCGTTGTTGTCCCAGGCCGTGAACGTCAAGCCGGCCGCCTCGAACGCGGCCTTGTATGCGGGATTCATCCCGTAGGAGCAGCGGTATCCCTCGGTCGCGCTGGCCTTCCCGTACGCCGCGCGCAGGAGGCTTTTCTCGGCGAAATGGACCACGTCCACCTTGTCGACGAGGGAGCAGGCGAGCTCCGTGACGACGAGCGCGTGGCCCTTCGGGTTGGTCTCGGCATGGTCCGCGTTCGCGATCCCGGCGACGTCTCGCGCCAGCTCGATCAGCGCGTGCTGGAAGCCCCCGCACGTCCCCAGAAACGGGAGGCCGCCCTCGCGGGCCCAGCGGATGGCGTCGATGGCTCCGGCCATGTTCTCGTAGGGGCTGCCGGGAACGAGCCACATGGCGGAGAATTTCGCGAGGTCGCGCGGCGCGTCGGCGATCCGACGCGTCGGGACCCACTCCCAGCCGAGGTCCGCGCCCAGCCGGTCGCGCGCAAGCTCAAGCGCCCGCGGGACCGCGCGATGGGACGTGATCTCCGCGGAATAGTCCCCGACGATCGCCACGCTTTTCCGGCTCATTGCCTCACCTTGTCCGGCGCGGCGGATGGCGCGCCGAGGGCGCCGAGCAGCACCGCCGCCAGGAAGGCGACGCAAGCGCAGGTGGCGACAAACCAGTCCCCGTGCTCGGTGTAGAAGCTGTTGCGCCCCACCCAGCGCTGGTCGCGGGTGACGTCCGCCGTCGAGGTGCCTCGGAAATACACGCTTCCGTTCTTGTCGGTCAGGACCTTGCGGACAACGCCGAATTCGTCGATCCACCCGCTCCAGCCGGCGTTGCCGCACCGGAGCACGGGCCGGCGGGTCTCGACGGCGCGGAGGATGGAATGGGCCGCGTGCTGGTAGGCCGCCGCGCCCTCGCCGTACCAGGCGTCGTTGGTCACGACCACGAGGGCATCCGCGCCGGAGAGCACCTCCTCGCGCGCGAGCGCCGGGAAGAGGTCCTCGTAGCAGATCAGCACCCCGAGCGCCGCCGGGCCCGACTTAAGGGGGACAACGAGCGGCGACGGATCCGTCCCCGGGGAGAAATCGTCGCCGAGCGGCGTGAATTTCCCGATCCAGCCGAAGATCGGCCGGAGGGGGATGTATTCGCCGAACTGGACCAGCCTGCGCTTCGCGTAATACGCGGTCTGCACCCCGAGCTGGGGATCGATGACGTAGGCGGCATTGTACCATGCCACCGGCTTGCCCTCGGGCCGCTCGGTGGCGTCGGCGCCGATGAGCATGGGCGCCTTCGCGCGCGAGGCGAGCCGCTCCACGAACTGCTTCATCGACGGATCGCCACCCTTGAGGGCCCACGGCAGCGTCGACTCGGGCCAGAGGATCAGGTCGGGATGCGTCGCCCCCGCGGCGAGCGTCGTCGATATGAGCGTCTGGATGATCTCGGGCTCCTTGGCCGGGTCCCATTTGACCGCCGTCGGGATGTCCGGCTGGACGAACGCCACCCGGGCAAAGGGCACCGTGAACTGCGCGCGGTTCACGGCGTCCTGCACGTGGATCGAGAAGCACACGAGCAAAAGGAAAAGGGCCAGCAGGAACTCCTGGCTGCGCCTGCGAAGGCCGGATTCGCCCTCGCGGAAGAGCCTGTGCCCGAATGCCGCGAGCCCGACGTTGACCGCGACCACGACAAAGGAGACCCCGCCGGCGCCGGTGTAGGCGGCCACCTGGAGGACGCTCCTCGTCGAGACCGTGCACTGGGTCGCGGCGAGCGGCATCCACGGGAATCCCCCGAAGAGCCAGGTCCGCGTCCATTCGATGACGACCCAGACCCCGGCGAGCCCCAGCATCGCGAGCAGCCGGACCGGGGTCGGCCTTCCCATCATCCTCGGCACGGCCCACCACGCCGCGAGGTACCACGAGCCCGTCCACGCGCCGACGATGGGCCCGAGGACGAGGAGGCCGGCCCATGTGACCGGGTGCAGCCAGCTCAGGTTGATCGTCCACGCGACCGACTGGGCCGCGAACATCGTCCAGGCGTAGACCTTCAGGCGCGGACGCAGGTAGGCCCAGAAAAGCCCCGGGACGAGGCACGCGTACGCGGCCTCGGGCGCCTGGAAGGGCGGGAACGCGACGACCAGCAGGAACACCGCCAGGACGGCCGCGGCCACCGGCGCAATCCGAGAGTGATGCCGGTCCCAGAAGCTCGGGACGGTGTCGTACGGATCCGGGCTCACGGAGGGTCCCTCAGGCTCCGTGGCAGTGCTTGTACTTCTTTCCGCTCCCGCAGGGGCACGGGTCGTTGCGCCCCACCTTCGGCGTGTCGCGGCGGATGGTCACCTTGGGAAGCTTGAGCTCCGGCTCGGACGGCGGCTGGCCGGGGGGGACGGAGCCGTTGGACGCCGCCGGGGGCGGCGGCGGGGGAGCCGCCGTCTCCGGGCCCTGGGTCCGCGCGTTGCGGGCGAGGATCGAGAGCATGTTCTCGAACGACGAGAGGTTTGACGCGCTGCGGAACAGGCCCGTGCAGATCTGCAGGCGCACGTTCATCATCAGCTCCTCGAAGAACCGGTACGCCTCGCTCTTGTACTCGACAAGGGGGTCCTTCTGGCCGTAGCTGCGCAGGCCGATCGAGCGGCGCAGCTCCTCCATCTCCGTCAGGTGCTCCTGCCAGTGGTGGTCGATCGCATTGATCACGACGTAGCGTTCGAGGGATCCGAGCGCCTCGGGAATCTCCGCCGACTCCTTGACGGCATAGGCCTTCTTTATCCGCTCGATGACCTCGGCCTTGAGCGCGATGGCGTCGTCGCCCGTGAGGTCCCCGACCTTGAGCCCTATCGGGAAATGCGTGTTGGCCCACCCCACGAGGCTCTCGACGGCCGCGGGATTGGAGCCGCCCTTCTCGCCGAACCCGGCGATCGCGAGCCGGTTTGCGATCTCCTCGTCGACCTGCTCGAAGATGATGTCCTTCGAGCGCGGCGCGTGGATGGCCGCGTTCCTGATGCCGTAGACGACCTCGCGCTGCTGGTTGAGCACGTCGTCGTACTGCAGGAGCCTCTTGCGGATCGAGTAGTTCTGCTGCTCGACCTTCTTCTGGGCGGACTCGATCGAGCGGTTGAGCCAGGGATGCTCGAGCTCCTCGCCCTCCTGCATCGAGCCCTCCATCAGGCGCGAGGCGAGGTTGCCCTGCAGGAAGAGGCGCATGAGGTCGTCCTCGAGCGAGAGGAAGAACTTGGTGAGGCCGGGGTCGCCCTGGCGCGAGCAGCGGCCGCGCAGCTGGCGGTCGATGCGCCGGGACTCGTGGCGCTCGGTTCCGATCACGTAGAGGCCGCCGATCTCGCGCACGCCCTCCCCCAGCTTGATGTCCGTGCCGCGGCCGGCCATGTTGGTCGCGATCGTCACGGCGCTGCGCAGGCCCGCCCGGGTCACGATCTCGGCCTCCTGCTGGTGGAACTTGGCGTTGAGGACGGTGTGGATGATCCCGCCCCGCCTGAGCATGCGGGAGAGCACCTCGGACGCCTCCACGCTCGTCGTTCCCACGAGCACCGGCTGGCCCCTCTTGTTGGCCGACTCGATCTCGCGCAGGACGGCGTTGTACTTGTCGCGGCGCGCCTTGAAGATCGAGTCGTTCCGGTCGGCCCGGACGCACGGCTTGTTGGTCGGGATCACCTGGACCGACAGGCGGTAGATGTCGTTGAATTCCGTCGCCTCGGTCTCGGCCGTGCCCGTCATGCCGGCCAGCTTCTCGTACATCCGGAAATAATTCTGGATCGTGATCGTGGCGTACGTGCGCGTCTCGCGCTCGATCATGACCCCCTCCTTGGCCTCGACCGCCTGGTGCAGGCCGTCCGACCAGCGCCTGCCGGGCATCACGCGGCCCGTGTTCTCGTCCACGATCATGACCTTGCCCTCCTGCACCACGTACGCGACGTCGCGCTCGTAGAGCGAATAGGCCCGCAGGAGCTGCGAGATCGCGTGGATCTCCTCCGAGACCACGGCGTAGTGCTGCTGCGCCGTGAGCTTGAGCTCCTCGCGCTTCTCGGGGGTGATGGCCGCGTCCTTGTCCAGGTCCGAGAACTCCGTCGCAAGGTCGGGAAGCATGAACGCGTCCGGGTTGTCCGGCCTGAGCGTCGTGCGGCCTATCTGAGTCAGGTCGGCCTGGTGCTGCCGCTCGTCGATCACGTAGAACAGGACCTCCTTCAGGTGGTACAGCTCGTCCTTGTTCAGGTCGGAGTTCATCTCCGTCTCGACGCGGTCGAGCAGCTTGCGCCACGCCGGATTCTCCATGAGCCGCAGGAGCAGCTTGTTCTTGGGGTTGCCCATCTTCACCTGGAGCAGCTTGCGGATGGCGATCCGCTTGCTCTCCTCGGGATCGGGAAGGGGGGGCGCCGGCGGCTCCGGCGCGCGCTTCCTGCCGCCCTCGGCCTCCCACTTGGCGCGCCTCTTCGCGCTCTCCTCCTTCGCCTTGGCGATCTCCGCCGCCCACTGCTCGGCCGGCCGCTCCAGAAGCTCCTTGGCCTCCCCTACCAGCCGGTTGCAGAGCCGCGTCTGGTCGTTCACGAGCTGGTCGACGCCCGGGCGCAGCCGGGTGAACGGCTGCTCCCTCTCGATCGGCGCCGGTCCCGAGATGATGAGCGGCGTGCGGGCCTCGTCCACGAGGATGGAGTCGATCTCGTCCACGATGCAGTACCAGTGGTCCCGCTGCACCTGGTCCTCCTTGCGCGTGGCCATTCCGTTGTCGCGCAGGTAGTCGAATCCGAACTCGCTCGCCGTCCCGTAGGTGATGTTTCGCCCGTACATGTCGCGGCGCAGGTCGGGGGACATGCTCTGCTGGATGCACCCCACCGTCACCCCGAGGAAACTGTAAAGCTGGCCCATCCACTCTGAGTCGCGCCGGGCGAGGTAGTCGTTCACCGTGACCAGCTGCGTGTTGCGCCCCCCGAGGCAGTTGAGGTAGAGCGGCAGCGTCGCCACGAGGGTCTTGCCCTCGCCCGTCGCCATCTCAGCAATCCGGCCCTCGTGGAGCGCGATTCCGCCGATCAGCTGGACGTCGAAGTGCACCATGTCCCAGACCAGCTCGTGCTCGCAGACAATGGCCGACCGGCCGACCAGCCGGCGGGCCGCGTTCTTCACGGCCGCGAAGGCCTCGGGAAGGATCTGGTCGAGGGTCTCGCCGGCCGTAATCCTCGCCTGGAATTCCGCGGTCTTCGCCCGCAGCTGCTCGTCGCTCAGCTCCGAGTACGAGCGGTCCAACTCGTTGATTCTGACAACGATAGGGCGCGTCCTGTCCAGGAACTTTCTATGGTGCCTGCCGGCAAAGGGTTTGAGCAGTAACGACAGCATTAAGGGTTAAATAATAGACCGTCGGACGGCGTTGGCAAATGACAAATGCCCCGGCCCGGGGGGCGCCGGCTCAAAGCCGCTTCCGAAAGTCGGCTATCGTCCGCTTGAGGCCCTCCTCAAGGGGCACGGTGGGCTCCCACTTGAGCAGGCGCTTCGCGAGAGAGATGTCGGGCCGGCGCTGCTTGGGGTCGTCGGCCGGGAGGCGCTTGTGCACGATCTTGGAGCGGCCGCCGACGAGCTTCAGGGTCAGCTCGGCGAGCTCGTTCATCGTGAACTCGCCCGGGTTGCCCAGGTTGATCGGGCCCGCGGTCTCCGTCTGGTCCATGACCCGGACAAAGCCCTCGATCAGGTCGTCGACGTAGCAGAACGAGCGCGTCTGGGTGCCCTCGCCGTAGACCGTGATGTCCTCGCCCTTGAGCGCCTGGACGATGAAATTGGAGACAACGCGCCCGTCCGCCTCGTGCATGCGCGGCCCGTACGTGTTGAAGATCCGCACGACCCTGATGTCGACCTTGTTCTCGCGGTGGTAGTCGAAGAACAGCGTCTCGGCGCAGCGCTTTCCCTCGTCGTAGCACGAGCGCCTGCCGATCGGATTGACGTTGCCCCAGTAGCTCTCGGGCTGGGGATGGACCTGCGGGTCGCCGTACACCTCCGAGGTCGACGCCTGGAAGACCCTGGCCTTGAGCCGCTTTGCGAGGCCCAGGCAGTTGATCGCGCCCATCACCGACGTCTTTATGGTCTTGATCGGGTTGTACTGGTAATGCGGGGGCGAGGCGGGGCAGGCCAGGTTGTAGATCTGGTCCACCTCGTACTTGAACGGATCGATCACGTCGTGCCGGACGAGCTCAAAGTTCCGGTTGCGCTCCATGGAGGCGATGTCCTGCTTCCTGCCGGTGAAAAAGTTGTCCAGGCAGATGACCTCGTTGCCATCCGCAAGGAGCCTTTCGCACAAGTGGGAGCCGAGGAAGCCCGCGCCGCCGGTGACAAGTATGCGCATACGCCGGCGTATTGAGCCCTAGATGGAGCCGATTGGCGAGCGCTTAAGGATGCGGGGCGCCCGGCCCGCCCCTCTCAGGGGACGATCTCCAGCATGGCCACGGACTTGGAGGGCAGGGTCACGGCGAGGGACCCGCCGGAGAGGGTAAAGTCCGAGAACGGGGCCGGCTTCACCGCCTCCGGGGACTCGAATGTGTTGTGCGCCTGCATGGTCGGCGCCGTGAGCACGCGCCCGCTCGCGGACTTCGGCACGGCGCCCGCGAACGCGCATGCCACGCGGATCGCGCGGCCGGGGTCGGTGTTGACGAGCGAGAGGTGGATAAGCCCGCTCCCGTCGCGGGAGGCCGAGGCGCTGACCTCCGGAATCCGCGCGGAGCCGTGCTCATAGTCCGGCGTGACGAGGTCGACCGGGAGATAGGTCGCCCCCTGGTGGACCTTGAACATCTCGAAGACGTGGTAGGTGGGGGTGAGGACCATCCTCGGTCCGTCCGTCATGATCATCGCCTGGAGCACGTTCACCATCTGGGCGATGTTCGACATCGCCACGCGGTCGGCGTGCCGCTGGAAGATGTGGAAGTTGAGCGCGGCGGCGACCGCGTCGCGCAGGGTGTTCTGCTGCACGAGAAACCCGGGATTGCTCCCGGGGGCCGGGTCGTACCACGTGCCCCACTCGTCCACCATGAGCCCGACCTTCTTCTCGGGGTCGTACTTGTCCATGATGACCGAGTGCTTCGCGATGATCTCGTCCATCCTGAGCGTCTGGCCAAGGATCGACATCCAGTCCGACTCGTCGAACTCGGTGGCCGAGCCCTTGTCGCTCCAGCCGTTCTTCACGGTGTAGTAGTGCAGCGAGAGGCCGTTCATCCTCTTGCCCACGATCCCCATCACCTTGTCGGTCCAGCCGTAGCTCGCGGAATCCGGCCCGCAGGCGATCCGGTACAGCTCGTTGCCCGGGTAGTTCTTCAGGTACACGTTGTAGCGCCGGAAATTCTCGGCGTAGAACTCGGGCGGCATGTCGCCTCCGCATCCCCAGGACTCGTTGCCGATCGCGAAATACTTCACGCGCCAGGGATCCGCCCGGCCGTTGCGCCGCCGCTCGTTGGCCAGGGGCGAGTCGGCGTTCGAGGTCATGTATTCGACCCATTCCATCATCTCGCGGACGGACCCGCTCCCGAGGTTGCCCGTGATGTAGGGCTCGCAGCCGACCTGCCCGCACAGGTCCATGAACTCATGGGTCCCAAAGCTGTTGTCCTCGACCACCCCGCCCCAGTTCGTGTTGATCATCTTCGGCCGGTCCTTGCGGGGGCCGATGCCGTCCCTCCAGTGGTATTCGTCGGCAAAGCAGCCGCCCGGCCACCTGAGCACGGGAACCTGGATCTGCCGAAGCGCGGCGACAACGTCGCTGCGGATGCCGCGCACGTTGGGAATCGGCGAATCCTCGCCGACCCAGATCCCGCCATAGATGCAGTGCCCGAGGTGCTCCGAGAACTGCCCGTAGATGTTCCGGTTGATCACGGGTCCCGGCTGGTCGGCATGGAGCGTCAGCGACGCGGCGGGCGCCTGGGCCGAAAGGCGAAGCGTTCCTGCAAGCATCAGAAGGCCGATGCGAAACAATTTAATTTCCATGGTGTTCATTTCCCAAAATGTCATACTGTGTTTTCGTACCTTCCGATCCAAGCCTTTTGCCACGCCGCAAAATCCCCGGCCTCGATGTGGGCACGGGCCTGCCCCATGAGGTCGAGGAAGAAGTGGAGGTTGTGGATCGTGACCAGTGTCCCCCCGAGCATCTCGCCCGCCGTGATCAGGTGGCGCAGGTAGGCCCTGGAGAAATTGCGGCAGGTGTAGTTGTCCAGGCCCTCGACAACCGGGCCTGGATCGGCGCGGAATTTCTCGTTCCTCAGGTTGATCGGGCCGGCGGGCGTGAACGCGAGGCCGTTGCGGGCGACGCGGCTCGGCAGGACGCAGTCGAACATGTCGACGCCGAGCGCGATCATCCGCAGGAGCTGCGGCGGCGTGCCGACGCCCATCACGTAGCGGGGCTTGTCGGCCGGAAGGTGCGGCGCGGTCGCCGCCACCTGCTTGAGCATTTCGGGCTCGGCCTCGCCCACGCTTACGCCGCCGATGGCGTATCCGGAGAAATCGAGCGCCGAAAGCGCCTCGGCGGCCTCACGCCTCAGGTCGTCGTAGGTCGATCCCTGGGCGATCGCAAAAACGTGCCGGCCCGACGCGAGGAACCCGTTCCCCGCGGCGATCTCCCTGCAGCGCCGCGCCCAGTCCAGGGTCCGGCGGCAGGCCTGCGCGCAGGCGTCCCTCGCGACCGGCCACGGCGGGCATTCGTCGAGCACCATCGCGATGTCCGAGCCGAGGTCGGCCTGGATGCCCATGACCTCCTTCGGGCCCAGGAAGAGCCTCGCCCCGTCAAGGTGCGACTGGAACGCGACCCCGTCGTCGCGGATGTCGCGGAGCTTCGCGAGGCTGAAGACCTGGAATCCGCCGCTGTCCGTGAGGATGGGGCCGTCCCAGCCCATGAAGGCGTGCAGGCCTCCGAGCTCGCGGATCAGCCTGCTGCCGGGCCTCAGGCTGAGGTGGTACGTGTTTCCGAGAATGATCTGGGCCCCGATGTCGCGCAGGTGGACCGGGGTCAGGGCCTTGACCGTACCCTGCGTTCCGACGGGCATGAAGGCCGGGGTCTCGACGGCTCCGTGAAGGGTGGCCAGCCGGCCGCGCCGGGCCGACGTCGACGGGTCCCTCCCGAGCAATTGAAAGTGACTTGCCATTTTCGGCGACGCGCAACTGGCGGCAGCGCCCGGGTTGGCCCGATCCCTATTCCAGGTCGTCGGCGATCTTCTGGATTTCCGTGTTGTCGTGCCTGATGATCGCCATGGCCAGCTGCTTCAGGGCCTCCCTGAGGTCGCTCGCGGTCGAATTTGCGTCCTGGGCATCGGATTTGGCGGACGCGACGGCGCTCTCGAGCGCGTCGATTTTCGATTTCAATTCATCATTTGTCATGGTTTTTGTGGTTTGGACATTGCGTGGCGTTGCGGGCCTCAGGATTTGCCCCCCACCACCCTACCCGCACCCTTGACCCCATTGTCAATCGTGGGTCAATTTGGGGGTCGTGCTCCTTGTGATCGATAACTTCGATTCATTCACCTACAACCTCGTCCAGTATTTCGGCCAACTGGGGGTGGAGCAGCGGGTATTCCGCAACAACGAGATCACCGCCGAGAAGGCCGTCGCGCTAAACCCCGACAGGGTACTGCTTTCGCCGGGCCCGTGCACGCCGAGCGACGCCGGCGTCACGCTCGACATCATCCGGGCGTTCGCCGGGCGGAAGCCCATATTCGGGGTCTGCCTCGGCCACCAGGCGGTCGGGCAGTTCTTCGGGGGCAAGGTGGTGCGCGCCGGCAGGCTGATGCACGGCAAGACCTCGCCGATCAACCACAGGAACACCGACCTGTTCCAGGGCCTGCCCCAGGGTTTCCCCGGCACCCGCTACCATTCGCTCCTCGTCGAGCGCTCGACCTTCCCCAAGGACCTCGAGATCACCGCCGAGACCGCCGAGGGGGAGGTCATGGGGCTTCGCCACCGCAGCCTCCCCATCTGGGGTGTGCAGTTCCACCCGGAGTCGATCGCGACCCAGAACGGGATGAGGATCCTCGAGAATTTCCTCGGGCTCAACTGACCATGCGCTGCCCCAAGTGCACATCGATAGAGGACAAGGTGATCGACTCCAGGATAAGCAAGGAGGGCAACACCATCCGCCGGCGCCGCGAGTGCCTTGAGTGCGGCCACCGGTTCACGACGACGGAGGCCCTGGTCCTCGACGGCATGGTCGTCATCAAGCGCGACGGCCGCAGGGAGGAGTTCGACCGGGAGAAGCTCACGCACGCGGTCCGCGCGGCCTGCCACAAGCGGCCGGTCGACATCGAGCAGATCACGATGCTGGTCGAGGATGTCATCGACGCGATCGAGGCGCGGTTCGAGAACGAAATACCATCGCAGGCGATCGGCGAGGGCGTCATGCAGAGGCTCCGCAGCGTCGACCAGGTCGCCTACGTCCGCTACGCCAGCGTGTACAAGGAATTTCGCGATGTCTCGGAGTTCATGAGCGAGATCAGCGCGCTGGGAAAAAACAAGAAATGACGATGGACCGCGACGAGCTGCGTCGCCTGCATTTCATCAACGCGCTCTTCGCCCATGTGACCGGCCAGGACCTTTACCTGGCGCACCAGATCAAGTCCGCCATCGCGTTCAGCCTCGCCGAGCTCGAGGCCCAGGCGGCCGCGGGGCCCGTCCCCGAGGCGAACTACGCCGCGGCGTTCAACGCGGCCGCGGCGCGCCTGCTGGACAGGCTCTACTCCCACATCCCCCGCCACGGCTTCTTCCACTGGGACGCCTCGCGCACCCTTCATTCAGGCACGCCCCTCTTTGCCCGCGCCGAGGTGATGGCCGGGCTCAAGCACCTGGCGCCCTTCCGGGAGTCGACGCTCCTGATAACCAACCTCCGGCCGGCGGTCCTTCCGCCGGAGCGGCGCGAGACGCAGCGCCGCCTCCGCGAGTACGGCGACCTCCTGGCCTTCCTGCGCGACCTGACGGCGGCGCGCTCCCCCTCGGGCGCCGACCTGACGCTCTTGTTCTTGTGACCCGCGCCGGCGGGCCGCAGCATTCCCGCCGACCGAGCCCATTACCCCGCCCGTGACCAAGACGCTTTTCCAGAAGATCATCGATCGCGAGATCCCGGCAAGGATCGAGCATGAGGACGATCGCTGCATCGTGATCCAGGACATCCAGCCCCAGGCCCCCGTCCACCTCCTGATCATCCCGAAGAAGGCGATACCGCGCCTGGATGGCGCGACCGGCGCGGACGAGGCCGTCCTCGGCCATCTCCTCGTCGTCGCCCGCGAGATCGCGGGGAGGCTCAAGCTCGCGAATGGCTACCGGATCGTGATCAACAACGGGCCGGACGCCTGCGAGAGCGTCCCCCACCTCCACCTCCACCTGCTGGCCGGGCGCCAGATGGCGTGGCCGCCGGGCTGACCCGCAAGGTCGCTCACCTGAGCCACCGGGCGAGCCACGCCTGGACCTCGCCGTACCAGGCGCGGCTGTCCTCACCGCGCGAGATCCAGTGGTTCTCCTCGGGAAAGACGAGCAGCCGGCTCGGCACCTGGAGCCGCTGCAGGTAGCTCCAGTTCTCGATCGTGTTGTTCATCGGCACGCGCGCGTCCTTTTCACCGACGCTCAGCAGGATCGGCGTCACCCAGCCGGTGCCCTTGAAATGGTTGCCCGCAAACCGCACCGGGTTCTGGTCGCGCCACACGTCGCCCTGCTCCCAGACGGGCCCGCCGTTCATGAGCTCCCGGTTGTACACGAAGTCGCTCGTCCCCCATTGGGACTCGAGGTTGACGAGGCCCGCGTGCGAGATGATGCACCGGTAGCGCGTCGTCGTCGCCTCCATCCAGTTTGCGAGGTGCCCCCCGTAACTCGCCCCGGCCGCGGCCTGCCGCGACCCGTCGATGAAGCGGTACCTCTTGATCGCCACGTCGGCCGCCTGGTTTATCTCGTCGCCGGGCCCCTTGAGGGGATCGAGCTGGATCGCCTGGCCAAAGGCCTCGCTGGAGCCGGTCGAGCCGGAATAATTGGTCGTCACGACCACGTAGCCGGGCGCGGCAAGGAGGGCGTAGTTCCAGCGGATGCCCCAGCTGTCGCGCGACATGGAGGCCGGCCCCCCGTGCATGACGACGAGCAGGGGGTACTTTGCGCCCGGCACGAAGCCCGCGGGACGCTCGAGGAAACTCTGGATCATCCGGCCCCTCGCGCTCTTGAAGGTGAAGCTCTCGATCTGCGGGAGGTCGAGCGTCGCGAGCTTGGCCGAGTTGAAGCTGGTGAGCGTGCTCAGCGTCCCCTTTGCGGGATCGACGCGCACCACCTCCGGCGGACTCGTCGCGCTGTCGTAGTTGGCGACCAACGCATCGCCGCCGATCGCGAGCCCGGATATGCATCCCCATTCCGGCAGGCCGTGGGCGCGCACCTTGCCGCCTCCGGCGGGCACCGAGAACAGGCGCTCATGCCCGTCGGTCTCCGCGGTGAAATAAACGGTGCCGCTGTCCGGGGACACCACGAACCGGCCGACCGTGAGGTCCAGCGCGTCGGTCAGAACGCGCCTCCCCGACCCCTTGAACGGCCACGGGAACGAGGCGACCCGGGCATTGTGGTAGATCTTGCCGTCCCCTCCCTTCTCGACCTTGACAAGGAGCGCGCGCCCGTCGGGACGGAAGGCAGGGGAGCCGTAGCTGTCCGCGCCCTCGGTGAGGGCCCCCGGCTCCCCTCCGGAAGCCGGGACCGAAAAGAGCTGGATCGGGGCCTCGGCGTAGGCCGTGGTATCGCGGTCCACAGTCGCGGCAAAGACGACGGACTTGCCGTCCGGCGCCCACGCGGCGTCGACGTCCTCGCCCGTCTCGGTCTCCCGCACCGAGTAGCCCGGCATCGCCGCCATCTTCGTGCCGGCCAGGAGGTCGCGCGCCTTTGAATCGCCCGCCAGGTCCTGAACGAAGATATGCGGCCTCTTGTCGTCGAGCCAGTGGTCCCAGAAGCGGATCGGAAAGCCGTTGTAGGTGCGGATGCTCGCCTTTGTCTTCGCCAGGTCGGCCGGCGGAACGTCGCCGATGAAGAGGATCGACGTGCCGTCGGGGCTCCACACCGGGGAGCGGGCGCCCGTCGGAACGTGGGTCACCCGCTCGGCGTCCCCGCCCTGCGCGAGGTCGAGCACGTAGATCTCGGCCGCCTCGTCGCCCTCCCGCTTTGCCGAGAACGCCAATCGCCTCGAGTCCCGGCTCCACGCGGTGCCGGTCGGCGGTCCCTTGCCATGGGTGATCTGCCGAGGAGGCGCGCTTCCGTCCGACGGGCTCATCCACAGGTCGGCCATCTGCTCCTTCGGGTCGTATGCAGGGGAAATGACGAGGTAGGCCACCCACTTCCCGTCCGGACTCGGCACCGGAGCCCCCACCCTCTTCATGAGCCAGAGATCCTCGTGGGTGATGGGACGCCGCGCCGGATCCGCCGCGGAGGCCGCGGGGGGGGCAAGGAGGGCGCCGAGGGCGAATGCGAGGATTGATGGGGTTTTCATTCTTATATGGGTTCGGGGCCCGGGCCGGGCGCCCGGCATTTCATCCCTCCGGGGACGCGGCCGCCTCGCGCAGCGCGGGCGCCAGGAAGTCGAGCCACTGCAGGATCTGCACCGCCGTCTGGCCCTGGCTGCGGGCCAGCAGGTCCGCGGCCATCCCGTGCCAGACCGCGCCCCTGCACGCCGCCGTCAGCGGATCCTCCGGAAGCTGGGCGAGGAGGCCCCCGACGAGGCCCGACAGGAGGTCGCCGCTTCCGCCCCGCGAAAGGACGGGGCCCCCGTGGAAACTGTGGTAGACCGATCCCCCTTCGGAGACGCTCGTGACCGGCCCCTTCCGGATGACGACGCCCGGCAGCGCCGCGCACAGCTCCCGGAGATTCGCGCCAAAGGCGATCCGCTCAAACTCGCCCGCATGGGGCGTCACGATGCGCGGCGCCGAGCCGGCGCGCACGATGTCGGGCTGAAGGGCGTCGGCGTCGATCACCAGCGGCACCGGGGAGCCTGTGACGATATCCATCGCGAGGGAGAGCGTCTCCGGGTCCCGTCCCAGGCCGGGGCCGATCGCGAGCGCCGTCGCGCGCTCGACTCCGCCCATGATGCGCTGGAGCCCCTCCCGCGCCAGCCCCCCGCCCGGCGTCTCCGGCAGGCCCACCCACATGGCCTCCGGGGCGCGCGACGCGAACGCGGGCGCCAGGCTCCTCGGGACGAAGGAGGTCACAAGCCCGGCGCCGCTTCGCAGCGCGGAAAGCGTCGCCATCAGGACCGCGCCGGGAAAGCCGGAGGAGCCGCCCACGATCAGGAGATGGCCCTGGCTGCGCTTGTCGGATCCCGCGGGCCGGAGGCCGGCCAGCGGCCCCAGGATCGAGGGCAGGATCACGCGGTCGCCCGGCGCCGCGCCCTCCCCTTCCCCACCCCGGAAAAAACCGAGGTCCAGGTAGCGCGGGCGCCCCGCGTGGGCGCACCCGATCACCGGCGCCTTCACCGAGCCCGTGGCATAGGTGAAGTCGGCGCCAAAGGCGCCCGGCTCGTCCCAGCCGCTCGGAAGGTCGACAGCCGCGCGCAATCCGATCCTGCACCGGGCCGACGCCCCGATGGCCGAGGCGGCCTCCGGCGGCAGCGGCGGCCGATACTGGAAGCCGAAGATCCCGTCGAGGCACAGGTCGTATCGCCCGGAAAGCGCATCGGCGCCGGCCTCCCGAAGCCGGCCGCCGCAGGACCCGGACAATTCCCGCCACGCCCGCGAGGCGAACGGGCCGAGCTTGCGCGGGCCGAACGCAAAAAGGACGTCGCCGCCCGCACCGGGGAACGTGTCCAGGATCTCGCGGGCCGCGATGAGCGCGTCGCCCGCGTTGTTGCCCTTGCCCGCCAGGACGAGCACCCGGCCGGCCGCCGGGAATCCGCCGATCTCCCCGATGTCCCGGAGCGCGGCGGCCGCGACCAGGCGGCCGGCCTGCCGCATCGCGCCCCACTCCTTGCGCTCGTCGCCGCCGAGGATCCGCGCCTCGAGGGCGCGGGCCTCGTCCGTGGTGAGGAGCGGATGGCTGGGTATGGGCGATTTGGGCATGGTGCGGGCTCCTATTTCCTCTGCGGCTCCGCGGCCGGGGCCCCGAGCGATTTCTGGGCGGCGTCCGAGAGCGCCTTGAGATTCTCCCGGTCGACCTCGCCCATCCAGTCCGCCCTCTGGCGCGCGGTCTCCGTGAACTGGAGCGGCGACTCGTCGACCACCCCGTGGGTTAGGATCGGCCGGGTCAGCCTCGTTATCGACCGGAAATAATACCCGTCGCCCACCTTCAGCACCTCGTAGAAGTCGGAGTAGCTCATCGTGTCCACGTTCCAGAGCGCGACCTCGGTCCTGTCATCGCTCCAGACCGCGTACTTCTCCCATGCCGCGAAGACAGCCTCGATCGTGGTGATCTGTGGCGGCGCGGCCGGCTTGGCGGCCTTCGCCGGGACCGCGTCGGCGGCGGGCTGCGTTGCCGCCTCGACGGCGGCGCGCCTCGGCAGCGCCAGCACAAAGAGCGCGCCCAGCGCGAAGCCGAGCGTCACCCAGGACGGCACCTGCGACGGCTTGGCCTGGGCCGGTTCCGATGGCGTTTCCTCGTCCATGTTTGGATTCGGCCGGATTCAGCCCCTGACGAGCGCGGCCACCGCCATGGCGACCGATTCGGTGTGGGAAAGCGTGAGGAGGATCTGGGTCGCGCCGACCTCCTTGAGGAGCGCGTCGCCCCTCGGGTCCAGCCGCACGAGCGGCTCGTTCCGGGAGCCGTGGTAGACCGAAACCGACCTCCAGCCGAGGCTCGACCCGATCCCGGTGGTGAAGCATTTCGAGACGGCCTCCTTTGCCGCAAACCGCGCGGCGAGGTGCTTGTGCGGGTGGGCCATCCGGAAGCAGTACTCCCGCTCCTCCTCCGTGAAGACGCGCGCGAGGAACCGCTCTCCCTGGCGCTCCAGCGCCCTCGCTATCCTGGCCACCTCGATCACGTCCGCGCCGAGCCCGACCAGGACGCCGCCAGGGGGCAATTGTATGCTCACAGGTTCATCCGCGCCTTCATCTCGCGGACGGCCTCCTCGATCCCGGAGAAGAGGGCGCGGCTCAGGATGCTGTGCCCGATGTTCAGCTCGTGCAGGTGCGGGACGGTCCTCACCTCGGCTATGTTCACATAGTTGATCCCGTGGCCCGCGTTCACCCTCAGCCCGAGGTCGTGGGCCCGGGCCGCGCCGAGCCTCAGCCGCTGGAATTCGGCGGACCGGCGCGGCGTGCCGTAGGCGTTCGCGTAGGCGCCCGTGTGCAGCTCGACCGTGGGAGCGCCCAGCTTCGCCGAAAGCTCGATCTGCGCCTCGTCCGGATCGATGAACAGGCTGGTCTCGATCCCGGCCGCGGCCATCGCCTTGATGCACGCCTTCACGCGGTCCCTTCCGGCGACGACGTCCAGCCCGCCCTCCGTCGTGACCTCAGTCCGGTTCTCGGGCACGACGCACACCGAGTGGGGCCGCAGCCCGACCGCGAAATCGATCATGGCCCGGGTGCATGCGATCTCGAGGTTGAGCCGCGTGGACACGGAATCGCGCAGGCGGCGCACATCCCTTTCCTGGATGTGACGGCGGTCCTCCCTCAGGTGAGCCGTGATCCCGTCGGCCCCGGCCCGCTCCGCCCTCTCGGCAAGGGCGACCGGGTCCGGTTCGACGGCCCCCCCCTCCCCGACATCCTTGTAGCGGGCCTGGCGCAGCGTCGCGCAGTGGTCGATGTTCACCCCGAGGAGAATCATGCCCGTATCAAAGCCAAGTTCCGCCCCACGGCCAACCAACAAAAGCGCCTAAATGGCGGTCCGCTTCCTGTAGACCACCTGGGTCTTGGATGGCAGGAACCCGAGCGCGGGATAGAAGGCGTGGCTCTCGGCACGCGTTGCGTTGCTGCGCACGACCACCGTCTCGGCCGAGATCTCGGTGGCCCAGGTCTCGGCCTGGGCGACCAGGCTGCGTCCCACCCCCAGCCGGCGCATCGCCCCGGCGACGATCAGGCCGGTGATCTCCACGCGAAAACCGGACTCCAGGACGTCGCAGCTGTGCGCCTGGAGCCAGCCGCAGATCCCTCCGCCTGGAAGCTCGGCGACGACCACCCGCTGGTCGTCCCGGGCGAGTATCCGGCGCAGGCTCTCGCGAACCGTGCGCAGGTCGACGGGATATCCGAGCTCCCCCGAGAGGGTCGCTATCGACTCCGCGTCGTCCGCGCCTGCCGCGCGCACCTTGAATCCCGTTGGCATCGCTGGGGTTTGTCCCGGCCGGAACAAGCCCGCGAAACCGTCGGATTGCAATCCCCGACGCGCCCTCCCTTCAGCCGCGCTGCGCCATCGGGACGTAGTCCCTCTTCACCGGCCCGACGTAGATCTGCCTCGGCCGGTATATCCGGCCCTTGGGGTTCGCCGCCACCTCGTGCCAGTTGGCGATCCAGCCCGGCGTCCTCCCGATAGCGAAGATGACCGTGAACATGCTGGTCGGTATCCCGAGCGCTCGCATGATGATCCCGCTGTAGAAGTCGACGTTGGGATAGAGCTTCCGCGTGAGGAAATAGTCGTCCTTGAGCGCGGCTTCCTCGAGTTTCTTCGCGATGTCGAGAAGGGGGTCCTTGATCCCGAGCTTCTTCAGGACGTCCTCGCACGCCTTGCCTATGATCTTCGCCCGGGGGTCGAAATTGCGGTAGACCGGGTGGCCGAACCCCATGAGCCGGCTCGCCTTCGATCCCAGCTTCGCCGCGGCGATGAACCGCGTGCCGTCGTCGCCCTCGTCGTGGATCGCCTGGAGCATCTGCATCACGGCCACGTTCGCGCCGCCGTGGAGCGGCCCGGAAAGGGCGCAAATGCCGGCGGAGATCGACGTGAACAGGTTGGCCGCGCTCGAGCCCACGGTGCGGACGGTCGAGGTGGAGCAGTTCTGCTCGTGGTCCGCGTGCAGCAGGAGCAGCAGGTTCAGCGCGCGGGCGACCTCGGGCTCCGCGACGTAGTCCTTGTACGGCTCGGAGAACATCATGTGCAGGAAGTTGTCGCAGAACGGCAGGTCCTGCTTCGGGAAAACGTAGGGCAGGCCCTTCTGGTAGCGGTAGATCATCGCTCCTATCGTGCGCACCTTCGAGATCGCCATCGCCGCGGCGAGATCGAAGTTCTCAAGGTCCTTGTCGAAGCTGTTCGTCGCCAGGTGCGGGTAGTGGGCGGCAAGCGACGCCACGATCGACGAGAGCATCGCCATCGGGGGGGCGCCCTTCGGGAATCCCTCGAAGATGCGCTGCATCTGCATCTCGATCGCCGCGTTCTGCCTCAGGCGCATCCCGAACTCCTTTCGCTTCGCCGCATTGGGCAGGTTGCCGTAGACGACAAGGTATGCGGTCTCGACGAAGTCGCTGTTGTGGGCCAGCTGCTCGATCGGTATCCCCCGGTGCCTCAGGATGCCGGCGTCGCCATCAAGGAAGGTGATGGCGCTCTCGCAGGAGCCGGTGTTGCCGTAGCCCTGGTCGTAGCATATAAACCCTGTGTCCGCACGCAACTTGCGCGTGTCTATCGCCTTCTCCCCCTCGGAGCCCACCAGCACGGAGAGGGTGAATTCCTTATCGTCCAGCCTGATGGAGGCGTTGTGGGGCATGCCGAACCCAGCCAAGCTAGAAACGGGCCGCTTGCAAAGAAAAGTTCGGTGCCCGCCGACGAATTCGCCGGGGCTAATCAGCGGATTACCGGGGCTGCTGCTGACGCCGCGAAATTGCGATAGACCCGCAAGCCCTTCGCCTGGCTCTTCTCAGGGTGAAATTGCGTCGCAAAGAGCCGCCCGCGGGTGATCGCCGCGACAAACGGCAGGCCGTAGTCGCACTCCGCCAGCACAAGGCTGCGGTCGTCGGGCACGCAATGGTAGCTGTGGACGAAATAGAACGACTCCCCGTCGTCGGCCAGGCCGTCCTGGAGCGCCGTGCCCGGCCGGACGAACCTCACGGTGTTCCAGCCCATGTGGGGCACCTTCAGCGGAGCGGCGAGCCTGAAGCGGACCACGCGCCCCGGAAAAACCCCGAGGCCCTTCACGCCGCCCTCCTCCGAGGACGTGAACAGCGCCTGCATGCCCAGGCACACGCCGAGAAACGGGTCGTCGCGCGCGACCCACTCCCTCACCGTCGCGTCGAGCCCGGACGAGCGAAGCGACAGCACGCAGTCCCGCAGCGCCCCCACCCCGGGAAGCACCAGGCCGCCGGCGCCGCTTTCGGCGGCCTCGGCGGGCGTGCGCACGACAACGGGCGACGCGCCGACGGCCTCGAGCGCCTTCGTGACGCTGCGGAGGTTGCAGATGCCGGTGTCGATGACGGCGACGCGGGCGCTCATCGTCGACGGCCTAAAGGCTGCCCTTGGTGCTCGGGAGGAGGTTCGCCGCGCGGGGCTCGATCTGGGTGGCCGCATCAAGCGCCCTCGCGAGGGCCTTGAAGATGGCCTCGGCGATGTGGTGCGGCTCATCCCCGCAGACCAGGTCGACATGCAGGTTCGCGCCGAGCGCGTTGCTGAACGCCCGGCAAAACTCCTTCACGAGGATCAGGTTGAAATCCCGGACGAACATCGACGGCGCCTCGACGCGGTAGGCGAGGAGCGGCCTTCCGCCCACGTCCACCACCACCCGCGCGAGCGACTCGTCCATCGGCAGGATGAAGAATCCGTACCGCCGGATGCCGATCTTGTCGCCAAGGGCCTTCTTGAAGGCCTGTCCCAGGACGAGCCCGACATCCTCGACGGTGTGGTGGTAGTCGACGTCCACGTCGCCCTTGGCCTTCACGGTCAGGTCGAAGAGCCCGTGCTTGGCGAACAGCGTCAGCATGTGGTCGAAAAACGCGACACCGGTGCCGATCTTCGACAGCCCCGTCCCGTCGATCGCGAGCGTGATCGATATATCCGTCTCGGCCGTCTTGCGGGAGACGGTCGCTATGCGTTTGAGGGTGCCTTTAGCCATGCGTCGAGGGTGTCGTCGAGGACGAGCATCTCGTCATCGGTGCCGACGCTGATCCGCAGGAACGAGGCGGTCAAGGCGTCGCTCGGAAAGTGGCGCACCAACACCTTGCGTGAGAACAGGAAGTCAAAGGCCGCCTGTGCGACCGCGGGCCCGGTGCGCCCCGCGCCGTCCCTGGGCTCGGTGCAGATGAAATTCGCCTGCGAGGGAAACGTGAACCAGCCCCGCTTTGAGCTCCAACTCTGCATGTAGAAGTCCCTCGTGGACTTGATCTTATCGATGACCGCATGGTAGTAATCCGGGTCTCCCAGGGCGGCGAGGGCGGCCGTCTGCGAAAGCCGGCTAACGTTGTAGCTGTCGCGCGCCTTGTCGATGACCTCGATCACGCCGGCGTCGGCGAGGGCGTAGCCGACGCGTATCCCCGCGAGCGCGTACGCCTTCGAGAGCGTCCTGACCACCACGAGGTTCGCGTGGCCCGCGAGCAGGCCCACGGCGTTTTCCCGGGCAAACGGAGCATAGGCCTCGTCGGCCACGAGAAGCCCTCCAAAGCCGTCCAGGATCCTCTCGATGTCGGAATTCGGGAATCCAACGCCTGTGGGCGCGTTGGGGGTGGTCAGGAGGAAAATCCGGGCGCCGGAGGCCGCGATCTTCTCTACGGGCAGGCGCATGCCGCGGTCCAGCTCGACCGGGGCCGAGCCGCCATCCTGCATCCCGACCAGCACGGGGTAGAGCGAATATCCCGGCAGCGTGAAGCCGGCCGCGGCTGCCGGCCCGCAGAAGCAGCGGACGAGAAGGCTCAGGAGGTCGTCCGAGCCGTTCCCGATGCAGACGTTCGCGTCCTTGACGCCGTGCAGGCGCGCAACCGCGGCGCGCAGGGCCGTGCTCGCGGGATCCGGATAGAGCCTCAGCGACGCGCCCCCTTCGCCCACCTCCCGCAGGACGGCCTCGGCAACCCTCGGGCTGGGCGGGTACGGGCACTCGTTCGTGTTGAGCTTGACCCACCCGGGCGCAGAGGGCTGGAGCCCCGGCGCGTAGGCGCGGAGCTTCGCGACATGGGCGAGCGCAAGGCGCCCCGCGGACGGCCCCTTCATCGTTTGCCGGCCCCGGGAAGGCGGATCGCGACCGAGCGTCCGTGGGCGGCCAGCCGCTCCATGGCGGCAAACGCCGCCACGATCGGCCCCGCGGCGCGGATGCTCCGCGCGTCGTAGGAAACGACGCTGGTGCGCCGCAGGAAATCGGCGACCCGAAGCCCGCTTGAAAACCGGGCAGCGCCGCCCGTCGGAAGGACGTGGCTGGGCCCCGCCGCGAAATCCCCAAGCGCCGTGGGGGTCTCGTTGCCTATCATGATCGCGCCCGCGGTCGTCACAGCCTTGACCAGCCCCGGAGCCGCCCCCTTCCGGACAAGAAGCTCCAGGTGCTCCGGCGCGACCCGGTTGGCGACCACCGCGGCCTGGGCGAGGTTCGCCACCTCGACCGCCAGGTACCCGCCGTCCAGGATCCGCTGGATCTTCTCCGAGCGCGCGAGCCCGCCCAGCTGCCTCTTGATCTCCGCGGCCACGCCCGCGATTATCTTCAGGGAGGTCGCGACAAGGTATATCCTCTCGCGGCCCGAGCCGTGCTCGGCCTGCGCGAGCAGGTCGGCGGCGGCGTAGTCCAGCCGGGCGCCCTCGTCCGCTATCACCATCAATTCGCTGGGCCCGGGAAGAAGGTCGACGCCCACTGTGCCGAAAACCTGGCGCTTCGCCTCGCAGACGTAGGCGTTCCCCGGCCCGAAGATCTTGTCCACGCCGGGAATGGTCGCGGTGCCGTAGGCCATCGCCCCGATGGCCTGGACGCCCCCGACCCGGTACACCTCCCCCACCCCGGCGATGTGGAGGGCCGCCAGCAGGTCGGGCGCGATCCGGCCGTCCGCCGCGGACGGCGTGAACGCGGCGATCTGCGGGCACCCCGCGATCTTCGCGAGGGACGCGGTCATCAGCGCGCTTGACACAAGCGGCACGTCGCCCCCGGGGACGTAGATCCCGACGCGGCGAATGGGGTCAAATTTCTCGCCCACCTCGGCCCCGTGGCCGTTGCGCCCCGTCCAGTCTTCGGGCAGGGTCCTCCGGTTGAAGTCCACGATCGACGCGTGCGCCGCCCCGAGCGCCGAGCGCCGCGCGGCCGGAAGCCGCTTCGCGGCCTCGGTCAGCTCGCGGCCCGCGAGCCTGAACTCACGGGGCGCAAGCTTCGCGCCGTCGAACCTGAGCGCATAATGGGCGACCGCCGCGTCGCCTCGCGCGCGGATGTCGGAGAGGATCGCCGCGACGGAGTCGGATATCTCCCGCGATATCGCGGCGCCGCGGCGGAACACGGCGAGGTCGGAGTCGAACTGCTTCGACGCGAATGAAAGCGTGCGCACGGCCTACTTCGGCTGCGGGCCGGCCGGCGCCGCCGCGGCCGGGGCGATGCTCGGGGCGGCGAACACGTCCGGCCCGGGCGGCTCGTTGAGGACGACGCTCTCAAAGGTCACGGTCGAGACGAGGTCCTTCCCGGACGCCGTCTTCCTCACGCTGACGATCGTCTTGGGAAACCGGATGCCGTCGACGCGGATCTCGCCGCTCTCGCGGATCGTCTCCTTTCCCCTCACGGTGAACACCAGGCGGCCGGTGTCGCGGTCGAAATAGCGCTCGTAGACGACGCCGGCCCCGTGAATGAAGTCGACGCGCTCGCAGACGACGCCGTCGACGGTCGCCGGGCCCTTGTCCTCGATCGCGCCCTCCCCCCTGAGGCCGCGGAAAAAGTACAGGTTCTCCCACGTGCTCGCCCGCAGCCCTCTGATGTCGACCGCCGACAGCCACGTCAGGGCGTGCTTCGAGGCGTCGACCTTGTCCTGAACGTAGGTCCAGGCATCGTAGCCGTCGAGGACGGTCGTCTCCATCAGCTTGTCGCCGCTCACCACCTGGCGCTGGCGGAACGGCTTCACGATGACCAGGTCGAGCGAGGCGTGGGTCGGCCCCTTTTCCGGGTGGTCGGGGTCCACGCGATCGAGCGTGCCGGAATAGTGGATCGACATGATACCATCGAGGGTCGAATCCGGGCCCAGGTAGGCCCTCGCCAGCCCGATCACCGCGGGCTCCCCGCGCGCCGCGAGGGATGCGGCGAGGGCGCAGGCGCAGGCAAGGACGCGTGGGGACAACTTCGACATGCCCTCAATGACATCCAAAACCGGCGCAAGGTCGAAGAAAATTCACTCCCACTCTATCGTGGCGGGGGGCTTGGAGCTGACGTCGAGCACGACCCGCGAGACACCCCTCACCTCGTTCGTGATCCTGCCGGATATCTTCTGGAGCAGGTCGTAGGGGAGCCGCGCCCAGTCCGCGGTCATCGCGTCGGTGCTCTCGACGATCCGGAGCGCGATCACGTAGGCGTAATTGCGCTCGTCGCCGACCACGCCCACCGACTTGACGGGCAGGAAGACACAGAACGACTGCCACACCTTCCAGTACCAGCCGCTCGACATCATCTCCTCCTGGAGTATCGCGTCGGCCGACCTGAGGATCTCGAGGTTGGCGGCGTTGATCGGGCCGACGACCCGGACCCCGAGGCCGGGTCCCGGGAACGGCTGGCGCCAAACGACCTCGCGCGGAAGGCCGAGGGCGCTCCCGACCCGGCGGACCTCGTCCTTGAAGAGCTCCCTCAGGGGCTCGATGAGCTTGAGCCTCATCCGGGCGGGAAGTCCGCCGACGTTGTGGTGGCTCTTTATGAGCGCGGCCGGGTTGTCGCCGATCGTGACGCTCTCGATGACATCGGGATAGAGCGTCCCCTGGGCGAGGAAATCGGCGTGCCCGATCTTCTTGAGCGACTTCTCAAAGACCTCGATGAACGTCCTGCCGATGATCTTGCGCTTCCGCTCCGGCTCGTCGATGCCCCTGAGGCGCCGCAGGAAGACGGACGACGCGTCCACGACGCGCAGGTCGATCTTGAAATTCCTCTTGTAGAGCGACTCGACCGTCTTCCGCTCCCCCTTGCGGAGCAGCCCGTTGTCGACGAACACGCACGTGAGCTGGCGGCCCACGGCCTTGTGGATGAGCGCCGCCGCGACCGAGGAATCGACCCCTCCCGACAGACCCAGGATGACGCGGGACTTTCCCACGGCGGAGCGGATTTCGCCCACCGCGTGCTCGATGAAGTCCTTGGTCGTCCAGTCCTGCCTCGCGCGGCAGACCCCCGAGAGGAAGTTCCGGATCACCTCGATTCCCCTCTCGGTGTGGAAGACCTCGGGGTGGAACTGAATCCCGTATATGTTCCTGCTGAGGTCTTCGATGGCCGCATAGGGCGAATTCTCGGTCCTGCCGATCGACGTGAATCCGGGCGGCAGCTTCTTGAGCTCGTCGCCGTGCGAATTCCACACCCGGAGCCTCCTCGGCAGGCCCTTGAAGAGCCGCCCTCCCCGGTGCACCCTGAGCGTCCCGTGGCCGTATTCGCGGCGCTCGCCCCTCGCCACCTTGCCGCCGAGCAGGTGGCAGATGAGCTGGATCCCGTAGCAGATCCCCAGCACCGGGACGCCGATCTCGAAGATGCCCCGGTCCGGGATGGGAGCGTTGCGGGAGAAGACCGAGCTCGGGCCCCCGGAAAGGACGATCCCGATCACGCCATCGGACCGCAGCTTCTCGGCAGGCGTCGAGAAATGATAGATCTTGGAGAAGACCTGGCATTCGCGAATCCGTCGCGCGATGATCTGGGTGTATTGCGAGCCGAAATCGAGTACGGCTATTGTTTGCGGCATGTGCGGATTGGGAAAAGGGAAAGAAGAACGCCGCCGGGAGGCCGACCGCAAGCGCGTTTGTTGCCCGGGCGCCAAAACACGGGGGCGGCCATCGCCGACCCGCGGCTCAGAACCTCAGCCTCGCGTTCTCATGCCCGCACCTGGGGCACTTGCAGAGCTCCGTCCCCTCGGGCGCCGTGTAGAGCCTGTCGCACCGGATGCAGTGGAAGGTGGTCCTGCGGCGCTCGCGGTCGAAGCGCATGTGGTCGCGCCGGTCATAGAAAAGCCAGAGCGAGAGGAACGTCGCCGTGACGAGCACGCAATAGACTGCTGCAGCGGTTGAGAACTCGAACATCGGGCGGGGATCCGAACAAAAAACGCGCCGAAGGTAAACTTCGGCGCGTCTGCGCGGTAACGGGCGCCGGAAACGGCGCCTCAGGCCTTGGCCTCGCCCTCGGGCTCGGCCGGCTTGTCGGAGGCCTCCGGGGCCGGGGCGGCCTCGGGGGCCGCCGCCTTCTTCCTCCTGCCCTTGGCCGAGGGCCTCTTGCCCTTCGATTTCTTGTAGCCGGGATCGTCCGCCTTGACGAACTCGATCAGGGCCATCTCGGCCGCGTCGCCCAGGCGCTGGGGCCCCAGCTTGTAGATGCGGGTGTAGCCGCCCGCGCGGTTCTCGAATTCCTTGTACTTGTCGTTGAAGAGAAGCGTCACCGCGCCCTCGTCGCGAACATCGCGCAGAGCGAGCCGGCGCAGGTGGATGGCGTCCCTCTTCTCCGACTTGGCCGCGGCGTGCTTCGCCTTCGTGATCACCTTCTCGATGAACGGGCGCAGCGCCCTGGCCTTGGTCAGGGTCGTCTGGATCCTGCCGTGGGTGATGAGGGAGGCGGCGAGGTTGGACATCATCGACTCGCGGTGCTCGCGGGTGACGCCCAGGGACGCGTGGTGCTTCCGGTGGCGCATGGATCAGGCTTCCTTCTTGGCGTCGAGGAGGCGCTCGTCGAACTTCATCCCGAGCGAGAGGCCCAGCGCCTCGAGCTTCTCCTTGATCTCGTTGAGGGACTTCTTGCCGAAGTTGCGGTACTTGAGCATCTCCTGCTCGGTCTTCATGGCGAGCTCGCCGACCGTGGTGATGTTCGCGTTGTTGAGGCAGTTCGCCGCGCGGACGGACAGCTCGATCTCGTTGACCGACATGTTGAGGAGCTTGCGGAGCTTGTTCTGCTCCTCGCTGACCTCGCTCTGCTGGCTCTCGAACTCGTAGGCCTCCTCGCTGACGCGGTCGAACACGTCGAGGTGGTGGTTGAGGATC